>Ga0163151_10001486_pt1 | contig 39135 bp, 27 predicted proteins | sample OliLakLV19MP5IB2_FD_145596 | JGI IMG/M metagenome (GOLD analysis project Ga0163151, IMG submission 145596) | Freshwater microbial mat bacterial communities from Lake Vanda, McMurdo Dry Valleys, Antarctica - Oligotrophic Lake LV.19.MP5.IB-2 | ecosystem: Environmental > Aquatic > Freshwater >... | reverse complement strand
CTTTTTAGCAACAGGCTTAGTAGCCTTATTCTTAAGAGGCTTAACTATCTTTTTTGCTTTTTGCTGAGCAGATTTTATAGGTTTTTTTGCCGATTTTGCAACCTTAGCAGTCTTCCCAGCTGTCGGGCGGGCGGGTTTAGTGGACGCCTTTTTAGCAGGTTTAGTAACCTTTGCATTCCCGCCTTTCGGACGGGCAGGCTTTACAGGCTTTGATTTAGCCGATTTTATATTTTTTTGAGCCTTTTTAGGCACATTCTTCTTCTTAGCCATCTGAATTGTACTTTAAACTAATCTCACGCAATATATAAAAAATTATCAATCTTCCGATTATGGTCTTTTGTTAAAAATACTTAAAACGATAGATAGCAGCAAAAAGGAGGTGAACAGATAATCAATTGTTTATCAATAATTTAATATAAAAACCCCTTGATTATCAAGGGGTTTTCAGTAGAAAGAAACTTCGATACTTCAAACCTAGCAGAGGATTTAGACCTGACTGAGATTTTTCTGAACTCTGAGTAGCTTCTGTAGACAAAAGAAACATACCAGCTCTACATGTAGAAAGTACTCCGACAATATCAAACTCAGAAGAAGATTTAAGGCTGATTGAGATTTATAAGACTAGTTGTGACTTTTGAGGTGTCATAATTTTAGAATTAGGTATAAATTTGCATGAATTTTAAATGAAAATACTTGCATTTAATCTAATAGTAAATTACCTTTGTATAGAGCAAAATTATTATGACAAGATTAGAAGAGTTAAAAAAGCATTTGAAAAGCGGAAATGTTTATCGGAGAGATGAGCTTTCGGAATGGTCTAAATCCGTTGATAGACATCTTGATGAATTAATAAAAGAGGGGACTTTAGAAAAACTCTCTCAAGGGCTCTACTATTTCCCAAAAACTACTGTCTTCGGAAAAGTTCCTCCCGAAGAAGACGATTTAGTACGTAGCTTTTTAAAGGATGATAGATTTCTTTTAGTTTCTCCAAACTCATATAACAGCCTAGGAGTTGGAACTACTCAGCTTTATAATAAAAAAGTTGTTTATAATCATAAGCGACATGGCCGATTTAAATTAGGCAATAGATATTTTGATTTTCACTTGAAACATCATTTTCCTTTAAAAGTGACAAAAGAATTTTTATTAGTAGATCTAGTCAACAACATAGACCAGCTGGCAGAAGATTATAATAATATTTTAAATAAATTATTTGAAAAAGCATCTCACCTACCTTCTCAAAAACTCAGAGACGTGGTTATGCAATATGGAAATGCTAAAACAAAGAAAATGTTTAAGCCGTTGATAAATTAATAAGGAAAAAACTAAATATACCCGAATATCTTCATGACCATAAAAATTTCACTTCTTTAATTAACATCTTAGCAAATGAAAAGGGGGAATTGAACCTGGATTAATTGAGAAGGATTATTGGATCATGCATGTTTTGTATGGATTAAAGAAGCAAGGATTTAAATTCGAGCTACTTTAGGCCAAGAAATAAAAAGAAGAGTATGAATCTTAAATACAAAGTTATTTATGTTTTTCCCATAGTAATCTTTACCCGCTCCAAGAATTTATCGGGTTCTTTACAATATAATTAATGTTTTTTCTATAGCATCTTTTAGTTTTTTGTCAACCTTAACTTGATCGGCATATTTATTCCAGTTGCTGACTACTTCGGAAATTTGTTTGATACTATTTTCTGCTTTTTTTACATTCATTTGTTTTGCTACTTCCAGCAAATCTTTTTTAGTTATGCTTTTCCTTTCCCCATTAATACTTAATGCGTGCTGATTTACCCATTCACTACCTGGTCGGTAAGCGTGGCAAACATCATAAGCAGGAGATAAACTCCACTCTCCTTTTTTGTCCATCACAAATGCAAAATTTTTGGTGTGGTCATCACAATTTCGAGCCATTACATTAAACACCATCCTTTTGTATAACTGCTCTGCTTGTGGATAAGGAAGCCCAAGAATTCTCATGGTTTCAAAAAGCTGTTCGTAGCTGAACAAATTCACCTCATTAAAATCGTAATGTTGCAGGGCACAAAAACTTTGTACATGCAGTTTTCCTTTACCATCTTCTCGGTCAAATCTGCGTGTCATAAAATGAGCTCTGCCTTTTTCTTCTAACAATCGACATTCAGTCATTTCAATTCCTGCATCTACGGCCATTAAGTGATAAGCCATTTCAACACGTCCGTATCCGCTTGAAGCACCATATTGTTTATCACTTACTCCGTCAAATTTTATTAACCAATGAGTAAATCCTTTTGGAGCATCCGCTTGTCCGCTTCGCACTTCCTTTGTTTTAGGATTGTAAGCAATTACAGCTTTAGCCCTAGCACCACCAGCTGAGGAACCAATTTTTAAAATATCTAGTAAAGCTTTTTCTTCATTAGGCTTAAGTTTCGTGGTAAAATCTTTTCTTCCTGAGAGAATTTCTTCTGCAACATTAATAAGATTACCTATTTCAATTTTAGTTGCGGTATCGCTTCCTTTGGGTATCGTTGGTTCAAATTCCAAAGCTCCCATTCCTCTGTTGCCAATAAAGCAAAGCATTTCAACTGGGTTTAAACTGTCAGAGGCTCTTCCTTGACGTGCTAGCCATGTGTTGATTAATGCGTTTCCGTATTTATCTGGTAATACATCTGCCAATAATCCAGGTAGTCCTTTAAATGTTTTTACATCTCTCAGTTCTGGAAAAGTAAAAATTCTCTTTGCTGCCCCTAGTGTTGGTATTTTAATGGGAGAGAGGTCTTGATTATTTTTTAAAAAGGATGCATCGTATTCAAAAGAACCCAAACCTGTATCAGAGTCCCAAGCAATTGCCCCCACTCGTTGATTCCAAATATTAATAAATGCAGTTGTAATCACTACCAGTTAGATTTAGATTTCTTAATTACTTTTTTTGTTTTAGCTGCTCTTTTACGTTTTGATTGTTCCATTTCTGCTAACTGAATGGGGCTTATTTGCTGAGAAATTTTGAACTGCTCCATTACATATAATAAGTTCAGTACTCGCAGCAGTTGAATGAACGTGATAATATTAGAACGCTTTCCCTTTTCAAATTCAGCTAAGGTCGAACGATTAATACCAGCTTCTTCAGCTAGTTGACTCTGTGTTTTGTTTTGCTCCAAGCGATGATGTCTGATGAATGCACCTAGAGTTTCTACTATTGCGTTATCGCTTGTTGCATTCCCGATTTTGTTGGTTCTATCCGTCATTTATTGCAATATTTGGCATTAATGTTGGTTATTCACAACAAATATACATCATTTTAATCAATTTCTAGCAATTTTCTTATTCCCGCAATTTCAGTGCACTGGAATGTGCTTCAGCAGTTGAGATATCGAACTCTAGATCAGTTTTTTATCAAATAAAATACATGGAATTATTTGGAATTGAATTCCATAAAATTTCAGTTGCCATAACTATAAATATTGGATGATAGTGTTTTCGAAGAGTCAATTTCAAGAACCTACCTCAGGGCATTTTACCCCACGTATCATCAAGAGCAAAAACACGCTAAAGCCAATTTAGATAATGCTTTTGTGGATTTTTAATAAAAAAAGAGAAAAAAGGTTGTTTGCGTGGTTGAAATATAAAAACCCCTGATAATCAGGGGCTTTTGTAGCGAAAACGGGAGTTGAACCCCTGACCTCAGGGTTGTGAATCCTATATAAAGTGCTGAAAATCAACTAAATAAAGCACTTTGTTGACACAAAAATGCACTTTTTGGTCGAAAATGAGCCAAAACTAGACTCCAAACTAGTCTCCCATTTTTTAAATAAAATTTTCTATGGAATTTCTAAAATAAAATTTAAATATTAAGATTGATTAGAATTCTAGTTCCACTCACATATAGATGTGACGCAATGACGAATGGGATTTACAACTTACTGAGATCAACGAAAGTACCTTTCAATAAAAAGCATATCTTTGAAAAACAGGATTTTTAGTTTAATTTTGTGCTAGTTTAAATGTGGAAAACTCCAGTTTTCTTATAAGTTTTTATTCTTTGGCTGCATTTAACTCATTATTCCAGTTGAAACTCGTGAAAGTTTCGTTTTTAGCTGCAAACTAAAAAATTATATTTCTCAGGCAACCGAGTACAGTAATATTGCATCTTACTAGTAACGAATAAACTATTGTATTCTGAACAGGAACTGATAGATGGATGTGTTTCCAATAAAAGGGAATTCCAAAAACTTTTATATCAAAGGTTTTCAGGCAATTTGCTGTCTCTCTGTTTTCGCTACTGTAAAAGCAAAGAAGAAGCCGAAGATATCTTGCAAGAAGGATTTTTAAAGATATTCAAAAATATACATAAATATAGGGGAACCGGTTCTTTTGAGGGCTGGATAAAACGAATAATAATAAATACGGCTTTAGAAGAATTAAGAAAGAATAAAAGAGAATTTATAACTGAAGACATTGATGGTCTAAGAATTCAACCCGAAAGCTTTGATGGAGGAGATAGCATCATAAATACAAAAGATTTGATGAAATATATTCAAGCCCTACCTGACGGATACAAAATTGTGTTTAACTTATTTGTAATAGAAGGTTATTCTCATGGAGAAATTAGCGAAATGTTGAATATAAGCAGCGGAACTTCAAAAAGTCAACTGTCAAAAGCAAGAATCTACTTACAAAAAATGATGCTTGCGAACGAACGAATTAAAGTACAGATTTAAGAAACAAGCCATGGAAGAATTTAAATCCGATAAGGAATTTGACAAACTGTTTCGTAATTCGCTGAATGCAGATTCAATCACTCCTTCTGACAAGGTTTGGGAGAATATTGATTCAGAATTGGACAGGGAAACAAAAAAACCATTATTTATATTTTGGCTGAGTCTATTTATAGGAATAATTCTAATTGGAATTGTCTCATTTTTGATCACAAAAGAACCCAAGTCCGTTAATACAAATATTGCAAATTCAACTGCACACCAGAAAACTAGTTTTGATAATAGGAAATTTAAAAACGACACTGACTCAAACTCACCAAACAAAAAAACAAAAGCTAGTCAAAGTGAATCTACATCTAGCGATATCACAGACAAGCTATTAAATAACAATACTGGCAAAAACAGTCTAAAGAGAAACAATTTAGCTGCTTCAGACAAAAAGAATCACAAAAAGACAGCAGCCGTTCTGGAAAAAGAGATTAAACCTTTGCCTTTTAAAGAAAAAAAGAACTCAAAAAAAGCGAAGGCTGAAAATTCTGTAAGCAAATCAATTTCTAGTACTACAAACAGCTTTGAAAATGAAAATGCGAAGGAAGATAAAATAGAAAAAAATATTTTTCAAAATAAGGTGCAAGGTCCCGACTCTGTTATTACCATTACAAAAGATGGAAATCAACACAACTTGCGAGACAACATTACGGAAATCACAGACACTTCTTCGAATAAAAAAATCGTTATTATATCTGAAAATTTAATACATAAAAAAGACAGTTTGATAACACATGATTCTATAAAAACTGCGAAAGACACAGTTCTAAAGAACAATATAGTTGATACCAATTCTAAACAATCTTATGGGATAATCGATTCTACTAAACAGATTTCTTCGTTTCCTGTTTTCGCTATATATGGGTATTATGGTCTTGATTATTTTTATTCTCAATCTTCTTCGACAGAAAAAAATTTCAACCCCTCTACAGAAAAACAATTGAATAGATTTTCTGTCGGATTAAAATTTGATTATAGGCCAAAACAAATGTTGGGGTTTCAACTTGGATGTTTTTACTCCGAACTCAAACAAGAAAAAGAGTCGTCAGTTGTGCGTTTCAGTAAATATATAACAGAACCTTATTCTATATATTCATCTTTAGGAGAAATGAAGGTTGATGCTAACGTTATGCTGGCTGGATATACGCTAGCGGGAATGGCAGATACAATTGGATTTAAAGCAACCTACAAGCAAGAGATCAAGTTTATTAACATTCCTATAAATGTAAAATTGAATTTGCTCAAAAAAAATATTAATGTATATATACTAGCTGGTTTAAATTCTCAGATAGCAATTAAGCAAAAATCAACGCTGAATATTCTGAAAGAAACTTTTACAACCACAATTGTATATAATGATGTGAAGGTAAACCGTTTATATTTTTCGGCACTATTCGGTGTTGGAGCAGAATGGCGAGTATATAGGCGTTTAGGAATATTTATTGAGCCGACCATGAGATACGGACTTAGCAATTTAAGTAAAACTCCAGGAATAAAAACTAGGCCAATTGTGGTTGGTGCGAATGCTGGTATTAATATTACTTTTTAACCTTTATCTAAAATACTGTTAGGGATAGGTTTTTTATCAATTTCATTTTTTTGTCACGAACTTTTTCGTTGTTAAAAAAATTGAATACGTTCCAAAATCAAGTTTATGCCATTCACCTTGACTGCTTGTCCGATTATAACTTGTTCCTTGACAAATTAGGATGCCTCCATAAGATAATGATATAATTTCCTTTTGCTTTTCTGTTGGCAAAAATTCAATTGATGCCACAATATTTCCTGTTAGCCATACACCGTATTCGTCAAAATCAATTTCTAACCAACCATTGGAAACTGGTCTTCTGATAAAAATTTCTTTTTCAAAAGCTCTTTCGGTCGGCTTGTTTCCGTCAAAATAATAAAAGTTGATTCTGAAACTTGCTGTGTCCGTATTGACTCCTTTAAGATAAATATGAAAGTTCGAAATTTTCGTCATTTCATCGCCTAAGTCAAACTGTTGAGCACATTCAACTATGTCAGAGGTCGTGTCACTTTGGACAATACCGAATACTCCTGGCAAATTTCTTGAAAGTCCAATTTTCTTTGACTTCCACTTCCCATTAGCGATTATGATTACTTCAGTCAATTCTAGCATCTTTTGATGTAGTAAAATGGAATCGGGCTTGTTAAACAACAAATATTTTACAGGAATTGTCAATGAATTATAACCAACGAATGAGAATGTAAGAGAGTCATTTATTTTGTCAGAGGAAATATTAATGCTAAATCTTCCACTAGAATTAGAAATTGTACCTGAGTTCTTGTTTTTAATTCCAATGTTAACAAATGGCATCGGTTCTTTTGTCATTGCATCAAAAATACTTAAGGAAATTACATTTTGTCCCTGTAGATTAACTAGAATAAAAAATACCCAAGTCGTTAGTATAATATTTTTTGTCATCGTTGTCGTCCTTTTAACTTAACCCTAAAGGCAACACACACTAAACATATAAAAATAAAAGACCTTATTTTAAATAACATGCCTCAGTACCTGGAACTTTATTTTCTAAACATTTTTTCGTTTTCAATTTTTTCGTTCCATTTACCTTTCCAACTTCTACTGCTTGTAATGTTGCATTATTCCCAGTAGAATCTTTAACATAATAGGTACATTCACAGGTGCTTTCATTAAATACTTTTCGGCATGATGCGAATAAAAGAATTGAAAATAGTGCGAAGGTTGTCCCGGCAAGTAACACGCTTTTTAGAATTTTTGTCGTCATTGTTTTTAGTTTTAATTATTAATAATATTTAAGGTCCGAATGCTTTTTGTCTAACGCAATTTCGTCCGCATTTATTGCCTATAACTACTCTGTAAGAACAATTCCAGTATTCAGTATGTCACTAAAAGAGTTTTTAATGACATAGTAATAAATACCGAATATTTTAATTCTTTAAATACACAATGGTCATTATACAATTCCAACGAATATTCTTTACTATTATTAGCCACTTTAAAAGTTATTACTACTGTTATTCCACTAGAATTAGAAATTGTACCTGAGTTCTTGTTTTTAATTCCAATGTTAACAAATGGCATCGGTTCTTTTGTCATTGCATCAAAAACACTTAAGGAAATTACATTTTGTCCCTGTAGATTAACTAGAATAAAAAATACCCAAGTCGTTAGTATAATATTTTTTGTCATCGTTGTCGTCCTTTTAACTTAACCCTAAAGGCGGGAGCCGTCTACTCGATTATGCACTGGCACTTATTTCTCAAAGTCAAGATTTGTCGGCTCGTTTTGTGTCGCAGATTTTTTGCCATTTCCAGTACCTGTCGTTAGAATAGTGTCATCAACTATTTCAAAGGTAATATTGTCAAACCAAATTTGTCCTGTCCCGTCTAACAATGCTCCATATGCAATAAGTGATGCATTACTTGGAACATCTAAAACTATTTCATACTTCGTCCAGCCTGTCGTTGCTTTAATTGGTCTGTCTCCCATATTGTCAAATGAAAGAGATTGTTGTGAACCCGCTTGGTCCACACGTAGCCATAGTCCAGCCCAAGTCGTAACATTTTCTGATTTCACAAAACCAGTCATTCTAACTCGTTTGCCAAGATATTTGTCTGGCTTACACTGTTGCATTAAAGTTCCAAAACCTTCAATCTTTTTGTCAATAGATTTGATAGTTGCCGCATTTTTACCATCTTGCCCGGCACCTTTGTCAATGCCCATTTCATAACTTTTCGGTTTACTGCCAGCGTTGAACCAACCTGTCGGAAGGTCAAATGATAATAGTGCTACTGTTGTTACAACGAGTAAAACACTTTTCAGGATTTTTTTTGTCATGGTTATTTTGATTTAAGATTAATATTTTTATATAACGTCAATATTAGATTTAGATACAATGTCTTTAGTGCTTGTGCATAACGTCAGTCTGTGAAAAAACTAAATTTATCATTTTTTTATTCGGATACCTGCCCGATTAAAAATTCATTTAAGCGATTCTCAGCGATTTCATTTTAGTTTTTTCACCACCTGACGTTTCGCGCCCTTGAATTTTACTGATATTACTTTATAAGCGCGTCTACTGACCCACAGCCTTCCACCAATTTATTTGCAGAAATTTTTAATGCTGCTTTATATAAACCACTTTCTTTAATTTCAATATCTGATATAAAATAGTAATCACCATCGGGCATGCTCCTGGTTTCCATAAATTCATTCCCATCTTTGTACCAAATAACACTAAGAGGGATATTATCACTACATCTTTTTTCGAAATGAGCAAAGAGCTTGGTTTTTCCATGATGAATGACACAGAAGTGTTCACAATAGTCGGCACTTGAAACCAATTTATTGGGAGATACATATATATAGCTGCAGTCACTCATAAAAATAACAGAGAAAAAGTAAATGAATATAAGTTTTAAAGTTTGATACATAAAATAGAACTTTGCATGCAATGAACGACAAGAATATTTAACCTTCCAATTTCCAATCAATTACCCCAGTCTTAATGTCAACAGCCAAAACAGAACCACCTATTAATAAAATTAATTTTTTATTATATTTAAATGAAAATGAAAATTTTCCATGTATCCCTAGCTCCTCTGTTTCTTTAATTTGCCATACTAATTTACCATCATATGACATGCCCGTTAAAAAAAACAGCTTGTGGTCGGTTGAAGCATAACTAATAAGCGTAAGTATTTTGTCTTGTTTGAACGATTCAAGTAGTCCTCCATCAATAAATATATCTGACTTATTCAAAACATTGCCCGCTGAATCTAAAACTTGTTTTCTTATGCCATTTGACAAGCTAAATCCATCTATCTTTTCAGCGGTTTCTCCCGGATCCCTTGCTTTTTCCGTACTGCTTTCTAATAAAAACTCAGCATTTGTATTATCCTCACGTCCATACATTTGCTCGTTATTATTAATGTGATATGTTTCGCCAACAAAAGAATTTTCTTCGTCAGACGTCATTAACGAAAAAGTAATTGGATTAAAAAAATAATTAATCCCTTGTTTTGTAACTATACTAAACAATCCTTTGTCGCAATCAAATGAAAGCGCTTTAATTGAGTTAGTTAGGTGAGAATGTTTTTGTTCAATTATTTCTGTATTTACCTTAAACTCTACTTTCCCGCTTACACGATTATACCCTATAAAATCTGCCTTCAAAGTATTTAACATAAAATCTTCTTTACGTTTTCTTGTTTCAATAACAAATAGTGTTTTACTAAACCCAATTATTCTTATTGGACTTTTATCATAAGAAGCTCTGAAAACTTTTTCTCCTGTATTTAAATCTATTGAATGTAATCGCCAATTTACGTTTCTACGAAACCCCGTCCGTCTCACCGTTCCTTTTGTAGCATTAGTTCCACTTTCGTCCATAGCCAATAATAAATTTTCATGAATGATTGCTTTTTCGAAATATAGTGCCGCACCATACCCATAATCTGACTTTAACATATAAAAAAACATATATAAACAAAAACTCAGACCTGAAATAGTATAAGCTACTCTTTTTTCATTTTTTTCATTTTGCCAACGGAATCGTGTTGTTAGAAATGAAGAACACAATCCAAAGACGATAATCAAGCCCATATAATAACTATGATACGTAATAAAATTGATTAGCTCCTCTAAGCGGAATAGTAAAAACATAAGAATGACCAAAACACTAAGAACACCTAAGAATATTTTTAGGTATATAATATTCCATAGTTTTTTTGATTTGTTTTTTACCTCCTTTTTATTTAGCATCTATATTAAATTGTGACAGTGAATTGTAATTTATTTCTATTTTTTAATCACTTGTCTGCATTCATTTAATTCAACTTCTACTAGTGTTTCACTGCAAATTTCAGAACAGCGTTATTTGTTTTAATAAAATAAACGCCATCCTTCAGATTTTGAACAGAAATTGCTTTTGCAGTTTTAAGTTTCGGGATTACGAGCTGACCGTAAACATTAAAAACTTCAATATCATTCAATGTTTTCGAAAATGATACTTCGGTGTTCGCTGGATTAGGATAAAGGATAACATCCGTTTTGTTTTCGGGAGAGTTGCTTATATCAACAGTAGTGATAGTGTTTTTTATTTTATTTACACTTCTATAAATTCCAGCTCCTGCTGTTCCTGCATATAAATAACCATCTGGTCCAAGTTCAAGTGTATGTATTACAATATTTCCTGTATTTAATCCTGTATTTAACAATGACCATGTGCTTCCAGTATCCGCACTAAACCAAACTCCCTGTGATGATCCTACATAAATACTATCATCGCTTGCAATGAAAATACAATTCGTTAGTCCATTAGCAGTCGCCATTAGGTTAGCGCTCCAAGTATTTCCTCCATCAGTTGAACGAAACAAAGAACTAGTTGCGCCCCCCGTAAAAGGTGTTTGAGAAACAAAAATGTCTTGGTTTGGACTAATTTTTATATCACTAACATTTGAAGAGGCTAAAGCAAGCCCTACATACTGATATGTTGAACCATTATTAATTGAGCGCCACACACCGTCATCTTCCATTCCTGTAAAAATATTATCTGATGAATCAATTGCTATTGCAAGAGAAAGTGTTGAGCTTCCAAATCCTAATGTCGACCAACCTGGTCCGTTCCAATTTATTCCATCCAAGGAAGAGTGCACAGGACTTGACCATCCTGTACCTACAAATATTTTTCCAGCACTATTTACTGCCATATCTGCAGAGCGCAAACTTACAAACCCAGTTTCGTTTAAAGCCCAGGTGAGTCCATTATCAGGTGAAATATAGATATGAGAGGCCGTTCCATTAGTATTTCCAGAAAACATTCGCCCATCGGGAGAATACAAAATAGTTGACATCATTGGATTATCCGATAGCCCAGCGTGACTCCATGTATTGCCTCCGTCTGGAGAATGATACATTCCATTGTCAGTGCCAACAACTAAATCGCCATTTTGAGCAAATGCCATTGATCGTCCTTGCGAATTTTTTATTCCATTAGTAAAATAAGACCAATCATTACTTGAACTATTAAATTTCCAAATTCCGGCCTTTGTAGTAAGGAAAACATTTCCTGCGGTATCATTTGCAATAGTTGAGGTATTAAGGGTGGGAAGGTTCGTGTTTACTGCAGTCCAAACCCCGAGTGACAGTCGCCAAACACCTTGATTTAAAGCACTAACAAGTAAATCACCATTAGATGCGGTGATAATTTTTATCACCTGACTTCCTGTATATCCAGGTACTTGAGTCCAAGTGCCTCCATTGATGGATTTATATATTGCACCAGATCCTGCAGAAACATTTGCTGTGCCAAGATACATGGTAGAGGTAGATGCGTGATAATACAAATCGTTAATTCGGGTATTTGTTAATCCTGCACTAACGTTGGTCCATGAAGTCCCGTTTTTTACAAAAACCTTAGCACCATTCGAAGGACTAACACTATCAGTGGAAAGATATAATTTGCCTTGGTAACCATATTCCAAATCGCTTGTGTTCAAATTTGTTAGTCCTGTGTTACATGACACCCATCCTCCGCCTGATGTAAATGAATAAACAGCCCCAGCTAATTTTTTACCTGAAAATATTGTATCGGAAGTTGCATTGTAAGTGATTCCAACTGCTTCGTTAATGCCATTAAAAGTAGTAGTGCTTTTTATCGCCCATGTCCCTCCATTGTCTGATGAGTAATAAATTATACTTTGTGAGGATAAAGTTGGTGATGAAGGAGAAGTGGCAATTACCAAATCAGTATTAATACTAGAATAAGCAATGTCCCATATTCCTTGTGCATCCAATCCATTGTCAATTTCTGACCAATTCATTCCCCCATCATTTGATTTGAATAGATTGCCTCCTGTCCCATTTCCATGATTAGTATTCCAATAGGTTAATAAATAAGTATAACCGTTTGCCTTATTTGTTTTCAACCTTCTGTAATTACCGCCTTGCGGCCCGTTGGTTGGTTGCCAAAAAGTTTGAGAAAATAAATCATGCGTAATTGCTAATAAAGCAATAATTGCAAAGTATTTTAGTGTTAATTTTATCATGATTTCTAGTTTTTAATTTGTTTCTAAAAAGGTACACGGAAGTCGAAAGGAAAAGGTTGGGTCAAAAGAATGAAAAGTTGAGAATGTAGAATGAATAATGACGGTTTTCCCATTCTACATTCTACATTTTTCATTCTACATTTTTCATTCTTAATTCTAATCAGTGTTTTACAATAAATTTCAAACAACTTTCTTGTGTTTTGATGAAGTAAATTCCATTATTAAAGTTTTCAGTGGATATAGAATTTCCTTGCGATTTTAAAATTACTTGACCAATGTTATTGCTGATGGTAAATTCTTCCAAATAGGTTGAAAAATGAAGTTGATTATTTACAGGGTTTGGAAAGATCTCAATAGTTGAATTTGAACTCTCCATGCTGTTTGTAGCAAGTGTTGAAGGTCCTTGTAATTTAGCTGTCCATGCATCTTCATTTCCAGCACAAGTCAGATTTGTGCTTCCAAAAGAAGCTGTACTTCTGAACCTGCCCGAACCGTAAATAAATCCATTTTGGTCAATAGCCATGTCCCTGATTTCATCAAAGTCTGTTCCACCTGCTTGTATTGCCCATTGTTCAGTTCCGTTTGGATCATATTTACCGATAAAAATATCTTCTGAACCTAAGCTTATCATGTTTGTTGCACCAAAATTTGTTGTTCCATAAAAATCACAAGCAACAAATACATTGTTATTGCTGTCTGTTTCAACAGCTATTCCAACGCAATTTGTTGTAGCAGCAATTTGTTTGATCCACAGGTCATTTCCTGAAGGGTCTAATTTCGCCAAAACAAGTTCATTATAAATCCCAACCGTTGTCAGTATATTTGAACCAAAAGTTGATGTTCCGGAAAATCCTCCAGTAAGGTAAATATTATTGGATTGATCCAGGGCTAAGCCATACGGTAAATCCATATTAACCCCACCCATTTGTTTTGCAAAAATGAAGCTTCCTGCGGCATCATATTTCATCAGGATCATATCATTGGAACCAAAGGAAGTGTAAGTGGTTCCTCCAAAATTTATCGTGTTATTAAAACTTGCTAAAACATAAATATCTCCATTACTATCGATTGAAAGACGGGAAACAGCTTCACTTCCTAGTCCGGTAGGATGTATCGTCCATAGAATATTTCCGTTTGGGTCATATTTAATAATAAAAATATCACTCAAATGAACTGCCGAACTTGAATTTATCATGTGTGTTGAACCAAAATCGGCACTAACCGAGCTAAAACTTCCTGTGGCATAAACATTAGCATTATTATCCACAGCTATATCAGCTGCATATTCAAAATAGTCTGAGCCACCTCCTTGTCTGACCCAGATTTCATTTCCGTTAGTGTCGTATTTTGCAACAAAAATATCGTTCCATCCACTACAAGTTAAACTTGTATTTCCAAAATTGACTGTGTTGTTAAAAATCCCTTCCACGTAGATATTTCCAACAGTATCAACTGCAATTCTGCTAGTATAGTCAGAGCTGTTACTTCCAATGCCTTTTGCCCAAGATACATTTCCACTGGCATCGTATTTAACAATAAAAATATCTTCTGCACCTGCACTTGTTAGGGTAAAAGAGCCAAAAGTGCAGGTCGAAAAAAATTGACCTGTTGCATAAGAGTTCCCTTGATTATCAACCGTTACTCCCCATGCAATTTCACTTCCGATGGAACTGCCTCCACTTTGAGCCCATAACCAGTTTTGTGCGTTCAAACAAAAACTTACCACTGTGAAGCTTAAGGATAAAAATAATTTTGCTTTCATAATATTAGATTTAATTGATTTATAATTGAGTACACGTATGTTAATTCAAAAAGCTTGGGTTTTTTGAATGAAAAATTAAGAATTATTTTATTTTCCATTCTCAATACTCAACTCTACACTCTACTTAGTGTTTCACAACAAAACGCACACAACTTTCTTTGTTTTTAAGAAAGTACATTCCATCTGGAAGTTCCTGTACTGAAATGTTTTCTGCTGATTTAATTTTTGTCATAACTGTCTGCCCGTAAATATTAAATACTTCAATGTCATAAAGGGGTTGCGAAAATGTAAGCTTTCCTGTTGTTGGATTAGGATACAAAAATGCTTCGTCTTTTATTACTGAGTTATATGATGAAATGTTTGTTGTTATGCTTGTTGTTCCGACTCTAAAACCGTTACCAAAACTTGCTGCCCAAACTTCATTTACATCGTAAGGATTAAAAAATATTTTTTGAGGTCGTCTGAAAGGGTATGATGCAACATTACTTATAGAAAAAACAGTGCTGTCAGTGTTGGTTGCATATTGTAACCCATTTACCTCTGTGCAGATATATAACTCATTTGGTAAGGTAGGATGAAATGTTCCGGACAAAGCGGCTTGGCTGTATACGTTTGTCCAAACAACCCCTCTACTAGTTGTTCTGTACACACCACCGGTTGCAGTAGATTGGCTCCCAACAAAAGCAAGCCATGTGTTTTGTGAAGGGTCATTCGGGTCAATTTCTACATTTACAGTTTCCATTGTCATTGAGGCAGGATTAATATCAGCCCAAGTAAGCCCGCCATCTGTACTGTAAAACACCCCCGAACTATTGGTAAAAACGGCAGTACCAGAACTCGCAGAATTTCTTGCACCATATACTGAAATTAGCGTGTCTTTGTTAAGCACAATAATTTGTAATGGTCGTCCTTCAGTTCTTGGTGGAGAAGTAAGCCTTGTCCAAGTATTCGGAAAAGTAGTTACATCAGCGCTATAATACACATCGCCAATACCGCCCAGCACATCTATCACTGTTGCATACATTCCATTTGGATTTGCGGGATTTTTATCGAAGGCAAGTGAGCTAACTGGTTTTGTTGAAAAATTATGTAAGGTTGTCCAGTTTTTTCCGCTATCAGCCGAAACAGAAATGCGACCTCTAAATTGAAGAATTCGTGCATCTGTATAATTAGCATTAGAACCGGGTTGTTCTCCAGCAGCAGCATACATCAATCCCGTTGAAGGATTTAATATGGTCATATTTATATCATTAATAGAACCGCCCAAAGTATCCAGGCCATAAATGTCATAACTCCAGAATTGTCCACCATCAATTGATCTCCTGGCCAAAATATCATTATAGCATGCGAAAATATTTGTAGGACTTGTCCAGTTTAGCCAATAAGATGCAGTTGTTTCTAAGCCTGAAGTTTTATATTGATGAGATTGATCAAGCAAAACGGATGGGGCATTATCATAATTAACATCTGTATAAGCTTGCTGCCAATTTACACCTTTATCAATACTAGAATGAGCCACAAATTGATCGCCACAAAGTAGACGTGCTGAGTTATTTGGATCAACTGAAAGCATTAAAAAATAAGAAAGCCCATGCCATTTAAATCTAGAAGTGCTTAATGATTGCTTGCCTATCCAGCCTGTTGTAACGTTGTTGTTTAAATTAAAATTGCCAGAATTAATAAAGGAATTCGTAAAAGAATTACCGCCATCAGTTGATTTAAAAATTGCAGCAAGAGGAAGACCTAAATAAGTAGAATTTCCCCCAATGTAAAGCACCGAAGTGTCATTACTAGCCATTCCAATCAGGTATCCCTTGTCTAAGCTCGGGCTTGGGAGATTTCCTCCAATGGAATTCCATTGTGTTTGTCCCTGACTTAATTTATAAACACCCCTATACTCAATGTAGTCACTTGGAGAACTGTTATATATGTTCGGCAGAACACTTGCTTGTATTGTAACACAATAAAAAACCCAATTGCCACCTTGCTTTGCGCCTTTAAAAGAAATGATGTGTTCATTGGAAGGTATTCCACTCGTTCCCGCAACGGTATTGAGCCATGAACCGCCACCATTAAAAGTGCAGATTAATGAATCGTGAGAGCAGATATAAACGGTGTCTTTATTCTCAAAATACACCCCAGCAATATGCCCACCGTAAGCACCAGGATAATTAAGTAGCGTTGCATAGCTGGAAAATGTATTTTCCGCATTGCTGAAATAAATTTTTTTGGGATCACTGATTACAACTTGGTCGGTATCATGTGGGCTTGTAAAAAGTTGGTATGCAGGACCAGTACAAGGGTTGGTTGCATTCGCCCAATTATTTCCACCATCATAACTTTTTGAAGGTACATAACCTCCGATTGTATTCAATACAAAAAGTTTTGATGGATTAGAAGTAAACTGAACATCCGATTTATTTTGAATCTGCAATTCTGTAAAAGGAATCATGTTATAATTTTGCCCAAAATCTGTAGTATGAAACAAATTGGACATATCACAAGTAAGGAAAAATTCGTTTGAGTTAAATGGGCTTATACTGGCAGCAACTATTGCGCCTCCGCCTCCAACGCCCCTCGATGTCCATGTTGATGGATACGATTGAGAAAAAGCTGATGTAAAGCAAAGAATTAAAATCCCTGTTGTAAGGGCTTTTAAAGAGTTAGTTGATTTTTTCATTGGTCTATTTGTTAAAGTTTAAAATAGTCGTGTCGTTTTTAGAATTACAGACAACTAACTATAAGATGAAACTTTTTAGTTGCCGGTTGCCCAGACCATAAAATATTTCACACTATTCAATAAAATCAAGAAACTAAAAGCAATAAACACACCTTAAAACGACAAAAACCCCTGATTATCAGGGGTTTTCTTCGTAGCGAAAAGGGGAGTTGAACCCCTGACCTCAGGGTTATGAATCCTGCGCTCTAACCATCTGAGCTACCTCGCCATGTGGTTTTTGAGGGCGCAAATATAGTATTTATCTTTTTATGAATAAATTTTTTTTGATTTTTATGTGGATTAGGGAGGATGTCTGAAATCTTCGATTCCTCATTCTAAAAGCGAAAACCCTTATTTTTTCTTATCTTTGTGGCCTTAAATTCAATCAAATGCATTCTATTTTAAATACTATCGAAGAAGCTATTTCCGACTTAAAAGCCGGAAAAGTAATTATTGTTGTAGATGATGAAAGTCGTGAAAACGAAGGCGACTTCCTTACTGCTGCTCAAAACGTAACTCCAGAAGTCATTAATTTCATGGCTACACATGGGCGCGGACTAATCTGTGCTGCAATTACTGAAGAACGTTGTGCTGAGCTAGGATTGGAAATGATGGTCAGCAACAACACTGCTGAACATGCTACTGCATTTACTGTTTCTGTAGATCTACTGGGATATGGTTGCACTACAGGTATTTCTGCTTCCGATCGATCGAAAACTATACAGGCATTGATTAATCCTAATATCAAAAAAGAAGAGTTTGGTAAACCCGGACATATTTTTCCTTTGAAAGCAAAAAAAGGTGGCGTTCTTAGACGTGCCGGACATACAGAAGCTACTATTGATTTAGCGCGATTAGCTGGTTTTGAACCTGCTGGTGCATTGGTTGAAATCATGAATGAAGATGGAACAATGGCTCGCCTTCCTCAATTACTTGAAATTTCTAAAAAGCATAATTTAAAAATCATTTCTATTGAAGATTTGATTGCATATCGTGTAAAAAACGAATCCATCATTACCAAAGATGTACAAGTAAAAATGCCTACTCAGTGGGGTAATTTTGATTTGGTGGCATATCGTCAAACAACAAATGATCAAGAACATCTTGCATTAATAAAAGGAGAATGGGAAAAAGATGAACCAATTTTAGTTCGTGTTCACTCCTCTTGTTTGACTGGTGATATTTTTGGCTCTTGCCGATGTGATTGCGGGCCACAACTTCACAAATCGATGGAGATGATTGAAAAAGCTGGAAAGGGAGTTATTGTTTATATGAATCAGGAAGGGCGTGGAATTGGATTAATGAACAAACTCAAAGCCTATAAATTACAAGAAGAAGGCAGAGATACTGTTGAAGCAAACGAAGAACTAGGATTTAAATCCGATGAACGCGATTATGGCGTTGGTGCACAGATCTTGAGAGATCTTGGTGTTTCAAAAATCCGATTGATGAGTAACAATCCTAAAAAACGTGCTGGATTAATTGGTTATGGGTTAGAGATTGTTGACAATGTTTCTATTGAAGTAGAATCCAATGAACACAACAAGTTTTATCTTCAAACGAAGAGAGATAAAATGGGGCATTCTTTGAAGATTGACTAACACATTATTGGTTCGAAGCTGATCCTCCTTCCGAAAGGGTAGGGGATGATTTCGCTAAGGACTTGTAACGTCCTCTTCTTTTTTGCCACTGCCTGTCCAGCCTTTTAATGTTTGTAAATATTGTTTGTACAATTCTCCTATCGTATTAAATTCTTCCCGATAGAAAATCCCTACACCTTGTGTATACGCTCCGTTAATAGCACTTTGACTGTTATCATTTGCTTTGTTAAAAGCTTTAATCCTTACTTTTCCATCCTCTGTTAATTTATAATCAACATTCACATCCCCTACAACACTGTTCGCATTTTGAGAATTAGAATTGTTACCAATATTCCCTTCAACTGTAAGTTTATCGTCAAACAATTGTGTTGACAATGCAACTTCTAACTCATCTTTTGTAATTGCATCGCCTGGACGATAATTTACACCTACATCAAAATCGTTACTTATTTTACTAAGCATATTGCTTAATTGATTGGAAAGCATCTCGCTGGTATTTGAACCTACTCCATCTGCAACCGTTGGTCCACCAGCACTACTGTTACTTAATTGATAGGGAGTAACAAAACTATTTAAAATTAACAATGAAAATACTTGCCGATTTTCCTCTGCATCATTATTTATATAACTCATTACCGTTTGTCGTGTTGCTGCATCCACTGTAGGCAAGCCTATTTCAAAATCAATTTCGGGCGACAATAATTCTCCCGTCATATTCATTACAACATCTACAGGATAACGCTTTTTATAAGCCGAATTGGTTGAGTCTTCAGGGAAAAATGTTTTGATACTTGCTCTTGCCTTATAAACTGCACTGATATTTAAATCTGCTTTATATGGAACACCGCTCCACTTAATAGTTCCACCTTTTTTTATATCGAACTTTTTATTGATGATATTTTGAAGCGTAAATAAATAATCACCGTTATCAATCAAGTAATCACCATACATTTTAAATACACCTTTTTCTATTTTTAAATTTAAATTCCCATTTCCACGTGCTTTAATAATATCACCTACTTTTTGATCAAATATTAATTGAATCTCAGCATCTGGCGTAACATCTAAATCAAAATTTAAAACCAAACCTCCTAATGAAACTTTATAATTATCATTAATTTTTAACGAACTGTCTTTTTTAATAAATGTGATAAAATTATTTTGAGCCACTTCTGATGTTCCTCCCAATGGAATATTAAATTTAGTAAGCTCTGTTTTAGATAATATATTCACCTTATCTGTTTTATCATTGGATGTTACCTTTTCTGTTTTGACGTTCGCATCAATTAAAATTTCGTTATTCACAAATCCGAAAATATTGACAATGCCTGTTACATAAGCCTGTCCGTAATACAAGCTATTATCCGACTCTGTAGTATTTAAACACATAAACTTATAGGTTCGAATATCAAAATCTAATTGGAAATTTTTATAATTATCATGATATATTTTCCCGTTGACAATCGCTTTGTTATTATTCGGAATGTCATAAATAGTCATGTTTTCAATTCCAAATGAACCATTTTCAATTAGAATATCATGATTAAATTTGTAATACGTGTTTAAATAATTCACTCTTATTCTGCTGGCATCTACATTTAGCAAACCATTTACATTGGGCTTTTTTAAAGAACCTTTGATGGTCATATTACCCGACAACAATCCTTCAAAATCCGAACAAAAGTCTTTCACATAAGGTTTCAAAAGTTGCATACGTACCGCTTGTAGATTCAACTCCATATCAATATTCTCTTCTTCCTTTTTTGGATAATAATAACCTGAAAAAGAAATATTGGGAAGCTCATTTTGTGAAAAAGAACCATGCAAATAAAGGGCATCTTTTGTTTGATCCCATACACTTGCAACATCTCCTTTTCCAATTTCATTTCCATTCAAATAAAGCGACCTGAAATCAAAATCGCTTGTCAGTACCATATCCTTATAAACATTATTGATAACCGATTCACCGTTGATGACTCCTTTCAAATTCAAGCCCAATGGACTCGTAAATAAATTGATATTTGCTAAATTAAATTCATGAAGATTCAGTTTTATCTGATCTTCTTTTTCTTCAGAAATAATACCATATACTGAAATCGATTGTTGATCATGTTCAAAAGTCAAGGACTTAACTTTTATATGCGATGAATCGATTGTCACATAATTATCTTTATCTACATTCCAAACAGAGTCAGAAATAATTATTACAGACGGTAAAATTTTAAATTCAAATTTATCATTGGGCTTAAAATTTAGAAAAGACTTTATATCTCCACGGTATTCTCTCTCGGTTCTACTGTTCCACACAAGTTCAATATTCACACTATCAGAAGTGGTAACAGTATTTATTGCAAAATCGGTCAACCCTAAGCTATCTGTCAACACTAAACGTTCACTACCGATACTGAAATCCAAACGATCATTTGTAGTTGCTGCAATGGCTGACCAGTTTTTAAATACAACATCAGAGATGCTGATTTTGTCTGAACTTCCATTTAACGTAAACTGATTGTTGATTGAATTAAAATTTCCTTTGAATGCTGTTTTAGGTGCAATACTAAGTGATGGAGCAAACAGACTTAAAACAGTTTCTGTCTTTTTGAAAACAAATGAATAATCAAAGTTTTCGACAGAATTGTTTAAAATTATTTTATTATCAAAATAAGCAGGAATATAGTTACTAAGCACTTTCTTGAATGAATTTTGCAGTTCCAATATTTCAAATTGACCTTTAATGCGAGCATCAACAAAATCAGAAGATAGTTTTATTGATTTTACTCCATTTTCTTTTTCTAAATTCAATTCAAAAACACTCAATTTATACACTTTATCATTTTCTGTATAAATTGTATTATCAAAATTTATAAATCCGATCAGGTTGTCCACCGTATTGCCGGTAACGTTAATTAACAACTGGGTTGAAAGCTCCATTTTCTTATCGGACTTTACAAACTGCAGTGCTGTTAAATTAGCTTTATTGAGTGTAGTTATAAAATCCAGTTTAGGTAATTTTCCAGTGAAATCAACATCACCAATAAAATCAAAATCAATGTTCTCATCCTTAACATTCAATTTTCCTTTAAAAATCTGTTTTGCTATATTTCCTTCAATCGCAACATTCTGATAGGTATAGTTGTTAAACTCAACAGTCTTTATATTTCCAGTTAATTTTGCTGCAACATCTTCCAAAGTAAAACCTTCTCCATCAATATTGACATCCATGGTAGCCTTTCCTAATAATTCAGCATCGAAAAATTTTCCAAAATCAAAAGAACGCGATTTTAATTTTCCTTTGTAAACAGCTTTATCTTTTTCTACATCATGTCTTACCGACAAATCGGAAGATAAATTTCCAAGAGCAGAAGAGAAATCACCATACGCATAAAAATCATTATACAAGCCGGTGAATGTTCCTTTAAAGTTCATCTTTCCAAGTTTTGCCAGATTAGAGGGCACACTCAGTCTTTTATGATTTTCAAAAGGCGGAATAGGAATATCTTTTAAATCAGAATAATTGGTTGTTAATTTTTCTACGTTTAAATAAATCAGGGTTTCGTCAATTTTAGGCAAACCTGTTAAAGTAACATCCCCAATAAATTCGGTATTCGGAGCAAGCTTCAAATCCATATCTTTCCCTTTCAAATCACTTACTTTTCCTGTTATTTTTCCTGAAATGGTTATGTTTCTATAAATCCCTTTTAACTGAGGAGCAAAATAGGCTATGTCGCTCAACTCCAAGTTGGATTTATTAAACTCTGCTTTTATTTTTACTTGATTTATAAAATCTTTAAATGCACGATACCCTTTATATTTAAAACTTAAATCAGTAGAAATAGTACTCTCGGAAGTTTTAATTTTTAATTCATCTAATTTTATACCAACCGGACTAACATTTACATAACTGCTAAAATTCTGCAAGTCGAACCCACTCTTCTCAATTGCCGACAAATAATCAATAGTTGCACGAATAGTATCTTGTTCAAATTGGATATCGGTGATCCTTCCGTTTACTTTCCTAACATTTAAATCAAAATAATTAACACCTGTAGTTTCTAATGTATCGTTTTCACTTCTGTATGTAAAGTCTGTATTTACTAATGTTATTTCATCAAATTTTATTTCCCACCGTTGCGAAGGCTTCTTTTTTGTTGTATCGTTATCAATAAACAAATCAATAATAAACTGCAAATTCAAATCATCTTCCTTTGCATAGTTGATTAGTTTTGATTTTGTATTCAGTAGCATTACACTACTTACAAACAATTGATGTTTTTCAAAATCAAGTTTACTTATATCAATTTTTATTTTTTTTGAATACAAAAGTGTATCCTGATGTAAATCTTCAATGTAAATATCTTCCAATACTACTTTCTTGAAAAATTCAATGTCCACACTTCCAATTTCAACTGTGGTATTTAGTTTTGAGGATAAATATTCGGCTACTTTATGTCCTGCATAAACTTGTACACTTCTTACTTGAATAAGAAGAAATACCAACAATAAAATGAATATTATCAGGGAAAGAAATCGGAATAATATAGTTGAGAGTTTTTTAATACCTTTGAATCCTTAAAACGTTCGACAACATTGCCGTGCGAAGTTAATAAATATGAGCAAATCAACCATCATATTGGGTATTGAATCGTCTTGTGACGACACATCTGCTGCTGTTTTAAAAGACGGCAAAATACTTGCCAATATTGTTGCCAATCAAAGCATTCATAAACTTTATGGAGGTGTGGTTCCTGAATTGGCTTCCAGAGCGCATCAGCAAAACATTATCCCTGTTGTAGATTTGGCAATAAAACAAGCCGGAATAAGTAAAAACGAAATTGATGCGATTGCATTTACCCGTGGTCCGGGATTAATGGGTTCATTGCTAGTTGGCACATCCTTTTCCAAGGCATTTGCCTTAGGTTTAGGCATTCCTTTGATAGAAGTAAATCACATGCAAGGGCATATTTTAGCACACTTTATAACCTCATCCCAACCTTCTCCAAAGGACAAGGAGATTGTACCTTCCTTCCCATTTTTATGCTTAACCGTATCTGGTGGACATACTCAAATTGTTTTGGTTAACGACTTTTTCGACATGAAAATACTTGGAGAAACAATTGATGATGCGGCAGGCGAAGCATTCGACAAAACAGCAAAAATAATGGGATTGCCTTATCCTGGTGGACCATTAATTGACAAATATGCAAAAGAAGGAAACCCTAAAGCATTCAAATTTACAAAGCCACAAATTCCGGATTTTAATTTCAGCTTCAGTGGTTTAAAAACCGGTTTCATGAATTTCATCAACAATGAGACAGCTAAAAATCCCAATTTTGTTGCTGAAAATAGAAATGATATCTGTGCTTCAATTCAAGCTACAATTATTGATATTTTACTCAGCAAACTAAAAGCCGCTGCAAAGCATACCAACATCAATCAAATTGCTATAGCAGGAGGTGTTTCAGCAAATTCGAAATTGCGTCATAAATTAAATTCTCTTAAAGAAGAATTGGATTGGCAAGTTTTTATTCCTAAATTTGAGTATTGCACAGATAATGCTGCGATGATTGCTATCACAGGATATTATAAATTCCTAAAAAATGATTTTAGTAATCAGGCAGTTGTTCCTTTAGCTCGTTACGACTTAAACTCCAAGCCGAATGAATTTTAAAAGAATTATACTCTTTTTTATTTTCTTTTTGATGATTGATAATTTCAGTATCAAAGCCGTTACTTTAGGTGATACAATCAAACTCTCCGCTCCTCCTCCAAAAAAGAAAAAGCCTTTGCCTTTACAGCCGCTCGTTTTAAAAACAAGCATTACAGGTTTTCTGTATGGCGGAGTATTTCCTTTTACATCAGAATATCGTTTTGGGGCAGAAATAACAACCGGCAGAATTCAATCTGAACAGATCAGTATTTCTTATTTAGGGAAAAATGTATTTTGGACCGGCTTCGAAAAAATATCAAAACTAGGAACAAGTGATATCTTAAAAGTGAGTGGCTACCGCATTCAATATGCACATAAGTTTTATTTAGTGAATCGCAGACATCATTCTCCGTATGGATTTTATGTTGCACCGCATGTCTCTTATTCTAATGCAAGAATTTCATTGGGGCTGAATCGTTATTACAGAGACGTATATTTTGACGTCAGACAGTTGAACGCGAATCTAATTGTAGGAGTTCAGTTTGGAAAAATAGGCCGTGTAACAATGGATATTTGTGGTGGTGCCGGCTATAAAAACAATACAGCTTACTATCACGTTACCGCATACCGAATTACAAAATATGATACTTCTGAGTTTGGGGAATATTACAACGGCCATTTTCATCTGATGTTCGATATCAGCATGGGATATTCATTTTAAAACGATACGCATTTGCAATGAATAATGGAGTACTATTTCGACTCCGCTCAGTGTTACTAAAAAAAATCCTGCTAAGATTTCTCTTAGCAGGATTTTTTTATCCCTCATTAAAAAAGAAGGCTAGGGGAACTTATCAGCATTATTTCATTTTCAAAATCTTAACAGGTGTCGTAACTTCTTCGCCATTGATAATTTTCACAAAATAAATTCCTGCATTTAAATTCGGGCTAACCACCACACTTCCTTTGTTTTGGGACAATGTATACGTTGCAACCATTTTTCCTGTAACATCTGTAACAACAATTGAAGCATTTGTTGATAAGGAATTTTTCAATTCATAAGCAATGGACGTTTCGTTGGTAAATGGATTTGGAAAAACAGTAACCGAGTTATTACTAGCAATCTGCTCATTCACACCAACATAATTGGTAATGTAAAACTTGTCGAAACCAGCTTCAGTAATATGTCCCGGAGCAGCATCGGCAGTTCTTACAATCACTTTCATATTCGCAGTTGGAGCAACATAAGTAGCAATATCGTATGATTTTTGCACCCATGTTGAATTCAAAGGAGAAGCTTGAGTAACCGTTTCAATTAACACTGTTGTTAAGCCGTTTGTTAAATAAATATTTAAGGAATCGTTTGGAGTTCCTGTTCCACCTGCATTATAAAACCAACGTGTATAATGTAATGAAGGAGTTGCATATCCTGTAAGATCAAAAATTGGAGAAGTTAATGTGGTAGCTCCGTTATCTACATCTTGATCAGAACCTGTTGTTCCTGTATTTCCAGTAACATATGCCATTGTATAGCAATCTGTACCGTCATCTACTCCAGGATTTGCAGCATCTGTTCCATTAAAAGTCCCCAATGGAACTCCTCTTTCCCATCCTCCTGTACTTGCACTTGTATTTACTGTCCAGCCGAAGTTTAAAGTAAAATCATCATAATAACCTTCATTCAATTGATACAATAAGGCAGATGAAGTTAAATTAATTGTTTGTGCTGTTGCGCAATAAGTAGTGTATCCCCATTTTCCTGCATACACATCGTAATTTGTTCCACCCACTACGTTACAACTAGAGAAATTTCCTGTAGCATCCGTAACAAAACTATAAGTGTTGGTTGGATCTGTAATCAATACTCCTGCTGATGCAATTGGAGCAAGTGTTACTGCGTCTTCAACCGTTCCATTTACTGCTACTGTGCTTAAAGGAGCTAATTGCGCATTTAAATTTGTTAGTACTCCCGGAGCTAAAACAACTCCTGTAAATACTTTTGATGTGTAACCCGGACAAGAGATTGTAACCGTATATGTTCCCGGTACCGATGTTCCTGTTCGGTATTGACCAACAATGTCAGTAAGATCAGTAACTCCAACAGTAGAGATTGAAATTGTTGCATTGCTCAACAAAGCACCACAAGTTGTATCAGAAACAATTCCTTCTAAATAACATGCACGAACATAATTTGGAGAAAAAACAAATAATCCTTCATCAATGTTTGATACAACTATTGTTCCTGAAGGCAAGTAAGGGTAAACTCCCCAATCGCCTTCAAAGCCACCGCCTGTTCCAGCATAAGTGTCATAATCTCCAACGTGAACCATGTTGATTGGACGACCAACATCAGTAATCACAAAACCATCTTTATACCAAGATGTAACAGCATAATCATTACCTAAAACGTTTATGATATGTGTGTTGTGCACAATCGAATTTGATCCTGGGTTGGATTGAATTCTATCCAATTCGCTAATGCTTCCTAAATTGGAAATATCATACGATGTTAAATAAGAATCATTTGTTTCATCCGTTGTAAATAACACTTTACTGTTTTGTGATAACCAGGTATTGTGAGTAAAGTTAGTAGGTGTATTCTGATTCGCTAATTCTACAGGAGCCGTTTTGTTTGTAAAATCAACTACTGAGAAAAATCCGTCATAAATATGTCCTGCATACAATGTGTCATTTCTTACGTAACCATCATGTACATAAGGTGAAACAGAATTTTGATAATTACCAACATATACAGGACTCATAGGATTTGTTATATCAGCAACTAAAGCACCGCCATTAAACAAATTACTACCAAACAAATACACATATTGATTATCGATGTGCAAAGCGTGAATAGAGCTCAATGTTCCTCCACCTGCTCCTGCAATGGTTGGAGTCCAGTTTGTTACTACAATACCTGCCGTGTTTGGTAAGCTACTCAAATTAATAATTTGCAATCCACCGCCAGCTTCTGTAGTAACATAAGCATATTTGCCTCTTACTTTAATTTCTTTCCATAAGTTATCGGGACCGGGAATTTGAATGACTTCAACTGGTGCAGAAGGAATTGTAACATCAACAATTGACATTCCTAAGGATGCTCCAACCAATGCATATTCTTTCCCGGTTGTATCCACATAACCGCAAATGTTTGCACATGTTTGTCCGGGATAAGTTAATTGTGCTTGAAATGTAACATTTAATTGAGCTGATGTATTATTTACAATTGCAAAAACAGCAAAAACTCCTACTAGTAATTTTTTAAATTTCATTTTATTGGGATATTAATTATTGGGATGATTTGTACTACTAATTACGGGAATATAATTGGGAAAAGCAAAAAGAAAACCCTCAGATTCAATTATATGAATCTGAGGGTTTTCTCTGCTCAGCTCGAAATGACAAATGTTCGTCTAAAAATCCAGCTTCAAATCTTTTCCTCCGCCTTTTCCTTTTTTCGGTTTTTTCTTTTTCTCTTGCGATGGCAACTTAATTTGTTGGTTAATTTGCTGATCAATAGAAATCAAGTTTTTATCTTTAACAGGCTCCTGTGCTTTTTTAATGGCTTCCAATGGCGACATACCGCTTTCCTCAAACTCATCCAGCACATCTTCATCAATAGGAACTTCAACAGGAGGCAATAAATTAATCTCTTTTACTTTGGAGTACGACAATTTATTTCCTTTCGCTTTCATTCCTTTTACTTCAATAAACTGAGTTAAATCAATTCTCTCTGAAGGAACTTCTTTGTCTTTTACTTTGCTATACTTCACAACTACCACAGGCAATTCCTCTGTTGAAACAATCTCTATTCTTGAACCTTCTGCTTCTGAAATAAACAATACCTTTTTATCGGTAGCTTCAATCATAAATCGTTTTACGAAATATGTTTTGCTTTCTCCATCTAAATAAATAGCAGAAATCGGGTTCTTAGGCTTAAACTTCTCAATCAAAATCATATCCGTATCAAAGTGATTGGATACATCAAAACTGCTTAATTTATAATGACCATTTTGAGTGATCGTGAGTATTTTATCTTCCGGACCAAAACTCCCTAAGAACGTTCCACGTTTATCTGTATTGATACGTTGAACAGTATCGTCAAACCAAATATCACGTGCTCCTAATGTGGAAACACCTGCTTTTGCTAATAAAATTTTTCTTACTGAATATTTTGTAACCACATTACCCATTGAGTTACGACCTTTAATTGCCAACTCAGAGAAATTTAAATCCCACTGCACTTTACGTAAACCTGGCATTGGCTTCAACTGCACTTCCACTACTTCGGCTTCTCCATTTGGATTTGCACTGAAATACAATATTTGAGAATCTTTCGTTCCCTTAGTTAAATCGTATTGTTTATCACGAGTAACTCCTGTTACAGGAAAACGTTTCATAAACACACTGCCCGCCTTGCCATCACGGTAAATAACGTTATAAACCGTACGCTCATCATTTTTCTTGAATACAGAGATATGAAGTAAATCCTTGCCTACAAAAGCTTTATCTGCCACTTTGGTCACTTTCATTGAACCATCTTTCAGGAAGACAATTATATCATCAATATCAGAACACTCTCCTACAAATTCATCTTTCTTCAATCCGTATCCTGCAAATCCTTCTTCACGGTTCACATATAATTTTTCGTTTGCCACTACAACACTTGTCGCAACAATATTCTCAAACGATTTAATTTCTGTTTTACGTTCGCGTCCAACACCATATTTCTTTTTTAAATTTTTAAAATATTCAATCGCATATTCAACTAAGTTGGCTAGGTGATGATCAATTTCTTGTATTCGAGCATCCAATGCTTTCATCTTCTCATCCGCCTTTTTAGAGTCAAAGCGAGTAATACGAATCATTGGTATTTGTGTCAACTTCTCATAATCTTCATCTGTAATGGCACGAATAAACTGCTTTTTATATTTTGAAAATCGGCCACCTAAATATTCAAACAAGGTTGGCTTGTCAGAATAATTTTTGAAATCGATATACATTTCATCTTTAATAAAAATCTTCTCCAATGAGGCAAACATATAAGATTCCTGCAACTCACCTTTCTCTATCTCTAATTCTCTTTTTAATAATGCTAATGTTTTATGCGTTGAAATTTTCAACATTTCATTTACTCCAACAAAACGAGGCTTATCATTTTCAATAATACAAGCGTTCGGAGAAATGGATAACTCACAATCTGTAAAAGCATAAAGGGCATCAATGGTTTTGTCGGGAGAAATGCCAGGAACCAAATGAATAACAATCTCCACATTTTCGGAAGTATTGTCTTCTACTTTACGTATTTTAATTTTTCCTTTATCATTAGCAGCAACAATAGTATCTATTAAAGAACCTGTTGTTGTTCCAAATGGAATTTCATTTATGACTAATGTTTTTTTATCTAATTGAGAAATTTTTGCACGAACTCTTATTTTTCCACCGCGTAAACCATCGTTGTAGTTCGAGAAATCAGCCATACCTGCAGTGGCAAAGTCAGGCATAATGTCTGTTTTTTTACCTTTCAATACGGCAACTGATGCATCACACAACTCATTAAAATTGTGTGGCAACATTTTACAAGCCAATCCAACAGCAATTCCTTCTACGCCTTGTGCTAATAATAATGGGAATTTTACGGGTAATGTTTCTGGCTCTTTATTTCGTCCATCGTAACTGGTTAACCAAACAGTAGTTTTGGGATTAAAAACAACTTCAGTAGCAAATTTTGATAATCGTGCTTCAATGTAACGTGGAGCGGCTGCTCTATCGCCTGTTAAAATATTCCCCCAGTTTCCTTGTGTATCAATCAATAAATCTTTTTGTCCCAACGCCACCAAAGCATCACCAATACTCATATCGCCATGCGGATGGTATTTCATAGTATGCCCGATAATGTTCGCTACTTTATTATACCGACCATCATCTAAATCATTCATAGAATGTAGTATTCTTCGTTGAACGGGTTTCAAACCATCTTCAACATAAGGAACAGCACGTTCAAGAATTACATACGAGGCATAATCCAAAAACCAGTTTTTGTACATCCCCGAAACGTGAATGACATTGTGCAAGTCATCACCTCCGCCTGTTAATTCTTCATTTGTATTTTCTTCTTTACTCATACTACAATTAGGTCGCTCCTATGGAGCTTGTTTTTTGTTATTTACGATTACTAATCTTCTTTTCTATTTTTTGCTCCGTTAGGAGCTAACTGTTTGTAATATAATCACACATCACCTTATCAGCTCCATAGGAGCGGCCTGTTCATCAGTCCAATCAAACAAGTATTTTTCATCGTATTGAATTTCAAATTTTTTCAAAAAATCTAAATATTCATCTTTAAAAGAAACGATTTTATGATGTTCTTCCTGATTTAAAATATACTTAATTACATTATCAATTTGGCTTCGGGAATAAGAAAAAGCTCCAAATCCTTCTTGCCAACTAAATTTTCCTTTTATCCATTTTTGTTCGTTAATAAAATTTGAAGACCCCGCTTTTATATCTCTTACTAAATCAGAAACAGAAATAGATGGTTTCAATCCTACCAATATATGTGTATGATTGGGCATGCAAAATATTGACAATAATTTTTGTTCACGTTTTTGAATTATTCCTGTTATATACTTATGCAATTCGTCTCTGTTATTGCCCCATATTAGATTCTCTCTTCCTTTTACTGCAAAAACAATCTGGATATAAATTTGAGAATACGTATTTGGCATAAAACAGGGCGCTCCTACGGAGCTTTTAAAATGTTAATCGTTATTTTTTCTACAAACAGGGCGCTCCTACGGAGCTAAAAAAATTTCAAAACTATTATCAAACATTTATCTACAAACAGGGCGCTCCTACGGAGCTTTTAAAATGTTAATCGTTATTTTTTCTACAAACAGGGCGCTCCTACGGAGCTAAAAAAATTCCAAAACTATTATCAAACATTTATCTACAAACAGGGCGCTCCTACGGAGCTAAAAAAATTCCAAAACTATTATCAAACATTTATCTACAAACAGGGCGCTCCTACGGAGCTAAAAAAATTCCAAAACTATTATCAAACATTTATGCTCCATAGGAGCATCCTGTTTGTAACAAAAGCTCTACGACACCCATCTCAAGCTCCGCAGGAGCGACCTGTTTGAGCTATGCTCCTTCTACTAGATCCTTTTCCACCACCAAATTATCAATAATAAAATCCTGACGTTCTGGTGTGTTTTTACCCATATAATATCCTAACATATCCACAATGCTTCTATCTTTTCCAATAATCACAGGGTCTTTACGCATATCCTTTCCGATGAACAATTTAAACTCATCTGGAGAAATTTCTCCCAAACCTTTAAATCGTGTTATCTCTGGCTTAGAGCCTAATTTTTCAATTGCTGCTTTTCTCTCTTGATCGCTGTAGCAATAAATCGTTTCTTTTTTATTTCTTACACGGAATAATGGAGTTTGTAAAATGTATACATGTCCGTTTTTTACTAAATCAGGAAAGAACTGCAAGAAGAAAGTCATTAATAACAAACGAATGTGCATTCCATCCACATCGGCATCGGTAGCAACTACAATGTTGTTGTAACGTAAGTTTTCGATTCCATCCTCAATATTCAATGCTGCTTGTAACAGGTTGAACTCTTCGTTCTCGTATACAATCTTTTTAGTTAAACCGTATGCATTCAAAGGTTTTCCTTTTAAGCTGAATACCGCTTGCACATTCACATCACGTGTTTTAGTGATAGAACCACTTGCCGAATCGCCCTCGCAAATAAATAAAGTTGTTTCTAATTTACGTTCATCATTCGATTGCATGTGAATTCTACAATCACGTAATTTTTTGTTATGAAGATTTGATTTCTTAGCGCGCTCACGAGCTAACTTCTGAATTCCTTGTAAATCTTTACGTTCGCGCTCACTCGATTGAATTTTTTGTAAAATCGCTTGAGCCGTTTCCGGATTTTTATGAAGGAAATTATCTAACTCTGTTTTTAAAAAATCACCAATGAATGATTTAACAGATGGGCCTTTCGGACCAACATCCGTTGAACCCAATTTCGTTTTTGTTTGAGATTCAAAAACGGGTTCCTGAACTTTTATACTTACTGCAGCAATGATGGACGTACGAACATCTACTGCTTCAAAATCTTTTTTAAAGAAATCACGAATGGTTTTAACCAACGTTTCTCTGAATGCGCCTTGGTGAGTTCCACCTTGTGTGGTATGCTGACCGTTTACAAAGGAATAATACTCTTCCCCGTATTGCTGATTGCTATGTGTCATCGCCACTTCAATGTCGTATCCACTCAAGTGAATGGTCGGATATAGAATTGGCCCGTTGATATTCTGTGTCAACAAATCCAACAACCCATTTTCCGAAAAGAATTTTTGTCCGTTGTAAACAATAGTCAAACCTGTATTCAGGTAAGCGTAGTTCCACAACATCTTCTCAACATACTCATTGATGAAATGATATTTCCCGAATATTTTTTCATCAGGAATAAAGTTCACCAATGTTCCCATACGCTGGTCAGAATCCGTCAATCTTGATTCTTTCACCAAATTACCTATTGAGAAATCTGCTGATTTTGTTTTCCCATCGCGAAAAGCTTGAACATTAAAATAGCTAGAAAGAGCATTTACCGCTTTTGTTCCAACTCCGTTCAATCCAACCGATTTCTTAAATGCTTCCGAATCGTATTTTGCTCCTGTATTAATCTTAGAAACTACATCCACTAATTTTCCCAAAGGAATACCGCGACCATAATCTCTCACACGCACTGTTTTATCTTTGATAGTTACTTCAATAGTCTTTCCATTGCCCATAACAAACTCATCGATACAGTTATCGAGCGTTTCTTTTAATAAGATATAAATACCATCATCGGGTGATGAACCATCTCCCAACTTACCAATATACATCCCAGGACGAAGACGAATGTGCTCATTCCACTCCAGGGTTTTTATACTGTCTTCGGTATATTTTGATTCTTTAGCCATAGGTACGGATCACTAATTTATGCGAATTTACGAATCTGCGTTTGCTAAACTCCAAACCCTAAATCGCAATCAATTTAATATTCTCAATTATTTTTTAATTATTTTTTTAATAAAAGTACTTTAAACTATTTAAGAGTTGAATACCTGAATTAATGGCTTTTTCTAACACCAACAGATTCGTAATATTCGTTTTTATTCGTTATCCGTACTATACGTTGAATCTAAAATGCATTAAATCCCCATCATTCACCACATATTCTTTTCCTTCTACGCCCATTTTTCCGGCATCCTTACAAGCTACTTCGGAGCCTAAAGTAACAAAATCGTTGTACTTAATCACCTCTGCTCTAATAAATCCTTTTTCAAAGTCGGTATGAATCACTCCGGCTGCTTGCGGAGCGGTCATTCCTTTTATGATGGTCCATGCTCTTACTTCCTTTACTCCTGCTGTAAAGTAGGTTTGTAAATTCAATATTCTATAAGCTGCTTTTATTAAAAAATTCACCCCCGGCTCCGTAAGTCCCATTTCACCTAAAAACAGCTGACGTTCTTCGTAAGTATCCAAACCTGCTATTTCCGCTTCCATGGCTGCTGTGATGATTAACACCTCCGCATTTTCACCTTTTACAGCTTCTTTTACCTGCTCCACATATTTGTTTCCCGTTTTTACCGACTTTTCATCTACATTGCAAACATATAGAACTGGTTTCAAGGTCAACAAACAACAATCTGCTACATGTACCAAATCTTGCTCCGATAAATTTGCAGCACGTGCAGATTTCCCTTGTTCCAAAAGCTCTTTCAGGCTTGTTAAAACTTCGAATGCTTTTTTCGCATCTTTATCATTGCCGGTCTTTGCCATCTTCTCCACCTTCTTTATCTTCGCTTCCACCGATTCTAAATCTTTCAATTGCAATTCGGTATCAATAATTTCTTTATCTCTCACGGGATTTACAGAACCATCTACGTGAATAATGTTATCATCATCAAAACAACGCAACACGTGAATGATAGCATTTGTTTCTCTGATGTTTGCCAAAAATTTATTTCCCAAACCTTCACCTTTACTGGCACCTTTTACTAATCCAGCGATGTCTACTATTTCAACAACAGTAGGTACAACTCTTTCGGGGCTTACTAATTTCTCCAGAACTGCCAAACGCTCATCAGGAACAGTGATTACTCCCACATTGGGCTCTATTGTACAAAACGGGAAGTTTGCCGCTTGTGCTTTTGCGTTTGATAAACAATTAAATAAAGTGGATTTTCCAACATTTGGTAATCCCACTATTCCACACTGTAATGCCATTTTTTTAAGTTAAAAGTTAAAAAGTTAAAAGTCAAAAAGTAGCTGATTTTTTTTATTTGTCTATTGTCTACTCCAGACTGTCTATTATTTTTTCAGCCCGCAAATATAAGTATATCAAAAAACTATAAAAACCCTTATTCAGCTTTATTTACTTGAGTTTTCAACAATAATGCGATTTTTCAACAATCCCTCAAAGCCTTGTAAAAATTGATACTTTTGAGCGCTAAAGTAAAAAAAACAAATTAATCAACAACTTTTATGGCCTCAACAGCAGAATTAGAAAAAATTGTTTCGCAAGTTCGGAGAGACATTGTACGACAAGTTCATGCAGTAAATTCGGGTCACCCAGGTGGCTCTTTGGGTTGTGCCGAATACTTTGTTGCACTTTATTTCGAGATTATGAAACACAACCCGGCTGATTTCACAATAGACGGGAAAAATGAAGATCTTTTTTTCTTATCAAACGGTCATATTTCCCCCGTATTCTATAGTACTTTAGCTCGTTCAGGATACTTTCCTGTTGCAGAATTGGCAACATTCAGAAAACTAAACTCCCGCTTGCAAGGACACCCTACAACTCACGAGGGATTACCTGGAGTGCGTGTTGCTTCCGGTTCACTCGGACAAGGGATGTCGGTTGCCATTGGCGCTGCTTTGGCAAAAAAATTAAATAAGGATACTTCTATTGTTTATACACTACATGGTGATGGTGAATTACAAGAAGGACAAATTTGGGAAGCTGCAATGTATGCTTCTGCAAAGAAAGTAGACAATATTATTTCTACAGTGGATATGAACGGGCAACAGATTGATGGTTCTACCGATCAAGTGTTACCTATGGGAAGTTTACGTGCAAAGTTTGAAGCATTTGGTTGGGATGTGATTGATCTTGAAAAAGGAAACGATACAGCTTCCGTTGTTGCCACACTCAAAAAGGCTAAAGAACATACAGGAAAAGGCAAACCAGTACTGATACTAATGAAAACAGAAATGGGTAACGGAGTTGATTTTATGATGGGAAGCCATAAATGGCATGGTGTTGCTCCTAACGATGAACAGTTGGCACAGGCTTTGAATCAGAATCCTGAAACATTGGGAGATTATTAATCTCTTAATTTAAAAGTCTAACCTCATTCAAAAATGATAAAAAACAATTTCAGATTTCAGATTTCAAAGACAAAGATTGTAACATTTGCAATCCTTTTGACTTTTGCCTTTCTCCCTTTTGACTTATCTGCACAGCAAGCCAAACCATTAACGCGTATCGAATTTGTGTTTGATGCTTCTTTCAGTATGTTCGGACAATGGCAGAACGGAATGAAAATGGACATGGCTAAGAAGATGCTCAGCGATTTTTTAGACAGCATGCAGAAAGTTGATAATCCCAATCTAGAATTAGCCTTTCGTGTTTACGGACATCAGGTTCCATTGAGGCCGGAAAGAAGCTGTACGGATACAAAACTGGAAGTCCCTTTTGGCAAAAACAATGCTCAAGCCATCAAAAACAAACTGAAAATGCTGGTTCCGAAGGGAACAACACCAATTGCTTATACCTTGGAACAATGCGGAGGCGATTTTCCTTCTGCTTCCAATGCCAATCTACGCAACATCATTATTTTGATTACAGATGGAATTGAAGAATGTGATGGCGATCCATGTGCTGTTTCTTTGGCTCTTCAGAAAAAAGGAATCGTTTTAAAACCATTTGTTATTGGAATTGGATTAGACCAGAGTTATATCAACTCTTTTGGTTGTATTGGTAAGTTCTATGATGCTTCAAGTGAAGCGAGCTTCAAAAACATCCTCAACATTGTTATTTCTCAAGCCTTAAACAACACAACCGTTCAGGTAAATTTGAATGATCAGATAGGCAGACCAACTGAAACAGATGTAAACATGACCTTTTATGACGAACAAACCGGAATCATTCGTTACAACTATGTTCACACAATTAACACCAAAGGTGTTCCTGATACACTTATCATCGACCCAATTGGTACCTACAAAATGGTTGTTCATACCATTCCTCCCGTTGAAAAGAAAGGAATCGAACTTGTTCCCGGAAAACACAACACAATAGGTGTAGATGCGCCTCAAGGGTATATCAATTTGAAAATATCAGGCAGTTCAAATATCAATTGTATCATTCGTAAAAATGGAGACATGCAAACACTTCATGTTCAACAACTTAATACTACTGAAAAGTTTATCGTTGGAAAGTATGATTTAGAGATTTTAACATTGCCTCGCATCAAATTGGATAAGGTGGATGTGGGCCAAAGTAAAACCACTTATATCGAAATACCACAAGCAGGAAGTGTGAATATTGCTAAGCCCAGTGAGGGACCCGGAAGTTTATTCTTAGAAGAAAACAACAAATTGGTTTGGGTTTGTAACCTAAACAGCGCGTTGGTTCAAGAAACCATCAACCTGCAACCCGGAAAATACAGAATAGAATTCAGACCAAAGAACGCAAAAGAAGCAATTTATACGATTGAAAAACGCTTTAAAGTCGAGTCGGGAGTATCAACTTCTATAAAACTATACTAAATTGATTATCAATATTTTATAAATTTTATATATACAACTAATTAAATGAAAAAATACACCTTTACCGAAAAGAAAGACACCCGCTCAGGATTTGGAGCAGGATTATCAGAACTGGGAAAATCAAACCCAAATGTTGTTGCATTGTGTGCCGACTTAACCGGTTCTCTTAAAATGGATGCTTTTGCAAAAGATCATCCTGAAAGGTTCTTTCAAATTGGTATTGCTGAAGCAAACATGATTGGCATTGCTGCAGGCTTAACGATTGGTGGTAAAATTCCTTTTACTGGCACCTTTGCTAATTTCTCAACAGGTCGCGTGTATGACCAAATTCGTCAATCAGTTGCCTACTCAGGTAAAAACGTAAAAATTTGCGCATCCCATGCAGGATTAACATTGGGAGAAGATGGTGCAACACATCAAATACTGGAAGATTTAGGATTAATGAAAATGCTACCCGGAATGGTTGTAATCAATCCATGTGATTACAATCAAACGAAAGCGGCTACAATTGCTATTGCTGCTTATGAAGGACCTGTTTATTTACGATTCGGTCGTCCTACCGTTCCTAACTTCACTCCAGCAGACCAAAAATTTGAGATTGGCAAAGCAGTGATGTTAAACGAAGGAACCGATGTTACCATATTTGCTACAGGTCATTTAACTTGGAAAGCTATTGAAGCAGGTGAGCAATTAGCAGCAAAAGGAATAAGTGCTGAAATAATAAATATCCATACCATTAAACCTTTGGATATTACTGCTGTCATAAACTCGGCTAAAAAAACACGTTGTGTTGTTACAGCTGAAGAACATCAGATGAATGGCGGATTAGGTGACAGCATCGCACAATTATTAGCAAGAGAGTTACCAACTCCAATTGAAATGGTTGCAGTAAATGATAGTTTTGGAGAAAGCGGCACACCCGATCAATTAATGACAAAATATGGCTTAGACGCTATCAACATTGTTGAAGCAGTAAATAAGGTTTTAAAACGCAAATAAACAGCAAACCGAATCATTTAGAACGGCTTGCATACTATGAAAAGTGAAGTAAATCATAGCAAGCCAAAAGCCTCCGCACTCGATCAAGAGATTATCGATCAATTTCGAAATGAAGCAACACGCAACTATGCGTTTAATTTGCTTGTTCGGGAATATCAAAAACGACTTTACTGGCATATCCGCAAAATCATCATCGATCATGATGATACGGATGATGTGCTTCAAAATGTATTTATAAAGGTTTGGCGTCATCTTGGAAACTTCAAAGAAGAATCACAACTCTTCACTTGGATGTACCGCATAGCTACCAACGAATCCATCAATTTTTTAAATGCAAAGAAAAAAAGAGCAGGCATTCCTCTTGATGATGTATCTGCTTTCTTAGCAAACACTCTCGAAAGTGATAGCTATTACAAGGGAGATGAGATACAAACAAAACTTCAGAAAGCCATATTGACATTGCCCGACAAACAACGCATTGTTTTTAATATGAAGTATTTTGAGGAAATGAAATACACCGAAATGAGTGAGATCTTAGAAACATCTGTTGGTGCTCTAAAAGCATCGTATCATCATGCTGTGAAAAAGATTGAAGATTATTTGACAAAAGATTAAACCTTTTAGAACAAAACGAATCAAACAAAAGATGAATAACGATCACAATATTAATGATGACAATGACTTAAATGGTTTGGCACCTAAGCTTTCTAAGCTTAGCTCTAATAACCCATTTAACCCATCCAACGATT
>Ga0163151_10001485_pt1 | contig 39137 bp, 27 predicted proteins | sample OliLakLV19MP5IB2_FD_145596 | JGI IMG/M metagenome (GOLD analysis project Ga0163151, IMG submission 145596) | Freshwater microbial mat bacterial communities from Lake Vanda, McMurdo Dry Valleys, Antarctica - Oligotrophic Lake LV.19.MP5.IB-2 | ecosystem: Environmental > Aquatic > Freshwater >... | reverse complement strand
TGCTGCTGGCGCAGCATGTGCAGGACGAAGACAAGAAGAAGCGGAACCCGGCGATCGGTAATATTGCCGCGATCGCGGCGGGCGAGCGCGCCTTTAATGAAGGCTGCGCCGTGTGCCATGGGCCGGGCGGTCAGGGCGGGCGGGGGCCGAATCTGGCTAGTGGCGCAGTGATGTGGCACAAGCTGACGGACGAGGGCACATACCAGCGGATCAAGGATGGAGTGCCATCGGGCGGTATGCCCCCGACGCCGGGCAGCGAGGAGAAGTTGTGGCAGCTGGCGGCCTATGTGGTGGCGCTACGGGCGCCGGCGTCGGAATCGCCGCAAACGGGGGACGCTGCGTTGGGGCGGACGCTGTTCTGGGGTAAGGCGGGTTGCAATGAATGCCACTCGATTCTGGGGAAGGGCGGAAAGATTGGGCCGGATTTGAGCGACGCGGGCGGGTCACGGTCGACGACGGTAATTCGGATGGCGATTGAGGATCCGGGCGCGAATGGGTCAAAGGGATTTGAGACGGCGCATATCGTGTTGAAGAACGGCCAGACCGTGGACGGCGTGCTGAAGAATCGGAATAACTTTTCGTTGCAGGTATTGGATGCGCGGGGCGAGTTACATTTGCTGTTGATGAGCGGTGTGAAAGAGATGGCGGTGGCGAAGAATTCAGCGATGCCGGCGAACTATAAGATTCGGTTAAGCGCGGCGGAGATTAACGCGCTGGTGGCTTATTTGGCCAAGCAGACGGCACGCCCAGTTGAGATAGCGGCGAAGTAGGTATTCTATGACTAAGACTTGTATTGCGGCATTGATGCTGGCGGCGAGCGCATTCGCGCAAGTGACGCCGGAAGATATTATGAAAAGCCCGAATGCGGACTGGCTGACCTATGCCGGGGATTACCGCGGAACGAGGCACTCGCCGTTGAAACAGATAACGACGGCGAATGCTTCGTCGCTGGTGCCGAAGTGGGTTTATCATGTACCGAAAGCTACTAAGCTGGAGGCGTCGCCGCTGGTGTATCAGGGCGTAATGTATGTGACGGCTCCGAATGAGGTGCGGGCGCTGGACGCGCGGACGGGGCGGCTGATTTGGGAGTGGAGGGACGGGCGGGCGACGCGGTCCGATGTGAACCGGGGGGCGGGATTGCTGGGCGATTCGGTGTATGTGGCGACGTCGGATTGTTTCCTGACGGCGTTGAACCGGAAGACGGGGGCGTTGCTGTGGCAAAAGCAGTACGCGGATACGAAAAAGGGGGTGTTTTGCTCGTCGGCGCCATTCGCGGTGAAGGACCGGGTGTTGGTGGGGACTGCGGGCGGCGACACGGGAATGCGCGGGTTTGTGGCGGCGCACAACGCGACGACGGGCGAGGAGATGTGGAAGTTTTATACGGTTCCGGCGAAGGGGGAGAAGGGAGCGGAGACGTGGGGCGAGTATGTGGAGTGGGGCGGGGCGGCGACGTGGCTTTCCGGAACTTATGATCCGGAGTTAAACACGTTGTATTGGACGACGGGGAATCCGTGGCCGGATTTCTATGCGGGGGACCGGAAGGGGGATAACTTGTATTCGTGTTCGGTGGTGGCGCTGGACGTCGACACGGGTAAGCTGAAGTGGCATTTCCAGTTTACTCCCGGGGACACGCATGACTGGGATGGACAGTCATGGCCGGTGCTGGTGGACCGGGAGGTGAAGGGCAGGATGCGGAAGATATTGCTGCATCCGAACCGGAATGGGTTTTACTATGTGATTGACCGCGTGACGGGCGAGTTTCTGCATGCGACGAAGTTGAATGACTTAGTGGATTGGGCCACCGGGATCGATGCGAAAGGGCGGCCGATTCTGGTGCCGGATAAGGATCCGACGCCGGCGGGGAACCGGGTGTGTCCGGGCGTACGGGGCGGGGCGAACTGGATGGCGCCCACGTTCGACCCGGCAACGGGGATGCTGTATGTAATCACGATGGAGCAATGCGATATTTATACGAGTTCGGCGAAAAAGCCGGAGCCGGCGGCGGGATTTTCGGGCGGCGGCGCGGGTCCTAAACCGCGGGATGCGGGGACTTTTTATTTAAGGGCGTTGGACGCGGCGACGGGGAAACGGATGTGGGAGTATCCGATGCCTGGGCCGGGAGTGGCGTGGTCGGGGACGGTATCGACGGCGGGCGGCGTGGTGTTTGTGGGGGATGACGACGGGCAGTTGATTGCGCTGGAGGCCAAGACGGGCAAGCATCTATGGCATTTCCAGATGGGGGAGTATCTGTTTGCGTCGCCGATTACTTACGCGGTGGATGGGAAGCAGTATGTGGCGATCGCCTCGGCGACGGCGGTGTTTTCGTTTGGACTGTTTGAACCGGCGCAGAGTGTGGAGTTGGTGAAGGGCGCGCAGTAGAGAGGCGTGACCGGATGTAGCGCCCGGCAGGCGAGGTACGGCTATAATGGGGCTAAAGATTATGCCCGCTGTGGTTGAGATGTATCCGGCGCAAATCCCTCCCGAGGCCCGGAGGAAGTATACCCGTGATGATTGCCGGGCGTTAGAAGCCGCAGGTCTACTCGAAGTAGAGCGGTTTGAACTGATCGATGGGGAATTGATACGAAAGATGCCAAAGTCGCCGTTGCATTCGCTTGCGCTCTATCTCGTAGTGGAGTGGCTGCGCGGAGTTTTTGGTCCGCGGTATGTCATGCAAGAAGTATCGATCAACCTTAGCCCCGTGCTGGACTCGACGAACGAACTGGAGCCGGATGCGATCTTGATTCGCCGACCGGTTGGGGCATTTCGCGAAGTGAATGCCGATCCCGCGGACATTCTGTTTGTGGCGGAGGTAAGCGTGACGACCCAAGAGTTTGATCTAGGTATAAAAGCAGCGCGTTATGCGAGCGCTGGAATAGCCGAATACTGGGTGTTGGATTTGCGGCAAATGCAAATAGTTGTTCACCGCAACCCGATGGGCGAGCGTTATGAATCGGTTGTGGCGTACGCGGCGGATGAGCCGGTGGCCCCATTGGCGGCGGAGCGCGCTTCGGTCTGCTTGCGGGACTTAGTGCGAGCGGATTAAGGCCGTCAAGTGCGCGTGAGCGGGGGTGGTCGAAGACTGGGTGATGGATTTACGCGAGATGCGCATCGTCGTCCACCGGAACCCGATGGGTGAGCGATACGAATCGATTGTGGCCTATTCCGAAGACGAGCAAGTCTCGCCATTGACTGCGGAGAGCGCTTCAATCTGCTTGCGGCACCTAGTGCGCGCGGACTAACAGCACTCCCACGGGCCGGCGCTGGGCGTCGAAGCCGACCACGGTAATAGCGTTTGATTTGGGGTTGACGTTTTGGAGGGCGGGCTGCTGTTGGGCGGGCTGGCCCGGTTGACCGGGAACATTTGGCAGAGCGCCGACGAAGGCGACGCCATCGGGGTTGGCGACGATTTGAAGGTCGCCGGAGAGAAGATCGTAGATCAGGATTTGCGTGCCCGCCGGTTCGATTTTGGCGCCGCGAGCGACCAGTTTGCGCGTCGCGGGCAAGATGGTCAAAGGCTGCACGGACGTGAAGCCGGCCGGTGTGGGGAGAAGGCGGGTGCTGGCGTTTTCGAGGTCGAAGATGACGATGCCCGCGTCGCCGATGGCGCGAGCGGTGGCTTGGGCATAGAGAATTCCCATGGGCGGGAAGGCGTTGACGTTGGCGAAGCTCGAAACCTCCGGCGGAAGGTCGAGGCGGAATGCTGAACTGGTGACGCCGTCGAAGACATATAGAGTATCGGAGCGGTTTTGCTGGCCGGGATCGGTGTTGGCCCCGTAAACGTAGTCGTTAACGTCATTGGCGGCATTGCCGGTGATATTGAACTGGCCCTGGCCGGGAAGAGTGATTTCGCTGATCTGGCGGTTGCTGAAATCGAGGGTGAGGAAACCGGCGGCGCCGCACGCGGTACGGATAAGATTTTCGGGAGTCGGGGAGGTGGGGACCGCGAGGCGGCGGGCGAGTTCGAGGCTGAAAGTGCGGATTTGATTAGTGCAGGACGCGGCAAATTTTCCTTCGGAGAAAGGGATGACTTGCAGCTCCTGGCCAGCGGCCAGGGGGAAACGGATAAACCCGTCTTTCGATTTATCGGTGGCGCGGACGAGGACGTAGTATTGGCGTGTGGCGTTGTCAAGTTGAACGGCCGCGCGGAAGCGGTTGACCATGGCGGCCCCGCCACCGGGGAGACCCCCGGGCAATCCGCCTGGAATGCCGCCGCCGCCCTGCCCGGGGGCCTGTTGAGCAGGGGCGAGAAGGGGCAGCCAGCCTTCCGGGAAATCGACCGTAATTTGAGGCTGTCCTTGCGGATTAATGATGGCGAATTTGGCTTTGGCGACGGTTTCGAGGGAATCGACACCGACAATGGCCTGTTGATTCTGGCCAATGCCGGTGGGCGGGGTAACAAGTTCTTTGACGCCGTCACCAAGATCGATTTGGAGGTTGTTAATGTTGATGGCGCCGCCGCCGCCGCCGCCGGGTACGCCGACGGCGCCCTCAGTGACTTCGCCGGTGTCCGGATCAATGATGGCGAGCCGGATGGGCGTGCCGGGAATGAGGGCGTTAAAATTGCCGCCGGGAGCGGGGTTCACCGTGGACGCTTTGCCGGGGAGATCGACCGCACGGGGTTCGGCGGCGGGGACTAGAATAGTGACTTTGGAACTGATCCCGGTGGCGGCTTCGCCCTCGGCGGGACCGAGGAGAGCGGCGAGGGCATTGCCATCGGTGCCGGCTGTGAAAGGGGTTTGGATCTGGGCGGCGGCGGCGATGTGGCAACCGGGGATAGGTTCAGCTTTTTTGGCGTCGAAATCGACGAGGATGGAGGGATAGCAGCCGTCTTCGCCGCGGACGCCGGCGAGGACGAGATAACCCGGGCGAAGGTCACTGGCTGTAAGAGCGCGGAGGTTGTTTGTGCCGGCGGGGAGTGGAAGGTACTCCACTTTCGGGGCGTTACGGGTTTTCAGAGTGACGCGGTTGCCGGCGTTATTTCCGGCGAAGAGGTTGACGACATCGCCGTCTTGCGCGGTGGGCGGGAGTTCAATGGACACTTCGAACTCGCCGGCGATTTCGCTGGACAGGCGGGCGGAGACGGGGGCGTTCATGCCGCCGACGTTGGCGCGGATGGCGGCGCGGGGCGAGGCGGGATTGTCGGCGGCGGGCAAGGCGCCGGGGGCGGTGACGGGGTCTGTTTGACCGAGACCGGCGACGCGGAGGGTGAGGGTGTTATTCGATAGCGTTCCGGCGGGGCCGAAGCCGCCGAGAGCGGCGGAGACGGCGGGGTTGGGTTGGGTGACGGTGAAGCGGGCCGGAGCGCTCTGCTGCTCGCCGCGGCGGACGACGATTTGGGTGACGCCCTGGGGCGTGTTGATGGGGACCTGGGCAACGATACGGGACGGGGTGATGGAGTAGAGAGGGATGGCGGCCTGGCCGATTCGAACTTCGATGGCCGGGTCCAGAGCGGTGGTGGGGAGGTTGGCGGCGGGGCCTGCTTTCCAGCCGGCGGCGGGACCGAGGTTGATGCCGTTGATCCAGATGATGCCGCCGGGGGCGACGGGGGACGGGGCGGGTTGCTGCGTGAATGCGTTGACAACGCCGCGCGGATTGACGACCGGAGCAGTGGGTGCCTGCGCGGTTAGCAGAGATGGAAGGAATAGACACACGACAACCCTGGTATGCATTCCACTGCTAACCCCGGACCGCGAAAAGGGTTTCGCTATACTGAAATTTCGTTGCCGCATATTCTTCAATGAGTTCCAATTCCGCCAGTTTGCCGGTCGCCGTTCCGCTCAACAATGTGGAAAACGATGCGAAGCGGGCTGGCTATCGAGCACTGGCGTTACTGTCCTTCGCGCACTTCTTCATTGACTTGTATTCCAGCGGACTGAGTGCGTTTCAACCCATGTTAGTGGACAGGTTTGGCTTGAGTTTAGCGCAGGCGGGACTGTTAGCGGGGATCCTTATATTCTCGAGCTCGCTGATGCAGCCGGTTTATGGGATTTTGTCGGATAAATCGGGATCCCGGCTATTCACGGTTTTGGCGCCGGCGATGTCGGGGATATTTATTTCGTCGCTGGGGGTGGCGACCGGGTTTCCAATGCTGATCGCAATGGTGCTGCTGGGCGGGATTGGGATCGCTTCGTTTCACCCGCAGGCATCGGCGAACGCGACGGCGCGGATCCTTGAAAGCAAGTCCAAATGGATGGCGGTGTTCATTAGTTCGGGGACGTTTGGCATGGCGTTTGGGCCGGCGTTTTTCACGTTCCTGGCGGGGCGGTATGGGCTGGAGATGACGTGGGTGGGGGCGGCGCCGGGCGTGTTGGTGACGCTGCTATTGGCGGCGCGGTTTCGATTGGCGCCCGTGACGCGGGAGACCTCGAACCATTTTGACTTAGGCGCGTTGCGAGCGAAGTGGAAGCCGTTGTTGATTCTGTTTTCGTTGGTCTACATTCGCAGCATTGTGCAGATGGTGTTCTCACAGTTCTTGCCGTTGTATCTGAACCGGGAGCGCGGGTTTTCGGTGCAATCGGCGGCGCTTGGTTTGACTCTGTATTTGGCGTTCGGCGGGATGGGCGGGTTTGTGGGCGGCAACTTGGCGGACAGATTTGGAGGGAAGCGGGTGATCCTGATTTCTATGTTGGGATGTCTGCCATTCTTGGCGCTGTTCTTCCTGACAGATGGCATTTTGGCATTGATTTCGTTGGCGATGGCCGGGCTGCTATTGCTATTTACAATTCCGGTGAACTTGGTAATGGGGCAACAGTTAGTGCCCACTCAGGCGGGGACTGTCTCGGCGTTGATGATGGGATTTGCGTGGGGGAGCGCTGGGCTGATCTTTATACCGCTGGTGGGCTGGGCGGCGGATCGCGTAGGGTTGGGAACGGCTATGGCTTGTGTGTCGGCGTTTCCGGTGGCGGGGTATTTTCTGGCGCGGATGATCGATGAAGATGCGTAAAGCGGTTTGTTTGTTGAGCGGCGGATTGGATTCGGCCACGTGCCTGGCGGTCGCGCGGCGCGAAGGGTTTGCGAGTTATGCGCTGAGTTTCGACTACGGGCAGCGGCATATCTATGAGTTAGAGGCGGCGGCGCGCGTAGCGGCGGCGCTGGGAGCGGTGGATCACCGCGTCGCGCGGATTGATTTGCGAATGTTCGGCGGGTCGGCGTTGACGGCGGGGATTGATGTGCCGAAACACCGGTCGGCGGCGGAGATGGAGACAGGCATTCCGATTACTTATGTGCCCGCGCGGAACACGATATTTCTGTCATTCGCGATGGCTTGGGCGGAGGTTCTGGGATCTTCCGATATATTCCTGGGCGTGAACGCGGTTGACTATTCGGGGTATCCGGATTGCCGTCCTGAGTTTGTGGCGGCGTTTGAGACGATGGCGAATCTGGCGACGAAGACGGGGGTGGAAGGGACGACTTCGCTGAAGGTCCATACGCCGTTGCTGCAACTTTCGAAGGCGGGTATTATTGGGTTGGGCGTTTCGTGCGGAGTGGATTACGGGTTGACGCATAGCTGCTATGACCCGGCGGCGGACGGGCGTCCGTGCGGCGGTTGCGACTCCTGTTTGCTGCGAGCGAAAGGGTTTGCGGAGGCGGGAATGCGGGATGGGCTGATGGAGCGGTACGGGCTGTGAAGATCGCGGAAGTATTTTATTCGGTACAGGGGGAAGGGAAGCTGGTGGGAGTGCCGTCGGTGTTCGTACGGACTTCCGGGTGTAACTTGCGATGTAAGTGGTGCGATACGCCGTATACTTCGTGGGCGCCGGAGGGGGCGGCGCGGACTGTCGAGTCATTGGTCGAAGAAGTGATGGCATTTGGGGCGAAGCATGTGGTTGTGACGGGCGGGGAGCCGTTGATTGCTCCGGAGGTAGTGCTATTGACTTCCCGGTTACGCGATCGAGGAATGAATATTACAATTGAGACGGCGGGGACCGTGTACGCGCCGGTGGCTTGTGATTTGATGAGCATTTCTCCGAAGCTCGCCAATTCGACGCCGGATGATCTGAAGTGGGGACCGCTTCATGAGCGGACGCGGCTGCAACTGGATGTGTTGAGGCGGTTACTCGCCGAATACTCGTATCAGTTGAAATTTGTCGTCGCCGGACCGGCGGACTTAGGGGAGATTCTGCCATTAGTTCGCGAGTTAGGGGCACCGGCGGAAAATGTGTTGCTGATGGCGGAAGGGCGGTCGCCCGAGGTTCTGCGGGAGCGGGCTGTGTGGCTGGTTCCGCTGTGTTTACGGTACGGATTTCGATATAGTCCGCGGGTGCAGGTGGATATTTGGGGCGATCGGCGTGGGGTGTAGGCCCAATGCTGGTCAAGTCTAGCCCGGAAGGCGCCCAGCGCTCTATTGATCGTTCTTCGTACAGGCCCCTTTGTCATTTCAGCCCACCCCATGCTGGCCTGCATCGGCGTTGCCCGGAGGGCAGTTTTTCGCCGCGTTCCGGTCCTGCGGGCTATTGGGGCGGCAACATAGATTGCAACTGGATTCGCGACGGAACCACCATGCCTCTGCCGGTGTTCCATCCCGGCGCGCTGCTGTTTTTCGGTGACGGACATGCGCTGCAAGGGGACGGAGAGGCCAAATTCGCTCGATGTCACCATCACAGTGAGCCTCCGGAAGAAAGAGCGTCTCACCTCCCCGAGGGCGGAAACTCCCGCGTTCCTCATTAGCATTGGGAGTAAGCCGGATGCCAATCTCAACCAGACACTCGAAATTGCGCTGGGCGACATGCTCCGCTGGCTGATCGAGGAGAAGGGCATGAAGCCTGCCGAAGCGCATCTGCTTATCGGTGTTAGCGCATCGCTCGATCTGGTAACCCTTGGGGGCTCGACGGCGGTGCGGATTCCCCGCCGGCAGTCGACGGACATTAACCCGCCCGCCCGGAATACACTAGAAGCTCTATGCGCGCGTTAGCCTTTGCACTTTTCGCGGTTCCATTGCTGGCACAGCATGGCCGCTACCTCAGCGATTCCCACCACCCCTCCATCGGCAACCCCCAGGCCATCGCCGCCGGCACTAAGCTCTTCATGGGTTCCTGCGCCGGCTGCCACGGCCCGGATGGCGGTGGCGGTGCTCGCGGTCCAAACCTAGTCCGCCGCGCCCTGTGGCACCCCTTAAGCGACGAGGCCATATTCCAGGTGATTCGCAAAGGCGTTGCAGGCACGGACATGCCGCCCACCAAACTCACTGACGACCAGACGTGGAACCTTGTCGCGTTTATCCATGCACTTACGGGACCGGCGAGTACGAATCCGGCGCCAGGCGACCCTGCCGCCGGTAAGAACGTCTACTGGGGAACCAAGGCCGGTTGCTCCAACTGCCATGCCATCCGTGGGCAGGGCGGCAGCATGGGTCCGGACCTGAGCAACGTCGGGGGCAGTCGCCCGCTCGCCGTCATTCGCGAGGCCATCGTCGAACCCGCCAAGGATCTTTATTACCTTGGAAACGAAGCGGCCACGGTGCTGTTGAAGAACGGAAAGACCCTCAACGGCGTGGCCAAGAACCGCAGCAACTACTCGCTTCAACTCGTCGACGCGAAAGGCATTCTCCATCTCATTTCGATGACCGATGTGAAGCACCTGACGCTGTCGGCGTCCACCCCGATGCCCTTGGACTATGGCGCCAGGCTGTCCAAAGACGAATTACGCGATCTGCTAGCCTATCTCGCCGCGCAAGACACCCGCGCCGGAGAACGAAAGGGATCAAAGTGATGATGCGCATGTTGCTCTTGTTTTTCGCTCTCTCGCTTGGCGGCTTCGCTCAGGTGCGTCATGAAGATGTCGCCAAAGGCGCCGCCGAAGACTGGCTGACGTACGCGGGCAGCTACTCCGGTTGGCGCTACAGCCCGCTCAAGCAGATCACCTCGGATAACGCCAAGAACATCGTGGCTAAGTGGGTTTACCACGTCCCGGAAGCCCAGGGTCTGAAAAGCTCTCCGATTGTCTACCAGGGCGTTCTGTACATCACCGATGCGAACTCGGTGTTCGCGATCGACGGGCGCAGCGGCCGGCTCGTCTGGCGGTACGCCGAGGCGCGCGCCGATAAGGGGGGCGTGAATCGAGGGGCTGCGATTTGGGCCGATAAAGTGTACTTCACCACGACCGATAACTACTTGATCGCCCTGGATCGCCATACCGGCGCTTTCCTATTTAGCAAAAAGTTCGCCGATGTCGATAAAGGGACCACTTCGACTTCCGCGCCGCTTATCGCCAAGGGCAAAGTGATTGTCGGCAGCGCAGGCGGAGACAGCGGAATGCGCGGATTCGTTATGGCGCTTTCCGCCGATACCGGACAGGAGTTGTGGAAGACATACACCGTTCCGGCAAAGGGCGAAAAGGGTTCGGAAACCTGGGGCGATCTCATCGATTGGGGCGGCGGTGCGGCTTGGCTCTCCGGTACGTACGACTCGGAGCTAAACACGCTCTATTGGACCACCGGTAATCCCTGGCCGGACTACAACGGCGCCGTGCGCAAGGGCGACAATCTTTACACTTGCTCCCTGCTCGCCCTCGATCTCGACTCCGGAAAGATGAAGTGGCACTTTCAGTTCACCCCCCACGACACCCACGATTGGGATGCGCAGAGCTGGCCGATGCTCGTCGACACCGAGATCTTAGGCCGGAAACGCAAAGCCGTTCTCCATGCCAATCGCAATGGGTTCTTCTACGCGCTCGACCGCGTTACCGGCGAATTCCTGCGCGCAACGCAATTGATCGACAAGATCACCTGGGCCAAGGGAGTCGATGAAAAGGGCCGCCCCATCATGTTGCCCGACAGCGACCCCACTCCTCAGGGCAATTGGGTCTGTCCCAGTGTGAAGGGAGCCACCAACTGGATGGGACAATCCTTCAATCCGGGCACGGGTCTTCTTTACGTTCTTACGCTGGAGCAGTGCGGCATGTACTACCGTTCATCTCAAGAGCCTCAGCCGATGAAGAACTTCTCCGGCGGCGGAGCTACCGAAGAAGGCGGCCAAGTCTTCCTTCGCGCCCTGGATCCTAAGACGGGGAAGCGCGTCTGGGAATACCCAATGACGGGCTTAGGGCGCATGTGGACAGGTACGGTATCCACGGCTGGCGGCATCATTTTCAGTGGCGACGACGATGGCCACGTGGTCGCGCTCGACGCGAAGAGCGGCAAAAACCTCTGGCACTTTAACGTGGGTGAAATGCTCACCGCTTCTCCCATCGCTTACTCCGTGGATGGGAAGCAGTATCTGGCGATCGCCTCGGCCACGGCGGTGTTTTCGTTCGGCCTCTTCGAACCGGCGGCGAACGTTGAGCCGCCGGTCATTCAGGTGAAGGATTGAAAGGCCGCCGCGGAATCTGATATTCAGCATGCGTGGCGAGATCGGCAAAGGCAGTTACTTTTCCAAATACGCGCTGCCCGCAAAGCAGAGCAGTGTCACGGCCAGGAAACCCGTCGGCATGATGAACCAGAATGTCAGGGAAAGACCCAGCATCACAGCGAGCGACGCCGCGATGACGATGGCCGGCTTCCTCTGCACAGGCAGCGTAAATCCCAGCGCGGCGAGCGTCAGCATGAACACGGCAAAGGCCAAGCTCAGGCCATCATAGATGTCGCCCTGGCTGCGCATGGTGCCCATGACGGTAGATTTGTATCCATACATCATTTCCTCAAGTTGGAATTCCGTGCCGTTCACCGGTTTCACGCCCTTATTCCCGAAATGGCGGAATAGATGCATTACGCCGTGTACCCCCGCAATCAGGGCGCCGATTCGAAAGAGGTTATAGCTCCACATACTTCCGTTACCTTTTCGCCGGACGTCCGCCCAGCTTCGTCTGCCCTTTCACCGGCGCCGCGAACGGATAAGTGTCCGGACTCACCACCACTCCCGAAGTGAACTTAAATGGATACTTGCCGCCGCTTGGAAAGGTCATCTCCACAAAGTACGCCGTATAACCTTTGGCCGGTTTTTCCACACTGCCAATATACTCCCCCGGCTTTACCGGCTTCAGTTCCGTGCTCTTGTACATCGGTCCGATTTGCTCCAGCCGGAAGTCGCGCCCGTCGGGGTTGGAGGCCTGCCAGAGCTTCACCGACGCCGGCGTATCCGCCGTGGAAACGGCAATCGTGCCGTCCTTCTTCACCTTCCACGAGTACTTCGGCCGGGCGGTATTCCGCAGCATCGAATCGTAGAACGCCGTCAACGATTCATAAGCGTCGGTGTTGCGTAGCGAGTGATCCGAATTCGGAACATACCGCAAATGATTCTCACCCTTTAGATCTTTGAAATAGAACTTCCAGGAGTCCGGCAGAAAGAACTGATCCCCAGCCGAATTGATGATGAACTTCGGCATGGTGAGGCGCTCCCGGTACTCGTAGGGCTCCTCGATTTTCATCAGATCCTTGTACCGCGGATTGGCCATTTCATCCATCAGGTTCTCGGCGTAATAATCGCCCACCGATGGCGCCCAGAAGCCATACGCGCGGTAATGATGAATGAAGCTGGGAACCACATTCAGCATGTCGATCACGATCGGCGACAGGCCCACCACGCGCTTATCCACCGCACCCGTCGTCCACGCCGTCCAGCCGCGTTTGGAACCGCCCGCTATGAAGAATTTCTCAATCGTCTTCCCGCCGCCGTCTTCCGATTTCATGAACGCCGTCACAGTGTCCATCGCGCGGACCACACTCTTCGTCATCGGCAAACGCAGCGGCCAAGACGCGTCCCCCGTATCCAAATATTTACGCCACGTGTAGGCGATAATTTCGTCCTCCACTCGCTTCCGCCCCGGCTTCGGATCGTCCCCAAAAACCAACGGTTGATTCGGAACCATTCGCAACTCGGTCACCACCGAACCCGTGTATTCCGCGATGCCCGCCATCGTCGCGTCAACCGTCGTGCGCGGCCGTCCATCATTGGCGCCGCCGGTCACGAACACCAACCCAATATCGGATTTCAACTCCTTCGGGCGAACGATGGTCACCGTGTGCATCCACTTTGTCCGGTCCACTTTCTTGTCCTCGCCCCAGCTTTGGGATGTCATCTCCAGGATGTACCCGGTACTATTCTTGCCCTCCACTTTATGGGCGAGCTTCCACGAGTAAGCCGGGTCGGCCTTCGTCACATACTCATCAAGGGCTGTCTTTTTGGGCGCGCTGAGGAGGGCGGCGGCCGCCGCCATAAGCAGGATTGTTCTACGGAGCACCCACTCAGGATAGCGGACCGCTGGCATATCCTGTTATTCATGCGTTCTCTTCCGCTGTGCCTCTGCACGGCTGCCGCCCTGCTCGCCCAGCCCGCGTTTGAATTCTGGCCCGGCGCCGCTTATGACCCTGCCATCCCGACCTTCCAAAAAGTGCTGGGGTTTGAACCGGGCAGCCGCTTCGCCACGCACGCCAACCTGATCCGTTATCTGGAAGCCCTATCCGCCGCCGCGCCGAACCGGCTCAAAGTCATCGAGTACGGTAAAAGCTGGGAAGGCCGCAAGCTGGTCTATGCCGTCATCGGCAACGAAGCGAACATGCGCCGTTTACCTGAAATCCAAGCGTCGATGAGGAAATTGCGCGACCCGCGCACGACGAGCGAGCCCGATGCCCAGCGCCTCATCGCCAACACCCCCGCCATCCTCTGGCTTGGCCATGCCGTTCATGGCAATGAAATCAGCGGCCCCGATGCCGCCCTCCTCGCGGCCTATCACCTGCTCGCGGCCCGCAATCAACCCGCCGTCACCGCCGCGCTTGCCAACACCCTCATCCTCCTCGATCCCCTGCAAAATCCCGACGGCCGCATGCGCTTCATCCATGGCTTCGAACAGGCCGCCGGCCTGGAACCGGACCCTGTCCCCATGGCCGCCGAACGCAATGAGCCCTGGCCCGGCGGGCGTGTGAATCACTACCTCTTCGACATGAACCGTGATTGGTTCGCCGTCACCCAGCCGGAAACCAAAGCCCGCATTAGGATGTTCCAGGAGTGGTACCCGCTCGTCGTTGCCGACCTCCATGAAATGGGTTCCGAATCCAGTTATTACTTCGCCCCCGAAGCCATCCCCTTCAACCCGCACCTGACGAAAGAACAGAAGACAAGCCTCGACTGGTTTGGCAGGAATAACGCGAAATACTTCGACCAGCTCGGCTATGCGTACTTCACCCGCGAACTCTACGACGCATTCTTCCCCGGTTATGGCGCCAGTTGGCCCGCCTACTACGGCGCTATCGCCATGACGTACGAAAACGCTAGCGTGCGCGGCCTCATTTATCGCCGTCTCGATGGCACGCTCTACACATTTCAGGATTCCATCCGCAAACACTTCACCACCCAGATCGCCACCGCTGAAGCCGCCGCCGCCAATCGCGCCCAGCTTCTCAAAAACTTCTGGGAATATAACAAAACAGCCATCGCCGAAGGCAAGAGCGAGTCCACCAAAGCTTACATTCTTCCCCGCCGCGGAGACACCGCCGCCGTCGATAAACTCGCCGCTTTGTTAGTCGAGCAAGGCGTCGAAGTGCAACGCGCGCCCAGTTCTGTCAACGGCTATCCCGATGGCAGCTACGTCGTGTCGCTCGCTCAACCCGCCAAGCGTCTCATCCGCGTCCTTCTCGATCAACAAGTGAACATGGAGCCTGAGTTTATTAAGGAACAGGAGCGCCGGCGCGCCCGGAAATTGGGCGACGAAATCTACGACGTCACCGCGTGGAGCCTGCCGCTTCTATTCAACGTCGAATGCATTGCCGCGACGAATCCCGTAACGGCTCCGCTCCAGCCCTACACCCCGCCCGCAGCCGCGAAGCCGCCGGCGTTCGCCAAAGCCGGCGTGGCTTACTTAATCCCGTGGAAAGGCCGCGCCGCGGCGCAATTCCTGGCCGCCGCTCTTCGTACCGATCTGAAGGTTCGCAGCACCGGCAAGGAATTCACCCAGTCGGGCCGCACCTTTCCGCGCGGCACGCTCATCGTGTTGATCAAGGAGAACACCGCCAACATCCATGACACCGTCACCCGCATCGCCGGTGAAGCCGAGGTGGTTCCGGTCGATACCGGCTGGGTCGATAGCGGCATCAATTTCGGTAGCCGCAACGTCTCGCTTTTCAAGAAGCCGCGCATCGCCCTGGCCTGGGATCGCCCCGTCTCCGCCCAAGGCGCCGGCGCCGCCCGCTTTGTTATTGAACGCCAATTCGGCTATCCCGTCACCGCCATTCGCGCCGCCGCACTGGCCCTCACCGATCTTGATCAATTCGACGTCATCATCCTCCCCAACGCCCAGGGACCCTACGTCGATACGTTCAATGCCGCCGCCATCGGGCGCCTGAAAGCCTGGGTCAACAAAGGCGGTACGCTCATCGGCATCGAAGAAGCCGTTAATTTCCTCGCGACCCCGTCCGTCGCCCTTCTAGCCACCGCCGCCGAGTCGCTATTCACCGAGAAAAAGCCCGACCCGCCCAAGCTCGAAAACGGTCGCGTTCCCGGCCGCCTCATCAACAACGAAGCTGCCTATCTCGACGTAATCAAGCCGGACCGCGAGACCGTCGACGCCGTGCAAGGCATTCTCGCCATCGCCCAAACCGACGCCGAACATTGGCTCACCGCCGGTGTCCCCGCCAACGTCAATGCGCTGGTGCAGGGACGTACCGTCTACACGCCGTTGAAGCTGGATCGCGGCGTTAACGCGGCGTATTTCCTGGGCGCCGATAAGCTGCTCGCCAGCGGCTATATGTGGGAAGAGAACAAGAAGCAACTGGCCTATAAACCGCTGGCCATGGTGGAGCGCCAGGGCCTGGGCCATGTCATTGGCTTCACGTTCGATCCCAATTTCCGCGCCTATCTCGACGGTATGAACGTGCTGTTCCTCAACGCCGTATTTCGCGGTCCAGCCCACTCGCGCTAGTTACTGCAACTCCCGAATCCGTATCGCGCGGAACGCCGTAAAGTGACCATGATCCTGGAGCGCGATATGCCCTTTCACCGGCACGCCAAACTTCGTCCACTTGGCAAACTTACCCGCCGCCACGCGTTTCTTCCAGTCCTCGCTGCCGAAATCAAACGAACACGCCAGTTTCCCGTTCAAGTAATGCGCAACATGCGAGCCCCGCGCCACAACGCGCGACTTATTCCATTGCCCCACCGTCACCGGTTTCGCATTCGCCGCCGGCGGGTACAACGCATACGCCGCCCCGCTCCAGCGGTCCGGGCCATTCTTGCCATCCGGATGCGCCCCGCCGTCCAGCAGTTGATACTCCACCGCCGTCCACTGCGGCCGCTCTTCTTCTTCGGTAGCGCGATAGAACAATCCGCTATTCCCGCCAGGCGCGTTCTTCCACTCCCATTCCAATTCGAAATCCCCAAACTCTCGTATGGACCGCAAACTGGAGTTGCCATTCCCCGCCGTCCCGGCCACGCCTTCCCGGTTAACCGCCAGCGATCCGTCCTTCACGATCCAGACCGGATCCGCCGGACCGCGAAAGCCCTTCCATCCGTCCAGCGTCTTCCCGTCAAATAGCGAAATCCACGGGCCGTCCGCCGCAAAAGCGGCGGCCGCGATAAGTAGAAGTCCAAGAGCTTTCATCAACAATACTTTATCGAGTTTTCGAGCGCCGTTGGGGGGTGGCCTTTTGATGGTAAAATTCAATTTGGTCCCCGATCGTCTAATGGTAGGACACCGGCCTTTGACGCCGAGAATCGTGGTTCGAGCCCATGTCGGGGAGCCAAATCTTGAAGAGCGGCGGCGGAAAATTACGCACCGGCTTCCTTGGTAACTCTAGACTGCCCTGAATTCTCTAGTTCTCAGGGAGATCGAAAAATGAAATATCTTGGAGCCTGGCTTGTCGGCGTGCCAACGAGTCTGATACTTTTGTGGTTCGTGATGAATCAGACTGGTTGCTAGGAAACGCGCACCGGGCGGTCACCGGGTGCTAAGTCGTCAATGCCGGAACCAATAATGACTTCGGCGCTACCGCCCGGGGCACACTTCCCGGGAACGCGCGGAGGTACTGAATTGGGGCCTGGACCGGAACGCCAAGCGAATTAGCGGCGTGCATGGGGAAATACGGGTCGCGCAGCAACTCACGGGCAATCAGGACGATGTCGGCTTGCCCGGATTCGATGATGCCGTTGGCCTGGACGGCATCGGTGATCATACCGACGGCGCCGGTGAGAATGCCGGTTTCTCGGCTTATACGTTCGGCGAAGGGGGCTTGATAACCGGGGCCGGCGGGAATCTTGGCATGGAGGGCGCTGCCGCCACTGGAGGCGTCGATCAGATCGACGCCGAGAGTTTGGACGATGCGGGCAAGGTCGACCGAGTCGTCAACGGTCCAGCCGCCGTCTGCCCAGTCCGTGGCGGAGATGCGGAGGAAGAGCGGCGCGTGGCGGGGCATTTCGTGGCGGACGGCGTGAATTACTTCGCGAAGAAAACGGACGCGGTTCTCGAACGGGCCTCCGTATTCGTCCTGCCGGAAGTTAGACAGGGGCGAGAGGAATTCATTGATCAAATAGCCGTGGGCGCCGTGAATTTCGATCACTTCGAAGCCCGCGGCGAGCGCGCGGCGTGTGGCGGCGCCGAAGGCTTCGATCAATGTATTGATCTCAGCCGTGGTGAGTTCGTGGGGGATGGGGTCGCCCTCGCGGAAGGCGATGGGACTCGGCGCGACGACCTGCCAGCCGTTGGGTTCGGTAGGGCGGATAGCGGCGCCGCCGTCCCATGGCAGTTGGGCGCTGGCCTTGCGGCCGGCGTGAGCGAGTTGAATTCCGGGAACGGCGCCCTGGGACTTGATGAATTCGGTGATGCGGCTCAAGTTGACGATGTGCGCGTCCTTCCAGATACCGAGATCGCCGCAGGTGATACGCCCGTGGGGTTCGACGGCGGTCGCTTCGACAATCACCAAACCGGCGCCGCCCACGGCGCGGCTGCCCAGATGGACCAGGTGCCAATCGGTGGCGAAGCCGTCGGGGCTTGAATATTCGCACATTGGAGAAACGGCGATGCGGTTGGGAAGAGTGATCCCGCGGATGGGAAGGGGCGTGAAGAGCGTGCTCGGCATCTATGTTTCTGATGCCGGGCTAGGCGTAAAGGCTTCAGCGGATTCGACTAACCCCTATAATCGAAGTAACCATGCGGAAGCGTCTGCTCAATGCGGCCGCCATCGTCACCCTGCTTATCCTCGTCGGCCTGGTGATCTGGCAAGGCTCATTCAACATGGGCAAGCTGGGACCGGCGAATGTCGGCCAGGTCTATTTGTACTGGGCGATGTCGACGCTGGTATTCCTGCTGATGGTCTGGCTGGCCTTCATGCTGTTCCGGTTGATGGTCAAGCTGTATATAGAGCGCAGCCGGGACCACGAAGGCTCGCGAATAAAGACGAAGCTCGTAACCGGGGCGCTGCTGCTTTCGTTCCTGCCAGTACTGTTCATGGTGCTGTGGAGTTACCAGGTGCTGAACATGAACATCAAGCAATGGTTCTCACGGCCGGCGGAGAACGTAAAACTTGCTCTTTCCGACACGGGCGTGGCGCTGTTGAAGGAGTCGCAAATACGGACACGGGCGCAGGCGAACTGGCTCGCCTCAATGCCGGAAGTGGAGGTGTTTGCGCAAGGCGGACCGGCGGACACCGAACTATTCGAAAAGGTCTGCGACGAGAACGACATTGTGGAGGTCCACATCCAGGCGGGGGCGCGGGGGAAGCTTACCGTGTGTTCCTGGGACGCGCGCAACCGGTCGAATTCGGCGCGGCGGTTGGTGGAATCGGCGGCGATTCGCGGCGGCGGAAAGCTGATCCTGACCACCCATCTTCCGGTGGATCTGGAGCAGAAAGAGCGCGAGATTTCGGGGTATGTGAGCGAGTACAACCAATTGGGGCTGGACCGTCAGGAGACGCGCCGTTTCTACCTGCTCTATTTGGCGCTGATTACGTTGTTCATCCTGTTCGTGGCGACGTGGGTTGCCTTGTTTCTGGCGCGGCAGATTACCGTTCCGATCACGGCTCTATTGGAAGCGGCGCGCGAAGTACGGCGGGGGAATTTGCGGCACCGGATTCAAGTGGGCGCGGTCGACGAACTGGGAACACTGGTGCGGCAATTCAATGAGATGACGCAGGATTTGGAATCGTCGAGCCGGGAATTGGAAGCGCGGCGGCGGTTTACTGAGACGATTCTGGAATCGATTCCGACGGGCGTGATTTCGGTGGCGGCGGACGGGCGGATACAGACGGTGAATCAGGCGCTGCTGCGGATCTTTGGCCAGGAACGGGTGCGGGCGGCGACGCGATTGGACCAACTCTTCCAGCCTGAGGACGTGATAGAAATCCGGTATCTAATGAGCCGCGCGCGGCGTACGGGCGTGGCGGCCCGGCAACTGGATGTGCAGCAGGACAGGCAGACGCTTCACCTTTCCGTGACGGTGGCTCCGATCGATGAGCGGGTGACTTCCGGTTACGTGATTGTGCTGGAAGATACTTCAGAACTGCTGCGAGCGCAGAAATCGGCGGCATGGCACGAGGTGGCGCGGCGGATTGCGCATGAGATTAAGAACCCGCTGACGCCGATATCGTTGAGCGCCGAGCGGATTGCGCGGCATTTGGACCGAAGCGCGTCCTCACCGGAATTCGCGCGGGTGGTGCGGGACTGCACACGGATCATCCAGGAAGAAGTCCTGAGCGTGAAGTCGCTGGTGGATGAATTTTCACAATTCGCCCGCTTCCCGGCGGCACAGCCCCAGGCTTCCGATTTGAACGAAGTGGTGGAGTCGGCGGTCGCGGTGTTTTCCGGACGGCTGGACGGGATCACGATTCACAAGTCGTTGGCGGCGGGACTGCCAGTGGTGAATCTGGACCGGGAGCAGTTTAAGCGGGTGGTGGTGAACCTGATCGACAACGCGGCGGAGGCGATGAAGGAAGTGCCGTGGCGGCACTTGTCGATTCGGACGCAGGCCCCGACGCCGGACACTGTGGAGCTGATTGTGGCCGATTCCGGAAGCGGAATATCGCCGGAGGACCGGGAGAAACTGTTCCTTCCCTATTTTTCGACAAAGGAGCGCGGAACGGGCCTGGGGTTGGCAATTGTCGCGCACATATTGACCGATCATGGCGCGCAGATTCGCGTCGAGGACAACACTCCGACGGGAGCGCGATTCACGATTGAAGTTCCGGCGGCCGTCGGGTCACTGGCGCCGTCAGAGGTTAGGGGATGAAGAACCGGCGGATATTGATTGTCGACGACGAACCGGGTATTCGCACTACGCTGGGGGCCGTACTCGAGGACGAGGAGTATACAGTGGAAGCGGTGGCGGCCGGCGAGGAGTGTTTAGCGCTTCTAGAACGGCAGGCGTTTGACTGCGTGCTGCTGGATGTCTGGCTGCCGGGTATGGACGGAATGGAGGTGTTGAACCGGATACAGGAACGTGTGGGAGATGAGCGTCCGGCGGTAGTGATGATCTCCGGGCATGGAAACATTGAGACGGCTCTGCGGGCGACGCGAATGGGGGCGTTTGATTTTATTGAAAAGCCGCTGACGATCGATAAGGTGCTGGTGGTGGTGAAGAACGCCATCGAACAACGGCGAATGGCGTTGGAACTGGACCGGCTGGGCGCGGGAGAAAAGTCGGCGTACCCGATTGTCGGCGAGAGCGTGCCGATGAAGGCGCTGCGGCAGCAGTTGGGACTCATGGCGGCGACGAACGGACGGGTATTGATTTTCGGGGAATCGGGCACGGGGAAGGAGTTGGTGGCGCATGCCATCCACGCGATGAGTTTGCGCGCGTCGGCGCCGTTTGTGGAAGTGAACTGCGCGGCGATTCCCGATGACCTGATTGAGAGTGAACTGTTTGGCCATTTGAAGGGCGCCTTTGCGGGTGCGCATGAGGATAAAATTGGTAAACTGCGGAAAGCGGATGGGGGCACGCTGTTTTTGGACGAAGTCGGCGATATGAGTTTGAAGACGCAGGCGAAAGTGCTGCGGGCGCTGGAGGAGCAGCGATTCGAGCCGCTGGGGGCAAGCGAATCGAGCAAAGTGGATGTACGGGTGGTGGCGGCGACGAACAAGAATCTGGAACAGGAGATTGAACGGGGTAATTTTAGGGAGGACCTGTTCTACCGTTTGAACGTAATTCCGTTCCATGTGCCGCCGCTGCGGGATCGCCGGGAGGACGTCGGATTGCTGGCCGAATATTTCATGAACGAGTTCACGTCGGCCTACGGACGGAAGCGGAAGGAGTTTTCGCCGGAGGCCATGCGGATGCTGGAAGATTTTTCTTGGCCCGGAAACGTGCGTGAATTACGCAACATGATTGAGCGTATAGTTATCATGAATCCGCAAATTCGCATTGACGCTCGGCATATACCGATTAACCCATCGCGGCGGTCGGTCTTCGACGCGGAGATGCCGCAGTTTTCCAGCCTCCAGGAAGTCCGTGAGGCCGCCGAGCGCGAGTACATCACCAAGAAACTGGAAGAAGCGCGGGGCAACATCAGCCGCGCCGCGGAATTACTGGGACTCGAGCGTAGTCATCTTTATAAAAAGTTGAGAGCGTTGGGGATCCCAACAAATGCAAAGGAGTAATATGTCTACAAACATTCGGAGAATAATAATCGGGGCCGCCTTGGCAACGATCGCTGGCATGGTTCCGGCCTTGGCGCAGCCATCGATTCGTGCGGCCAACGGAGTGCTGAACGCGAGTTCGTATCAGGCGGACATCGCGCGCGGATCATGGTTTGTGATTTTCGGGAGCGGCATGGGACCGGCGAGCATCGCCTTATCCCCTGGCGCGCCATTTCCGACGGAGCTTTCTGGGACGAGAGTTACATTTACTCCGGCCGCCGGAGGCTCGGCGATCGACGCGCGCCTCTGGTATACGCTCGCCGGGCAGTTGGCGGGCTTGCTGCCATCCAGCGCCGCGGCCGGCGCCTATGATGTCCGAGTCATATATAACAGCCAAACCAGCGCCGCGCGACGGGTGAACGTCGTAGAGCGGAACTTTGGCTTCGCCACGATTACTCAGGATGGGGCGGGTCCGGCGCAAGCGACCAACGCGAGTCTTAACAACGGCGTCAGCCTCGTCCGCTTCACGTCGGGAATTATCAGCTTCAGCGGCCTCAACTGGCAGCACCGGCCGGCCTACCCTACGGAAACGCTAATTATATGGGGTTCGGGCATCGGCGCCGATGCCCAGTCCGACGTCACCGGGGCATCCTCCGGCGATCAAACCGCGGCCGGAAATATCCGGGTGATTGTGGGGAGCACGGAAATCACTCCCGCCTACGCGGGTCGATCGAGCGGCTCGCCCGGCCTCGATCAGATCAACTTCACGCTGCCGGCGAATGTAACGCTGGGCTGCACAGTGAGTCTGCGATTGCGCGCCGGTGGACGGTTGAGCAATCTCGGTTCGTTAGCAGTCGCGAATTCCGGTGAGACCCAGTGTACACACCCGTCTTTATCTCAGTCGCAGTTGACGAGACTGGATCAGGGCGGCAAGTTGACCGCCGGAGTTTTGAGCGTCTCGAAGTTAACGATCAAGCTCAACGTGCCAGGTCTGGGTTCATTCGATTCGACCACCGAGACGGCGAGCGGCTCCTTTAGCCGTTATGGAACCTCGCAAATCGCGGATGCGAGCTTCTCCGTAAACCAGGTGGGCGCCTGCTCTGTTTTTCGGCGGACAGGGGACCAGACATCGATCCTGACGGGAACGGCTCCCGAGCCGCTGAATGCCGGGACTGCGCTGACCCTCAACGGCCCCGGGGCATCGAACAGGCAGCTCACCTTTTCTGAAGGGGGGTACTTGGCCACGCTTTATTCGAGCGGTATTGCAGGGTTCGGCGGTTCCGGCAGCCCAACCTTGACGCAGGGGACATATACCATCGCCGGTACCGGCGGCGCGGATATCGGCTCTTTCTCGGCCAGTATCAATTTCCCGGGCGCATTTACCTGGACAAATGAAAGCGCCGTTCCGGCCGTCATCCCTCGCGGGCAAAATCTGCCCATCGCGTGGTCGGGCGGAGGCGATGGTCTTGTGGCGGTCACCGGCGTCGCAGGCTCGCAGGTGGGCGGAAGTCAGACCAATCCCATATTCGAAGTCGCCGGATTCTCATGCATCGCGCAGGCCTCGGCGGGCAGCTTGACGGTTCCGTCCTCGGTGCTGCAGCAACTGCCGCAGGTCTCCGGGGATATCACTAGCGGCGGGATCGGATCCCTTGCGGTGCTTGCAGTGGCTGATCCCAGTAGGGGCCAAGGGGTCTTTACGGCGCCGTTGACGGCGGGAGGCAGTGTCGATTTCGCATCCTTCTCGTATTCCAGTGGATCGTCGAAAACGGTGGGTTTCAACTAACGCAGGCGTTCTTCTTTTGGTTTGATGTGTACGAGGTCCGGCTTGGGCTCGCGCTGATCGTCAACGGGCCGCAGCAGGCCTGACCAGCGGCCGAAGTACGCCAACCGTTCCACCCATGGCAGTAACTTGCGCACGCTGCTGCCATGGAACAACAGACTGCCGGCCACCAGCAGCGGATGCGGAATTGCCGTGCGGCACCTGGCGCAGACCGGAATTTCGCCGGCGCGGCCGTGAACATGCGCTTCGCGCATCCGAACCATTTCGGGGGAGTTGAAGATTTCCGGCAGGCCGGCCTCGCCAATATTGCCGGCGGGCGCGCCGCCAAGGTTGTAACTCTGGCAGCACGGATAGATATCGCCGTTGTGTTTAACGTACATCGCGCCGCGCCACAGATAGTGACATGGATGCTTCCAGTCCTGCGCCGCGTGCGCGGCATCGGGCCGCATCAGATCGGTTTCGTCGGCCTTGACGCGCACATCGTCCACACCGGGGACAGCTTTCCAAAAGCGCGTGAACTCGGCAACCTCGTCCCAATTGCGCTCCATGCGCACCATCTGGACGACGACCTGCATTCTTGAATTCCGCTCCTGTTTACGGCGGGCGAAATGGATGAAATTGTCGCGCACCTTTTCGAACTTCGCGCCTTTGCGGTAGAACTCAAAGCTCTCCTTGGTGGAGCCATCGAAGCTCAGCGTTATGTGTTCGAGCTTGGTGTCGAGCAGCCGTTCAGTGGCGGCGGCATCAAGTAGCGTGCCGTTGGTGGAGAGCAGCGTGAAGACTTTGTGCCGGTCGCAGAATTCGATGCGCTCGAAGATTTTGGGGTCGAGCAGGGGCTCGCCGAGACCGATGAGCATCATGTGTTCGGCCGACCGGCCCGCGGCCCGGACCAGACTCGTATAGACCGAATCGGTCATGTCTTCTTTGGGCTGCTTGTGCGTTTCGCGCGGGCACATGGGGCAGTACAGATTGCACTTGGCGGTGGTTTCCACAATGTATTCCACCGGTAGCGCGTTCACCCGCGTGCGGCGCCCCAGGTAGGCGGCCAGAAGTTTGGCGCGATTCCAAAGGCGCATCTATAGGATATTGTAGCTGTGGATCTCCGAATTCGCCCGTTGAACGATCTGCCGGTTCGGCAGCCCGCGCAGTACGTCCTCTATTGGACGCAGATGAACCGGCGGGCCGATAGCAACCAGGCGCTGGCGTACGCGGCTGAACAGGCGAACGCATTGGCTCTGCCGTTGCTGGTGTATGAGGGGCTGACGTGTACGTACCCGGAGGCGAACGACCGGATCCACACGTTTATCCTGCAGGGCGTTCCCGAACAGCAAAAGCGGCTGGAAGTGTTGGGCGCGGGGTACTGTTTCTACCTTCGTAAAAGGCGGAAGGACGACAATAACGTCTTGTATCAACTGGCCGGGGACGCGGCGCTGGTGGTGACCGACGACTACCCCACGTTCATCGCGGCCCGGCACAATGCCAGCGTCCCGGCGCGCATCGGCGTGGCGTTTCATGCCGTGGACGCCAGTTGCGTCGTCCCGATGAACCACTTCATTAAACGCGAATGGGCGGCGTATACGATCCGGCCGAAAGTGCGGCGGGTGCTGCGGGAGCATCTGCGGCCCGTGACGCAGATTAAATTGAAGCACCGGTGGCGGCTGCCTCGCGCGCGATGGCACACAACGGTGACGGACGGCACGGTGGCGGCGCTAGTGGCGGAGTGTGAAATCGACCATGCGGTAAAGCCGTCACTAAGTTTTACCGGAGGCCGATTAGCGGCGGAAAAGCATTTGCATTCATTCCTGCTGAGCCGCCTGCGGCGCTACGCGGGCGAGAAGAACTCCCCCAGCAATCATGCGACTTCCGACCTCAGCCCCTATCTGCATTTCGGCCAGATTTCCGCGTTGGAAGTCGCGCTGGCGGCGGAAGGATATGCCGAAGAGCATAAGCTGATTGCGACGGAGTTTCTTGAGGAGTTGATTGTGCGGCGGGAATTGGCGTTCAACTTTGCCCGCTTTTGCGCCAACTTCGATTCGCTGGAGGCGCTGCCGGATTGGGTCCAAATCACGATGCGGAAACATGCCAACGACCCGCGGGATTTTCTGTACACACCCGAGGATTTCGAATTCGCGAGGACGCAGGATCCGTTGTGGAATGCCTGCCAGAAAGAGATGCTGCTACGCGGGAAAATACACGGCTACTACCGGATGTACTGGGGAAAGAAGATCATGGAGTGGTCGCCATCTTTTGAACAGGCCCATCGAACAATGCTGCACATTCACGACCGCTATGCGCTCGACGGGCGCGACCCCAACACCTATACAAGCGTTCTGTGGTGCTTCGGCCTTCACGACCGCCCCTGGGGCGAGCGGCCTGTTTTCGGCACTATTCGCTATATGGGCTACGATGGCATGAAGCGCAAGACGGATGTCCCGGGCTATATCCGCGAGATTGAACAAATGGAATCGACGGGGATCGACCCGTTCCGGTTGAAGTGAGGATGAGTATGCATATTGCGATTTCCGGCGCGAGCGGGTTCGTCGGACGCCGGTTGGTTCAGACCCTTGAAGCGGGCAAACACACGGTGGCGCGACTGGGGCGGGACGCGGCGGGGGATCTTCCACGCCAATCCCCTTTGGACGCGGTTGTTCATTTGGCGGGTGAGCCCGTGTCGCAGCGTTGGAACGACGATGTGAAACAGCGGATCCGGGATTCGCGGATCGTTGGCACGCGGAGTCTGGTTAACGCGATGGGGAAGTTGGAAACGAAGCCCCGGGTGCTGGTGTGCGCGTCGGCGATTGGTCTGTACGGGGACCGGGGCGGCCAGTTGTTGGATGAGTCGGCTGGAGCGGCGGACGGCTTCCTGGCGGACGTGTGCCGGGGATGGGAGGCGGAAGCGGACCGGGCGGCGGAGTTCGGCGTCCGCGTCGTCAAGATTCGGATCGGGCTCGTTTTAGGACGGGATGGCGGAGCGCTGGCGAAGATGTTGCCGCCATTCCGGCTGGGGCTGGGCGCGCGGTTGGGCGATGGGTCCCAATGGATGAGTTGGATTCATTTGGATGACCTGGTGGCGATGATTCAGTTTGCGGTGGAGCACGACGCGGCGCGGGGCGCCTGGAACGGCGTGGCGCCGAACCCCGTAACCAACGCCGAGTTCACCCACCAGTTGGCGGCGGCGGTGCATCGTCCGGCGTGGTTTGTCGCGCCGGAATTCCTGGTGAAACTGGGCGCGGGGGAGATGGCGCAGATTCTGTTCTTCTCCCAGCGGTGCGTTCCGGCGGCGGCGCTAGCGGCGGGATTCCAGTTCCGCTATCCGGAATTGAGCGGAGCGCTGCGGGCTGTGGTAAGATAAGCGTGTTATGGGTATTCCGAATGTTAAGCGTTTTCGGGTGACGAGCCCGGATGGTAATGACACCGCCACGATGATGGCCGTAGTGCCGAAGGGTACCGACTTGAACAGTTATTTGAAGGAAGCCTCGACACGGTTCGACTGGAAGTCCTGGACCGAACAAAAAGCGTCCATGAATAAGGTCCGCGTCGGTCAGCAGAAGCAGAAGAAGGCGAAGTAGTTTTTCGCGGCTTTTTTCAAAACGAAACCAGCGAGCGCCGGTTGTTTCGGCGCTTTTCTTGTTGAGGACTGTCTTCGGACTGCGGGCAGGGTGCCTAATTGGCATTTTGAAGCGCTGCGCTTGAGAGTTGGCCTTCGCGCTTCCGTAAGGAACTCGACCGTAGGGTGACCGCATCTAATTGCTGTCGGAGCGCCATTACCGAAATTCTTGTCGCCTGCGGGACGACTAAACCGGACAATGTCGTGGGATGGCCAAAAGTGTCAAACGTCCGCGACAATCTCCGATTCTCGCAGGTCTCGTTGGTGACCCCACGTGGTAGCTATCCTAAAGATCCATCTGCGTGCCAATTTCAACCACATGCCGATGCGGCAAACCGAAAAAGCGGTCGGCGGTGACGGCGTTCTTCTGCAGGAATGAGAAGATCGACTCGGAGACGGCGCCCATATGCCCCTTGCGCGAAGCGACGAAGTTCTCCCGGCCCAGATAGTAGGTGACGTCCCGGTCGCGAAACGGGATCTTGGCTTCGTGGACAGCCTTTTCCAGAATGGGCAGCACGTTGGGTTCTTCCATAAAGCCGAAGCGCACCACGATTCGATGGAAGCCATCCTCCAGGTGCGTTACGGAGTAGCGATTTTCGGCGTCGACAACGGGTTCGCTGGCGATCTGAATCGTCAGCAGCACCACAATCTCCTGCAGCGCGCGGCTGCGCTCAACATGGTGAACGAGGACTGGCGGGAGCATCCCGGCGCTTGAGGTCATAAACACCGCCGTCCCGGGGACACGGGCGGCAAGGCGCGCGTCAACACGTTCCTGCGCGGATTCCTTGGAAGGAAAACGAAGGCGGTATTTGTGGGCAATCAAAGTGCGGCCGCGGTTCCAGATGATCATGACAGTCAGCACGGCGGCGCCGATTAGAATGGGGACCCAGCCGCCGTCGAAAAACTTGCCGAGATTAGCGTAGAGGAAAGGGATCTCGATAACGAGGAATACTAGCAGGAGAGTGGCCGCGCGGCTGAGCGGCCAGTTCCATGTCTTGCGGGCCACCAGGAAATACATGACCGACGTAACGACCATAGTCCCCGTTACGGCTAGGCCGTAAGCGGCGGCCAGCCGCGTTGAGGCGCCGAATGCGATAACCAGAATCAGGCAGCCAATCGCCAGAAAATAGTTAACCTGAGGAATATAGATCTGGCCTTCCATCTGGTGCGCGGTGTGCCGCACTTGGACGCGCGGGAAGAAGCCAAGTTGCATAGCCTGACGAGTGAGCGAAAAGGCGCCGGAGATAAGGGCCTGGGAAGCGATGATTGCGGCCATGCTTGAAAGTACGACTAGCGCGTAGGTCGCCCAGCCGGCCGGAACCATGTCGAAGAACGGATTGTCCATCGTGCGGGGATCGTGGAGCGCGTGAGCGCCTTGGCCGAAATAGGCGAGCAGCAGTGCGGGCAAGACGAACGCGAGCCAAACGGCGCGAATCGGCTTAATTCCAAAGTGCCCCATGTCGCCGTAAAGCGATTCGCCGCCCGTGACGGCGAGCACAACTGACGCGAGTATGTGAATCCCGGAAAAGCCGTGGTTAGCGAAGTAACGAATCGCATGATGCGGAGAGACGGCGCCGAGGATTTCCGGATTGCGAGAGACATGATAGGCGCCCAGGGCGGCGAGCGTCGTGAACCAAACGATCATCACTGGCCCGAACAGTTTGCCGATAGTGCCCGTACCGCGGCTCTGGATGGCGAACAGTCCGATGACGATTACGCAACTTATGGGTACGACGGCTACGCTGAATCGCGCGTCGGCAACCGCCAGACCTTCCACCGCACTGAGGACAGAGATAGCGGGCGTAATGATGCCATCGCCATAGAGAAGCGCCGCGCCCATCACGGCAAACAGCGCCACGGCGGCGATTCGTCCGGGCTTGGCGGTGCGCAACTGCTCCGGAACCAAGGCGAGGAGGGCAAACATGCCGCCTTCGCCTTGGTTATCGGCCTTCATGATGAAGGTCAGATATTTGAAGGTGATGACCAGCATCAGCGCCCAGAAGATGAGAGACAGAATGCCATAGAGGTCAGCCTCCGTTGCCTTGTCATGCCCGGCGGCGTGAAGGCATTCCTTCAACGTATAGAGGGGGCTGGTACCGATGTCCCCAAAGACGACGCCTAGTGCTCCGAGAGCCAATCCTTTAAAGCTTGCCTTGTGGGCGTGAGTGTCCAACACGATCTCCGATTATAGCGGTAAGCTATTGCGGTGAGAGAAAAACGGCGGTTTTTGTATCTGTTGCCCGCAGTGGCCATGATGCTGGGCTGGGGGCTGCGCGGCTTCATCGGCGGGGGCCCATTTGGCGCGATGATTCCGGGCGCGATGGTGGCATTGACACTGTGCATTTTGTACCCGCGGCGGGACGCGGCGATGCTGGCGGCATTTGCGGCCGTCGGCGTTGGCATCGGCGGCGAGATGACGTATGGGCAGACGGTGGGGTTCATCGTCAAAGCCGATACCTTTTGGTGGGGGCTACTGGGGTTGGCGTTGAAGGGCGCCATTTGGGGCGCATTGGGGGGTGCGGTGATTGGCATGGGCTTCACGCCGCGGCCGATGCTGGTGCTGGGCGGCGGAGTGGTGCTGTCGTTGGCGACCTGGGCCGGTTGGAAGCTGATCAACGAACCGAAGGTAATCTACTTTTCAAATTTGCTGGACAGGCCGCGCCCGGAGATTTGGGCGGGATTTCTGTTGGCGGCGATTGCGCTGGTTGTCTACTTGGCATGGCAAGGGAAAATGCAGCCGGCGTTGCGATTCGCGATGGCCGGCTTTGTTGGCGGCGGAATCGGGTTCGGCGGCGGGGGCGCGATTCAAGGGTTGGGGCGAATCTTCACGCCGGAGTTGAATCTGCATTGGTGGAAGTACATGGAGTTCTTCTTTGGCTTCTGTTTCGGATGGGCGCTGGCGTGGGCCTGGGCCCATTCGGTATTGCCGGAAGAGGACGCGGCCGCCGATGAGGCGCCCGTAGTTGGAATTGAAATGGCCGGAGCGGCGGCGTTGGCGGCGGGGCTGTTCTGGCTGTCGTGGAATTTGCCGGTGCGCTTCGGATATTTGCTGGCCGGAAGCGCGGTACTGTATCTGTTGACGAAGTATCGTTGGGCGGCGAAGCATGTGGCCTATACGGTGACCTTTACAGCGGTGGCGCTGGACTTGGCGCGCTATTGGAGCCGCGAGTATAAGCACGGACCCGAAGTGCCGGCCTACGCCGTGGCGGTTGTGGCGTCCGTGATTTTCGGCTGGTATGTGATCCGCTGGAGCGGAGACACGCGGCGTATTCTGGAACTGTTGATCTGGGCGTGCGTCGTGGACGCGACAGCGAAGTTCGCCATCAATCCGAAGGGGATCATCAGCGTCGTGGATCATGTCTGCATCGGATTTATTCTGATGGCGGCGGCGGTGAGTTGGATGCTGCGGAATACGGTAAATTCTAGTTCATGCGAATCGGTTTCGTCCTCGCCGCCTTCGGCCTCTGCTGTGTCCGCGCCCAGTCCGTAGACACGGACGGAATGCTGATCGTCAACGGCCAGCGCACGTTTATCGTGGGTCTGTATAACTTTGCCAAAGGGCCGGATCCGTGGACGGATGCGCGAGCCGCGGGGTTCAACCTGGTGCGTGTGAAGCCCGCCGTAGCCGAATTGCGGATGGCGCGGAAGCATGGGTTTTACGCTTGGACGACCGTCGGCACGAATGAAGCGGCGATTCGTAAAACTGTGGAAGCTCTGCGCGATGAGCCGGCGCTGATCTTTTGGGAAACCGAGGACGAGCCAACATTTGTTTGGAAGAAGCCGATGGAGATTCGGACATCGCCGGAGCTTATCATCGCCGCTCGAAAGCTTGTTCAGTCGCTCGACCCCAAGCGGCTATTCTATTTGAACCATTCGCCGACGCACCTCGTCTCGACGCTGCGCAAATATAACGGCGGCGCCGGCATTGTGGCTGCCGATGTCTATCCCGTGATCCCGCGCGGCATTCGCAACCAATACGCGCTGTGGCCCGATGGGCAGCAGGGCGATCTGTTGAACGAATCGATCAGCCAGGTGGGCCAGTATGCGGACAAGATGCGGCAAGTGGCCGGCCCCGCGAAGCCCGTGTTCATGGTGCTGCAAGGCTTTGCCTGGGAGTCGATCCAAAAGCCGCCGGACCCGAAGATGATGCTCTATCCGACGGTGCAACAGGCGCGCTTCATGGCCTATCAATCGATCGTCCACGGAGCAAATGGCATTCTATATTGGGGCCTGCATCTCGGGCCGGAGAACAATCCGGCGTGGCAGGCGGCGCGGGCAGTGGCGGCGGAGTTAAAGCAGATCGCGCCGGAATTGGCGGCGCGGGCGTTGCCGGAGAAATTCGCGCTTGAATACTTTGAAACCGGCCATAGCCTGGACCGTGGCGTCGCCTACACGTTGCGGCCCACGCGCGACGGCGTCCTGCTGATCGCTGTGAATGAGGACAAGAATCCGGTAGACGTATCGTTCGGCAAACTGCGCTACGCGTCTTGCTCGGTGGCGCTGCGTAACGGTGTGTTGCGCGATACGTTTGCCCCGTTCGAGGCGCGCGTTTATCGCTGTCTCCGCTAACGCACGGGAACCCACAGATGCGTCGTCGCGGCAGTGCCGTTCTTGACGGTGACGACATAGTCGCCCGGCTTTGCATAGGTATGCCTGATGATGGCGTAACCGTTCTTGGCGAGCTTCTCGATGTTCCCGTCCGATTGCGTCGACCGCCTCGCCGAGCGATCGCCAAAGTCCCAAGTCTCCTCACCGTTCGTCAGGCCGAACGTACGCACCTTAAACGTCACAGTTTGACCGGCCTTCAAAGCAAGCGAGGGAAAGTAAGAAGCGTTGATGGTGATGGGATCCTCGTCCCCGTATACGTTCACCGTCGCAAAGTCGTAAGCGACGGCCCCGCGTGAATCCTTCACCTCCAGGACCTCGCTGTACGTCCCGGTTTTCGCATAACGGATGGCGACACGCGGCGTGGTGGCAACGCGGCCATCGGAGAGCCGCCAACGATACGCCGGCTTCCCATCTCGCACCCAGGAACGCCCGCCGTCGAGCGTGACTTCCTCGCCCGCCTTAGCGTAGCGGTGCGGTCGCGCCAGCGCCATCACGTCTGGCTTGAAGTCGCGCAAATAAGCCTCCCACAAGAACGCGAAGCCCTCTTCGGTACCCCATTCGCCTGACGGCTGCCGGCTCTTGATTTCAAAGTGCAGATGCGACCAGCCGCCACTCCCGCCCTCCTTCCCCAGCAACCCCAGCGGATCGCCGCGCTTCACATTCGCGCCGAGTTCGATGGACGAATCAAACGAATAAAGATGGCTGTAGCGGTAGTACCAGCCGCGCGAATCGCGCAGATAAATCACGTCGTAGCGGGGTGCAACGGGCGTGCCGCTCTTGTGCTCCGGAAGCACCTCCTTGCCAAGCGAAACAACAACGCCGTCGGTGGCGGCGACCACTTCCGCCAGCGCCTCAGGACCGCCCAAATCGAGGCCGCTGTGATAATAAATCTTCTGCCGCGAAGTACGTTCCCCGCGGTCAACATAAGTGGGTTCGTTGGCCATCTGCGTGTGCGTCAGGAACCAGCGCTGCTTCAGCGGATAGCCCATTTCGCCGGGCGTCATCCACAACGAGCCGGCAGGCCACAAGCGAAGCCGCGCGGCTGCTCGCAGTCCCCAATGGTCTTCCGTACTGTTGCGCAAATACGCAGAAGTGATGGGACAATCCACTTGCACGCGCCCCGCAACTCGCGGAAGTTCATAGTTAGCGCAGCGCAGTTCGATCTTCACGCCATCGACGGCGGCGCTGACACGGGCCTCCCGCACGGCCGATTGCGCGCCATCGCGCGTCTCCTTGACGGCAGTTATCTGGACGGGGACCGCGAGTCCGTTTGGGAGAGTGACCGGCCGCTGCTCGCCTAATTCAAGATCCACGACGGTGAAGGGAACAACGGCGGCAAGAAGTAAAAGAAGTGGCACGCCCGGATTTTATCAGTCAGTTCTGATGAAATAGGAGCGTGCTCTCGCGAAAGTCTCTCGTCCTACTAATTGCCGGCCTCCCGTCGCTGCTCGCCGCTGACGGTAAGGGCATCGATTTCAACCGCGATATACGCCCGATACTTTCCGACAACTGCTTCGCCTGTCACGGTCCGGACGAAAGCAAACGGATGGCGGGGATCCGTCTGGATACTAAGGAAGGAGCGCGGGCCGCGTTGACGCCCGGCAACCCGGAGGCCAGCCGCCTCTATTTGCGCGTGGCTCACCCTGACCCTAAGCGGCGCATGCCCCCGCCTTCCACGGGCCGAACTCTGAACACGCAGCAAGTGGAGTTGATTCAGAAATGGATCGCCGGCGGCGCGGACTGGAAGCTGCACTGGTCCTACGAAAAACCGGAGCGGCCGGAATTGCCGGCGCTCAAAAACAAGAAGTGGGCGCGGAACGCGATTGATAACTTTGTCCTTGCCCGCTTGGAACAGGAGAAGCTCACACCCAGCGCCGAAGCCGACCGCATCACGCTGCTGCGCCGCCTGAGCTTCGATCTAACGGGCCTTCCGCCAACGCCCGCGGAGGTCGATACATTTGTGAAGGACAAATCGGCGAGCGCGTATGAGAAGCAGGTTGACCGCCTGCTCGCCTCCCCGCATTATGGCGAACGCATGGCCATGCCCTGGCTGGACCTTGCCCGCTATGCCGATACGCACGGCTTCCACATAGACTCGCATCGCGACATGTGGCCGTGGCGCGATTGGGTGATCCGGGCGTTCAACAACAACATGCCGTTTGACCGCTTCACGGTCGAACAACTGGCCGGTGACTTGCTGCCCAACGCGACCACCGAACAGAAAATTGCCAGCGGTTTCAACCGCAATCACATGATCAACTACGAGGGCGGCGCGATTCCCGATGAGTATTTGGTGGAGTACGTAGCCGACCGCTCCGAGACGACGTCCACCGTTTGGATGGCGATGACGATGGCCTGCGCGCGCTGTCACGATCACAAGTACGACCCCATTAAGCAGAAGGATTATTACCGCATGTTCGCCTTCTTCAACAGCGTGAAGGAGAAAGGACTCGATGGACGCGATGGCAATGCGGATCCGTTTCTGCGGCTCCCAAGCGGTGAACAACAGACGCGGTTGGACGATCTGATGGCGCGCATCAAGGCCCGTGAGTCTGAACTGGCGGATGAGAAAATCAAGCCCGCGCGAGAGCAGTGGGAGAAGCAACGATTGGCGTTGTTGGACTATGCCGCGCCAGCGGGTCTGCGCGATGGGTTAGTAGCACAGTATGAAATGGACGGCACAGGGAACGATCACTCCGGGGCCTATCGCCACGCGCACGTTTTGCGCGGCGAGCCAACGATGGTGCAGACGAGCGTCGGCAAGGCGACGCTGTTCAGCTCGCCGTCGCATGCCGTGTTAGGGAAGATTGCTTTGGGCGCCGATTATTCGATCGCGGCGTGGCTGGTGCAGGACCACCATGAACCGCAGACCGTGCTTCGACAGGCGGGCCGCCTGGACGTTTGGTGGGACGCGTCCTATCCGATGCCGCACTTGCGGCGCGGAGCGCACTTGCATGTGGAGACGCCTGGCATGCATCTGCGCACACGCGACCGCCTGGTGCAGACCGAGCAGTATCATGTCGCCATTCTTCATACACAGGCGGGCGGCGTGGCGATTCGGATCAACGGCCAACCCGTGCCCGTCGTTCGTGAGGCGGCGAGCGGCGTCACGAACGGAGAGGCCGGTGTGCTGGCGATTGGCCAGGAACTAGACACCGAAGTGCGTAACGGTTTTCGGGGACGCATTGCCGACCTTCGCATTTACGCCCGTGCGCTTACCGAAAGCGAACTGCGATATCTCGCGATCGATCATCGCCTTCCGCACATGCTAAGCGTACCGGTGAAGCAGCGCGCCAAGGAGTTGACACTTCGATTGCGCGAGCACTACCTGGCGCACGTGGCGCCAGCGGAGACACAGGCCGCATGGGCGGATTTGCGGCAGTTGCGTGAGCGGAAGGCGCAGTTGGACGACGCCATTCCCAACACAATGGTGATGTTCGAAATGGATAAGCCGCGCGACACGTTCGTGCTAAATCGCGGCGACTATCGCAACCATGGCGAGAAGGTGACGCCTAGTGTTCCCGCCGTTCTTCCCCCACTCGCCGCTGGCGCCAAGCCAGACCGCCTCGCGCTGGCGAAATGGCTGGTCGACCCGCAACATCCGCTAACCGCCCGCGTTGCCGTGAACCGATATTGGCAAAACTACTTCGGCATCGGCCTCGTGAAATCCAGCGAAAACTTCGGCACGCAAGGCGACGCGCCCAGCCATCCGGAACTGCTTGATTGGCTCGCCACTGAGTTCCAACGCACCGCGTGGGACGTGAAGGCTATGCAACGCCTGATCGTGACTTCCGCCACGTATAGCCAATCTTCAAAGGTTACACCGGCGCTGACGGAACGCGATCCGGAGAACCGCCTGCTGGCCCGCATGTCGCGATTCCGCCTGTCCGCGGAACTCGTGCGCGACAACGCGCTGGCGGTAAGCGGCTTGCTCAACACAAAGGTTGGCGGCCAGAGCACGTACCCCTATCAACCTCCGGGAATCTGGGAGGAGATATCGCGCGGCGAGATTTTCTCCGCGCAGGTTTACAAAGAAAGCCAGGGCGAGGACCTCTATCGCCGCGGCATGTATTGGTTCTGGAAACGAACGGCGCCGCCCGCGTCGCTGTCCACTTTCGACGCGCCCGACCGCGAAAAATGCGTCGTGCGGCGCTCGGTGACCAATACGCCCTTGCAAGCCCTTACACTGCTGAACGATCCAACATACATCGAAGCCGCGCGGGTCCTGGCCCAAAATGTTTTGCGCGAGGCGGGCGGCGATCCGTCCAAACGGCTGATGCTGGCTTTCCGCCGTGTAACCGGCCGCATCCCCGATGCCCGCGAAGCGAACATCCTGAGCGAATTGGCGGCGAAGCAGATGGCCCGCTACGCCCGCGACGCGAAGGGCGCGCAGGCGTTGATAAGCATCGGCGAAACGCCTGTGGACAAGAAATTACCGGTGACTGAATTAGCGGCGTGGACCAACGTGGCCACCGTGCTGTTGAACATGGACGAAGCGATTACGAAGGAATAATGCCATGAACTGGAAACGCGAAATGCAGTTGCTGGAAACTCGGCGGCAGTTCTTTGGAAAAGGTGCGCGCGGCGTAAGTGTCGCGGCGCTGGCCTCGCTGATGGGCAATGCCGCGCCAGCCGGCGGGCAGCCGGGCGTGCCGCACTTCGCCGCCAAAGCGAAACGTGTGATCTGGCTGCACCAGTCGGGCGGCCCCTCGCAACTCGACCTGTTCGACTACAAGCCGCAGTTGAAGAAGTACCACGGCAGCGAACTGCCCGGTTCTATTCGCATGGGCCAGCGCATTACGGGCATGACCTCGGGCCAGTCTTCGTTCCCCTGCGCCGCCTCCATTTTTAAGTTCGAACAAGCCGGCAAAGCGGGCATGTGGATGAGCGAGTTGATTCCGCACCACAAGAAAATCGCCGACGATATTTGCCTGATCAAATCCGTCCATACCGACGCCATCAATCACGATCCCGCCATCACGTTCATCCAAACCGGCAGCCAGCAGCCGGGCCGGCCGAGCATCGGCTCCTGGGTCTCCTACGGCCTCGGCAGCGAGACGCAGGAGTTGCCTTCGTTCGTTGTGCTGCTGTCGCAGCAGAATTCGGTGCGCGCGGATCAGCCATTGTTCTCGCGCCTGTGGGGCGCTGGTTTTCTGCCGTCCCATTATCAGGGCGTGCGGCTGCGCAGCGGCAAGGATCCGGTGCTCTATCTGGCCGACCCGGCTGGCATTGAGCGCGAAGGGCGGCGCGAAATGCTCGACGCTTTGCAAGCGCTGAACAGGAAACGGGAAGAGGCGTATCACGATCCCGAGATCGACACACGCATTCAGCAGTACGAAATGGCGTACAAGATGCAAGCCTCGGTGCCGGACTTGACCGACTTTTCAAAAGAGCCGGCGAGCACGTTTGAGCTCTACGGCGAGGACGCCCGCAAGCCCGGCACCTATGCCGCCAACTGCCTGATGGCGCGGCGGTTGGTGGAGCGCGGCGTGCGCTTTGTGCAGCTTTATCACAAAGGCTGGGATCAACACGGCAACCTTCCGCAGGACCTGGCGCTGCAATGTAAGGCCAGCGACCAGGGCGCCGCGGCGTTGGTGCGGGACCTGAAACAGCGCGGCATGTTGGACGATACGCTAGTCGTCTGGGGCGGGGAATTCGGCCGCACCGTTTATTGCCAAGGCAAGCTGACCGACACCGACTACGGCCGCGATCACCACCCGCGCAACTTCTGCATGTGGATGGCCGGAGGGGGCGTGAAGCGCGGTTTTCAGATGGGTGAAACCGACGACTACAGCTACAACATCGTTCGCGACCCCGTGCATATTCACGATATCCAAGCCACACTGCTGCACTGCTTAGGCGTGGACCATACTAAACTAACCTATAAATTCCAGGGCCGTTGGTTCCGCTTAACGGACGTGCATGGGAATGTTGTTAAGTCTGTGCTGGCATAGAGATGCCCCACCGGCACCCTGCCCTAAGTCGACCCCTGCCGCGCAACCGGTGAAAACCGCACCCGCAGCCAAACCTGCACACCCTTGGGATGCGCCCCATAGATAGGCGACAAGTTAGCCGGCAAGTTATAAACCATTAACTGCCCGCCCAGCGCCGGCCGCAGGAACTTACTAACCGCCGGCAGCTCATACGAATAACCCAGCGTGTAAGCCTGAATGCGCGTATACCGGTACTCCTCCAGCAACCGCACATACGGCGCCTCTTCGAACAGCAACAACGAATCCTTATCCGTCAACTCCGCCCGTCCCCACACCCAATGTTTGTCGCGGAACAGCGCCGTCGATTCCGCCGTATACGCATTAAATGTCTGCCCCTGCACCCGCGTCGGAATCCGCACGATATGTTCCCGCCGCCCATTCGCCTTCTTGGAATTAGACTGCAATATGGACAATAAATCCCCATTCGGTTTCTGCGTATAAGCCAGGTCATGGTTCCGCCCCCAAATCAGCGTCGTCGCCCAATGCCCCCGATCCATCGGCCGCACATACGTTGCCGACGCGGTCTGCCGGAATGAATCCCGGTCCGGATGCGTCGCCTCCCGATTATTAATTCGCCCAACGGAATACTGCATCGCCCATCGCGAAGTGGGCGTCACCGTTACCCGCGAAGCAAAAGAGTCAATCGCCCCAATCTCAATCCCCCAGCGCTTCTCGTCGGGCTCCCGCCCATGAAATCCGCTCGCCTCCAGCGTCACCCAACGGTGGGTCACCCCGGCCGTCAACACGCTCGATGCAATATGCGTCGAGTCCTGGTAATGGTGCGACATGACCGCGATCGGATTCTCCGACATCGAAACCCGGTGCGGAAACGCCGTCGGCCCAATCGCCGGATCCCCCCGCAACCCCGCATAAAAGTTCAGCGTCGTGTTCTCGCCCGCCCGGTACTGATACGCCCCCGCCAACTCCTTCACGAAGTCGTGCGGATGCTGCCCATTCAAAATCGGGATGTTCTTCCACGTCTCGCCCGTCTGCAATAACAGCGGGTAACGCCCTTTGGTCACCGTCAGCGGTTCGATTGAAAACATCGTGCGAATCGTAAAAATCCCACCGGCCAGCCGCCGGCTCGCCATCGGCATTACCCACCCCGCGCCAAACATTTTGTCGCGGCCTCGCGGCCCGCCCTGATTCGTATAGACGCCCCACAACGTCCCGTGGAACATCACGTTCCAACCGCCCGCGCGCTTGTGCAACATGTTCATCGGCCGCACCGCCGGCGACTGGCTCGTCCCGCTCACATAAGCGCCGCTGAACGCCGCCGCGCTCGCGCTCATCCCGGCCGTCATGCTGCCGTCCATCGTTGACAGCGTCACCTCGCTCAATGGCAGTCCCGTGAACATCCCTTCGCCGGCATGCCAGCCATCGTAACAGTCCCCGCAGACTCCCTGCTTTTTCTTCGCCGCCGCCGCCAGATCGCTCCCGCAGGGGCAATCCCGTTCCCCCGCGCATTGCCCGCAACCGCCCTTCACGCAGCACAAAAAGCGCTTCTCGCTCACTAGTGTTTTCTTCGCCCGCAGCAACGCCTCCAGCCCCTCCCGCAACTCCGCCGGCAATTCCCCCGTCCCCGGCATTGCCTGCTTCTCCGCCGGCAGAAGTCCAACGTCCTTAACCCCCGCCAGCGAGCCCCTTCCGTTCTTCCACCC
>Ga0163151_10001484_pt1 | contig 39169 bp, 35 predicted proteins | sample OliLakLV19MP5IB2_FD_145596 | JGI IMG/M metagenome (GOLD analysis project Ga0163151, IMG submission 145596) | Freshwater microbial mat bacterial communities from Lake Vanda, McMurdo Dry Valleys, Antarctica - Oligotrophic Lake LV.19.MP5.IB-2 | ecosystem: Environmental > Aquatic > Freshwater >... | reverse complement strand
GCTCCCCGCAGCAAGCTGCGGGGTATCTTGCGAAATTCTCCGAAGCCACTACCCTCCTTCGCCAAGGCTACGGAGGGTTCTCCTCGCCTTCATCCCCGTAGCAAGCTACGGGGTATTCGGCGAAGGAAAATAAATGCGGCGGAAGGTGTGCCCAAAGGGAGACTCTGTCCCTGGCAGGATCTTGAACCAGAATAGGATACAGACGCCGTTAGTGGCTGTGATTATGCATCGTGATTACATACGTTACGAAGGTCAAACGCTTGAGCTCGTGACTCCTACGACTATGCCAAGGCCTTGATACCTTGATGAAGCTCTCAAGCCTGTGTAGTAATCGGTAAACCACGAAACGTTTCCACCGGGGGATGAGAGAATAGTAAAGAGAGAAGCTGGACTACCCTTGCACCAGTTGGTAGCGGCATTGAAGGTCATGCATGGCGGCATGGTTTAGACTGGTCGCAACTGTACGGCTATTGGGCATTGGACCAAGGACACAGGAGAGGATCTTAAACAGACCCTCATCCCCTGCCCTCTATCCCCCTGCGCTTCCTACTGGTCCTCCGGGCTCGGTCATCCGCCAAGGGTCAAGCAGCTCGGTGAGCCGCTTCTCAGGCAGAACTTTTTTCTCTTGGGCCACCTGGCGCACGGACTTGCCAGACTTGTAGGCCTCCTTGGCGAGGTTCGCCGCCGCCTCGTAGCCGATCTCCGGCGCCAGGGCCGTGCACATGGCCAGACTGTCCTCGATCAAACTCTTACAGCGCGCCTCGTTGGCCGTGATGCCGTCGATGCATTTGGTCGCAAAGTTGGTCGAGGCGGTCGAGAGGAGTTCAATGGATTGGAAGAGGTTATAGGCCATCACCGGCAACATGACGATCAATTCGAAGTTGGCCGCCTGCCCTCCCACTGTGACCGTCACATCGTTGCCGATCACCTGCGCGCAGACCATGGTGACCGATTCAGCGATGACCGGATTCACTTTCCCCGGCATAATGGACGAGCCTGGCTGGGTCTCCGGCAGATTGATCTCCCCAAGCCCGCAACGCGGGCCTGAGCCGAGCCAGCGAATATCGTTGGCGATCTTCATCAGACTGACGGCCAGGGTCTTCAACACCCCGCTCGCTTCGACCAGCGAATCCTGGGTGGACTGTGCTTCAAAGTGGTTCTTCGCTTCTCGAAACGCGCAGCCGGTCTCCTTCGATATGATGGACATGACCTTGGCTGAGAACTTTGGATGGCAATTGAGCCCTGTGCCGACTGCCGTGCCGCCAAGCGCCACTTCGCTAAGGGCTTCTTGCGCCCGCGTGACCCGTTGGATGCCGAGTTCGATCTGTCTTGCGTACCCGCCGAACTCCTGGCCCAATCGCACCGGCGTAGCATCCTGCAAATGGGTGCGGCCGATCTTGACGACCGCATCGAACTCTTTGGCTTTGCGGGCCAGCGCTTTGCGTAAGCAGCTGAGTGCGGGAATCAGCTGCTGTTCCATCATTTCCCCTGCGGCAATGTGAATCGCCGTGGGAATCACATCGTTACTGGATTGGCCCAGATTAACGTGGTCGTTGGGATGCACCAGCTTGCTGCCTCGCGCTCCGCCTATCAACTCGCTGGCACGATTGGAAATCACCTCGTTGGTGTTCATGTTCGTCGAGGTGCCTGAACCGGTTTGAAAAATGTCCACAGGGAACTCGGCGTCAAGCTTCCCTTCAACCACTTCAGTTGCGGCCTGCTTGATGGCATCTGCCGGTTTCTTGTCGAGAAGGCCCAGCGAGTGATTGACCGTCGCAGCAGCGCGTTTGATCAGTCCCATCGCTCGAATCATGGCGCGGGGGAATCGCAACGAGCTGATCGGGAAGTTCTCGATGGCGCGGGCGGTCTGTACACCATAGTAGGCTGTGGCCGGTACGGCCAACTCGCCCATCGTGTCGCGTTCAACTCGAGTCATCGGTGACGACAGAACCGCTGTCGCTTTGGGGATCTTCTTCATCCGTTCTCCTCCCAGGATACAGGTTCTTCGCGTGCGGGCGTCATGATAAACTCAGCGCCCCTGCCGGCACAAGCGCATTGTTCAGTGGACCGTACACTGTATCCCGGTGCAATCTCGCAGGACGCCTCAAACAAGAAGAGGCCCGCCGGAGCGGGCCTCTGATCAAACTGAATGATCCGCTGGCCGATTAGCCGACCATGACTTCGATCGCTTTCGGCTTGGCTTTCTCGGTCTTGGGTAGCTGAAGATTCAACACCCCATCCTTAAATTCGGCCTTCACCTTCTCTTCATCCACAAGATCGGGCAAGGTGAAGCTCCGAACAAAGCTGCCATAGGAACGTTCTATTCGATGGTACTTTTTGCCCTTCTCTTCCTTCTCCTGCTTCCGCTCGCCCTGAATCGTGAGGACGCCGTCTTCTACCGTCACCTTCACATCCTCTTTCTTAACATCAGGGATCTCGGCCTTAATCTGGTACTCCCCGTCCGTTTCGCTCACATCCACGGATGGCACCCAGTCGGCGACGACCATGGTTTCTTTGCCGTTTATTCGAGGCAAAGCCGGACGGTTACACATCCGATTCAATCGATCTGACATGTCTTCCAGTTCACGAAACGGATCCCATCGTACGAGTGTCATAGTAGACCTCCTTCTTATTTTTCACCGTTGTCTCAGAATATCTCTCTGCGGCGCGCGCCGATTCGCCTGTCTGAGTGAAGAGATAATTCAGGCTGCCGTGGAGTCAAGAGGGCCGCTCGCGGGCGTACGCCGCGAGCGGTGCGCGACGGGCGGGAAAGGCGCGATAGGCGAGAAAAAGTGGGATGATCGTGTCAGACAATAGTCAACGCGTGCGGTTCAGGGTTCAACGTTCTAAAAACCTCAAACTTCTGGCCTTAAATCCTTGCATCTCGCCCGTCCCGCGAGTCTCGCCGGTCTCGCACGTTTCAGCGTTGTTCTATCGGCACATACGGCCGGCCATGTTCACCGGAATAGATCTGGTCAGGACGGAACAGTTTGTTCTCGCGAAGCTGTTCCAGCCAATGGGCCAGCCAGCCCGACACCCGAGCCATGGCAAATAGCGGTGTGAATAGATCGGTCTCAATGCGCATCTTGTCGTAGACAATCCCGGAGTAGAAGTCGACGTTGGGATGAATCCCCTTCCCCTTGAGTAGCTCTTCTGCGACCCGTTCGACTTCTACGGCCACCTCATACATCGGCGAGTCGCCGCATTCCTTGAAAAGTCGTACACAGAGACCTTGCAGAATGGTTGCGCGAGGGTCTTTGACTTTATACACCCTGTGGCCAAAGCCCATCAGCCGTTGTTTGTTCCGAACCTGTTCTTCCAGATACCCTCGGGCTTTCCCTGGATCGCCGATCTCCTTCAACATCTGCACCACTTCTTCGTTGGCCCCTCCATGGAGTGGGCCCTTTAGCGCTCCAATCGAGGATGCGACGACCGTATAGGGATCGGCCAGCGTTGAAGCCGTGACCATGCCGGTGAAGGTTGAGGCATTCATCGTGTGCTCAGCATGGAGGATCAGGCAATCGTCGAAAATGTCGCCCCACAAGGGAAGCGGCACCATCTCCGTGAGCATGTAGAGAAAGTTTTCTGAAAAGCCGAGATCGTCACGCGGCGGAATGTACTCATTCCCGTGCCGCAACCGCGCCCAGGCCGCAACGATCGTCGGCAGTTTGGCCACAAGACGAACGGCAGACCAATAGTTGTTCTCGACGTCCTGAACGTTTCGGCCTGGATAAAACATGCCCAACGCGGCAACCGCAGCCTGCAAGGCGTCCATTGGATGCCCATGCTCCGGAAGACATTTTAATAAATCGACGATCCTGAACTTGATCCGGCGATGATGAAGGATGTCTTCGTTCCACCGCGCAAACTGCGGCTCTGTGGGAAGATGCCCAAACAGCAGCAGATAGGCGGTTTCGAGATAGGACGATCGCAGGCAGAGTTCTTCGATACGAATACCGCGATATTCGAGCACGCCACGCTGCCCATCCACATCGCTGATTGAGGATTTGGCTGCGGGGACGCCTGCGAGCCCCGGCATAAAATCATGTGGCATGATCATACTCCTTCGCGTGAATGGCCAACTGTGTGACGTCTTGAAGTGAGTCTATCATGTTCGGCAAGACCGGTCCTTGAAATGGCTCCAATCGCTTGGCATACTCAAGCCGCCGGACATTCTCGACCGGAGAAATCTATGCCCATTCGGTTCACGCAAGGAATAGATAGGCAGCGGAGGTACGCCACGACGTGGCCTATGTGGCTTCTGCTGATGTTCATCAGTCTCATCGTAATGGGCACAGCCTCCTCGCCTCAGGCCGACGGTGAGATTTTTGTTTTTGCCGTGGTGCGTGAGGCGCCAAGAGATATGGCGCGAGTGTCGGCGATCGTCTCAGTGAATGACGCGGTATCAGAAATGACGCTACTCGCATCGGACACGATTCTAAAAAATCCGATTTGGAGAAAACTCGAAATCTGCCATGCTGTAAAGATGCAAGGATACAAAGTCGCTGAAGGATTTCAGATTGTCACGGTGCATGTCATCGACGCCGGTATGCTGCCGATGTCCTTGCAGTCTTATGCGGGCGATTGCTTGATTAAGAAAGCGCTGGAGATCGCGCCGCTGGTCGACTAGCAGGAAAGCCGAGCGAGACTGGCGGGAAGGGCGAAGAGGTTCTGGGTTCTGAGTTCTGAGTTCTGAGTTCTGAGTTAGGGAAGGATCGAGAAGGGCGAGACGGATGACGGTTCGAGCTTTCCGGGACTTTGAACTCAGAACTCAGAATTCAAAACCTTCGTGTCATGCCTGTCGCGCCTTGCTCGCAAGTCTCGCGCTTCACGCGCCATCGCCTACGCGGTGCGGCATTCTGGGCACAGGGTCGGTTCTTCTGCTGCCTCACATTCTTCAGCCGTCAGAGGGAAGAGTTGCTCGCACAGCCGGCAGGGGCGAATTTCGAAGTAGGCGGTTCCCTTCTCGTCGATGGAGGTGGGTAAGAGCAATTCGAGAGGGTCGTAACCGATCGCCCCGCCGTCGGAGAATTTGACGATGGCCAAACGCTCGTTAAAGACTTCGAAGGTGCCTTCCTGCCCTTTGCGGGACAAGACATGCCCGAGGACACACACCGGCTGTCCCTTACGCTTTGTGCGGAGGTCTCGCAGGGTGTGCTGGGTATCCGTGGCGCAGGAAAACTGACCGGTTGAACTCGTTCCAAATATTGGCGTTGGCATCATGGGCATTTATACCAGTAGAATGAGACCCATGTATCACAGGGGTAAAAATGGCGTCAAGGCAGCCAAGACACTATCACAAGGAGTTCGAACATGGCTGAGATCACGATCTACCAGAAACCGACTTGCAGTACCTGTCGTCAGGCAGTGCAGTTGTTACAAGAGAGCGGCAAACCCTATAAGGCCGTCAATTACTATGAGACGCCTTTCACCAAGGCGCAACTCAAAGGCCTGTTGAAGAAAGCTGGGCTGTCGCCAAAAGATATCCTGAGAACCAAAGAGGACATCTACAAAGAACTCGGTTTGGGAAAAAAGAATCTATCAGACGATGAATGGCTCGATCTGCTCGTGGCCCATCCTGATCTCATCCAGCGTCCAATTGTCGAGAAGGATGAGAAGGCGATCTTGGCAAGACCGGCGGAATCTGTGAAGGAGCTTCTCTAGCAGGCGGTTTCTGCTGGTTTGCCGAAATGATTCGGACGTCGAATTATAGTTAGGCCCCTTGTTCGGCATCAACAGCCACAACGGCGGCACACACGATGCGAATAGCCAAGCAAGACATACCAGCCAGAATCGACGTACCGGGTGCCGTCGCAAGACAAAAGACAAATTTCGTCGACGCAACCGAGTACGGCATGATCAGCGGCGAGTACTTTTCTCTCGCCGCCGGTATGGACATATCACCACTCCTTCAAGGGTTGGAGGGCGACTTGTGCCAAGCCCCGCACTGGGGCTACCTATTACAGGGTGAACTCACCGTCACCTACGCAGACGGCACACAAGAAGTGATCAACCGGGGTGACCTGTTCTACTGGCCACCTGGACACACGGTCAAAGTCGGCCAAGATACCGAGGTTATCCTCTTCAGTCCCCAGCACGAGCACAGCGAGGTGATAGAGCACATGCTGGGAAAAATGGCTGGCTGACATGGATGATGTCGCGTAAAAAGCAATGTTGATCCAGCAGCTTGTGCAATCGCCTGTCTTTCGCAGGGCCTCGGGTTAGCAGGGGGTTTCTGCTGGCTTGGCTAAAATGGTTCGGACGTCGACTTATAGTGAGACCTTCGGAGAAACAACATTGCGATACTGGGTGATCAAAGGTAATCCCTACGTCAACGACTGGGACTCGATGCTTGTGCCGAGTACCAGTGGTAAGTGGCACACGGGCAGGGCGCCAAAGGAATGGTTTATTGGCGACAGATTGTTCTGCTGGGAATCCACTCCGGCTCTTCGCATGATCGGTCTGGCGCACCTCCTTCAGACAGATTGTGGTCTTGACGAAGAGGGTGACCAGCTATTCCAAGTTGAGTACTTAACAACGCGATTCGAATCGATGCCGGGCATCGCTGAGCTGCGAACCGTACCAATTCTGAATACCGCCTCATTTCTAAAGGCTGGACCAGCAACGACTGTCTTTCCGCTATCGCCCGAGCAAGCGGATGTCCTGGTAAGACTGTTGGTGGCACGGAACCCAAGGCTGGCGTCGGTGTGGGACGATTTGGGCCTCATGTCTACTTACATGATTGCCAAATGTCGACGATGCTGGTGCTAGTCTAGAAGGCTCTAAGAAGTGGCTCGCACACTTCGTACGCGAACGAAACCGGAGCGTGGTGGAAAACAAGAAGGCAAATGTGCTTCGGAAAACCGGCGCTCTTGCATGCGAGATCTGCGCGTTCGACTTCGCACAACGTTTCGGATCTCTAGGAGAATCCTTCTGTGAGGTTCACCATCGTCTGCCATTAGCCGAAGCTGATGCACCTGTGGCAACACGCCTCGAGGATCTGGCGATTGTTTGTTCAAACTGCCATCGCATGCTTCACCGCACGTCGCCAGCACTCTCCGTTGAAGGGCTAAAGGCGCTCCTCACAGAAAGATCTAACAATGCGCTGCACCCGACGTGCGAAGACGCACGCGCGTGAGCGCAGACGTTGGGCGTTGTTCTCTCGTGACGACATTTTGATCGTTATTTTCGGGAGCTAAATCAACCAACTTTCGAGGTACTTCCCGCGGTCATCCGCAGTGCGCCGGATGTTCGATCAACGCTGACGGTGACTGCCCCATCTAATACTTGCAACAGTAAATCACCAGCCAATTGTCGCCGCCAACCATGGAGGATGGGAATATTCAGGGCTGTTCGATTCTGCTTCGCTTCCACGAGTGTTTGCAGATCGGCGCTGGTGGCGAGCATGGTGGGGGCAATGCCCTCCTCCGCTGCGCGGGCCTTCAGCACGGCTTGCAGGAGTTCGACAATGCCGGTCGACTCAGGGTCCGGCTTTCGCTCAGGAGGAACTTCAGGCCATGCCGACGGTGGGAGCGCCAGTGCCGATGTGATGGCGGCCAAGAGCTGTCCGCCGTGTCGATCGACCTCGGAAGAATGGACGCCGCGGAGACCACGGAGGTCGTTGACCGATTTGGGAGGGTGGCGTGCGAGTTGAAGCAACACCTCATCTCGCATCACACGTCCACGCGGTACGTTCCTGCGGCGAGCTTCCGCTTCTCGCCAGACCGTCACTTCACGAAGCACCGCAGCCCCTTTGGGCTTGAGTGTATCCCACCCCCGAATTCGTTGATACCGTTCCTGCGGCTCTCGACTTTTTTCCCCCACCACCGATTCGAGTCGTGCAAATTCCTCGTTCACCCACTCCGAACGGCCAAGTGTCTTCAGGCGATCCTGTAAATGCGTATGGATCGACAGGAGGAACTCAACATCTTCCAAGGCATAGGCGAGCTGGTCATCCGAAAGCGGTCGCGCACTCCAGTTGGTAAAGGTATGGGCTTTCGCCAGCTTCGTGCCGTGGAGTCGCTGAACCAAGTTTGCGTAGGCGACTTGGGCCCCATACCCGACCATGGCGGCGGCGATCTGCGTATCGAAAAATGGTTTCGGGATCTGCCCTGCATGGAGGGCAAACAAATCGAGGTCTTGCCGCCCGGCGTGGACGATTTTCTCAATCTTGGCATCGCAGATGAGTTCCCAGAAGACATCGAGCGATCCGCAGGCCTGCACGGCGGGAAAGTCGATGACGGCGGCGGTGGTGGCGGTGGCAACTTGGATCAGTTCGAGTCGTGGGATAAAGGTATCTTCCCCGACGAATTCCGTATCCAGCGCCAGTCGCGGACTCTGCCGCAACGTGTGACAGAGTGATTCAAGCGCAGGCTGGTCTGTCACATACGACAGAGGTGGAGTGGGTGTCATGGGTGTCTCATTCTGTTGGACGGTAGGTGGCGTCTGGTGACCGCGGAGGTTCGACATTACTGAGGCTTAAATATTCCTTCAGGAACTGGTAGGCCTCCAACATGCGGCGTAACTCCGGCTCGGCGCTGCGGTCGCCGTTATTCGAATCCGGATGAAATTGCTTAGCCTTGTGACGAAAGGCGGTGGTGACCTCGGCGAGCGAACTGCCGAATTCCACGCCCATGGCGGCGTACGCATCCATCGCGTTGTTGATGCCGCTCGATCCTTGTGACGGGTCGCCGCCTCCCCCACCGGCCGCTTTTAACATATCGGCCAGACTGATCTTCCTGCGCCGGCGCCGGGGACGCTCTCGAATCTCACTGTCGAAATCATCCCAGCGGTCCTCGACAAATTCGAGACGGGATTCCAAACGCATGGCGCCGGAGAGATCGCGGATCTCCCCAATCTCCTGTTCTATCTGGGCCAGCGACTTGATGACTTCCTCCAGTCCCTCTTCCACACGAAAGAAGCTGTCGACCCGTTCCTGCATCATCGTATCGACGGCAAGCTCCAGACTCTCTTCGGCTTTTGGGCGCAACGACTCGATGCGTCGCAACATCCCGTTCTGAAACTTGAAGAACTTGTGTTGTGAGAACGGCATATGAGCGAGATCCTCTCCTAGGGCCTGCATTGTAGCACAGCCTGGTCTCATGCCAGAAGAGTCCAAACTTCAATTCGATTTATGGAGAATGAATCGTCAGCGTGACGTGAAGTCGTCGCTGAGTTTCGTGCGGCGTCGGGCCAGGCCTGTATCACGTGCAGCTGCCGCCACGGCTTTGGCCACGCGCGTGACGACCTCTTTATCGAACACGCTCGGGATGATGTAGTCCTCGCTGAGGGCCGCAGGTGGAATGGTCTCAGCCAGCGCCTTGGCCGCAGCCAGTTTCATGGCTTCGTTGATGTCGCGCGCTTGCACGTCAAGCGCGCCTCGAAAGATGCCGGGAAAAGCCAGCGCGTTGTTGATTTGATTCGGATAGTCCGAGCGACCGGTGGCAAAGATCCGACAGTGGGAGGCGGCTAACTCACGAGGGACTTCAGGGTCGGGATTGGCCATGGCAAAGACAATGCGATCAGCCGCCATCAGATCCAAATCTTCCGCCGTCAGGATATTGCCGACGGACAATCCAATGAACACATCGGCTCCCTTAAGCGCGTCTCGGAGTGTCCCTTGGGGGCGATCCGGCGTCATGCACGAGGCGAGATCCGTTCGGCAGGCCCACAACTGCCGGCCGTCCCCTCGTAAGACAATACCGTGCGGCTCGCATCCGATGAGGTGAGAGAGGCCGGCCGCCAGCAGCATCCTACAGCAGGCGGTTCCCGCGGCGCCGAGACCATTGACGACCACGCGGATGTCCTCCATCCGTTTCCCGGTGATCGTCAGTGCATTGGTCAACGCCGCGAGGATAACCACCGCCGTGCCATGCTGATCGTCATGCATGACCGGTATATCCAAGGTGGCTTTTAAGCGGCGTTCAATGTCGAAACAGCGCGGCGAACTGATATCTTCCAAATTGATCGCGCCGAATCCCGGAGCAATGGCCTGAACGGTGCGAACAATTTCGTCAGGATCTTGCGTATTGAGACAGATCGGCCATGCGTCTATTCCAGCAAATTCCTTGAACAGCATGGCTTTACCTTCCATAACGGGTAACGCCGCTTCCGGGCCAAGATTGCCGAGGCCCAACACCGCCGATCCGTCGGTCACTACGGCGACCGTGTTACCCTTGCCTGTAAAGGCATAGGCTTTGGTCTTGTCCTTCGCGATCGCCTGCGACACCCGGCCGACTCCCGGCGTATAGACCATCGAGAGCACATTCCTTGTCGTGATGGGAAACTTACTTTGGACGCGAATCTTTCCGCCAAGATGCAGAAGAAAAATCCGGTCGGAGGCGGAGAGCACTGTGACGTCCTGCAGCGCCCCGACCCGGGCGAGCACTTTTTCGCCATGCGCTTCGCTGTGGACGTCGAAGGTCACGTCTCGCACCATACAGTCGGCCGTGGCAGAGACGATATCCACCGCGCCCAAGTTGGCGCCCTCCTCGGCCAGGAGGTCTGCCACCTTTGCGAACATGCCTGGCCTGTTGGCGAGTTCAAGACGAACGGTCAGGCGGTAGTTGGAATAGGGCCCAATCTCAGGCATCGCTGGTCCTTACTGTTAGCAGAGTGCTGAAAATATCCGCCGGCCGCCTGCTCGCATCGTTCAGATCCTCAACGGGGACCCGGCCGCCTCACCACTCGGCGGCGCGCACAGACTTGGTGCTCCTTATTCGTCGCACCGTGCGCCCCAGAGGGTATGCCTCGATCCTTCACTCGCTGAGGCCTTGCTGAACAGCCAGGTTGAGCACTCTGCGAGCTGGCTCTTCCGTTGTGCCACATGCGCTGGCCCCCGAAATTCCAGCGGTTCAACATAATGTTCCCCGCTGCCTAAGACTACCATAAGACATGCCATGATCTAGCCCGCATGACTCATGAGCGCTTCTGCTGCAATCGCCGATTCGCCGCTCTTGGGCGTGAAGCGTCTTCGATGCGTGAAACGTCGTTCGTGAAGCGTATTTCGTTCCGGAGCCTGGCGCTTCATGTTTCGCACCTGCTTCCAGCGCTTCACGCTTCACGAGATACGCTTCACGAGGGACGCGTTTTCCTGGCGATTTCGTCCCTCGACTGTGCTCGGGACCCTGAGCTTTGTCGAAGGGCGACGAACCGTCATGAATCATGCGGGCTAGGATTTTGTAGAAACGTTCAACCTAACGACTCTGTTGGCTAGTCCGACACTCTTACGGACCAAAGAGATCGCTATTCATCACGAGATGAACGGCGATACTAGCGGCATAGCCCAAGGCAATGGCCCAGATCCATTTCAGATGCGCCGCAAACGTATAGATCCCCCGGGCCTGCCCCATGAGGGCCACACCAGCGGCTGAGCCGATCGACAACAGCGAGCCGCCGACACCGGCGGTCAATGTCACCAACAACCAGTGGCCGAGGCTCATCTCCGGATTCATGCTCAACACCGCAAACATGACGGGGATGTTATCGATGACCGCGGAAAGAACCCCGACGAAAATATTCGCGGTGGTGGCGCCCAAATCCTGATAGAGCAGATCGGAGAGTGTGGCCAGATACCCCAAGGCGCCTAGCCCGCCGACACAGAGCATAATGCCGTAAAAGAACATCAGCGTATCCCATTCCACCCGCTTCATGCTGATGAACACATCGAACGGCTTGACGGCAGGCTTGAGCACGGCGTTGAGGCTGATGGTGCCATCAAGGGCAGGGACTTCCTTCCACTCATCCAGCTCCTTGCGCCGGAGAACATACCCATAGGATTTCAGGACGCCCAGTCCCGTCATCATGCCGAGAAACGGCGGCATCGCAAGCCCATGATGCAGAAGCACCGTTCCGGCTATAGTGACGAGAAACAGGAGCACCACGACATAGCCGCCATGTTTGACTTGCACGCGCGCGACGGTGGCTGAGGGCTTCTCGCGCGGGATCGTGATCGAGATCAGGGTCGCCGGAATAAGCCAGTTGACGAGCGAGGGGATGAACAGCGAGAAGAAGTCCCCAAAATGCACCACGCCTTTTTGCCAGACCATGAGGGTCGTGATGTCGCCAAAGGGGCTAAAGACCCCGCCCGCGTTGGCCGCAACCACCACATTGATACAGGCTGCGCTGATGAATCGGCCGTTGCCTGCCCCCATGGCCATGACCACCGCCCCCATGACCAGCGCCGTCGTCAGATTATCCGCGACAGGGGAGATGAAAAACGCGAGCAGCCCGGTTAACCAGAACACGGCGCGCAAGGACAGGCCTAACGACACGAGGCCTGTCCGCAATGCCGTAAAGATGTTCCGCTCGGCCATGGTATTAATGAAGGTCATCGCGGAGAGAAGAAACAGCATCAACTCGGCGTATTCCAGCAGAGTCTGGCGCAGGAGTTCAGCCACGACATGGGATTGGTGTTGAGAGGCATAGGCAATCGCCGTCAGGATCCAGATCGCCCCTGCCGCCACCATGACGGGTTTGGATTTCCGCAGATCAAGATGTTCTTCGACAATCACCAACAGATAGGCGGCCAGAAACACCGCGACTGCCAGGTAACCTATCCAATGATCCGTAAAGCTCAACATCCCGTCCCTTTCACAAGCACAGTGCAGAACATGAGCCGCTTCCTTCCCTTCGACCTTTCCTGTCTTCCTGTGGATTAGATACCATAGTTTCCCGGCTGAGTCCCAAGGTTATTCGAACAGACCCAACCGGTTGGAGGAATCCGATGATATGCACGCGGCTTCCGAGAGTAAACATGTCCATTGTGTACGCTATGCGGATGATCTAGTCTTCACACTTGGAAGGGGCCAAGGGAATTCCGAGCCTCTGCTCAATCGGTGAGTTGGTTCACCGACGCGCCGGAGGGGGCGAGGCGATGAAGCGAACGAGACGCCGGCGGATCCGGTGGAACACTTTGGCTGCCTCCCACTCAGATCACGGAACGGAAGCGACATGTGCCGGAGCGGGTCGCCAGCCTGTCTGGCTGCACGGCTCACCGCCGCCTTGGCAGACTATCGCAAGGCTTCACTTAAGGAAGAGACCTTTCTCTTCAAGCACACGGGGCCGCTTCCGAATCAGACTATTCCACACGGAGGTTCAATCATGACTAGAGCAAGGACCCTCACGGCTTGGATTATGCCGATGCTGGTGATCGGACTGACAGGGGCCGGCGCAGGCTCCGGTTTTGCCGAACCGTATCGGGTGATAGATGTCACGGACGGAGGCAGCGTCACCGGGGTGGCGACGTGGAAGGGCGACGTTCCTGATCTCCCGCCAATCGAGATCGAGTTCGACACGAGCATATGCGGCGATGTGGTGAAGCCTCAGGCGTTGGTGGTCAATTCGAATAACAACGGCCTGCGATACACCCTCGTCTATCTTGAGCGGGTTGAGAAGGGAAAGTCCCCGGCGGACAGGTACTGGCTCCATATGGTGGACTGCCAATTCAAAGAGCACATTTTCCCGTTTGTCAGGACCCAAACGATGACGATGGTCAACCACGATTCGATTTTCCATAATCCGCATTTCCTCAACTCGAAGAATGCATCGCTCCTGAACATCCCCATGCCTGATCGCGACCAGGAAATCAGTCACAAGTTTTTGCTGACACCCCTCAAAAACGAGAAGGGCCTGATGCGGCTGCAATGCGACATCCATAACAACATGAACGCCTATTGGGCCGGATTTAATCATCCGTACTTTGCGGTCACGGATGCGGACGGAAAGTTTGAGATCAGCGGGATTCCGCCGGGCAAGTACACCCTGGTCGCCTGGCACGAGGGCTACAAGCCCATCATGAGGGAGCCGGCAGGGCGACCGATCTATGATAGGCCGCATATCCGCCAGCAGGAGATTGAGGTCAAACCAAAAGAGACTCTTACGGTCGATTTTAAGTTCCCGGCCAGAAAAGTCTATGTCGACTATTGAGGAGGTCTTTAAGAAACATCCGGGTAGTTGTCGTCCGTGATGACGGCACAGAGCATAGGAGGAGCGTTATGGGGCGAGGAAAAACGGTGCTACCCGGAGCGTTGGTAGCAATCCTGCTCACGCTGTTGCCCGTGACCCATGCCTTGGCGACTCCGCCAGAGGCGGAAGAAGTGAAAGATCAGCCCGGCGCGGAACCGACGGTCACGCGCGGAATGCCGGATCTCGTGCGATACTGGAATTTCGACCCACCCAAGAGTCCTTTATTCGATCTTGAGAGAGTGACGATTTCCGGCGACGTGCGGGTCAGGCCGGAATACCGCAACAATTCGAACTTCGGGCTTGTAAACACAAGCGAAGTCGGCCGCGCGACGGGTGCGGCATCCCAGGGGAGCGCGGCACAATTTGTCCAACAGTGGACCAGGCTCGGGCTGAACTATGCGATGTCGCCCGATGTCGATTCGTTCATCCAGATGCAATATTCGAAGAACTGGGGGGCGAACAACGCGCCGACTGCTGCGAATGATCCCAACACACTCACGAGCGTCGGCGTCCGGCAGGCCTACATGCTGATCCGCAATCTCGGGGTCGACGGCCTCAGCTTGAAGGCAGGCCGGCAGCTCATCGTGATGGGGAACCACCGTTTGTTCGGCAACTTCGATTGGAACAATATCGGGTTCTCCTTTGACGGTGTCACACTTCAATATTCCCAAAAAATGTACGAAGTCTGGGGCGGATGGATACGTTTAGCCGACGCACAGGGCAACGCCGCTAACTCATCCTGCGGAACCGGTACGACTGGTTGCGCAGGGGGGTCCGGCGCCGTGAACCCCGGCACAGTTGCGGGCGGCACCACCGGAAGTAACAATGCAGATCTGTTTTTTTGCCCGGATAGCCATCATGCCCATCGCGGGCCTGTCGCTCGAACCCCTCTGGGTCTTTCTTAACAATAATGCATCGGTGACAACTCCGTCTGTGGCCACCACCTATTATGGAACGGCAGCGCATGCCCCGGGGCAACAGCGTCATACGCTGGGCGGACGCGCCTCGTTCCGCCGGGGCCTGTTCGATGGAACCGCCGAGTACTATTGGCAGACGGGATCTATGGCCCTTGGGCAGAGCCCGAATCGGCTCCATATCAATGCGCACGCCATGGCCTTTGAAGGCGGTGTGACCTTCGCAGACGTCCCTTGGATGCCGCGAGTCGGCTTGGAATTCAATTATGCCTCCGGTGACGGCAGCGCGAATAGTTGTAATGGACAGACCGGGGCCGGGTGCGGCGGCAATGCCAACACGTTCGAGAATCTCTATCCGACAAACCATATTCTGATGGGCTATGCCGACCGGATGGCCTGGCGGAACATGGTCGGCTACAGCGCCAGCTTGCAGATGAAGCCGAGTCTCGAGCAACAGCTGGATTTCCGATTCTGGGTTTTCCGCAAGGCCAACAATGGTGATTGTTGGTACACAGCCAGTCAAGGCTGTTTCTCCGCCCCGACGACTGCAACCGCCGCCAATATCGCGACCAGCAACTCGTTGTACAAGGAAATTGATGGGGTCTATACACTGTTCTTCAAGGACGACAAGGTGGCCTGGCAGACAGGCCTGTCCTATCTGATCGCAGGCCAGATGCTCGACCAGTTGGCCGCGGGGAATGCCGCGGGAAGGGGTGCATCAGCGGTGAACTCGATCTGGGCCTACACGCAGTTGCACGTGAATTTCTAGCCCCTGTTCTTCATGACGGTGTGCCGCGTCACCGCCAGAACATGTGTGACTGATGAAGCGTACCTCATGATTCGTGCGAGACTCGCAAGAAAAGCGGGAAGGGTCGGATGTGCAGGTCCTGCCCGGAATTCACGAATGCCGTTTCAAGGGAGGGAGCCTGTTACGGCTGGGTCACACGGCTCAGTGAAATCGACTGGACTGCGAGGTCGGGAGGGAGCGCCGGAGCTGTGATCGCAATGGACCTGAGCGAGCGGAGCCATTCGCCAACGGTAACGATTCCATCGCCGTCACGGTCTGCCTTGCCGGTTAATCCGATCAGAAGACTTTGACGAGTCTCTGCCGACTGGCTGCGTCTGGAGATTTGAATCAACGTTCCCGTCCGAACGTCGGACGATCCGTTAAGATCGCCGATCCAATTGAGAGCAATCCGTCGGCTTGTGTTGTTCTTCGCCTCCGCGCCCATGGTCACCGGTGCCTCAATGATGGCGACCGCGAGTCTGGCCCCCAACTTCTGCAACCGTTGTTGGAGAAAGCGGATGGAAATCATCCGGAGCGGCGACGATTGCGGCGTACTGTCGTAGGGCATCAAAAATATTTCACCGGTTTTGGAGTCGCCACGTGCCTGCCCGGAGAAGTAGAAGAAGACGATTGAGTCCTTCGTGACCCGGTTGGGGAGCCAGAGGGCGAGGGCTTCTTCGATGTCGGCCTGGGTCGCCAGCTCGTCTTGGAGCAGCAACGTCTGTCCCTCAGGTATGTTGAGGGATTCGGCAAACAGGGAAACCGTTTCCTTGGTGTTCAATGAAAGTCCATCCCGCCAGCCAGGCCAAGGGGTTCGATACTGGCCCAGTCCCACGATGACCGCATATCGATCCGGATTGCGGATGTCTCGGAAGGTGGTTGAGGCCTGCTGCATGGTAGACGATGGGGAAGATCCCGTCTTCGCGCCGCGAGAGACCATGGCTACTACAAGGGTCTGCGTGGCCGGTGCGCCGTTTGCCGCGCCAGATGAAGTGACGGTTACGGTGAGTTCTCCGCGTGATCCTTCGATGTTCTCCGGCAATGCTCCCCACAAGATCGTGCTCTTCGTTTCCCCTGGTTGGAGATTGGCGATCTCTACTGGCGGCGATTGCCTGCCGGCGAGGGCATCGATGAGTGCAGGTGTCCCTGAGAGGGTGATGGCCGTCGCGCCCAGCGTGGCCTTGCCGGTATTCGTCACGTCGATCCTGACGCCGATTTTCTCGCCGCCTTCCAATACGAGATTATTGTTGGCATCCAGGAAGGTTGCCTTGAGGGCAAGGGTTGTCCCGGCGCCGGGACTCTGCAGGCCCGAGATGCCCTCCCCTTGCGTTTTCTCCCGCAACTGCGCCAGGTATCCGATGAATTGGCCGGCGAGATGATCCGCCGCTGTTCGCACTGCTGCATCCAACTGCCCGGTGGGGCATCGGTTGTCGCTGCCCCCGATTTGGGGCGTCCACAAGGACACTCGACGCGAATAGACGATCGGAGCTTGGGGGAACCTGCGTCCCTGGTCATCGTGGAAGCTGGCCGAAAGACGGACATCAAATTGCGCGAGGTAGTGATTGTCAGCTGACCCACTGCGTGACGTCGGCTCGAAGGATGCGTTCGCCAGTGTAATGAGTGCCGTGAATCCGGATGTGGGAGCGGCGTCCGGTTGTGCCCCTCCCGGCTGGTCTTCGATCGTCAAGCGAGTCAAGCGGGCCCGCCCGGCCTCTGAAAAGGATTGGACAATCGCATCGCCTAGACGGCCTTTCCACAGCTGATCGGCACAGACTGTCTGTTCTAAGATGGCTGAGCGGACGGAATCATCGAAAACCAGCTTGAGCGACAGAGGAATGACCGGCTCCTGCTCGGCGGGATGCGTGAAGCGAGGCGTCTGTAGGGAATTGCAGGCGGCCAGCAGCGTGAGCCCTATTGCAAGCAGGGGGATCGACATGACAGAGACTAGACGCATAAACATTGGCGCACGGTACCCGAAGGAGGAATCGGATGCAATGAGGATGTGACATAGGCTCAGAGGTTTTTTCTCAACCGAACGACCTTCCCCCACACCTCGTCCTGTTCCGTCATTGGAAGGTCATCATACTTCCGGTTCAGGGGATGAAGCATGTATTGGTTCCCGATGGGTTTGACTTGTCTGAGGAGAATGGTGTCTTGGCGCCCGCCAAGACGATGGGCGATGACATAGTCTCCCGGCTTCCACTTGCTGTCCGGATTCACAAAAAAGATCTCCCCCTCGCTGAACAGAGGCTCCATCGACTCGTCGTGTACTTTCACGGCGACGGCGTGTTTCCCTGAAACATCCGTCGTCTCGAGCGTGGGCTTCGGAGTGGATGGCACCGGGAGGAGTTGTGCCTCAGACCATCTGACCCAATTGATGCCAGTTCAGCAGTGGAATTCTCCGGATGCGACCGGCAGTGGACTGGCGGGCCAGAGCTGACAGATTGAGTATCGTGATTGAGTGTGTCAACCCACCGGTCCGAAGAAAATCCACATCTTTCCGAACATACTTCGAAAACTTTTTCCACTTGGCAGGGTCTTCCGGGAATGTATCCGCAAGAATATGTTTGACCGTTCTCAGGGGAACGCCGATGGCTAAGGCCATTTCATTTTCCGTCATCCCTTCCGTCAACTCCCGTTGAACTTGCCTCGTGCGGCCATCGCATTCCCATCGACGGCCATTACGGACCAGAACCCGACATTGCCGTGACTCATTTTCAACGGAAACACAGCCTTGAGCCGGACGGCATCGTGGGACCACAGACCTTGACTGCACCATGCTATGGGGATGGAGATCGGCAGCCACTGCTTCTTTTCTTGCGCCCAGGCCTGCATCTCCTTCTGATCCTCGCGGGGGCTTTCCATCGAGCGACTACAAATGCGCCACATCGTCCCGTTCTTCCTTCTTCTTTTTCCATCGCCGTTCCAGCACATCCCGCGCAATGTTTCGCCCGCCGAGACCGACAGCGATCGATACTGCCAATACGATCCCGCCGAACACGATCGAAAATGCCGCGACGACGATCTCTCTGGCAATCCCAAGGTGCGTCAACACCATGGCCGCCGTGAGCAAGAAAATACCCCATCGCACTAGATTGGCAATGAGCCGGGCCTCCTGAATCTGCGCATTGACCGTGGCGATCAGGGTGGCTTCAGCAAAGAAATTTCCAAGCAGGACTCCTACAAGGAGCAACAGTCCGGCCGCCACAATACTCGGCAGGAAGCCCAACATCTGGCCCATGAGTCCAGCCGTTGCCGGAAGATCCAATGTGTCCACGCCCATAAACACGAAGAGGACGAACACCATCCAGAACGCCAAGCGGCCTACGACCTGCGAGAGCGGCTGCTTGAATCCGGCTTTGGCCATCGCAGCCTGAAGCCCGCACCGCTCACTGAGCACATCAATGCGCAAGGCCTTTAACAAGCGCTGAAGGACGGCTTTGATCGCCAAACCGATCGCGATACCGAGCAAGATAAAGCTAAGCAGAGCCAGCAACTTGGGCAGGAAAAGAGCCACTCGCTTCATCATGTCGTGAAACGCTTCCACCATGGCTTCACTCCATACATCATTCATTGTGCCACCTCCATCGCTGAACCAAATACGGCTTCATTGTGTCAAACTGATCATTCAGTTGCGCGAGTCCCTGTTCAACCATCTCGACGCCCTGCGCGCGTGTCTCGAGTATGAAGGATGCGGTAAAGCCGAGATACAGAGGTGTCAGCGCCTTGAGCAGATGCTCCCGGTACAAGAGGCGTTCATGGTAGGCCAGCGCAAAGTCGTAGACCACCTGCACCCACAGCTTGGGAGGAAAGCGAAAGTCCTCCGCATGTTCGACACCGAGTTCCAACAGCTGCTGAAATGTCTCCGCCGGCAGAATAATCTGCCAGACTGGAAGCAAATCACGAAGGCCTTGGCGAAACCCGTTGACCAGCCGCTCCACCTTGATCGATCCGGTCTCGGCCCCCAACCCGACCGGGACTCCAACCGTCGGGACGAACACCGGCTCTGTAATGGATTCCCACCTCTTCTCATAGCGTTCCATCAAATGAAAGATACAGCCGACGGATTGGGCCACGATCGCAGACAAGTCGCCCATTGGCTTCGCCTGGTGCAGGCGAGGCCCCAGGGCGGCACGGCACATCTGAAGCGGCTCTGCGACCGCCACGGTCGTCGCCCATCCATCGAATCCGTATCGCACGATCTCTTCATCCCACGGCTGCTGCAGCAGCGTCGAACGGATCATGTGGCCGGAAAATGCGTAGGCCCCTCCCAAGTGGTAGGGGATCCGCTTCCCATACAAGGCACCGGTGAGCGGAGCGAGCAGAGTATTCGTCAAGGTTCCTTCATATCGATTACGGCGGAACCAGGGCAGGACACAATCGACTCCTTTGTGAAGAATCGGATCCGCTAGGAGTTGAGGCCAGCTCGCATCAATCGATTTCACATTGCCGTCAACGACCAGACAGGCGGTCGCATTGAGCGTATCCGTGACCGCGGCGAGGATGCGGAAGGCGATCTCGCGCCCCGGCACGCCGGATTCCGATACCAGCTTCGATGACGCCTCATGAATGGGATGACGGATCGTCCATACACGCGCCTCTGGGCCAAGACTCTGTTCAATGGTCTGAGGCGTCCCATCCTGTGAGCCGCCATCACAGTTGACCACCAGGATGCGTCGTTGCGGAAAGGAACGGACACAGCCATCGGTCATCGCGCGTGCGAGTTCCGGCGCAGTCGTCTTGTCATTGAACGTCAGCAGGCCAATGACGATGTCAGTCGGCTCGGCCCCCTCCAGCAACGTGCGGACCGATTCCGGAAGAAACGAATGTTCCACTAGACAACCCTCATAGCGCGTGATCGATTGAGCCGTCCGAGCGTCGAGCTACTCGGAAGAGAGGAGCTTCAGGAGCGTGAGGTAGTCGCTCAGGTGCCTCGTGATCAGAAAGTTTCGCCTGACGTGTTCTTTCGCCAGCGCACCCATTCTGCTCATCGCACTCGGGTTGCTCAGGAGGTAGCGGATGCGAAAGGCCGCGCCCTCGACGGAATGGACGATGAAGCCGGTCGTTCCGTCGACGATCTGCGCGGATACGCCTCCGGCCCTGCCACCGATCACCGGCTTCCCCTTCCACATGGCCTCAGACACGGCCCCGCCGAAGCCTTCCTTGAGTGCCTTTTGCATCACGATCGAGGCGCCCCGCTGCAGTGCGTTGATTTCGCGGTCGGCCTCTGGTGGCAACTGAAGGATATGAATGTCCGGATCGTTCTGCGTCGCCTCTTGCACTTCCGCCAGTACGGCTTCGCCCTCCAGATTGTGCAGCACGCCGCTGCCGGCCAACACGAGCTGACAATTGTGGTATTTCTTGGCGAGACGATACGCGCGAATCGTGCCGAGCTGGTCCTTGAATCGGTCGAAACGCGCCACTTGCAAGAGCATCGGTTTTCCTTTGGCGATTCCGAATCGATCGAGCACCTCCCCGATCTCGGCGCGCGACAGCTCACGATTCTTCTCGGTCAAGGGATCGATCGAGGGATGGATCAAGAACTTCGGGATAGGCAGCCGCTGTGCAAACCCTGGAAGTGAGAAGACCGCGGCGTCGTATTTCAGCACATGCCGCCTGAACAGGCTCCAGACCGAACGATTCGGCTGACCCACGTCGAGGTGACAGCGCCACACCCATTTGCCGCCTTTTCGATGGTCAATGAGCGCGGCTGGTTGCGGATCGTGAATGACGACGAGATCCGCGTCAAGATCCAGAGACTTGGCGTTCCTGGCGCTGACGTCCAGATAGATCTGGTACATCTCGTCGGTGATGGTTTCCGACCGACCCTGCAAGCCATCGGCAATTCGCCGCGTCACGTCGGTAAACTCCTGCGTCCCGGCGATGACTTCCCAGCGCGCCTCGACACCCAGCGCCTTCATGATCGGCACGAGCCGACGCAAGATGTCCACCATCCCCCCGCCGTACCTCACGGTATTGATCTGGAGAAACCGCTTCCCCTGCACCAGATCGCTCAAGCGCTCCAGAAAGTCGAGAGTCCCTTTCGGCGCCACCTCGCGATATTGCTCCAGTTCCTTGATCATCGGCCTCGCCCCTCCACTCTCAACAGATGCGTCCCGTTCATGCCATACCCTTATTGTCTACAGCGCCGTCTGTTCGATCCCATAGAGTTCCGCCCCCGTACGCTCCGGCACCACATTGAGCCAGTAATAGCCATAGGGCGCCAGTGTGACGACATAGGAAAATTTCGTCACCGTAGGAAATCGTGACTCTCCTAATAGCTCAACCGGTGTCGACCCGGCGAATTCTTTCAGATCCAACTCTGCCGATTGCGCAGACCCGGCCAGGTTGTGGACGAGTAGGAGCACAATACCTTCGTGCCGTCTTAGATAGGCCAGTACTTTGCCGTTTGCCGGCCGCAGAAACGTGATGGTCCCGCGGCCGAAGGTCGGATAGCGCTTGCGCACCGCGATCATCCGTTTCATCCAGTGCAACAGCGAATGCGGCAGTTCCTTCTGCGACTCGACATTGATCGATTGGTAGCCGCAGACCGGGTCCGACACGACGGGCAAAAAAAGATGGGACGGGTCGCAGGTCGAGAACCCCGCATTCCGATCCATCGTCCATTGCATCGGAGTGCGCACCCCGTCGCGATCCTTTAATTGAATATTGTCTCCCATGCCGATCTCGTCGCCGTAGTAAATGATAGGACTGCCGGGCATCGTGAACACCAGGCTGTTGAGCAGTTCGATCTTTCGGCGGTCATTGTCCAAGAGCGGCGCAAGCCGCCGTGCGATGCCGATGTTCCGCCGCATCTTCGGATCACGCGCGAACGAGTAGTACATGTAGTCCCGTTCTTCGCCGGAACACATTTCGAGTGTCAGCTCGTCGTGGTTCCGGAGGAACAGACACCACTGACAATTCGGTGGGATCTCCGGTGTATGGGTAAACATGTCGATAATCGGGTCGCGCGTTTCGCTCCTCATGCCCATGTAGAGCCGAGGCATCAGCGGAAAGTGGAACGCCATCTGAAATTCGTCGCCGTCGCCGAAATAGGGCCGCACATCCGACGGCCATTGGTTCGCCTCGGCCAATAAGACACGTCCCTGATGGGTCTCGTCGATGCGGCGCCGGATGGCCTTCAAGTACTCGTGCGTTTCCGGCAGGTTCTCACAAATCGTGCCTTCGCGCTCGAGCAGATAGGGCACGGCGTCGCAACGGAACCCGTCCATCCCCTGCTCGAGCCAGAAGGTCATCGTATCCAGCATGGCCTTCTGGACCTCCAGATTGTCATAATTCAAATCGGGCTGATGACTGAAAAACCGGTGCCAATAGAAGGCCTTGGCTTCCGGGTCCCAGGTCCAGTTGGATTTTTCCGTATCGATAAAAATGATTCGCGCCTTCGCATACTTGGTGTCCCTGTCGCTCCAGACGTAATAATCTCGTTTGGGCGAATCGGGAGAACTGCGCGCTTCCAGAAACCAGGGATGCTGGTCCGACGTATGATTCAGAACCAAGTCCACGATCACGCGCATCCCTCGCCGGTGCGCTTCGTCCAGGAAGTGCCGCACTTCCTCGGTCGTGCCGTATTGTTCAGCCACGCTTTGGAAATCGGCGACATCGTAGCCGTCGTCCCGCAGCGGCGACGGATAAAACGGCAACAGCCACAAACAGTCCACACCGAGCCACTGGAGATAATCCAACTTGCCGATCAGTCCTTGAAAATCGCCGATGCCGTCCCCGTTACCGTCGGCAAAGGCTTTGACGTGGATCTCATAGAAGACGGCGTCTTTGTACCAGAGTGGATCATGGCTCAACATTATCGGCTCCCTGCTCCTGACATCGGTCCAGATTGTTCCAGATAGCTGCCACACATGGTCAAGAGGCTCGACCGCAGTCGTTCGAGACTGCCAAGATACGGATTCATGGACTTGATCCGGTCGGCCAGATCCGGCAATTTCAGACTTCCCCTGATCCAGGCGGAAAAATCGTTCTCGTCTCGGTGCAACCGAAGATGGGCTTCGAACACGTGATAATACAGGGCGCTGACATCGACCTCTGCAATGGCATCGTGGAACTCGCGCAAGGTCTTCACCTCGAGCCCGGTGGGCACTTCCAAGATGCGCGACCGATTGAAGTAGAAGGGGGTGCCGAACGACACACGCGGCACCGTCGAGAGGCCGGCGAGATGGTCGTCGATGATGGATATCAGTTCCTCCCGCAGCGCTTCCAGGCTTGGAAAGTCGAACGGATCCACCACGCACAGCCGTTCAGCCAACAGATGATCCCGCACCTGCTCGCCCACCCACTGAGCGAAGTCGTTCGGATAGGTGCGCTCGATGAAACGGCTCCGGAGGAAAAAGCTGTGCATGTGGTAGTAGACCGAGTCGAGCGGGACTTCCTCCAACAACTCCGCCAACTGACGTTCATCCTCGGCTTGTTTCCCCAGGATTTCTTGAATTTCACTGCATCCGATGAATCGAAACGTCGTCTCTGCATGCGTCATGGTCACGGCATCCACCTTTCTTCTGAACCAGATCTAACAGGATGCTGAAAAAGTCCGCCTGCGGCGTTCTCGCATCGCTCAAAGGCTCAATGTCCCGAAGCCTACGCCTCGCCTCTTCGCTCGCTGCGGCCTTGCTGGACAGCCTTTTTGAGCATCCTGCGAGTTGTGCATGTGTCAACGCCACGCGTAAGAACACAGCGGGATGTGAGCGTACACTAAGTTTTCCGCAGCCTGCTAACATCCTGCGGTCCGATGGGAACCCAACGCTCGATCGAGATTGTACGCGGCGCTGATCAGTCCGATGTGAGCTAACGCCTGAGGGAAGTTACCAAGATGCTCCCCCGTCACCGATAATTCTTCCGCATACAGCCCCAGGTGATTGGCATAACTGAGGATCTTCTCGAACATCAACCGAGCCTCTTCCAACCGGCCGGCCCTTGTCAACGCTTCGACCATCCAAAATGAACAGAGCGTAAATGTCCCTTCTTGGCCTGAGAGACCATCCGGAGCCGCATGATCGGGCAGGTACCGAAACACCAGGGCGTCGGAGACGAGGTCGGATTGGAGACGTTCAAGCGTCGTGTTCATCCTCGGGTCTGTCGGCGACAAAAAGAAGACCAACGGGAAGACCAGCGCGCTCGCATCCAGCGCCACCCCATCATACTCTTGCACAAACGACGCAAGCTCGCGATTCCAGCCGCGACTCATGACAGTCAGGTAGATCCGGTCACGCACATCCGTCCACTTGGCCCGGTCTGCCGGAAACCCTCGCTTATCCGCCAGACGAATACCACGATCCAAGGCGACCCAACACATGACCTTCGAATACACGAACTGTCTTGGTCCGCCCCGCACCTCCCACACCCCTTCATCCGGCTGATCCCAATGAGCGCAGACATACTCCAGCAACCGTGAGAGTCCGATCCAACTGTCGTAACTGATGGGAGATCCGTGTTTGTTGTACAGATAGGCCGCGTCCATCAACGCTCCGTATATATCCAATTGCCGTTGATGGGCCGCACCATTGCCGACGCGAACAGGCTTCGATCCCCGATACCCGTCCCAATCGAGCAGGACTTCTTCAGGCCCAATACGACGTCCGTCGATTCCGTACAAGACCTGTAGCGAACCGTCCGCATTCAGGTCGTGGCAGCGGGCATCAAGCCATTCCATGAATCGGCCCGCTTCCTTCGAGAAGCCGAGACGCATCAGCGCATAGAGGGTAAAGGCTGCGTCTCGAATCCAGGTATATCGATAGTCCCAATTTCGTTCTCCGCCGATGGTCTCCGGCAAACTCATAGTCGGCGCCGCCACGATCGCACCGGTCGGTGCGTACGTGAGCAGCTTGAGTGTGAGGGCCGAGCGCTGCACCATTTCTCGCCATCGACCGACGTAGCGGCATTGCGCGAGCCACTGACGCCAAAAACGGACCGTATCGTGAAAGGCCGTCTCCGCCGTTTGAGGAGCGTCCAGGATACTCTCTGTGTCATCGGCCTCAAGATGTTCTAGGGAAAAAGACATCTGTTGCCCTGCTGCCAGCGTGAATTCTGCCTCAATGGCCCCATCGACCATCGTGAGCGGAACGGGACTCACCAGCCCGACCGCCATAGACGGCGATCGAAATAGCGCGCCTTGAGGGCGCACGGTGACGCGATGTTCATCCCGGCCGAAGTTGAACGCCGGGCGGCATTCCAGCCGAAAGCGAATCCTGCCCCGTACCACCAACAACATACGAATGATCTGATGTCGCTTCGGACGGATTCCCGGCTCGTCGCATTCCACCGGCATGAAATCTGTTAACTCGGCCACGCCGTCCTGATTCAGAAAACGGGTCAGCAACACGTTGGTCTCGGGCAGATAGAGCTGCTGTCGCTTCCCATCGTCCAGGGGGGCGATGCGGAACCGCCCTCCTCGTCGATCATCCAGAAGGGCGCCGAACAGGCTGGGCGAATCGAAGCGAGGGAAGCAGCACCAATCGATCGATCCATCTTTGCCTACCAGGGCCACCGTGTGGAGGTCCCCGATCACTCCGTAGTCTCCGATCGATTTATACGCCATAGGCTCCCGATCTCACTCCGCAGCGTTCCCCATCAATCCCAGAATGCCCTGGAGCGGGATCGCCAGCCAATCCGGTCGATTCCGCATTTCGTACCGCAATTCGTAGAGGGCCTTGTCGAGTTCGTACACGTGAATGACCCGCAGAGACTCTTCCCACGTGGACGGCAGAAAGGCCGCCTGCCCCGGCTTGGCGACCGAACGATAGCCGTCCATGAACGATGCGCGAACAGCGCCTTCCCATTCCGTCATCAAACCGCTCTCCGTCGCGGAAACGGTCGCTCGCTGTTTGAGCACGGCGTGGGCCGCATAGTTGAATGAGCGCAACACCCCACCGACATCTTTCAAGGGACAGACTTTGGCACGCCGCTCCTCAATCGGTCTGGCTCGCTCCCCTTCGAAATCGATCACGACAAAGCTATCGGTGGTTTTGAGGACCTGGCCAAGGTGATAATCTCCGTGATGGCGAACCTTCACCACCATTCCTTGAGTCAAGAGCTGGAGGTCACCGAAGCGATCACGGCAGGCCGTTTCTAGCCTGGCCACGTCGTCGTCCATCAATTTCAATGCCGACCGCTGCTCCGGCTGAAGCGTGCGCAGATCACGACAGACCTCGGTGAGATGCTTCTTCATTCCTGCCTGCCACAGCTCGACATCGTGCAGGGTGATGGGTTCGGGACGAAACGCCTCCGGTTCTTGCCGGGAGGCCAAGGCCACATGCAGGCCTCCTGTAATCTCACCAAGACGTCGGATCTGCGCCAAAAACGGTCCGGAGATCTCCGTCACCGCCTTCGAGAGATTATCGCCGCGCTCAGTGACCGCCTTGACTCCCTCATCCAGCAGGGTCACAAGATGAGCCAGGGTATAGCTCCACCCATCGCCGACATTCGGGACGAATCGCTGGAGCACCGCAACGGTGGCGGGCTGCGTCTCCTCAGTGATTCCGTCGTCATACGTGATCACTCCCAACAGCGCCGGAACATCTCGATAGGTCGTGTGCGTCGTCAGGAATTCCAACACCTCGCTGTCGGGATTGATCCCTGCGTCCAGCTTGCGGATTAGTTTCAAGATCACTCGCCGGTCGAAGATCACCGACGTGTTGCTCTGCTCAGCGGATAGGACCTTGGCCTCCCGAACGGGTTTCGCCAGTTCTTCCCGTCCTTGCAGCATAGCCCGGCCCATCAGGCACCCGGACTGTCCAGCCAACTTTCGCTCCTTGGCCACCGCCTCGTAGAGCCTGATCCAGGAGTCCGCATCCCCGGTCCCATCACAGACCCACTCATGGCCGGCGGAATCCGGCAGCTCGACAAGCGCCTTGGTGTCATCCGGCCCAGTTCTCGGGTTGACGGTCAACGGCGTCACGTAGCGTTCTGTGACGCCGCCTCGATATTCCACGATCAGGAATGCCAGCAGCCGAGGGGCTGCGCCGTCGAAGAGGCCGACGGCATCGGACAGACGGACGTCGGCCAACGGTCTTCCCTTCCCGCCGAACCATCGCTGGCGCTGGAGGAACTCGATCAGGGAACGCTGCCCCTGTCCGTTCAGCACAGCCAGAGTCTGTTCGATCCATGCTTGTTGCTCAGTCTTTGTCATCGGTACGTCCTCACGAGAAACAATCGACATCCTGTTCCCGATGGGTCCAACGCTGCACGACGAAGATCGCCGCCGGCTCGACCTGCGGATCCAATCGCACGATATAGCTGTCGCCCGTCATGAGATCGCGCTGATCGGTGATGACGTTGTGCAATCGATACCTGTCCTCCGGTGTCAGGCCGAGCGCCGCGATCGGAATCCGAAGATGTGCTTCCTGATATTGGAATGGGCTCAAATTGACCGCCACGAGCACGGAGTTACGCCTATCGGCGGTGCTCTTACCGTAGAACAAGACTTGCTCATTATCGGTCTCGTAGAATTCGAGATTCTCCAGTTCGTGCAGCGCGGGATTTTCCCGTCTGATGCGATTGATCGTGGTCACATAGTCGATAATGTTGTCCGGTCGATCCCAATCCCATACCGTGATCTCGTACTTCTCCGAGTCGAGATATTCCTCTCTCCCCGGTAACGCCCGGTTTTCACACAACTCATACCCACTGTAGATCCCATACGAGGGCGATAACGTCGCCGCCAGTACGAGCCGAAACTTGAATGCGGGCCGGCCCCCTTGCTGGAGAATGTCCGGCAGGATGTCGGGTGTGTTCGTGAAAAAGTTCGGCCTGAAATAGTCCTTCATCTCGCTCGTCGACAACTCCACCAGATATTCGGTCAATTCCTGCTTGACGTTCCGCCACGTAAAGTAGGTGTACGATTGCGTGAACCCGGCCTTGGCGAGGGCCCTCATCATCTTCGGCTTGGTAAAGGCCTCGGAGAGAAACATTGCGTCCGGGTATCGCTCCTGCACCTCGCCGATCAGCCAGGCCCAGAAGGCCACCGGTTTGGTATGCGGATTGTCGACGCGGAAGATTTTCACGCCGTGGTCCGCCCAGAAGAGCATCACGCGTTTCATTTCGTTCCACAGTCCGCGCCAGTCCTCACAGGAAAAGTCGAGGTTATAGATATCCTGATATTTCTTGGGCGGGTTCTCCGCATACTTGATCGTGCCGTCCGGCCGATGGGCAAACCATTCCGGATGTTCCTTCACGTAGGGATGGTCCGGCGAACAGTTGATCGCGAAGTCCATCGCGACCTCCATCCTCTGCGCGCGGACGGCTTCCTGAAAGCGATCGAAGTCTTTCATCGTCCCGAGGCTCGGCTCGACGGCATCGTGGCCGCCCAATTCATTGCCGATCGCATAGGGACTGCCTGGATCGGTCGGCAACGGCGTGAGTGAATTATTTTTCCCTTTGCGATTCGTGCGCCCGATCGGATGAATCGGCGTGATGTAGACGACGTCGAAACCCATGGCCTTCACGGCCGGCAGTCTCGCCTCGCATTCCCGCAAGGTGGCGCTCCGCCCCGGCGTTGTCCCCTGCGAGCGCGGAAAGAATTCATACCAGGCTCCATAGCGGGCCAGCACACGGTCCACCACGACTTCCAATTCACGATCGTAGAGGGTCCAGGCCCGACGTTCCTGATGTCGTTCCACCAGCGCCTTCAGATCGGCATGCAACGCCACGGCGAATTGAGCCGCCACCGGATCACCGGTGCGCCAACGAGCCAGCCACTCGTTCAGCTTGGGCTGATCCCTTCCCGTGGCCCGTTTGGCCGTCGCTTCTACCAGCGTCCGCCCCTCGAGCAGTTCACTCTCGATCCGTTCGCCGGCTTCCTGTTTCTTGGTCACCTCGACCCGCCAGGACTCAAAGAGATTGACATAGGCCCCGATTGAATACCGATAGCGCGCGTTATGGGTTAAGTCGAAGTGCCCCGCCCAACGATCGTTATCCACAAACAGCATCGGCGCCTCTCGCCATGCATCGTCTTTCGCAAGGCGATACCTCAGCAGGCAGGCCAAGACATCATGGCCCTCCTTAAATATGTCGGCCGACACGTCCAGCCGGTCTCCCACTTCCCGCTTGATCGGCCAACGCCCGCCGTCGACCTCCGGCTGAACCGCTTCAATCACGATTGACGACGAGGTCGCCGGCTCTGATTTCGTAGTCCTGCTCACTCCGTCCATCCCTCCATCGATTTGCTCGCACGTTGCGACACTGATTGAACCACACGACCACTCACGGCGTCTTCGGAATGGAGATCTCGCCTTCAGCCACCGCCTCTCTCGTCACCTTGGCCGCTTCCTTCATGTTGATGGCCGTACGCGTGACCGCGCTCTGTGCGTCGTCGCGAACCAGGCGCCAAGACTCCCTGGCTTCTCCCACGATCCCGCCGAGTTCCTCTTGAGCCGTTTCCGCCCCCCTCTTCACCCGCCTGCGAACGGACGCGCCGGATTCCGGCGTCATCAGCAACGTCGCTACCGCACCGCCGAGCCCGAACACAGCCAGGATCGTCCCCGTCCCCATATTGCCGGCTCCGTTATCACGCACCCGTCGCTCATCTGCTTGTATCTGTTCCATGGTTTCACTTCTTGCACTCGATACTCGAACAACTCGTTCGCCGATCCGGCTGTGTCGTTTCACACCCTCCGTCCTCATCGCGCCGACCGGTCGGAAACTTCCGAGCGCAGCGCGAGCCAGTATGATCATACCCTCTGATAACAGCCACTGGAGCGCGCGCGATGGACTCGGTCGGCCATTGTTTGCGCGGACATGGGCCTCTCCACCAAGCCACTGCATCCCCTCCCGATCGTCGACGCACCGCATCGTCAGGTCATCCTTTCGATCCAGGCAACCGGACAGTGCAGGAAAATTTCTCCCATCGGCAATACCTGGCGATCCTCGCTGGTCACTGTGCTCAGCATCGCTCCTGTGAAAATGTTGCGAAACTTCGTGCCTTCTCGCCAGGCGGGAACTTCCAGCCACATATCTTTCCACACCGCTTCTCCCAGGGGAGGTGTCTGGGCATCCGGAATCACTCGGGTCAGCAAGCGTGGGATCACGGCGACCAATGATTCCCCGTCGTGAATGCGGGCAAACGCGAACAGGTGCTCACTCTTCTCCCCCACAGCATGCAGTCGGGCATATTCCCCCGACTGAAACAGCGCGCGATGGTCCCGGCGGTACCGCAAGGCCTCCGTCGTCAGAAACAGTTTGATGCGGCCATCGGCACGATTCGCGAATAGATCTTGTACGAACGCTGCTCGGTCCGGCGCGGTTGCAGCGTCGTGACTCAGTTCAGCCAAGACTGTCGCCCGTTTCACAAAATCAACCGGGCGCCGATTGTCCGGATCGACCAGGCTAAAATCCCATAGTTCAGTGCCTTGATAGCAATCGGGCACACCGGGCGCTGCCATCTTCACCAGCACCTGCGACAGTGAGTTGCAGAGGCCATGCAGGGCCACCTGTTTCTGAAAGGGGAGAAAATCGTCCAGAAAGGCATTCGGCATCGAACGGTCCAACAAACCGGCGACAAATTGCCGAATCGCATCCTCATACTCGCTATCCGGGCTGATCCAACTGCTGTGCTCTTTGGCCTCTTTGACCGCCTTGTTCATGTAGGCCTGCATGCGCTCGACAAACTCGGCATAGCCATCCTCGTTCATGTCTTCGAGCGGCCACACGCCGAGCAAGGTCTGGTACAGGAGATATTCTTCGTTGCGGTCTGGAATCGCGTCACTGCCGGTTTTCCTCTTGAACCGGTTATTGATCTTCTGCCAGCGAGTCACATGATCTTTCCATTGTTTTGGGAGCTCCGACAGCACATTGAGTCGTGCCCGGACATCCTCGCTTCGTTTGGTATCGTGCGTCGAGGTCGACGAGAGGGAGGCCGACCGGTGCGCCTGTCGGGACTTCCATTGTTCATGCACGCGTGACGGCATGATGCCGAACTGCTGGGGGTCCGACCCGACCTCATTCAACGAGATAAACCGGTGATAGCGGTAGAAAGCCGTGTCTTCGATCCCCTTGGCGGTGACGGGGCTGGTCATCTGCTGGAATTTTGTGACGAACTTCAATCGTTCCTCACGATTCGGTTCACTGGGATTTGCTGGCTTCAGCAGGAGATCCCGCACGAAATCGAAGACCAGGCCGCTCACAGCGGGATTCCGTCGTTTGGCATGAGTCACCGCTTGCCGGATAAACATCCGATCCCGGTCGAGGATGCCGTCGGCCTCCCCCGTAATATAGGTGCGATACACAGGGAAGCAGGCAATGATCTCCTGAATAGCGTGGGTCAAGCTGTTGCGTGTAAAGTCCCGGGACCGCCGATCCTGCTCGGATAACTGATTCAATTGATGACCCAGCACATTCAGTTCGCTGGCCATCGAGACCTGCATGATCAACTGTTTACATTGATACGTGAGTTCGTCAAACGGCTTCTCTTCTCCGATAAACCGCGTGTAGATGGCATCGAACGCTCGTTCGTTGGCATGGTCCACAAAGAGGGCATTCAGCCAGGCGAGAAAATCATAACCGGTCGTACCAAAAACAGGCCAATTCGTCGGAATCTGTTCATTGACGCCGAGAATCTTTTCGACCAGCAGGTACAACGGCCGGTCTGTTGCCTCGGACTCCGTCGGCAGTTCCTTCTTGGCCCAGGCTTGCAGTTTATTCAAATAGTCGGCCGGATCATAGAGCCCGTCGACATGATCGACGCGAAGCCCGGTGACGGCTCCCTCCTTCACCAATCGCAGCAACAGCTTGTGCGTCTCCTGGAAGACTGCGGGATCTTCCATCCGGATGGCGGCCAGCTCGTTGATGTCGAAAAACCGGCGGTAGTTGATCTCTTCCGCGGCGACTCGCCAATAGGCCAACCGATAGGCTTGATCGTTGAGGAGCCGATCCAATAGGTCGAAACTTCGAGGATCGCCTTTCGTTCCGTTGATCATGCGAACATTCTCATCAAGAAACAACCGGATCGATGGGCTGTCCTCGACCAATGTTGCCAGGCGGCGCTTGATGATTTCCTTTTCTCGATAGCGTTCGGTGACCAACCCTGGTGCTCGGTCCTGCCGAGACGGCAAATACTTCAGTGCCGTGATGAGGCTCTCCAGTTCCATCACGTGCGGACTCTTTTCACCTGCCTCCTGGAGCAAGATCGGCAGCCGGTGAGACAGAATCAACAAGGTCGACTTCGGCGCGACCGGCAGGCGATGTTCGTAGTACCGAATCACGAAATGCCCGTCCTCGTATACTAATCGAAGTTCCTGGTTTTCCAACACCACGCCATACTGGTCGCCAAGAATCGGGAGCAACACCTTGTCACGCAACTCCGGCTTGAGCGGATCCCAATTGATGTCGAAGAATGACGCATAGGATGAGCTTGGTCCATTCTCAAGGACGTCCTGCCACCAACCGTTGAGTTGTTGCGTGATGCCCATGTGGTTGGGGACCACATCCAACAACTGCCCCATACCGCGCTGGTGCAACTCTCCGACCATGGCGCGATAGTCTTCTTCAGTCCCGATTTCAGCATTCAGCGTCGTGGGATCGACGACGTCGTAACCATGCATGCTGCCGGGCACTGCGGTGAAATAGGGCGAGCAGTAGAGATCCGTAATCCCGAGATCGTGCAGGTAGGGTATGAGCTTCGCGAGGTCACGAAACGTGCAGGTCCGATTCAGTTGAATCCGGTAGGTCGAGGAAGGAATGCGCGGATGAGATGTCTGCTGCATGGATACCCTTATGAATAGACCGGGGCGTTGAAGCCGCTCTTGCCGCCGGACCGGCCTCGCGAAAGAATAACGAGCCCCGATTGGGTCGTGTGATGCTGTGTCCGATCCCTCTCAGGCACAAAGCAGATTTTCGCCGACGGTGGAATGACGTGATGACGGTCGCCGATCACCCGATGCAGACGCACCTTGGATCCAATCCTGGCTCCGTCCAGAATCACAGATGCATCGATTGCGGCGCCTTGCTCGATGTGGACGTTGCGACCGATCGCCGACCGGCGGATATTGGCGTCCGTCACCAGACTCCCTTGTCCGACGAGAGAATCCTCGATCGTCGCCCGCGCAAAACTTGCCGTTGGACCGTCGAAGGTATCCGTCAAAATCGGCCGCTCCCGGTTTCGAAGATCGAGCAATGGCGTGGAGCCTAAGATATCCATATGCGCCTGCCAGTAGGCGTCCAACGGCCCGACGTCTCGCCCATAGCCTTGTTCATCGTAAGGCGTAGTCCCGGCACAATGTTGTCGCGGAAATTGCAGGCCATGACCCGATGACCTTTCATCAAAGACGGAATCACGTCACGACCGACATCGTGCGTTCCCGGCTGTGCGGCATCTTCTTCCAATACCTTGGCCAAGAGATCGCAGTCGAAGAGGTCGTTGCCCATTGAAGAATAGGCATGATCGGGATCACGAGCCATCGGTTTCGGACGTTTAGGCTTTTCCTCAAAGCCGGTGACTCAGCCGTTGCGGTTCGCTTCGATGATCCCGAATCGGGATACAGTGGGACCGATAAGACGGCGACTGCCACCTCGGCCCGCTGCGCAACGTGGAAACTGATCATCTGGTTACTGTAGAGCCTATGTCTAGAAGCCCGCGTCGCAACCTACCACTCCGCCCACACCGAATCAAACTCCGTTCGAACGGTTCGCGGCAAGCCTTAACCCGCATGATGCATGACGGTTCGTCGCCCTTCGACAAAGCTCAGGGTCCCGAGCACAGTCGAGGGACGAAATCGCCTGAAAGCGCGTTCCTCGTGAAGCGTATCTCGTGTAAGTGTTTCGAGTTTCATGTTTCTGGTTTCAAGTTGTTTGAGTCGCATTGGTGAATTTCAGAGGTCGAACTTGAAACTTGGAACCTGAAACTAGAAACCTGAAACTAGAAACCTGAAACTAGAAACCTGAAACCTGAAACTAGAAACCAGCAACTCCACTCCCGAATGCCGCTTCACGCCCAAGAGCAGCGGATCGGCGATTGCCGCAGACCTGTTCATGAATCATGCGGGTGAAGCAAGTCCTCTTCGTTCCCAAGCAAGACATCCCCAAGTCAGCGAAGAAGCCCACAAAAAGTAAGGATGATTAGAATAGGGAGGCTGGATAACTGTTCGCACCCTAATGATTGTAGTATGTTACTGCACGTTGCGCGTCACCTTTTCAGGCTGCCGTGGGTGATGAATTGTGACCGGCTTAAATTTACGCACCTTCAATCTCACACCTCATTTTTCTCGCCACCCCCTTACTTAACACGCACTGCACGCTTAGGATAGGGATAATCCAGCAGGCACAGGAGGACATCGCAATGGCTCAGAATGAACAGATCGAACGTCTTATCAAGGCTGAACCCTGGAACCCCTATGAATTGCTCGGACCCCATCAGACCTCTGTTGATGGCAAACAGGCCTTCTCGGTCAGAGCCTTCGCCCCCTATGCTCAGGAGGCGCGAGTCATCTCGGATGTATCGGGCAACAGACCCCAAGCCATGAGCCAAATCCACGAAGTGGGGTTGTTCGAAGCGATCCTGCCTGCTTCGATGGGGACGTCATCCTATCGCATCCAGGTGACGGATTCGGAGGGGGCCGTCACCGAACGCCACGATCCCTACGCGTTCCAGCCCCTGCTCACGGAGTTCGATCTCCATCTGTTTGCCGAAGGACGTCTCTATAAGGCCTATGAGACCATGGGCGCGCATCTGAAAACGGTGAACGGTGTGTCCGGGGTCCATTTCGTCGTCTGGGCCCCCAACGCCTCGCGCATGAGCGTCGTCGGCGAGTTCAATCGTTGGGATGGACGCTGTCACCAGATGACCAACCGGGGCGCCACGGGCTTGTGGGAATTGTTCATCCCGGACCTTCCCGAAGGCACGCTCTATAAATATGAGGTTCGCGCGAGGAACCAAGAAGCGCCCTTCCTGAAAGCCGATCCCTACGCCTTCGCCGGAGAATTACGGCCTCGAACGGCCTCGGTCGTTCGAGACCTCTCGACCTATCGTTGGAACGACCGTGACTGGATGGAGGCTCGATCGCGCCTCAACCCCTTGACCGCGCCGATGTCCATCTACGAAGTCCACCTCGGTTCCTGGATGCGGGTACCGGAAGAAGAGGGACGCTGGCTGACCTATCGCGAACTGGCCGACCAACTCATAGAGTATGTGACACATATGGGCTACACCCACATCGAGCTGATGCCGATCACCGAACATCCGTTCGACGGATCCTGGGGATATCAGACCACCGGATACTTTGCCGCCACCTGTCGATTCGGCCGGCAGGAAGATTTCATGGCCTTCATCGATGCCGCGCATCACGCAGGCATCGGCGTCCTCATCGACTGGGCTCCGGCCCATTTCCCGGACGATCCGCACGGGTTGGCGTGGTTCGATGGCACGCATCTCTACGACCACGAGGACCCGCGCCTCGGGTATCACCCCGAATGGAAGAGCCGGATCTTCAATTATGGACGGGTGGAGGTCAGGAACTTCTTGCTGAACAGCGCTCTGTTCTGGTTGGACAAGTACCACATCGACGGTCTACGCGTAGATGCCGTGGCCTCGATGTTGTATCTCGACTATGGGAGAAAATCCGGCGAATGGATTCCCAACCAGTTCGGCGGAAACGAAAACCTGGCCGCAGTCGACTTCATCAAAGAGCTCAACGTGCTCGTCCACCAGGAACATCCTGGCGCCGTCACCATCGCCGAAGAATCCACCTCCTGGCCGGGCGTCTCCAGGCCGACCTATACCGGAGGGCTCGGCTTTACCTTCAAGTGGAACATGGGTTGGATGCACGACAACTTGGAGTATTTTTCCCTCGATCCCGTGCATCGCAAGCATCATCAGAACAAGATCACGTTCGGGTTGGTGTACGCGTTTCATGAAAACTTCGTGCTTGTGCTGTCGCACGATGAAGTGGTGCACGGCAAGAAGGCCCTGCTCGACAAGATGCCGGGCGACGATTGGCAACGGTTCGCCAACCTCCGCGCACTCTATGGCTTCATGTATGGCCATCCAGGCAAGAAGATGCTCTTCATGGGAGGAGAAATCGGCCAATGGTGGGAATGGAACCATGACGACAGCCTGCAATGGCATCTCTGCCGGTACGAGTCGCACCTGGGACTGCAACGGTACGTCCACGATCTCAATTGGCTCTATCGAGACGAGCCCGCGCTCTACGAGGTGGATTTCGCTTGGACGGGTTTCCAGTGGATCGACTTCCACGACGCCGAGAATTCGGTGATTGCCTTCCTGCGGAAAGCTCAGGACCAGACCCGTTCAATCGTCTGCGTCTGCAATTTCACGCCGGTTCCACGACATCAGTACCGCATCGGCGTCCCTGCACTGGGGAGGTACCGAGAGGTTCTGAACAGCGACGCGTCCATCTATGGCGGCAGTAACCAGGGTAACGGCGGAGGCGTGATGGCGGAGCCGATTGCATGCCATGGATACGTCAACTCGATTTCGTTGACCCTGCCCCCGCTGTCGGTGCTCTTTCTCAAAACAGACTAGCAGGATGCTGAAAAAGTCTGCCGGCTTCGTTCTCGCGTCGCTCAGAGGCTCAACGAGGGTCTTCGGAAGCCGGAATCACTGGAGGGGCTTTTCCGTTCACCAAGATCTATGACAAGGGCGAACGGCCCCACGAAGTGCGGTCCGTACCTCCTCGCCTCTTCGCTCGCTGCGGCCTTGCTGGAGAGCCTTTTTGAGCATCCTGCAGGCAATACGGCACTCTCAACCTACGTATCATCAGAGGACCTTGCCGCGCAAAAACTTAGTTTTTCAGCAAACTGCTAAACGGAACAGGGCTGGTCACTCGCCGACCCGACTGGGCAGCGAGACGGTGCGATCGGTAGGGATGACAGGAGGTGCCGGCGTAAACTCAAACCGAGGATGCGCTGCAGCAGGGCCTCACAGGAAAGGCCTGCCCGTTCGGCGGAATCGGCGAAGTCCTCACTTTTCGCGATCTGCTGGTTCGGATTCGCCTCCAGCACGTACAGTTCTCCAGCCGGATCGAGCCGTAAGTCGATCCGGGCATAGCCGCTGAGCCAGAGGAAACTATAGGTTCGACGGGCAATCCCAACGCAACCAGCTCCTGAAGCTTCCTGTCGTCGACGATGACGTTCTCCACTCATCGACGACCTTCCGAATCACAACGAGATCATCGCTCACGCCGACCGCACGCACGTCAGGTCCCACCTGACGGAATCCCGTCACGACATCGTATTCCGTCTTCGATTCCATCGCTGTCAGATCTACCCCTTCCACGAATCAGGAGGGATCAGATCGGCATGCGCCGGCACCATGACACGGCGTTTTCTCGTCATAGCGCCACCCGATGACGCCCGCTATGAAGATAGTTCATCGTCTGCAAGGTCAACAGCACCGTAAACTCCAGCCTCACCTGATCTTCCGGCCCTGTCACATGGAGATCGAGCTCACGGCAGCGCCGCATCATGTCTTCCAGCAGTCGGTCGATCGTGTATTGATATTCACCGGTCCACTTCGCCACGTGCCGACGGATCTGTTTGCGAAGACGATTGATAAAACTTGCCGCAGTCGGATGCGTCTTGAAGGCAGCCTGGTCGGAGAAGAGGCGGCGTAGATCACGATCGTAAAAAGTCGGATGGTCTACACCGAATCGTTTGCGTTTCTCGGCATAGTACTCTCTCAGCGTCTTTCGAAGATCGGAGATCGGATCCACCTGCTCTTTCGTGCTCACCGCCGGGCGAGCGCCGGCCAGACTCGTCATCACAGCGTCCATGTACTCGAGCTTCTTCAAGGCAGGCCAATCCGCATAGCGTTCTCGCCACTGAGATTGCGGAGTCAGCCAGACGGCGAAGGTTTCGGCGAAATCCTCATCGGGATGGCTCTGCGCGTACCACATGTCGAGATGCAGCACGTAGCTCTTGCTGTACGGTTTGGGCGTGTAATATCTCGGATAGGACTGGGTCGACCGGCCGAACGCCGCCTGGCGATCCCGGCGACGTCGTAGGCGATAGGCGTTCTCCAACGCATGCCCGGCTTCGTGCCGGAGAATGCGGAGACATGCGTCCGGTGTTCCGCCTTCCACCTCCAACATTTGGGCGAGTTCCAACCGAGCCAACCGAGGGTGGGCCAAATAAAACGGCACGGCGATGCCCGGCACTCCGTCGGGGGAAAACCATTCGCTGGACAGCCACAAGTGAGGGCGAAAGAGAAGACCGCGCCCTGCCAACTCATCGTTGAGCTGGCGAATGTGCCCCGCAATCTGGCTCCCTTCCACAGTCAGCTGAAGATCGCAGAGCCGCAGGTCAAGCAGTTTCTCATCCGGCCAATCAGCCCATTCTGGAAGCCCGGACTGAGACGCCTCGACGCTGTCATCCAACAATTCGAATCCTCCCATATCCACCCCCCTAGTGTAGTGTCTCGTGCAAAGCTTTATATTTTATCGCGCCGCACCAACGGCGGCATGTTCAGCGCCGCTCTGCCGCGGTTGATCTTGAGGATGAGGTCGTTCGCGGATTTTTTCCAGACGAACGG
>Ga0163151_10001481_pt1 | contig 39181 bp, 43 predicted proteins | sample OliLakLV19MP5IB2_FD_145596 | JGI IMG/M metagenome (GOLD analysis project Ga0163151, IMG submission 145596) | Freshwater microbial mat bacterial communities from Lake Vanda, McMurdo Dry Valleys, Antarctica - Oligotrophic Lake LV.19.MP5.IB-2 | ecosystem: Environmental > Aquatic > Freshwater >... | reverse complement strand
CCATAAGCCAATCCAAATGACATTACACACAATAAAAATAATACTAAATAAATTACTATAAATGTTGCAAAATATTTTTTCATTCTCCTATGTGTGTTTTTATCCGGCAAAATAAAAAATAATTCCGCCGCGGCGGGGTAAATTTAAAAATAATCACCTAGTCTCTGAGGCTGTATAATATTTTTTGATAATCGGCTTTGAACTTGTCTTTGTTTGCAAGAGAGCAACAGCACAGCACCTTATAATAACAAGTTTTTGTTTCTACAATACCAATGAAATAATATATTTCTACTTTGGTATCTGTATCCAAATAAGAAAAATCACTTTCTATAAAACTGACATTTGCTTTTTTGGTACTGAGAGCTTTTGAAACATTTCTTTTGTCTGCATCTTTGATAAAATCTTTGATAAAGAAATCATAGAATGAATCAATAGCCGCAAAGGTGATTTCCAAGATCCCCAATTCTTCTTTAGTGTCCTGCACTACAAAACCAAAAACATCTCTGTCGTCGTTCTTAAATTCGATTGCCGCTGAGCCGTTTATCCCACTAGTCCGTTCCATATATTTCGGAATATTGATTTGGAATTCGTGACCAATCTTGTATTGTTTTGTACTGTCCTGTGCCAAGCTTTTGTTGTTAGAGACAGCTATAATGGCAAGTAGAATTAAAATATATTTTTTCATTTCTAGTTTAATTGTTTAATGGGTAAATATGATAGTTAGTGAATTCAAATTCAATATTGATGAACGCATTATTTATTTGACCTCACAAAGTTAATGTTTTTTCTGATAATAATCATAAACCGCTCTGATTGTGGTCAATTACCTTTAGGGACTATTATAATTTAATTTGCAGAAAAAAAAATATCATAACAACCGGAACAGCCAAAAAAACTAAACACTTCGATGAGCTTCATTTCGAACACAAACTATGGAGTAGCGAATTCAAATTCTATAATGATGAACTAAAGATTTATCAAAGTAGATTGGAAAAAATTTCAGCAAAAAATACAAGTACTGAAGTTCGTAGCCAGATTGAGCATTTTCAAAATCAGTTTATTATACAAAAAGAACATCTCGATATTTTGAACGATGAAATCAATAAGCATGAACAATGGCTAACAAAATACGCACAGGAACACCCTGTAGCTATCAACCATCAAGTATTTGCCGACCATGATGATATTAACGAACGTGCTGCTTCATTCACAAAAATATATAAGGAGTTGAAAACTGAGTTCATGAAGTTTTTAGCGGTGTGGATGTAATACCATTTCTTAAACTAAAATAGTTCTCCGCTTGAGGGATTAGTTTTTAGAATGGTAATGCCGAACTACACCCCGCAAGCTGGCTGGGGATTCCCCCCTCTTTTGGACTATTATATATTGAGTTTCGGTATTAGATGACGATTCGCCGCGGCGAACAGAATGACGGTAACAAAAAAAATCCCCGATGCATTATAATACATCGGGGATTTTTTTATGGTTATATTTTCAATTCTATTGTCTGGGAAATTTTTTATCCATGAGTGGCAGTGCTACGCGGTTTTTAGGATTAAACTGCACATCATTGGTACTATTATATACTTTTACTTCGCCCATATTTAATTTTTCTAAACGTTTTTTTAAACTGTCTTTATCACCTACAACCATGATAATCATTTTGTCGGTTTTTAGATTGTCTTTGGCAAGTGCGGCTAATTCTGTTCTGCTGATGGTAGAAATGATTTTCTCTTGTTCTTTCAATACTTCAGGTGTAATTCCGTAGTCCAACATATTACCAATAAATGAGGCCATGGAACCCGTAGTTTCATAACGCATTTGGCGGGCATTGAGCATGGAGCTGCGTGTAAATGCTACTTCTTCATCGGTAGGTCCGTTAGTTTTATATTCTTTTACTACCTTCATTATTTCTTCAAGGGCACTATCGGTAGCAGTGCCACGCACTGAGCAACCAATAGTATAATATCCCATATAATTATTGAAGTTATAACCGCTGCGTATACCATAAGTATATCCTTTATCTTCACGAATATCTTGGTTAAGGCGGCTGTTAAAACTACCTCCCAATTGGTAGTTCATGATAGTGTTTTTGAAGAATCTGCCAGTTGCAGAGTATTTATCGGAAGTAAAACCAATTACAAGCGAGCTTTGCGGTGCTTCGGGTTTGTCTACCAAATATATTTTAGTTCCTTCCGTTTCATAAAACTCGCCAGGACTAGGAATGGTAACTGGTTTAGTAGACCATTCTTTTAAAAATCCAAGCTTGGGCATCATCTCTTCTTGCCCTATACTACCTACAATTATAAGGTTACTAATAGATGGCGAAAAGTTATTATTATAAAAATTGTTCACATCTTCTAAGGTAATACTTTTATATGATTTTTCGTTGGCAAATAAACCATAAGGATTATTGCCATACATTAATTTACCGAAAGCCAATTGCGACATCAATCCTGCATTATAGTCGAGGCCTTTAGCTTGCTCTACATTACTTTTAATGGTACGTTTAAAATCGTCTTTATTAAATTTGGTATGCAATAATCGCTCTTCAAACAATTTTAAAGTAGCATCAACATTTTCAGCACGGCATTGCATAGATATCGTAATTTCTTCACTACTTGATGACACATAAATACTGCTTCCCATTTTTTCTAACTGGGCACTAAATTCTTCGCTTGTATATTTCTGTGTTCCTTCGTTCATCAATTCAGACGTAACAGAACAAAGACCAATCTTTTTCAAATCGTTCATCTCGTGAAGTTCACCGCCTTTTATGCTCAATTGCAAATATACCAGAGGCACTTCATTGTTTACGGTACCAGCCACTCTAAGGCCGTTATCGAACTTTACATTATATATATTGGGAAACTGCACAGATTTTACTTCGCCCGGAATTGGATGTTTGCTACGGTCGAAATTATCAACAGGTTTTTTGTAGGAAAGATTGTTATACTCATTTGGTGGGACCACTTTTTCAGTATTGGTAATTGTTTCAGTTTTTTTAGTTTCATCAGGATTAGAATATTTGGGCTGCGTTTGAACCCAAACTGCTGGTTTATTTTTTATATAATTATTATAAGCAGCCATCACTTGTTCTTTGGTCACGTTTTTATAGCGGTCAATTTCGTCCTGCATATTAAAAGGTTTATTCAAAAACATGCTCCAGTAATTGAGGTAAGTCGATTTGCCTGCTACGCTTTCCATTCCTCTAATGAACTGCGTGAGGTAAACAGACTTAGCACGTTCCATGGCTTCATCGCTGATACCATTTTTTTCGAGTTCGTCAAACGAAGCTTTCAACCACGCATCAATGGAGTCGATAGGCGTGCCGTAATAGGGGATAATTCGCAAGGTAAATTCACCTGCCAATTCTTCGCTGCGGTTGTAGCAATTTGCTTGTAATGCATTCTCATTTTTCTCGAAATGTTTATAGAAAATAGAATTGTTTCCATTGCCCAATATATTAGCCAATATATCCAAAGCGGCTTCATCTTTTTGGTAAGTTCCCACGGTAGGATAAACAATAGTATATAATGGATAAGGAACTTTCTCGGAGTATTTTACAAATCTGCGTTCGGGCAATACCACACGCTCTACTTTCATTTTATTCACTTTGGGACACTGTGGAATGCTGCCAAAATATTTTTCGACCAAGGCTAATGCCTCCGTAGTTTTTACGTCGCCCGATATTACCAGTACGGCATTGTTGGGGCCATACCATCTCAAGAAAAAGTTTTTCAAATCTTCCACCGTGGCACGATCCAAATCTTGGGTATAGCCAATGGTAGTCCAGCTATAAGGGTGACCTTCGGGATATAGGTTCGCATTCAAATATTCTTCTACAATTCCATAAGGAACATTTTCTACGTTCTGTCCTTTTTCATTTTTTACAGTAGCACGTTGAACTTCAAATTTTTTCTGGGTTACAGAATCCAAAAGGAAACCCATGCGGTCACTTTCTAGCCACAAAGCCATTTCTAAATAATTGGCAGGAAGGGTTTCAAAATAATTGGTACGGTCACGATTGGTGCTGCCGTTCATATTTCCACCTGCACCTGATACAATTTTAAAATGCTCTTCGTCTTGCACATGGCCACTGCCTTGAAACATCATGTGCTCAAAAAAGTGTGCAAAACCAGTACGGTCTTTTACCTCGCGGGCTGAGCCTACATGATAGGTAACTTCCACATGTACAATAGGATTGGAGTGGTCCTCATGAACAACCACAGTAAGGCCATTGGGCAACTGGTACTTTTCGTAAGGGATAATGAGTTTGCCAGGAACCTTATCTACTTTTTCGATAAGTTTTGTTTGGGCCATAACACCTGCAAATGCAATGAGGCCGCATAGTAACGTAAATAATTTTTTCATTTTTTTTGGGTGTGAATAATTTTTAAGTGCGGCAAATTTAACCATTTCACCTTGGATGGTTTATTTTTGCAAACAGAAATATTAATAATTTTTAAAAACTCAAACGCATGAACAAGAAAATAGTTGCTCCCATTTTTATCTTTATCCTTCTTTCAGTTGTACGTCTTACCAGTTGGGAAGGATATGCACCCATGCTTGCCATTACTTTTTTTGCTGGTGCAATTGGAATGTCGTGGCGAGGTTCAGTTCTCGTTCCTTTGGCTGCTTTGCTCATGGGTGATGTGTTGATGGCTCTTAATATGGGCGACAGTTATTACCAATATTTCATCAACGGCGAATATATAGGTATCTATATGATGTATTTGGTGAGTGCTTATATAGGTTTTCTTATTAAGGAGCGTGTTGCTCTTAAAAATATCGTAGTAGGCAGCGTAACGGCAATACTGTTATTCTTTATTGTTTCTAACTTTATGGTATGGGCTGCAGGCTTAGATATGAACAGCAAACCTTATACAAAAGATATGACCGGACTTGTACTTTGTTATACCAATGCACTTCCATTCTTGCTTAAAAGTTTCATAGGTAACGGTATAGCTACTATTATACTTTTTGGTTCTTATGCTTGGGTAAGCAAGAAGTATTTGGTGAAAGCGTAAATTTCGGGATTCGGTCCCAACCATCCTCCCCAGTTTCGAGTGAGTTGGCGTCGCCCTAAGCGATGACGGTGGGGGCGAACACGAAAAAATATATAATGTTTGCAAAGTGAAGTAATGCCGAACTACAATCCAATTAGTCCCTTTCTTTTGGGACTATTATATATTGAGTTTTGGTATTAACAAAGGAATAACCACCTTGTTCAAGAATTTGGTTTGAGCCAGAATTGATTTATGCACGTCATGGCGAGCCTTGGTGAAAGACCATAAAGTTACTGATACTTTTGCAGAGGCGTGGCAATTTGGCACAATTGGAACTAAGAGCTTCGATTGTATGAGATTGCGACGCGGATTCGGATAGCTATCGGAACGCTCGCAATGACGGTTAAAGAGTAAAAATATTATACCCCCAATTTCCTAAAGTTAGGAGCAGTAATAAGCTCTTTGGTACCACCAGTATAATCATAAAAACCCATTCCAGTTTTTACGCCTAATTGACCTGCAGTTACCATTTTTACTAACAAAGGACAGGGAGCATATTTCTGATTTCCAAATCCTTCAAATAATACATTGAGAATAGCCAAGCACACGTCGAGGCCAATAAAATCAGCTAACTGCAAAGGGCCCATCGGGTGGGCCATACCGAGTTTCATCACTGTATCAATTGCTTCCACACCCGCTACATCTTCATATAATGTATATATGGCTTCGTTTATTAAAGGCATCAAAATTCTATTGGCTACAAAGCCTGGATAATCATAAACCGCTACGGGTATTTTACCCAATGTTTTGCAAAGTTCAACGGTTGTGTGTGTTACTTCTTTGGTGGTTTTGAAACCTTCAATTACTTCTACCAGTTTCATAATTGGCACTGGGTTCATAAAGTGCATGCCTATTACTTGCTCAGGACGTTTAGTAGCAGCTCCAAGTTTGGTAATAGAGATGGAAGAAGTATTACTGGCCAAAATCACTCCAGGTTTTGTATACTCATCTAGTTGTTTGAAAATACTAAGCTTGGCTTCTACATTTTCGGTTGCTGCTTCTACTACGAGGTCGGCATTGGCTACACCCGTTTTCAAATCGGAAGAGGTGGTGATATTGGCAAGGGTTTGTGTTTTTACTTCTTCGGTAATAAGTGCTTTGCTTACTTGGCGGTCCAAGTTTTTGCCAATGGTGGCCATAGCTTTTTCTAATGCGGCTGGATTAATGTCTATCATGGTGACTGTAAAACCATTTTGTGCAAATACGTGAACAATGCCGTTGCCCATGGTTCCAGAGCCGATAACTGAGATGTTTTTCATTTAGAATGTGATTTAAATAGGATTATATAATTATGTGTTGTTTTGAGGCCGCAAAAGTATTAGCCTATCAAGGGCAGGGCTGCACAAGTTATTCACAAAAATGGGCGGGATTTTGGATTCAGTTCGCCGCGGCCAATGGGGGGGCTTACGCAGCGAAAGGGCTGACGTGGCTTTCAATACTACCTTCCCAAAATTTTTAAACTTTTGGAAAGGTCACACTACATCTTCTTCAACAACACCTCTGCATTTTTAAAATGCTCTTTGTCCAATTGCAAACACTTTTCTAAATCTTTTTTGGCAGCGGGTTTATTGCCTATTTGGTAGTAACACAAACCACGGCTATACCATGCATACGCATAGTCTTCCTTCTTTTCTATGGTCATGCTAAACTCTTCGAGAGCCTCTTGCAGTTTGTTTTGTTGGAAATATATAACACCCAAATTGTAGTTGGCCAAATAATGACCCGGGTCGAGTTGTTTTACATATTTAAAATCATTTTCGGCATTGGCAAGTTTACCTGTTTTACGCAAATAATAGCCTCGGGCATATAAGGCTTCCACATTGTTTTTACTATTACGTAATACATTTCCAAAATATTGCAAACACAATGGATTATTCTTCGCACTAAATATAATACCCAGTTGCAACCATGCCTGCCAATAAGTAGCATCAAGCTCGGTCGCTTTTTGAAAAAGTGCGATGGCACGATTCGTATCGGCTTTTATATCTTTATACATCTCACCTTTGAAGAAAGGAGTTTTGGGATTGGTAGGGTCAAGTAGTTCCAACTGTTTAAAGCACCATTGTGCACTGTCAAAATCTTTTCCTATAATATATAATTCGGATAAGCGATGCCAAGCATCAGTATAATCGGGTTTGATGCGAACCGCTTCCAGCATGGCGTCGGCACATCTTCGCGTTTTGCCAATAGCAAATAAATATTCGCCACCCATAAAATGGTATAATGGATTTTCGGGCTGCAGATTTACTGCATGTGCAATATCCTCGATTGCCTCAAACTGTTTTTTCTGATCGAAAAAATACTTCGATCGTATATAATAATTCTCAGCGTTTTTGGGTTCTTTGGCAATGGCATCATTGAGTTTAGCTAGTGCTTCGGGAATACTGTCATTTTTGCCCTTGCCCCTCGCCGTGTTTGGGTTTTCATTAGTATCGGTACAGGAACTAAAAGCACATAACAATAAAAAACTATATAATAATAAAACCCACGAACCAATATATAAGGGCCTGAAATTATAACTAATTAAGTTTTCTGTACCTCGATTTTTTCTCATTTTTAATATTATTCAAAGTAGAATCACCTACTTGCTGTGGCATTTGTTGTATACGGGCTGAGTCTATACTACTGCTCACTTTAGCAGAGTCGGTATGCACAGTGGAGCCAGGTGTTGTACTATTGATAACGTTTGGTTTTGGTTTAGGGTTGCTTTGTACTTCAGCTTTGGGAGTAGTTTTTGGTTTGGTAATATTTGGATTTGTTTTGATTGGTTTTTCGGTATTAATGGAATTATTCTTTGCCGAATCTGCTGCTTCAACAACCTTAATATCGGGCACTGGTTTCAGGGTTTTATTTCCTCCTGGTGTCGCGGTTTTATCGAGCGTATCCAATCCAACCCTCCACATATATATACCATAATCTTTTTCCTTACTAATTCCTTTACCTCCTGTTATCACATATTTTTTATCCATAGATACAAATGCTGATTTCACAGCATTAATGGCTCTGATGGTATAAATCTGCTTTCCACTTTCCACCTCCCATACTCTCACAGTTTTATCATTGGATGCTGTAACTATATATTTACCGTCGGCACTAAAGCTAACGCCGTTCACCTTAAGTTCGTGACCTGCAAAAGCACGTACTTTATTTCCAGTTTTTGGGTCCCAAATTATTACAGTTTTATCGTTGGAGGCAGTTGCTATATATTTTCCATTAGGTGACATCGCTATTTGATTTACTTGGTCGCTATGGCCTACCAGTGATAATACGGTGTTCCCTCTAAAATCCATCAAGGTTACTTCAGGTTTTTGTGTAGCAACCAATAAGCCTTTTCCATCGTAGCTGGGCATTATATGTGTTACCCTTCCTGCAGTTGGGATACCTCTTTTTTGTTGCCCACCCACAGAAAGATCAAATATTTTAATGGAGTCTTCGTCGAACGATGCAAAAAGAAATTTGCCAGTAGCATCGCATGCCAATGCCTTAACGGGGAGGTTAAAACCACCAAAAGTTTTGATGACTTTCCCTGCCGCCACATCATATTGCACAATCATCCAATCGTTTGAACCACTGAAAAGGTATTTGCCATCTTTGCTAAAACACAAAGCTTCTACAGAAGCCTTATGGGCATCGGCATAAAACTTTTGTTGTACACCCTCTTCATTATATATCCTTACCGATTTATCGTAAGATGCACTGGCAAATAATCGGAGGGGCATACTATAAACCATGCGATTTACATCGTCGGTATGTTCAGTAAGTTTTTTAAATGGTTCCTTTATTTCTATTTGTGCAAATAATCCTTGCACGCAGCATAAGGCTATTAAAGCAATTGTTCCCAGTCTTTTCATTGTTTTTTTGTTGTAGCGGAAAAGTATTGCAATTCTAAGGCATTTGAGGCAAAGGGAGTGTAATTTTGCCAAAATTTTTTTTAACATGTTATTATTGGACGGATTACTGAAACCAGATTTTTGGTTTATGCTTATAAGTGAGTTTCTCATTGGGGGTATTTGTTTATATTTTTTCTACCGCATCTTTCTCAAACCCTTTGCCAAAAGCAAAATGGAGGAAATGCAGGAGCGAGAGAAACGTTACCAAGATATAGAAAATGCCAGAAACAAACCCAATACCGATGAGCAAAAGACTGACTGAAATGAGCAAAGGCTCAGGCTGCGGTTGCAAAATTGCCCCAGCCGTTTTATCAGAGATTTTGAGCGGACTATCACATCTGCCGAGGCAGACCGACCCCAACTTATTGGTAGGCTTTGAAAATAAAGACGATGCAGCCGTATATGATTTAGGGAATGGGCAACTACTTATTTCTACAGTCGATTTTTTCACACCGGTAGTCGACGACCCTTATACCTTTGGAAAAATTGCAGCAGCCAACGCTCTCAGCGATATATATGCAATGGGAGGGAAGCCTCTTGTAGCCTTATCGGTTCTTGGATTTCCGGTGGATGAGCTTAGTCCTGATATAGCCAAACAAATTATTAAAGGCGGCATGGATACTTGCAAAGAAGCAGGAATAAGCATAGCCGGTGGACATTCCATCAATAGCCCCGAGCCATTTTTTGGATTATCTGTAAATGGTTTAGTGAGCAAAGAAAAACTTAAAACAAATGCGGGTGCAAAGGAGGGAGATTTGCTTTATCTCACCAAGCCCCTCGGCAGTGGGATATATAATGCCGCTATCAAAAAAGGTATATTGTTCGCCTCGGCCAATGAAAGTGAAAGCGATGTTGAGCGGTTAAATAAACATATAATCAACATGTCGCAATTGAATTCTATTGGAAGTACCTTAGCTAATTTAAGCTATATAACTTCAATTACAGATGTAACAGGTTTCGGTTTTTTGGGGCATTTGATCGAGATGTGTGAGGCTTCAAATTTGTCGGCAGAAATTAATTCGGTACTGATTCCAATCTATCCGGAAATAGATGATTTGCTTGCTCAAAATTGCATCCCCGATAATACCTATCGCAATTGGAATGCTGTCGAAAAGCAAGTAACAGGAGCTATTGATATGCGAAATTTTCAATTGCTCAACGACCCACAAACCAATGGGGGGCTATTGGTAGCAGTTAGTGCGGAGCATCAAATGGACTTTGAGAATTATTGTATTACAAACAATTTGAATATAAACACATTTGGATATTTCGTAACAAAGCAGAATTTTTATGTAGAATTAAAATAAATATACCTACATGGAATTCCCGAATATTTTTTATGCTCAAAAGAATTTATATTTGCCGACTATTAGTAAATTATTATCTAAATTTTAACTATGATACAAATAAAGAAAGTAGAAGATGGGAAAGAACTTGAAGTGCATTATGCAATTCGGAAGACCGTGTTCCAGCTAGAACAAGGTGTATCAGAAAAAGAAGAATTTGATAAATACGATAAAGCTAGGCAATGTAGGTATTACCTGGCCTTGTGGAATTCGGAACCAGTGGGAGCCGCACGATGGAGGCAAAGTAAAGCAGGCCATAAGCTTGAAAGAATTTGTGTATTGCCAGCATTTAGAGGTAAAGGTATTGGAAAAGCATTGGTAGAGAAACTTTTGGAAGACATGCCCAAAAATTTGCAGATATATTTAGGCTCTCAGGACGATGCTGTTTCTTTTTATGAGCAATTGGGTTTTAGGGTAAAAGGAGATGCTTATTGGGAAGCCAATATTTTGCACCGTTTTATGAAATACAAACCTGAGGAAACACTGAAGAAGAAGGGTTAATGAAAAATTATAAATTATAAATTATTAATGGTTTCCGCCGCGGCGGATTGCTGACGCTGCATGGTCTGACAACGGTCGACTGACACCCATATTCATAAATCAATCAGCCGCACGGCATTTATAATACCATTTCTTAAACTATAATAGTTCTCCGTCTATGGCGGATTAGTTTTTAGAATGGCAATGCCGAACTACAATATGTTTATTCCCCTTATCATTATATAGCCGCCGAATGGCATTCATAATTTATCATTCATAACTCATAATTCTCTACACAAGCTCAAACACCGTTATCTCTGGCAAAATACCCACCCTCCCTGGGAAACCGATAAAGCCAAAACCGCGGTTCACATATATTTTTTGTTTACCGTGTTCGTACATCCCTGCCCATTGTTTATATACATGTTGCACGGGGCTATAGCGGAACAATTTATTTTCGATACCAAACTGACCACCGTGGGTATGGCCCGCAAACATGATATCGGCATCGGGCATTTCGTGTTTTACTTTAGCCTCCCAATGCGAAGGGTCGTGGCTCAGTAATAATTTTACTGGCACATCGGGAATATTTTTGTTGGCAATATGCAAATCACCAACTTTTGGAAATCTTCCTTTATTGCCCCAGTTTTCTACACCTACTATTCCTATGCGTTCACCACCTCTGTTCAAAGTAACGTGCTCATTGCGTAATAAATGCCAACCCATATCGCTGTGTACTTTATATAAGTCGAGCATGTTTTGTATTTTTTTAGGGTCATCGGGGGCATAATAATAATCTCCATAATCGTGATTACCCAAAATGCTGAAAACGCCCATTGGTGCTTTTATCTGGCTTAGTATATCCATCCAAGGATAAGCTTCATCCGTTTTAAAATTTACCAAATCGCCAGTAAAGAAAATCAAATCTGCTTTTTGGGAATTGATTAAATCCACACCCGCTTTCACTGCATCTTTGTTGGCCCAACTTCCGCTATGTATATCACTAATTTGAAGTATTTTTAATCCTCGGAAAGAGGAGGGAAGCTTGTCGAGTTTTAAAGGAACAGGAATTACTTGATAGTTGTATGCATTTTTAGCAACGCCTCGGGTCATCAGTATTAATGGAGCAATACCTGCAATCATACCTGTAGTAGTTATGAATTTGCTGCGTGATATTTTATGCGAAATTTGGTCTTTTGGAATTATTGGAAGGTCAACTAAAACTGGTTTTTTCTTTTTTGTAAACAAAGAAACTATATATTGCATTGCTCTTCTGATATCGTCAATTAAAAGAAATATGCATACAAAAAGTTTGGTAAAATACAGGGTCATGAAGGTGCCGAATATGATATTGCGGTAAAATATATCAAGATTAGAATTGAATATTACAATAGCTGCCAAACCTATATATAGCAAGCTAAAACCGAAATGAGTATATTTAATTATTTTACGCCAAATTGGTTTTAGGTTCTTGCTCGAAAAACGAAATGCTTGCCATACATACAAATCAAGTACGATGATGAAAATGACAATGCTGATAAAAGTGTTTACGTGAAAACTATGCACAGTTTGATTTTAATATTTTGTCTGTAGAAGCGGATTGATTAATTTATTAGCTCTATGTTTGCAACAAATTTGTGGGCATATTGATTTGCCAATGTAAAAAAAATGCTGAAACGAATAAAAAACATCCTGAAAAGTATTTGCTTGTTTGTGTTCCAAACCAGTTTATTGGCAATTATAATATATAGAGTTTTACCTGTGGCTTATACACCGCTTATGTTGTTGCGTTATATACAGAACGCTGATGGGGAACGCAAAAATGGAATAAGCAAAGAGTGGAAACCTTTGTACGACCTAGGACGCGAAGTGCCCTTAAGTGCATTAACGGGCGAGGATCCTAAATTTTTCAATCACTTTGGTTTCGATTTTAAACAAATAAGGCATGCTGCCGAGAATAATATGGAAGGTGGCAAAACGCAGGGAGCAAGTACTATTAGTCAGCAAACGGCTAAAAATTTATTTTTGTTGCCTATGCGAAGTTATATACGCAAAGGTTTAGAGGTTTATTTTACGGCATTGATGGAATTGGTATGGAGCAAGCGAAGAATACTAGAAGTATATTTAAATATTATAGAAACAGGGCCAGCTATTTTTGGGGTGGAAGCTGCTTCACAAAAATATTTTAAGAAATTGGCCAGCAAATTAAATGTAGCTCAATCGGCACGTTTGATAGCAGTATTGCCCAATCCACGTCGCTGGCATCCTGATAATTTGGGATACGATTTTTGGGATAAGTGTAATAAGCCGAATATTGTTTTGAATAACCATTATCGTGCTATTATATTTCAGCGGGGTTATGTGCAAGGGTTTTGATTATTCGGGCCGGTTTCCCACTTCCTCCTTCCCTTCGCCGCAGCGAACCCACTTCCCACTATTTCACCCCCCTCGTAATATGCCTCTTTCCCACAGGCCCGGGCAATCGCTCTACCGCAAATCCTATATGTTGCAAAGCACGACGAAAACTTCCTCTGGCCGAAAAGGTCGTTAAAACGCCATTTGGCAAAAGACTATTATATATTTTTTGTAATATAATTTCTTCCCACATTGCAGGTTGGTGGTCGGGGCCAAATGCATCCATAAAAAATATATTATAATAGTTTGATTTTATATCATACTTGCAAAAATCACCTTCATGTTTGTATAAAGTAAAATAAGGATTTATGATAATAGCTGTTTCCCATGCGGCATCATGTATTTGTTTAAATACTTCCCGATTTGGGAACTTGAAATGTAATTGTTCTATAATACTTTTTTCAACAGGATAAAGTTCGATGGTATGATATATGATATTTATTTTATTTTCCGTTGCAAACTGTACAGCTAAGCAGGCATTAAGCCCTGTGCCGAAACCCATTTCGAAAATATGTATAATATTGGGTAAATAATTAGCTGTATAATAGGCTAAATTATTTTCTATAAATATACAATTACTCTCGTCCATACTCCCATTAACCGAATGGTAGTGGCTGGCAAATTGCTCACTATATAAAGTGGGGTTTCCATCGGCGGTGGGGGTGATTTGCATGATACAAATATACTATATGTTACGTCATACAAAAAGAACTCCGTGGCCCTCTTTGTGTTTTTCCTCTGTGTAACACGGTGGTAAAAAATATCAGCCCCAATTTAACCACAGAGGAACACGGAGTGTGGTACGGAGTTACACGGAGTGAAACAAATCTGATTATTAACCATAAAAATATTTCCAAGCCTTATATTTGCAGTAGTGAGTATGAACAAATCTAATATTCTCAAATGGGCAATGGCTTCCATAGCACTGATTGGGCCACTAGCTGCTTTCCCTCAAAAAACAAGTCGTGATTTATTGGTACTGCGTGATGGAAATACACAAGCTGGGAAAGTAATAACCAGCGATTCTCTTACCTTAACTTTAAGAAAATACGACCACAGTACACAAAAATATTTGTGGGCCGATATTGATTCAGTAAAAGGGCTTGCCTTAAAAACCTTTTTTTTCTCAGGAGCTTTGGGCTTGAGCCATGCCAACTATTGGTCTACGTTATTATATAAAAACCAACAAAGTACTTCAGCAGCTTTTAATTATAAATTGGGAATACTGAAATGGGGGCATTGGTCACGTTATGCCGAGTTAATTTTGATGCCTTCGAAGCCTTTTAAAATCCAAAGACTGGGTATAGGGGGTAGTTATTATATTCCTTATGATTATACTCGTAAAACCAACTACTATGGCGGTGCCGATATTAATTTGACTATTGTATCATATAATAAAAACTATATAAGTACTGGCTTACATTTCGGTACGGAATATTTATACAAAAACCGTTACCGTTTGTTTGCTGAATTGGATTTGCAAAGGGCCATTTTTAATATGAATAAAAATACGTCATTTTGTTTTATGGTAGGCATTCGCAGTGGAAAAGAGTTTGCAAAATATTATAGGAATTTGAACAGCACACACCAGGTAAAATGAGGTATTTAACTATCCTGTTTTTATGTTTGCTCGGGTTGCAGTCTCAATCGCAGTCGGGTATGAATGTATTTAATGACAAAGTGCTGCACGAAATTAGAATAACCATTGGTCCAACTTATTGGTTCGATACGCTTACTACCGATTATAATAATCACCGAATTAATCCTGATTTATATCCAGAGATTGCCAGACCTTGTATATTGACATTTGATGGTGTAACTCTTGATACCATTGGAATTAGACAACGTGGAAATTCATCTAACCGTTTCTTTAATTATTATAAGTTTAAGAAGCCTTTCAAGTTAGAGATTGACGCATTTAAAAATATAAAACTTGACGGGTTAAAGAATATCATACTCAATAATTGCACGGATGATCCTTCTTATGTAAGGGAAGCTTTGTGCTATAAGTTGATAAGGGATAGGGCTTGCCTGCTCCACGAACTTCCTATGCAAAAGTATATATCAATAATCAATATTGGGGACTATATATGCTAGTAGAAAATGTAGATAAAACATTTTTGAAAGACAAATATGGTGGCAGTGCTAACAATGGGAATTTATACAAAACTGCTCAAACAGGTCAGGCTTATTTGCATGCCATCAATATAGGAGACACCTTACATAAAAAGAAAACAGGTCTTGAATTAAAAACAAACGAAACTATAAACGATTGGAGCAGATTGGTAAATTTTATTAATTTGCTCAACAACTCTGATAAGCCCTATTTTAGAGATAGTTTGCTTAAATACTTTGATGTGAATTCTTATCTCACCTTACTGGCCATCGAGAAATTAGTATATAGTTGGGACAGCTATTGGGCCAACGGGAATAACTACTATATGTACGAACATCCAGATGGAACAATACGTTGGATTTCGTGGGATATGAATGAAACTTTTCCAAATATAAATGGTTTTGATATAAGTAGATTAACAGGTTCCAGTTATTTGTTACCTACCGATCGTTATGATAGTCGGCCTTTGATTAAAGCAGTTTTTAGTACAGAAGAATGGAAAAATAGGTACTACGATATTGTATGTGGTTTTTTAAACAAGCAGTTCAGGGCAGAATATATTGATACCACTATTTTGCGGTGGCACCAGCTTATCGAGCAGGCAGTGTATGATGATACCAATAAATTATATAGTTATGAATCGTTCAGTGCCTCGCTAACAGGGGAGGAGATAAATGCTGATTTTACATTCCCCAGAACGGGTTTTCGACTTAAACGTAATTTGCCAGGCATTATACCATTTATACATGATAGACGGGAGTGGATTCGGAAACAAATATCATTACTTGACCATACATGCGAATTTGCCGAACGTAGTAATAATAAATACCCCTTATATATTTTCCCGAATCCCGCTTTTCAAAACACCTTGAATTTAAGTTGGGATGGAACGGCAGATGGACTAGCACGAGTACAATTGATAAACCTTGAAGGCAAATTGGTGGCAGACTTGTTTAACCAAAGAGGTACAAATAATAAACTACAAACCGAGATTGAGTATGTGCCTGCTGGAGTATATTGGGTAATTAAGATTGATTCAGACGGCAGTATGGGCAGTGGCAAATGGGTTAAGTTTTAATATAGATAATAATTTCATAAGTTTGACGAGAACTACTTTCATTTTTTTTTTCTTCGTTAAAATTTTTGAGATGGTATATATCACAAAAAAAATCCCGTTAATTTTAACGGGATTTTTAGTTGAAAGATATTGGAAACGTAATTTAGTCTTTGATAAAATTAGTTACGTGCGTTAGTCCTTTTGCATCGGTGATATATATATGATAGCTGCCCATCACCATTTTTTTAGTATCCAATGTTATGGTGTTGGTTCCTTTTTCGCCTTTGCCTGATTGGGTTAATACCATTGCACCATTCGCATTGGCAACCGATACCATAAAGGCATTACTTTCAGCCAAAGTAAATGTTGCTTTTGATACTTTATTGGTAGCACCCACAGCCACTTTTATGCTTCTCATACTAACTGTATCGTTTGCTATGATGATCAATTTTTTAGAGTATTTAATCCTACCAGTATTCTCTACTCTTTTTATTCTGTAGTAGGCTAGGGGGGCATTAGCTTGGCTATGTAGGTTTCCGTTATAGTCAGCGGGAGCTATTTGGGTTGTTTTCAAGAATCCGATTTCGCAGTAATCTTCATCGTCTATTGATTTTTCTATGGCAAAGTATTCAGTATTGTCCTCTTCCGATTCTGAATTAAACATAAGGAAATCTTCTTCATCAAACATTATTTTCGACTTTAGGCCCGAAGAATCCTTGTCATCATCATCATCCATAAAGATAGAATTCTTCCTATTGCCCATACCATTATATGCATTCATGTCAAAACTTGAATCACTGCTATTTTCATTGGCACTAAAAGAAGTGCTTTTTAAGTGGCTTGCATCTACAGTAGCTGTCATTGCATCGGTAGTTGCATTGCTTGCATAAGAGAAAGTACTAGTTGAACCCCAATAAGTTCCTGCAATATTTTTGCTAGACTGTCCCATTGTTTTGGTGCTGAAGCTCATCAAGATTACACTTGTGAGTAATACATAAATTGACTTTTTCATAATTGAAATTAGTTTTAATTTTTTGAGTTGTTTTTTTTGTTTTTTATTATGATACAAAATTGCAGACTCTTTCAAAACTGAGAAATGATGTGGCACAGAGGTATGATATGATTATCGTCATATAGGAGGCAATTTATAAGGTAGGTTATAATGCTTAAATACTAATGATAGAAAGGGTTTTCATGATTATGATGTGAGAAGCATTTAGTAGGCCCGCCATTTTTTTTTATACTGAATAATGAGAATCGTTTGTCAAAAAAGAAATATGACGCAGTTATTTATTACTTAAAAAAATTGATAAAAGTCTTAATACTGTTTTTAAGAATGGTAATGCTGACCTAAATCCCAAATGAATTCGGGATTAGTCCCCTTTTTTTTTGACTATTATATATTGAGTTTCGCTATAATGCTTACTAATTAGAAGATGTAAAAGGGCCAACGTATTTCAGGCACTAACAATATCTATAATATGCTAGCCGATTCTAGCTTTTTTGAAAAAGTAAGTTTTAAAATTGTGATGGGGATTTGCTTTTTTGTTTTTCACCTGGCCAAGTTGATGAGAACAGTGTATGCAAACAAGCGGCATGTTACATTCTTTCAAAATCCCCATTTTTTAAGTGCTGGTTCTCTTCAAGAAATTATTTAGGGCAATTGCCCCAAGTACTTAAAAGCCCATTTTTTTGCAAGTTCAAGACCTGAATTCTGGCATTTTGTTTTTAGCGAGTCATTTTAATTTATTTATAAACAAGGCCTTTTCCCTGTGGCAGCAAGCCCTTTGGGTAAAATAAATATTTTTTTTTAAAAATTTGGTAATTCAAAAAAAGTTCTTAATTTTGCCTCGTTCGAGATTTTTTCTCGGGCAAAGGTTTAAGTTTGTTTTCATAGCGTATAGGGTCGGCGAAAGTGCCGACTTTATGCGTTTTAGGCCTTTCACTTTTGCATAGGTTCAGAACTTTCGTAAGGGTGAACACCCTAGCAATTCAAGTTTCAAGCTAAAAAGCCGCTCGATAGTCAATGGCTTAGATATAAAATCTTGTACAATGTCATAATTTTGGGCTCTAATAATATCCAGAGGTCTATCGATGAAGTGAGCATGTACACCTTGCAATCGCATATAATAATTCGCGGGAAGGTAATTAACTTTTCTACAAAACCCCACCCATCCATCATAGGCATATTAATGTCCAGAAAAATTACATGAGGACACTGGTGTGGGCAATTTTTAAGTATGAAAATTAATTTTTTAATCGCAGTATTTGCATCTGCATAGCTAAATATATTGTTATACTAATTCTTAAACTAAAATAGTTCTCCGCCAGCGGCGGATTTAGTTTTTAGAATGGTAATGCCGAACTACATCCCGAAAGCATTCGGGATTAGTCCCTTTCTTTTGGAGTATTATATATTGAGTTTCGGTATTACTAAATTTAGCGATATAAATAATTTTTTGATTAATCAGATTGAACATTGTTTCATCGTCAATTAAGAAAACGCTATTTGTGATTTTCATATTCAATTCAGTTGTTTAGTTTAGGTATACGCACCTTAAAAATAGTGCCTTGGTTTACGACACTTTCTACCTCAATACTTCCACCCAGCGATTCAGCTTGCACTTTCACCAGATTGAGTCCAATTCCGCGGCCTTCAATTTCATTGCCATGGAATCTCTTATATAGGCCAAATACTTTGTCTTTGTTTATTTCTAAATCAATTCCTCGACCATTATCTTGGACACTTAAATATACAAATTTATCATCTTCGTTTGTTTCCAAATGTATATTTAGTGGCACTTCTGCTTGGCGATATTTTATAGCGTTCGACAATAAGTTTAGCATAATACTATACATATAACTTTTTACAGTTACAATTCCTTTTGGATTATTAAAATTTCGTGTAATTTGAGCATTGCTCTCCTTTATTTGGTTCTCGAGCACTTGCACTATGAGCTGCAATTCTGTTTCAAAAGTAATATAATCTTTTTGTTTATTTCCTAAATCGCGAACTGATATAATATTGTTAATGTCTTTTACTACATTATCCAAGTGCATCACTTCATCTTCTATACATTCTAATATATTCTTACCATTTATATTTTGCTCAGGGTCTACTTTGTGCAGTGATGATAGTCCCAATATTTTTGCAATGGGCGATCGAAGATTATGTGAAACGATATAGGAGAATTGATTGAGGTCTTTATTTCTCTTTTGTAATATTTCTACCATATCAAGGGTTTCTTTTACCGATTTTTTCAATTCAGTAACATCGCGTGAGAAGCAAGCTGTACCTATTATATCCTCGCCTTTACGAAGAGGGTAAAAAGAAATTTCAGACCAAAAATCTTTGGGCAAATCTACATATTCTATTTCAGTAAAAACTTCACCACCTAGTGCACGCTTATATAACATTTTATAACGATCTAATTGCTCTTCCGAAAAACCACTAGCAAGAATATAAGCACCTTTTGACATAGTATTACCCGACATTTTTTTTACAGTTGTATCAAAGGCATTATTTGAGGTGATTAATTTAAGGTCGTTATCAACACTCCACATTAAATCATTGGTATTATTTATTAACGAACTCAGATTATTTCTGTCAAATTCTATTTTCTCTTCAAACTCTCTTTGTTTCGTTATATCACGAAAGTTTGAAACCATTGCACTAATATTAGAATCGTGTAACATATTGGTTATGCTGCCTTCCACCAATATATAATGCCCATCCTTATGTTTGATTCTATGCTTGCCACATATAGGTTTACCTGGGTTGCCAATAGCCTCCTGTATTTTTGATTTTATGATATCGATATCATCTGGATGGATATATTCAGTGAAATTTATTAGTTTGCGTTCTTCTAAAGTCCACCCAATCATTTTTTCTAATGAGGGGCTTTGATATATCGGCACTCCATTTCTATCGTTCAGTGTAATCGCTTCATGACTGTTTTCGATGAGGGCTCTAAAAAGTGCTTCGGCTTTTTGCAGCTCGTTTATATTGGATATGCTACCAAACGATGCAATTGGCTGTGCTTTACTACGTTTTTCATTTTGTAAAAAATACTTCACATAGATAAATAGACCTATAATAATACCTACTAAAAGGAAGATCAGAAAAAACATATTCCAACTGCTCATGACGATATATAATAGTTTATTCATCGCTTTGATTTTTTTACTAAATAGAATTTAATATATTAACAATATAAATAAGTTGGCCTTTTCTTTTTGGGGCGGGCATTGGGGGCACGAAACGATAAGGCAAACAATTCACCGGTTCTGTAAACTGCTGTCTGGTTGCTGCTTTTTACATTTGCTTCAGCCATTGGATTAACGGCGTGGGTATTGCTATAATCTATATTCGATACCTCATAAATTTGCGTATCATTCATTTTTTGATTAGCAACATTTCCTTGCATTTGAAGTAATACAATACATGCACCACTAATAATAACTTTACTTAACTTTTTCATTTATTTCTATTTTTTTGGTAGTACAAAATTCAACAACATATATCGCAGGATATATGATAGGGTTTAGTATATTATAATGATGTTTGTCATTATCGTTAAGCTACGTCAACTAGGAAAAATAAGGAATATGTATAGCACCTGCCTCGGCGGGTAAAATATATTTGTCATGTCGTCCCAAATCCTTGCCATAGAAACATCTGCTAGTTCCAATAACCCACCGCAGCGGATACTAGGTTGTGACCTCGCAGATCCTTTTTTCGTCAGGAAAATAGTAACTATAAGGTTTGGTGAGGACACCAACCATGGGCAAAAGGTCAAAACATTGTCAACTATCCTAGAGGGATATAATATATGATATATAAAATCCTCTTGAATTCCCTTTAGGGACGAGATATCATATCTTAATAACAACCGCGGCGAGAATAGCAAGCATGGACAAAATATTTAATACCATTTCTTAAACTATAATAGTCCCCCTTTTTTTGGACTATTATATATTGAGTTTCGATATAACAAAAAAACCACCTACGATGAGGTGGTTTTTTTGCTAACCATGAATTTATTATTGGTTCAAATCAATCTAAATCTCTCCTTGTTATATTTTGTTGCAACGCTTCGGTTTATATTTTTGCCGTGGTAGGTTTTATAACCACCACGTACTATTAGTCTTTAATGAATTTTGAAACATGCGATAAGCCATTCGCCCCTGTTATATATAAAAAATAAATTCCAGACATTTGGTTTTCCATATTTATTTGTACTATATTATTTCCCGCTACACCAGTTCCAGTTTGAGTGCTTGCCACTTTGCCGCTATTGTCGGAAATGGTAAGTATATAGGCACTATTTTCGGAGAAAGTGAACGCCACTTCAGCTTGGATACTCACTGGATTGGGATAAATTTTTACCTCACTTACCAGTGCCGCTTTCTTCGATTCTGATTTCACGATTTGCGAATATTTGCTGCTTCCATCAGTAGCAACTAATTTAAGGCGATAATATAATACAGATGACACGGCTTGTTTATGTATATATAAATATTCGCCCGGATTTTTGTTGTAATCGGAACCTTTTATGTTGCCAATTTCAAAATAGTCTTTACCGTCGGTCGACATTTCAATTGCAAAGAAACCGTAAACTTGATCGGACGCAATCAACCATTGTAGCTGCACTTCCTCTGCTTGTTGCACAGCAATAAAACCTGGTAGGCTATCGCTAAGTGGTTCAGAATTTACCTTTAGTTTTTGTGAATAATTTTGCGTGCTATTATTGTTACGAGTGATAGCTGCGGTTTCTTGCATGTTGCCTATAACTATCATCGATAATATAAGCATGCTGATTAATTTTTTCATTGTAGTAATTGTTTTAATTTTTTATGTTTGGAATATAATTTTCTTGTTCTTTTATTATGATGCAAAGTAACCACCATTATATACCCCATTAAAATGATATGGGACACAAAAACAATATGATGCTCATCATACTACTTATTTGTGCAATAATCGAAAGGTGCTGCCAGTGCTGCACCTCCGCTATTTTAATAATATATTTAAGAATTTTTTGTTGTTCAGAAAAAAAAATGAAACAAAATACCACATGGAATTATCAATAAATTCCTTGGCTATAATCATGCGTCAGCTACTTTATACTTTCACCTCTTTCCACTTCCCTTTCTTAAAAAAGTACCAAGCAACCAAAGCAATCATACTTTCGGCAACAGGTATGGCTATAAATGCCCCTGTCGATTTTAAATCAAAACCAATTGCCAATAAATAGGCGAGGGGTATTTGGAATAACCAAAAGCAAACAAAGTTTATAATAGTAGGAGTTCGGGTATCGCCTGCTCCATTCAATGCTTGCGTCATTACCATACCGATGCCATAAAATATATAACCCATTCCAATTATTTGTAACGATTCAGCACCATAGGCAATTACTTTTATATCATCAGAAAAAATACTGATAATGGGCTTTGCGAAAAATACAAATAGTACCATTACAAAACTCATGAAAATAGCATTGTATTTTGCGGCGAGCATTACACTTTGCTCGGCTCTTAATATTTGTTTGGCACCCAGGTTTTGGCCTACCAAAGTAGCGGCAGCATTGCTCAACCCCCAAGCCGGTAATATAAAGAAAATCACATTTCGTATCGCAATTTGATAACCGGCCGATGCAGAAGTTCCGCCAGTGTCAGCAACCAAGCGTGCAAGCACAATCCAACTACCACTAGCTATGATAAACTGAAAAGTGGCGGGCCATCCAATTTTAATAATTGATTTGATAATTGTATTGTCGAAGGTAAAATGTTTCTTATATATTTTTAAAATTCCACTTCCACTTAACAGATGATAACACTGATATATAACACCAGCAATTCTTCCAATTACTGTGGCAATCGCAGCACCTTTTAATCCCCAAAAATGTATAAAGATGGGGCATAATATAATATTGATAAAGCTGGCTATCCACAAGCTTTTCATAGCCATAGTTGCATCGCCCGCACCACGAAAAATACCATTGATTAAAAACAGAAGCATAATACCCGCACTGCCACCAAACATGATTCTTGTAAATACTGCACCTTCTTTTACCACCTCGGCACTTGCTCCCATCAACCTTAATATATCTTCGGCAAATACTACACCTGCCACACTTGTAAATACGATTACAAACGCAGCTACTATAAGAGATTGTGCCCCCGCATGTGCAGCAGCTTCTGGATTTTTTTCACCGATACGTCTTGCAACAATGGCTGTGGCCGCGGTACTTAAACCTATTGCAACAGAATATACAATAGTGATTACTGATTCTGTAAGACCTACAGTTTGTATTGCATTTTCTCCAAGTTTGCCCACAAAAAACATATCAACCAATGCAAAAACAGATTCTAAACTCAATTCCAAAATCATGGGAATTGCTAACAAAAAAACAGCTCGTCGAATACTGCCTTGTGTATAGTCTTGCTGCTCGCCGTTTAGCGAAAGCTTGATAACAGAAAATAAACTAGCAGCTTTGCTTGCTGCGGGTTTTGAAGACATTATATATTACTTCTCTACCTCTTTTTTAAGATTGTCAAGACCTGCCTTAAGGTCATTGCCAAGCATATCCTCCATATTCATAAATAAAAGCATAATATTCATAGGATATGACATTTTACCTTTAAAACCCCATTTCACTTTTGTTGTTTTATCGCCTGCCGATTCAGTGGTCATATAGGCATCATCGGTAGCTTCAAAAGGTTTTTTAAATCGAAGTTCCATATCCAATCTTTCGCCTTCGGTAATCTTTTTTATTTCTTGTTCACCTTGTCCTACTTCACTATTTTCACTCTCCCACGCTGAAACAAATCCTACAGTTCCGTCGGTGCCCTTAAATTCTTTTTTCATATTGGGGTCTTTCATGTTCCAAACACTATAGTTATCTTGGTTTTTTATGAGTTTCACATAGTCAAAAACTTCTTGTTTGGGTTTGTCGATGGTCACTTCTCTTTCAATAGCATATTCCTTTTTTACGAATAATGCAGTAATGAGCAATAGGGAAATAATTCCTACAATAACTAATAAAGTAATTTTTAAAATTTTCATGATATTTATTTTTTAAAGTGTGAGGCAATAATAAGTAAAAAACGAAGAAATTCAAAAAAAACCAGTTCACATTACAACAAGGTGAAGTGCCAATTTAAATAATTGGATTATTTTATAATGAGTATTGGTATTAGTACCGACGTTTAATGTTTGCCCCATCGATTTTAAAACATCAGGCCAGCAGCGTCCCATTGCCAATGGGCAATGCCGGTATTATTACTTGTTTTAATCCAAACGGTTTTCATTTTTTCAAGAAACACTGCTAACAAAATTCAAAACAATATTTTTATTCTTTTCATTTTTTATCTGGAATTATTTTTAAAAGAACTTTTGAAATCAAGGGAACAAAACCAACAAAAAGTAACACACCAAAAATATTAAAGATTACATGACCGTTTGCGATTTGCCGAGCAAGCGGTGCTTCACCAGAAATGAAAAGAATAAGTTTTACGAGTGGGTTTATCAAAATAATTCCTGCGAATACAGATACCATATTGAAGAACAAATGAAAGACTCCTGCTCTAAGGGCTTCTCTTGAACGACCCACTGATGCCATTAAAGTATCGAAGCAAGTTCCGATTTCAGCACCAAGCATTACCGCAATTGCACCGGGTAAAGTAATAAGACCTTGATTGGCAAGAGACAGTGTGATGCCAATAGTGGCAGATGATGCCTGAATGATTAATGTTGTTATAGCACCCACAAACGCACCCCAATAGGGATTTTGAATTTGCGTCATCATTGTAGTAAATGACTGTAAATTTTTTAGTGGTTCTGCAGATTGTCCAATGTATTGCAGTCCGAAAAAAATCAAGCCCATTCCTAAAATACTTTTACCTATGTGTTTTGCTTTTTCTGTTTTAAAGGTGAGGAAAATGATTAACCCTATTATTAATGGAACAGCAGCATATTCGCCAATGTTATAAGCAATAATCTGGCTTATGATAGTAGTTCCGATGTTTGAACCTAAGATAACTCCTAGTGATTGACGCGATGTTAAAAGCTGAGCATTTACCATGGCAATAAGCATGATGATAGTAGCAGAGGAAGATTGAAGAAGTGTGGTGATGATTATACCAACAAGAATAGCAACAAATATATTGTTGGTGGTTTTGCCAAGAAGTACTTTCATTCTCTCAGTACCAACACCTTTCAGTCCTTCAGACATATTGGAAACACCAAAAATAAATATAACCAAACCGGCAATTAGATTGAGAGCGATTAAAAGCAAGTTTATATTTTCAGAGTTATTCATTTATTAATATTTTATTTCCAATTACTATACCTTGCCGCGTCTTCTTATTTCACCTTCATTCGTAATTGATACAACAAGGCAGATGATAAGAGGATTAATATATAATCAGAATTTTGGAACGGAGTGCGTATTATAACTGTCATTTTTTTGCGGTTGGGAACAATGGTTTTTTTGCTTTCGGGGTCTGCTTATATTGTTATAACATTTCTTAAACTATAATAGTTCTCAGCCTGAGGCGGATTAGTTTTTAGAATGGTAATGCCGAACTACATCCCGAAAGCAAAGGAAATCTGCTCCCGCAAGTTTTCGAGATGCGGTCGTATTAAAATTGGATTAAAAAATGTGAGAGGGGTGAGAAATAAAAATACAGAAGCGTTGGCTTTTGGGTAGGCCGTCTGATAGTTCAATGGTCCCGAATTCTGATATCTTGTTATTTCGTTCATGTATGCTCTATCGTCTTTTAGGCTTCTGATTAACATTTTGCGGGTCTGTTTTGTTTGCTTTTTTAGCAAAAATTCAAGCACTTATGTTATGAGCATATATATGATAGAGTTCGCTATTTTACTTGTAAAATAACTAACAAAAGGAGGGATTGATAATTATCGAAATTTTTCACAAAGAAAAAATTAAATAAAAAAAGGTGGTTAGAATAATTGAAAATATGACGTTTATCATCAAGCCTGCCTTTATCATATCGCTTTGTGGTACAAAACCTGCTGAGAAAACCATCGCATTCGGCGGTGTTCCTGCAGGCATCATAAATCCATAGGACGCTGCAATTGTAGATGGTAGTACTAAAATCACGGGGTTAATTTGTATTTGATTGGACAGGGAAAAAAGAAGAGGTAAAATCATAGCTGCACTTGCGGTGTTACTCATAAATTCTGTGAGGATTATACTAAAAACCACGATAGCTAACAAAAACATGAATATTGGGACAATCGTTATTAAGCTTGAGACTTTTGCAATCAGTATAGCTCCTAGTCCGCTTTGATTGATTAGCATTCCCAAGGTGAGTCCTCCACCGAATAGCAATAATATCTCCCAGTTAATGCTTTTTATGATTTCTTCCCAGGTCAAAACCTTTGTGATAAATAGCAGAAAAATTGCTAAGATAGCCACCAATGAATTAAAGCTATTATCGATATGCAGAAGGGGAGAAAGAACCCCTTGCATCATCCATAATGATATTGTAAATAGAAATATAAACGTGAGTGTTTTAATAGGAGCAGCAGCTTCTTTTTCAAAAACCATAACACCAATGCTCATTTTTTTATCAGGCTTAAAATATAGTGTCAATATAGTAACCATAACTGGAAAGGTGATTAGAAAAATAGGGATACTATATTTCAGCCATTCCGAAAATGAAATGTTCAATATCGCAGCCCCAATGGCATTAGGTGGTGATGATACCATGGTTATAATTCCACCAATATTTGCAGAATATGCAATCCCAAGCATTAGGAATTTGGATTCTGCAGAAACAGTATTCTTTTTTACAAGGACGAGCATACCTAATCCTAAAGGGATCATCATTGCAGTTGCAGATGTATTGCTTGTCCAACAGGCTGTTAAAGAGGTTGCAAACATCAGAAGTATTGCAGATCGGTAAAAGTTTCCACGGGCCAGCCTGATAAGTTTTTGAGCAAGCATTTTGTCCAATGAATGACGCGAAAGTGCACCAGCAAGTACGAAACCACCCATGAATAAGAAAAGGATCGGATGTGCAAACTCCTTGAACGCTTCCTTTGGAGATAATAATTGCATAAAAATGGCCACTACGGGAATTAATAAGCCTGTCAACGGTAGAGGAATCGCTTCTGTTATCCATAATATTGCCACCATTGTCAGCAATGCAAGGGCTTGTTGGGCTTGTTGATTATTAAAAATGGGCAAATATAATATGACACTAAAAACTACTAGTGCAATAAAAAAACCAGTAAAGTTTATTCCTTTTTTCACCATCGCAATTTAGACAAATAATACCAATAGTCCTTATTAAATGGTCTAAAGAAATATTAATGAAAAAGGATGAGTTTAATTGGATTATTTTATATCGAGTATTGGTATAAAATATATTTTATAAACAACTGATGAGGCAAAAGTACGAACATAAAATACACACCAAGTATTATTATATACACAACGGTTTGTATCTGCAATTCCCTTGCACTTTTTGGTAGCTGCTGTAGTGCGGCCGTGCATGCATGCCAAACGATCCCTTTTCATGGCAGCACTTAGGTACTAAAGCGATTTAAATTATGAGTAGTGTCGTGTCAAGTTTGCCGTAAGCCCATGCAATGGCTTTTGTTTTATTGTATTTGCTTCAACACATCTTCCTTACTTAGGTAACCTGTATTTGTCCAAGTCATTATTTTGTTTTTGTAGAGTTGCAAAACAGGCAAAGCATCTATTTTTAGTTCCTTGCAAAGTTGTTGGTTATCGTCTGTATTGATTCGAATTACTATAACTTTGTCTGCCATTTCTTTTGAAATTTCATCCAAGTAGGGTTTCATTTTTTTGCATGGGGCACACCAATCAGCATAAAAATCTATAAGCACTAATTTGTCAGAATTTAAGAGCGTATCAAATTGTAGTTTGCTCATACCTTCTAATACTGTTTTGTTGATGGTGGTTTCGGGAAGGTTGGCTGCTCTCCATTTCATAATACCTCCGCTTAATTCATAAACTTCTTTAAAACCATCTGAACGCATTTGGTTTGCTGCTGATGAACTTCTGCCGCCACTTAAACAATAAACAAAAACAGGTTTTGATTTATCAAGCGTTGAAATTTCTTTTTGAAAATCAATTCCATTCCAGTCAATATTTTTTGCGTTTTGTAAATGTCCATTTGAAAATTCATCAGGTGTCCGCACATCTACAATGGGTGCTGAAGGCAGTTCTTTTATTTTTTCGGCAAATTCTGTTGCAGAAAGATTGGTGTTTGAAGCTGGCGTTTGTCCGTTTGTGCAACTGCTGAAAACAAAAGTTGTTGCTGCAAGTAAAATGACTATATATTTTCTCATAATGTTATTGATGTTGTTTAATTATTTGTTCTAATTGATTTGCAGGAACTACTCCCGACTGCCGCCATTTTACAACTCCGTTTTTGAAAAGCATAAGTGTGGGCACTCCTTGAATTTTATAGGCATTTGATACTTGTGGACTTTTGTCGACATCTACTTTTAGTATAGTGGCGTTGTCGCCAATTTTAGATTTTAATTCTTCCAAAATCGGCTTCATCATTTTGCAAGGTCCGCACCATTCGGCAAAGAAGTCAACTAGCACCGGTTTGTCTGAATTAATAATTTCTGAAAATGTTGCCATGCTATTTATTTTTTACTTCTTCAAAGTTTACATCCTGCATTTCTGTTTTGTTGGTTTGCCTTGGTTCAGCATTACAGTTTCCACCAAAACAATTTCCCGCAGCACAGCCAAAAGCAAATATTCCCATTGAGGCAAAGTAGCCGCCTAATAAAACTCCGAACCATTGATGGTTTATTATAGAGTTTATAATCACCGCTGACCCTAAAACCACATATAATACTCTGGTAAATGTCCACCCTTTTAAAATTCTTTCTTTCATTTTTAAACTTTTTTAATTGTTGTAATCATTGTGATTTTTGATTTTATTGAATTGGAAATTAAGCAAGCTGCTTCCGACTTTTGTAAAACCCGTTCTGCTTTTTCACGGTCTTTTTCATCCGTAATTGTTACGGTGGGTTCAAGAATAATTTCACTCATCATAAATTTGCCCTCCACTTGCTCTAATTTGCCCTTGGATTTGCAACTGAAATTTTTGAAATTAAGTTTTGAATTTTCAGCAATTGATAAAAATGTTGTCATCAAACAACTGCTTACCGCGGCTGTAAATAAATGTTCAGGCGACCAGATTCCGGGAATGCCTTTCGGAAACTCAGGTGGTGTTGCTACTTCAATGCAACTGCCAGCATCACGGTTCAACTCAGGCGAACACATAACACCTTTGCGTTCTGTATTCCAATTAACCTCTACATTATAATAGTGTGGTTCCATAATTATTTAATTTTGTTTTGTAAACTCATCCATCCGCCACCGTTATATACTTCTGCAAATCCATTTGATTTTAAAATGCCTTTTGCCGAAGCACTTCGCATGCCAGATGCACAACAGGTGATAACGGGTTTGTCTTTTTTAAGTTTCGAGAAATTATTCTGCAAGCTTTGCAATGGAATATTTACTGAACCGCTGATGTGTCCGCTTTGAAATTCGCCCTTGGTTCGCACATCAATTATCTGTGCTCCATTTTGCATCAGTTCTTTGTAATCCATTTTGGGACCAAAGCCAAATAAATTTTTGAGAAGTTGTATCATATATTTATTTTTTTTATGTTGTTTGATAATTATAATTCACATCCAACCAACTTCCACCGTTTTTACATTCCACACCGCAACTCATAAGAAATGAAGCTGCTTGTGCACTGCGGTTGCCACTTGCACAACATAGAATGATTGGTTGTTGTAATGATTTAATTTCTTCTATGCGTTGTTGAATTTCTTGCAAGGGAATATTGATACTTCCTGTAGCATTGCCTCCCATAAACTCTGCGGTAGTCCTTACATCTACAATTGTGATATTGTTCATTATTCTAATTTTTGTTTTGTTCTGAAATTTTTTAATGAGTTAGATTGTTGATTTTGCCAAGCATACAACTGGTATAGCTTTTTAATTGCAGAAGCAATCCGTTCTTTTCAATTGCTTCCGGATAACCAAGTGAGTGCAGTTTGTCTATTATAGTTTGTCGCTTTGCCGTGTTATCATACGATACCTTTACCATATCTTTTTCATTGAATACTTCGGCATCCGATACGCCATTCAATTTTAATAATTCATTTTTAATTGTTGTAGCACAACCACCACATTTGATATTGGCCACGATGATTTCTTCTGTTTTCATTATTCTTTTGTTTTTTCTTTTTTAAAGCTAGTTAATAATAAACCTCCCATCATAGCACCATACAAAGTGCTGTTTAAGGGTTTTGAAGTAATGGCACAAGTGCCGCTTGCACAACCTACAAAATAATAGTAAGCAAATCCACCTATAGCACCGACAATAATTCCGATGATGGTAAGTTTATGTTTTAGGATTAAATTCATTTTTGAAATGTCTTTACTTCTTCACTTAAATCAAAAACTTGTGATGAACCGTTTATTTTTGATTTGATAATGCTTGCACCTGCAGCACTTCTGTAACCACCTGCACAATGCACCAAAATGGGTTTGTGTAATGGAATTTCATTTGTCCGTTCTCTCAATTCGTGCAAAGGAATATGAATCGAGTTTGCAAATATTTTGTTTGATTTTGCTTCCGAATGATTGCGAATGTCGATGATGGTGTAAGCGTCTTCATTATTTTGCAATGTGGAACTTTCAAATAACTGCATTTCTGTATTCCCAAAGTCACTCACAAAAGCCAGAGCAATTTGTTTTTCATAACCGATTTTTGCAGTGCGTTCTATTAATTTGTTTAATATAGATTCGTTTTCCGCAATCAAATAAAATTGTTCATCAGGATTAATTATGCTGCCCAACCAAGTTTCAAATTTGGTGTCGTTCATCAGGTTGATGGCATTTTTCAAATGTGCTTTTTTGAATTGCTGTTGTGGTCGGCTGTCAATTATTGCAATGGCAGGGTTCAAAGAATTTGCACATCCTTGGCAAGTTATAGGTTCTCTTTTTTCAACTTTAGAAATACTCTCCGAGAAATTATCAGCACCCTTTTTATTTACTCCCACATCAAACGGAAAATATTTTGGAATAAAGGGTTGGTCTGATAATAATTCCTTTACAAAATTATTTTCACTCATATTTTGCAAACTCCAATTTGCAATTTTTTCTGCACCAATGGTGCTTGTGTTTTGCTCACTCAATCCTTTGCCACATAAACTTCCAGCACCGTGTGCAGGATACACCAACACCTCATCGGGCAATGTAAGTAACTTATTGCGTAGCGAATAATACATCTGCTTTGCAAGTTCGCTTCTTGCAGCGGTAATTGCACCTGCACTTTCTCTCAAATCGGGTCTGCCACAATCACCAAGAAATAAAGTGTCGCCCGTAAAGACGACTTGCTGTTTCCCGTTTTCATCAATTGCTACAATGCTTATACTGTCGGGTGAATGCCCAGGAGTGTCCAATGCTTTTAAGGCGATATTGCCTAAAACAATTGTATTACTTTCATCAAAAGTTTGGTGTGGATATTCAGCACCCAAAAGTTTGCTCACATAAATTGTTGCACCTGTTGTGTTGTGAATTTCTAAATGGCTACTTACAAAATCGGCATGAGGGTGTGTTTCAATTATAGCAGTAATTTTTGCATGGTGTTGTTTTACAAAATCATAATACGGCTGCGGGTTTCTGGCAGGGTCAATCAATGCTACTTCTCCTTTGCTCAAAATAGCGTAGGAGTAGTGGGCTAAATTTTTGTCTTCAAATTGTTTGATTTCCATGATTTAATAATTTGATGGTGCAAAGGTGCGGTGATAAAATATACTATACAGTGACATTTGTTACAATTCATTTTAATACTTTTTCAAAAAACAACATCTTCACGGCAATCACTAGCAGCAATACGGCAAATACTTTTTTCAAAATATCCTGTGGAATTTGGTTGGCAAATTTCGCACCTATGAAACTACTCACAAAAAATGCTACACCAAGAATGAGTGCCGTTTTTACATCCACATTTCCCACTTTATAATATTGCCAAGCCGCCAATGCACCAACTGGCATCACTAACATTAAAAGTGTTGTGCCCTGTGCCATCTGTTGCGAATATCCAAGTAGCATTACCAAGGCAGGAATGATAATGATTGCTCCGCCTAAGCCAAGCAAACCGCCAAGCAGTCCGGCTACAATGCCAATGATTGCAACTGTGATAGGTTGTTGCCACTCCATCTTATAACTGTTTTTTTCTTGTCGAAATTCCTAAGGGAAAATACAAAGGGCAAAAACTCATAAAGCTTGTCGCTACAAAAACGATTGCAAGCACTCCAAGTATGATTGCTGTTGTGCCACTGATTTGATTTGAGAAATAAAGAATTGCAATTACCACAGCCACCAGTATCCTGATTATTCTGTCTGCTGAACCCATGTTTTTATTCATTGTCTGATAATTTTAAATATTGAATTATTACACCACAAAGATCCGACAATGAAAAATGATAAACGGTGACTATAGTCACAATTCACATTGACAACAATCATAGTTCTTTTAACAACTTAATTTGATTGCGATACAGCAGCAATTTCTTATCATTCTCTAATTTTTTCAAGAGGCGTGAAATTACTTCGCGTGAGCTTGCTATTTCGTTAGCAATTTGTTCGTGCGAAAGATTGATGAGTGAAGAACCTGTTGCTTTCGATTTTTCTTTGAGGTAATGAATTAGCCGTTCATCTAATTTTTGAAAAGCAAGTTGGTCAATGGATTTAAGCAGTTCGTTAAATCGGGCTCGGATTGTTTTCATCACAAAACTTTTCCATGTTGGGTATTTCATCATCCATTCATCCATAGTAGAAATTGGAATAGCAAGAAACTCCACATCATCTTCTGCAACTGCTTTTACTTCACTCGGAAATTGCTGCATACAACAAGTAAAAGTCATGGCACAACTTTCTTTGGGGCTTACGTAATAAAGCAGCAGCTCATGTCCGCCATCATCAATCCTTGAAATTTTTAAAGTGCCTGAAATAACTATTGGTATAACACGAACCGTTTGTCCGATATCAAGAATGATATCGCCTTCTTTAGCTGAAATATGTGTTGCTTTCTCCTCAAATTCTTTTAGTAATTCAGGTTCAAAAATGTGTTTGAATTGTTCCGTAATATTCATCAGTCAAAGGTATTTATTAAAGTGTTGGCGATTGCACTCTTTTTATTTTGCCTTTGGGTTGGCTTTTGGGTCTGCAAAAAACTCGAGCCGTCCGCGATTGGCCCACCGCGGCGGCGGGATTAGTCCCTTTCTTTCGGACTATTATATATTGAGTTTCGTTATCAATATGTATTGTTGTTCAAGAAAGCCACCGCATGAGTGACCAAACAAAAAGAAATTAATCCAATTGATTATATTAAAGTACCTATTTAGTGATTGTCACTACAAGATTAGAAAAATAATAACTCGAATTATAATTGTAAAGCATGATATGCCAATCCCCCGATGGTGGGTTGGAGATCTTAACTACATCCTGTTCTCTGTTATTGCTTAAACTTGCGTAATCTGCAGTATATCCTCCAGAGGTAAATGGGTCATCTTTCGTGGTGGGTTTTGTTCCTTTTCTCACAAAAAGGTCCGTCTCGTTCCACGTTGAATTAGGGGCAGTTTCTTTTGTTCTTATTTCCATTGACTTTACGTTGGCTGGTATGTTTACCATTTGATACTGCCTGTCTTTTCTGTCTCCGGTCATATGCACGTTTAGTATTTCTGTGGTGGTAGTGCCTGTTGGTGCGGGAGTACCTCCGCCACTTGCACCACTTTCGGCGGGCCAATGTCCATTTTCGCCAGAATATTTACCACTGCATTCCTTTCCTGTCTTAAAAACGACTTGCATACCATCATCACATTTTTTTTTATAACCCAAGCCACTTGAACTTTTATCTGGCCAATAATAGGCTGTATAAGTACCATAGTTAGAGGTGGGATTATATCTAAATTCAACATTGGGTGTATAAATACCATCATCTACAATCATGGTAAAATAATATGTCTCAACCCCAAAGGATCCAAATAATTTATGCTGAATTTCCAATACTCCTTTTTTTAGTCTTTTACAGGAAATTGAGGATACAATTGCTATTGTTAAAAAAGCAGATAAAATAATTGCGAGTTTTATTTTCATATATTAATTGGTTTCTTATTTTATATACTATTGGAGCTATTTTTTTTCAACAGAATTAGCAAACTTCAAATATTCGAAGGTGGTTTTGGGGCCGCAAAAGTATGATAATATCACCTGTAAAAAAAATTGTTTGCAAAGATTTTCCTTGCCCACCGCGTTTGCACATGGGTGCTGTGTGCACCATCTATATTTATTTGTTAAACCGATATGCTTGGTATTTGCATCTTTAATAGGGCATTAGCACTGCCGAGCCTTTCAACTTGCACCATCGCCATCCCCGCTTGGTTGTTTTAATTGCAGAGTTACTGAATTGTTTAACTGCAGAGTTGTATAATATTTTATAGTGTTTAGCCTATTTTTTTTTATCAGATTTCATTTGAATAATATCTACTAAAAATGCAAACGCCATCGAAAAATATATATACCCTTTGGGGATTTCAAAATTCAGACCTTCGCCCAAAAGGGCTACGCCTATCATCATTAAAAAACATAAAGCTAATATTTGGAAGGATGGATTTTTACTAATGAAATTATTTAATAGCTTGGCGGCAAACAACATCACTATCAGGCTTACAATAACTGCGGTGTACATAATCCAAAGTTCAGTAACCATTCCAACTGCGGTAATAATGGAATCAACAGAAAATACTATATCTAACAAAACTATTTCGCCCAATAGTTTCTTAAAAGAATGAGTTTTGATATTTTTAATTGCACTATCAGATTTTGCTGATTGTGTTTTGTGATGAATTTCTTTTGTGCTTTTGTAAATAAGAAAAAGCCCGCCCATAATTAATATTAAACCTTTGCCACTTATAGCTGTTTCAAAAATGGTAAATAAAGTGTTGTCTAATTTTAATATCCATGCAATAGCGGTTAATAACAATAGTCTGATAATCAAAGCAAGGGCAATGCCCATAAAACGCAACCTGCCTCGCTTCTCAGGCGGCAGTTTGTCTGATAATATAGAAATAAAAATCAGGTTGTCAATACCCAATATAATCTCTAGGGCAATTAAAGATATTAAGGGGATGATTATTTCTTGTATCATTTACTTTTTAAATCTGAATTATATGCAATAGCAAGCCCAAAACATCAATCAATTTTTTTGTTTCTTCCAGCTACCAAGTAACCAATATCCAACGGCTCCACTCAACCCTTGATGATTATATGTGAACACTTGTCCGCATGCATAAAAGGTAATGACTTTAGGTAAATGGCGACAAGGGTTTGTGTAAAAAACAGTATATTTCTTTATAATAGAATAAGTAATACTATTAATGGGGCACCTTGTTTCTTTGCTTACTTTTAAAATCAATTTTGTCATTTTCTTTTCTATTGCCTTTCTATTGCCCTTAACAAAACATTGGCCGATTGGTTCATTTTTGCTTTGGGCTAAAGAATTTATCGGTGCTAAAAGGAAAGTATAAATAACAAGAATAACGATTAAAATAAAGTTACGGTAATACATAATATTTGTTAATTTTATTTCACTTATCTATTTGGAATTAGTAACCAATGTTTCAGCGTAAAAAGTAACCTGCCCTGTTGTAATATCGTGCGTTCCACCAACAATTCCTAATTCTCCGTTTTCAATCATTTCTTTTAAAATAGGGCTGCGTTCCATAATAGATTTTACAGTTCGTTTCACATTGATTGTCGCCACTTTTTCTACAAACTCTCCGTTGCTGGAATTTCTGTTTTCTGTAGTTGTGGTTTCATCTTCTACTGCTGGTCTAATTTTGGTCAACAAGGCAGTCAGGTTACCCATTTCCACATGGTCGCAAGCACCTTTTACCGCACCGCATTTTGTATGCCCTAAAACCACAATAATTTTTGACCCTGCTACCTTGCATCCAAATTCCATACTGCCTAAAATATCTTCGTTCAAAATATTTCCAGCTATTCTAATACTGAAAACATCACCAAGCCCCTGATCGAAAATTAACTCGGCAGATGTTCGGCTGTCAATACAACTAAGTATTACTGCAAATGGGTGTTGTCCGTCTGATGTTTCGTTGGCCTGTTGTAAAAGGTTGCGGTTCACTTTAAGATTGTTTTGAAATCTTTTGTTCCCTTCTTTTAATAAGTCTAATGCCATTGCAGGAGTAGTAGCTTCCTGCATTTCTTTTGTTAATGTTTTCATTTTTTTTGAATTTATAATTGTGAATGATTGATTTAATTACCTGGTAATTTTATTCCTTTTACATCAAGCGTTATGTTTTTTGTTTTTGCCTGGATTTGAAAATTCTGAATTATTTCTATTACATCATAATGAATGCTTGTTGAATTTGAGCCGTCAATTACAACTTTTGTATTTGCCGGAATATGGTTAAGCATTTCAAGAATGCTTCCTTTATTGAGGAACGAAACTTCGTCAGCCAAGACAAATACATGTTCGTTATCTGCAAAATTTTCATCTTTGATGCGATGAAATGGATTGCGGAAGCTGTTACGAAGGATATAGAAAATTGCAACTGCCATTCCAATTCCAATTCCTTTGAGCAAATCGGTTAGAAGTATAGCAGCCACTGTAACAATAAACGGAATAAATTGCCCCCAACCTAATTTATACATGTGTTTGAACAGAACAGGTTTTGCCAATTTGTATCCCACCACAAATAGTATCGAGGCAAGGGTAGCAAGCGGTATCATATTTAATAGTCCCGGAATTGCAATGGCACTTATTAGTAAAAAGAAACCATGCAAAATGGCAGATAACTTTGTCTTACCGCCAAAAGTAATATTGGCACTGCTGCGAACAATTACTTGTGTTACCGGCAACCCACCAATAAATCCTGAAAGAATATTTCCGATGCCTTGGGCTTTAAGTTCTCTGTTAGTTGGGGTTACATTTTTGTCGGGGTCAAGTTTGTCAGTGGCTTCAGCACAAAGTAATGTTTCCAAACTCGCGACAATAGCAATAACAATAGCGATTAAATATACTTGTGGATTTTTCCAGGCTGAAAAATCGGGTAGTGTAAATTGTCCAAAAAATTCACCGATACTGCTCGCCACAGGAATATTCACCACTTGTTTAGAATTTAAACTCAATGGAAGCATGCCTGTTTGGTATAAATAATTCAACAATATTCCAACTACTACAGCTACCAATGGTCCGTTAATCATTCCGAAAATTTTATGCTTTTTGGTTAGAACATTATCCCAAAGCAGTAGAATAAATAGCGACACTCCTGTAATGAGCATTACAGCAGGGGTTAGATAGTTTAAAATATTTAGCAGTTCCGAGAAAGTGTTTTGCCCATCAGCTTGAAGAAAGGCATCGTCCCCTTCAAAGTCGTTGTCGTAACCAAATGCATGAGGAATTTGTTTCAAGATTATGAGTAAGCCAATACCAGTTAGCATTCCTTTAATAACGGATGAAGGAAAGTAGTAGGCAATCGTTCCCAGTTTTAAATACCCTGCGATTAGTTGAATAACCCCAGCCAAAACTATGGCAAGTAAAAAGGCTTCCCAAGAACCGCCCAATGTGGCAATGGAGCTTAGCACAATAACCGCAAGACCTGCCGCTGGTCCACTAACACCAAGCTGCGAACCGCTTGCAGAACCTACCACAATTCCGCCTACAATACCTGCAATAATGCCCGCAAACAGCGGTGCCCCCGACGCCAAAGCAATACCGAGGCATAAAGGCACTGCTACAAAAAACACGATTATGCTGGCTGGCAAATCGTTTTTGATTTCTTTAAAGAGATGTTTCATTGTTGTAAAATTGATTTCGTGGCAAAGATAGTAAATGAATTTAAAAAAATAGTATTACTATCAAATAAAATTTGTTTACTTTTGCCGAAACATTTTTGAGATATGGATTTATACCTGAGAATTACGATGAACGAAAAGCTGTTTCTGCGAAATCCGGAAGAAACAGAGTTGGGCAAAAAAATTATTCAGAAAGGCATTCTTCTTATTCATCAAATAGGTTTTGAAGCATTTACCTTTAAAAAGTTGGCCGTTGAAATTGGAACTACAGAAGCAGGGATTTATCGTTATTTTGAAAACAAACACCTCTTGCTTATTTATATTGTTGATTGGTATTGGGGTTGGCAGGAATACAGATTGCTCTTTCATACAAATAATGTATTAAAGCCTGAAACAAAATTAAAAAAAGCAATTGCCCTCCTTTCATACCCTGTTGTTGATGATGTGTCAACACCCTACATAAATGAAACTTTGCTTTATGATATAGTTATGTCAGAAGGTGCAAAGTCATATCTAACAAGAAACGTAACCGAGTATAACGAAGCAAAATTGTTTAAGCCCTATAAAGATTTTTGCGGACGGATTGCGGATATAATTAAGGAATTTAATCCTAAATATAAATTTCCCCGTTCATTAGCTTCAACCATCATTGAGATGTCACATTCTCAATGTTTTTATATGAAAAATCTGCCATCACTTACCGATTTTGGAAACTCAAAGGATAATAAAAAGATAGCGTCATTCTTAGAGGAAATGGTGTTTGCTACTATCAAAGTCGTCTAGGTTATACTGAGAGGGATATTCCCTGGCAATGTGAGCAAGGGCAAACAAAAGGCCTTGGCGAAGATAAATGCCGTTATCAATTTAACATCGGGTGTGTGCTGCCACTTC
>Ga0163151_10001480_pt1 | contig 39214 bp, 38 predicted proteins | sample OliLakLV19MP5IB2_FD_145596 | JGI IMG/M metagenome (GOLD analysis project Ga0163151, IMG submission 145596) | Freshwater microbial mat bacterial communities from Lake Vanda, McMurdo Dry Valleys, Antarctica - Oligotrophic Lake LV.19.MP5.IB-2 | ecosystem: Environmental > Aquatic > Freshwater >... | reverse complement strand
GTTACTGAATTAAAAAATCAGATTTTACATTTCAGACAGATTTCTAAATATTGGTAATACAATATTAATCTCTTCGCCAACATCCCTCCGCCAACTTGTCACCCATTTGCTCCTATGGTCGTATTTTTGCCATTCCGCAAAATAAAAAAATGTTTAAAAGGTTCATGAAAAAAGAAGAAGAATTACCCAACGAGCAGCCAGAAGCCAACGCAGAAGGCAATACCGAAGAAACCGTTAGTGAAACAATCGAGACCACAGCTAGCGAACCTGCAAGCGAACTGGAGCAACTCAAAATTGATAAAGCTGAGATGCATGATAAATATATCCGTCTTTATTCTGAGTTCGAAAACTTCAAACGCCGCACTGCCAAAGAGAAAATTGAATTAATAGAATACGCAGGTCGCGACATTATCGTTTCACTTTTACCTGTGGTCGATGATTTTGACCGAGCCATAAAGTCAGTCGAAATGGCCGCAGATATTACTGCAGTGAAAGAAGGCATCGAACTCATCTCAGGCAAATTTAAAAATATATTGGACCAACGTGGATTGAAACCTATCGAATCTATTGGCCAAGAATTCAATATCGATTTTCACGAAGCCATCACCAATATTCCTGTGGAAGATGAGGCACAGAAAGGTAAAGTAATTGATGAAGTGGAAAGAGGTTATATACTTGGCGACAAAGTAATACGTTTTGCCAAAGTGGTTGTAGGCAATTAATATATATATATCATATCGCTGCACTTTTATTATATAGTTAAGCGAAGAAATAAGAACACATGGCAAAAAGAGATTTTTACGAAATACTAGGTGTGGCAAAGGGTGCCAACGAGTCTGAAATTAAAAAGGCATATAGACAGATGGCTATTAAATACCATCCCGATAAAAACCCTGGCGACAAAGCCTCAGAAGAAAAATTTAAAGAAGCGGCGGAAGCTTATGAAGTATTAAGCAACCCCGACAAAAAAGCAAAGTACGATCGTTTCGGTCATGAAGGCGTGGGTGGCCCTGGTGGTCACGGTCCTGGTGGGCACATGAATATGGACGATATATTCTCAAATTTTGGAGATATATTTGGCGAAGGTGGTCAGTTTGGAAGTTTCTTCGGTGGAGGTGGAGGAGGCGGACAACGCCAACGTGTGGGAAGCAATATCCGGATTAAAGTGAAACTCACATTGCAAGAAGTTGCACATGGTGCTGAGAAAAAACTCAAGATAAATAAACAAGTTACTTGTAATACTTGTAGCGGAAGTGGAGCCAAAGATAAAAGTTCAGTGAAAACTTGTAATACCTGTGGCGGAAGTGGCCAAGTAAGGCGTGTACAAAATTCTTTTTTAGGCCAGATACAAACGCAAAGTACCTGTCCCACTTGCCATGGCAATGGAACTATGATAGCGGCAAATTGTACTAGTTGTCATGGATCGGGAAGAGTTTTTGGTGAAGAAGTGATTGATATAAAAATTCCTGCGGGTGTGAGTGAAGGCATGCAAATGAGTGTAAATGGAAAAGGTAATGTGCCCGAACGTGGCGGCCGTGCGGGCGATTTAATTGTACAATTTGAAGAGATAGAAGACCCAGTATTAAAACGTGATGGGCAAAATGTATTATTCGATTTACATTTGAGTTTCCCTGATGCGGTTGTGGGCAAACAAATAGAAGTACCCACAGTTGATGGGAAAGTGAAAGTTACTATTAAAGCAGGTGTGCAAGCAGGAGAAATATTAAGGTTGCGTGGCAAAGGATTGCCTTCAGTAAACTCTCATGGCAAAGGCGACCAATTAATATATGTGAATATTTGGACGCCACAAAAACTGAGTAGCGAAGAAAAAGCTATCATCGAAAAACTATCACAATCTGAGAATTTCAAACCCAAGCCAGCAGGTCATAAGGGTTTTATGGATAAGATCAGGGAGTTTTTTAGTTAATATCGAAGTATTACAAACGAAAAATCTTTGATAAACTCAGACTGACAGACTACAAATAAAAAACTCCGTGAAGTTCTGTGCGTTTTAACTCCGTGTCCCTCTGCGGTTAATTTTTTACCACAGTTTTACTCTGAGTATGACACAGAGTTTCACAGAGAAAGGTGCGGAAATAATCTTATTGCTTTCTTCTTATCATAATTTATCATTAAGTTTGCGTTATGAACATTCGAGTTTATTTAACTACAATTATATTGTTTTTGTCGACGGCTATAAGCATTGCACAACAGCAAGCCATTCCCTTATTCCAAACCATTACACTAAGTGATGCACCCGATGATTTTGAACCCGTGTTGCAAGCTTTATATCCGAAAGCCACAACCGGCGGAAATTATATCAGCAACAAACAAAATATTGATGGCAAAAAAACGTCTCACAAAACTATAATAAACTACTATAAAACTGATGTTACCGGACCTGCTCCTACCCTGCTCAATAATTGGGTGGCCAATAGCACCAATGGAACTCCTGCTGATAACAGTATGGCGATTTCTAACGGCGGAAAAATAGTGAGTGTATGTAATACCAATATCAGAGTATATAATGATACGGGTGGCAAATTCTTATATTCGAAAACCTTGGGAGCCTTTGCCAATTCAGTAGGTACACTCGTTCGGTATTATGATCCAAAAGCTATATATGACCCCAATAATGATCGTTTTATTGTTACTTTTTTGGAAGGAACAGGAAGTACCGATACTTGGATTATACTATGTTTCTCGCAAACAAATGACCCCGCAGGCAAATGGAATTGTTATAAACTTCCAGGCAATAATGAAAAAGATACCACTTGGACCGACTATCCTATTTTAGGAATAAGCAAAGAAGATGTTTTTGTAACCGTAAATAAACTACATGACAATATGGGTTGGAAAGATGGATTTGTAAAATCTATTATATGGCAAGTGCAAATGAGTAAAGGTTATGCTGGCGATTCACTAACTTATATATATCATAATCAAAATAATTATGGTGGCAAACCCCTGTGGAGTATTTGCCCCGTGCAAGGTGGCACGCAGCCAACGCATCCCTTCATGTATTTCCTTACCGTGAGGCCAGCAGATATCGGAAATGATTCTGTTTTTTTGCATACAATTGATAATACAGTTTCATCTGGTGTTGCAAAATGGAGTGCGAGATTATTAATAACTGATAAAATATATGGAATTCCTGCAACAGCCAAACAGCCTGGTGGACAATGGCTGCAAACAAATGATTGCAGAGTTTTGGGAGCTATATATGAAAATGAAAATATACAATATGTACAAACCAATAATGATACAAACACTTATCTGTCTTCTATATATCATGGATATTTTGATCCGAAAAATTCACAAACTATTAAAGGTAATTGGGTAACTCATGATTCGTTTGAGTTGGCCTATCCAAATATATGTTATAGTGGCCAAGGCTCCGCCGATCATGGTGCTGTAATTACTTGTTCGTTCGTAAATAAAAATACATTTCCTGGTACTTGTGCCTTTTATGTAAACAGAGATTTGGACGGATATTCACCTTTTGTAATATGCAAAGCTGGTGACAAATATGTAAATGTATTAGCTGATACAGCCGAACGTTGGGGAGATTATACAGGTATTCAACGACGCTATAACAAACCCGGAGAATGTTGGATGAGTGGTTCCTTTGGCGATGTTACTTTTACACCAAAAACTGTGGTGGCAGTTATCAAAACCAATGATCCAAAACTAGCTGTTCCATCTATTATAAAGCCACTCCAAACCCTTGCCTACCCTAATCCTGCAAGTGAGTATTATATACTGGAAATTGAAATGCTGCAAAGCGAAATGCTTACTTTTTATATAGTTGATATTGCAGGTAAAAATGTATTGATGCCATTTAAAGATAAAGCTGCAAAAGGACCGAATCGTTTTAGTTTTAATACTGCATCATTGGCTAGTGGAAATTACTATATTAATATCATCAATGTAAAAGGAGAGGTGTTGAAGTGTGAGAAATTTGTTGTGTTGAAGTAGTTGTGAGACCATACGGCTTTATAAACACTGCAAACCATATCCACACCGTCATTGCGAGCGTTCAGATAGCTATCGGAATCCGCGTAGCAATCTTATCAATCCTAGACGGACTTTAGTATAATAGTGTTACTCGTAGTAGGTTATGGTGCGTTCGGTAATTTCTCTTGGTCGACCATTATCAAAACTAATGCATTTTAACCAACTACTTTTCTTATCAAAATCGGAATATTGATATAAATAAATAGTTCTATTCAAACAATCTTCGATTCAACAAATTCTTCGTCCGATAGCTATCGGACGAAGAATGACGGTGTAGAATATGAGCTTAGTACCTGCAATCGTAATTCGTTCTGCCGCGGTGTACGTCAATCGTAATTATTTTATTCCGCTTTCATCTTCCCTTTATACGTTTTCAAAAACTTTTCAAGCTTGGGTATAATAACAGCTTGGCAATAGGGATTTTTATTTTTGTTTAAGTTAAAATAGTTTTGGTGATAATCTTCGGCTGGATAAAAAGATTGGAAATGCGTAATTTCTGTTACAACTTTATCATCGAATATTTTTGAAGAATCTAATTCACGCTTTACACTTTCAGCAGTTTTCTTTTGTTCGTCGTTCATATAAAATATGGCTGAACGGTACTGTGTGCCCATATCATGTCCTTGTCTGTTAAGTTGTGTGGGATTATGAATAGAGAAAAACACCTGGCACAATTCTTCAAACGAAATTTGAGCTGGATTATATAATACTTGGGTTACCTCGGCGTGACCTGTAGTCCCATTGCAAACTTCTTCATAGCTTGGGTTCTGAACCGTTCCTCCAGAATATCCCGAACTTACTTTTTCTACACCTTGTAATCTTTGGAAAATGGTTTCTACGCACCAAAAACAACCTGCACCAAATATAGCGGTGTCAAGTTTTGTTGTATCATTTGTTTGCATGGTATGAGTATTTATGGTTTCTTTTTTATTTTGATTGGCACAACTAAATAGTGTGGCAAAAATAGTGATGGATAAAATGCTAAGGTATTTCATTTTCGTTATTCTTTTGTAAAACAAACGAAATTATCATTTACTTAGTTTTGTAAAAGGAATAATTTTTACAAATAGTGTCCCTAGCAATCCACAAATAACTGATGCAATCACTACTGAAAATATCGCCATATTCTTTGCAATGAGATCTTCTTCAAATGCCATTATGGAAACAAATATTGACATCGTGAATCCAATTCCTGCAAAAATTCCGATTGTCGCAATTCCTGGGAATGTTGCCTGTTGCGGCATTTCTATTAATTTAAGTTTATTGCTGATATAAATAAATGAGATAATACCCAAGGGTTTGCCCACTAATAGGCCGACAATAATTCCCATAGCCAATGGAGAATTGAGCACCTCCATAAACCCTGCTCCGCTAATTATAATAGCAGTATTTGCCAAGGCGAATAAAGGCATGATAAAATAATTTACGGGTTTGCTCAACAGTTGTTCAACCCTATCAGCAAATGCAGATTTACTTGCAGGCAAAGCAAATGCTAATAGCACTCCTGCAATACTTGGATGCACTCCCGATTTGAACAATAAAAGCCAAATCATAAATAAAGAAACGGAGAATATATAAATAGGCAGTTTCAGATTTTTGAGTTTGTGATGGACAAAAAATAAATACAAAGCCAATGCACCCATATATATATAATCAAGCTGTGATGAATAAAAAACTGATATCAATAATATGGCTCCCAAATCATCGGCAACCGCAAGAGAGGTTAAAACTATTTTAATATAAAAAGGAATTTTATTGCCTGCTAATTTTAGAGCAGTTAGTGTAAAAGCTATATCTGTGGCAGTAGGAATTGCCCAGCCTTTTGTATAGTTTGTATGTTGCGTAAATATATAATATATAATTGCTGGGGCCAGCATCCCTCCAATTGCTCCTGCTATTGGCAAAGCTGCTTTCTTTTTGGTATTGAGTTCTCCCTTGGTAAATTCTCTTTTAATTTCTATCCCTACCAATAAAAAGAAAAAAGTCATTAGCAATTCATTCACGAGCCAATGTATATTAAGATCGTGTCCCTCAAAATTGATGAGCGTTTTCTCCCAAAAATGTATGTAGTTCTCCGACTGATTGGCTAAGATGATAGAAAACGCGGTGCATCCAATCAATAAAACACCAGCAAACTGCTGTCCCCTAGCAAAACTTCTAAATGCGGAGGTGATTTTGTATATCATAAATGGTTGCGGGTTGTGAGTTTTGGGTTGCGAGAATGGTAGTAGCTATTTTGCCGTATAGTCTCACAACTGGCAACTACTTCTCTACTTCACTTCCTTCTTAGCAGTATCAATGATAATAATCAAATCTTCATCAGGCTTTTTCATCATATACTTTTCTCGGGCAAACTTTTCTAGGTTCTTATCGCTGGAAAAAAGTTCTTCCTTTTCTTTTTTATTTTTCTCAATTTCTTTCTTATAATACGTTGCCTCATCCTCAAGTTTATTAAGGGTTTGGCGTTGCTTCCATTGGTCGAAGAAATTGTTTTTATCGAAGAAAAATAACCATGCGATAAAGAATAGTGTTACCCAAAAGTATTTGTTTTTTATAAACCTTATGAGTTTCATTTGCGATATTCCTATATTGGTTTCTTAAAAACTTGGAAGCAAATATATATTATATTATTTACCTATCTCTTCCTTAACCACCGATTTCACAAACTTAAAGTCTTTGCCAGGGAAATAAGCCACCTCGCCCAGTTCTTGCTCAATACGCAGCAACTGATTGTACTTAGCAACACGGTCGGTACGACTTGCACTTCCTGTTTTTATTTGTCCTGCATTGGTAGCTACAGCTAAGTCTGCAATAGTTGTATCTTCCGTTTCGCCACTGCGGTGACTTATAATACTTGTATAACTATTACGTGTAGCAAGATTAATCGAGTTTATAGTTTCAGTAAGTGTTCCTATTTGGTTTACTTTGATTAAAATAGAATTAGCCACCTGTTGGTCGATGCCCATTTGCAAACGTTTTACATTGGTTACAAACAAATCATCACCTACCAATTGCACTTTATTTCCAATAGCTTTGGTCAACATATTCCAACCATTCCAATCATCTTCTGCAAGGCCATCTTCGATACTTACAATTGGATAACGATTGGTCCAGTCTTGCCAATAATCTACAAGCTCAGCCGAAGTCATTTGCCTGTTGTCCGATTTTTTGAAAGTATATAATCCAGTTTTTTTATCATAGAATTCGCTGCTGGCAGCATCCATGGCTATATATATATCTTCACCTGGAATATATCCAGCCGATTCGATGGCACTTAAAACAATCTCTATCGCTTCTTCATTCGATTTGATATTGGGGGCAAAGCCACCTTCGTCGCCTACATTGGTTGAGTGTCCTGCCTTTTTCAATACTTTTTTGAGATGGTGAAAAACTTCAACACCCATTCGTAACGATTCAGAAAAAGTAGGAGCATTAACGGGCATCACCATAAACTCTTGGAAGTCGATACTATTATCAGCATGACTACCTCCATTTAATATATTCATCATAGGGATGGGAAGTGTGTTTGCATTAACACCACCCAAATAACGATATAATGGATCTCCATTTTCCATGGCAGCAGCCTTAGCACAAGCAAGTGATACCGCTAATATAGCATTTGCACCTAATACAGATTTATTATCGGTGCCATCGAGTTCGCATAATACCCTGTCTATTAGATTTTGCTCGAACACCAAAAAACCTTTGAGTTCTTTAGAAAATACTTCGTTTACATTTTCTATAGCAAGGCTCACACCTTTGCCCAAATAAAAACCTGCATCACCATCACGCAATTCGACGGCTTCATGCTCGCCTGTTGATGCACCCGAAGGAACTGATGCACGGCCAATGCTTCCACTTTCTGTGATTACATCCACCTCTACAGTGGGGTTACCGCGTGAGTCCAATATCATTCGGCCCACCACTTCTGCAATAATACTCATAGTAATTTTTTAGATATTTAATTGATGCCGCAAAAATAAGTTTTAAGCCTAGTAAAGACTCATTTTTTTTGCCCACAGATTTTTTTTTAATAAAAGTGTTTGACTATGTGAAAGTTTGCATATTTTTGCACCCCTCAATTTATAAACAAAAACAATAACAAAATGACTAAAGCAGAAGTAATTGCAGAAATCGTAAACAAGACAGGTTACGACAAAACTCAGGTATCAGAGTCCATTGAACAATTTTTTAAAGTAATACGCACCTCCATGGTAGACGGTAAGAACCTCTACTTTCGTGGATTTGGTTCGTTCATTGTAAAAAAACGTGCTAAAAAAATTGCCCGTAATATTTCAAAGAACACCGCTATCATCATACCTGAACATTTTATCCCTTCATTCAAACCTGCCAAAACTTTCCTTGAAAAAGTAAAGAAAAACGCAAACCCGGTAGCTAAACCAAGCCGCAAAAAAAAATAATTATATAGTACGCTTTATAATTGATGAAAAAAATAGGAACACCTCTTATCATCATCAGTTTATGTGTACTGATAGTTGTGGTTTTGTTTGTGCCAGGCATCAAAACCTCCAATAAAAAAGTTCCGGCAAAAAGTTCTTTAAATTCTGATGCCCCCAAACTGGCAAACTTCGATAGTCTCGAGTTGAAAGCAGCAGTTTCTTTACCCCAAGACATTAAAAAAGATTGGGAATTTTTACATAAAGAAATGCAACTAACTAGTCATGATAGTGATAAACTAAGAACCATGAATAGCTTAGGTATGTTGTGGAACAGCCAAAGAAACTACGGAATAGCTGGGATTTACTCTTATAAGATAGCTGAGCTAAAACCCAGTTTTAAAAATTGGATTTTCACTGCACAAAGTTTTTATGCAGGTACGCTTATTGCAAATTCAAAAGAAGAGATTCTGTTATATGCTGTGAAAGGTGAGCAAGCTGCAAGAAAGGCTATGGCCTTGGATGTAGAAAGCAATGAAGCCAAAAACCTATTGGCCGAACACTTAATTGCCCAAGACAAAAAAAGTGAAGGAATGCCCGAGTATATACCATTATTATTACAGGTATTGAAAAAGGACTCCAACAATGTGCAAGCCCTATACAATCTTGGAATGCAAGCCATCAAATCAGGGCAGTTGGAAAAAGCAAAAGCTAGGTTTGAAAAGCTTATCAGGTTGCAACCCAGCCTACCCGATAATTATAGTTACTTGGCCGATATATATGTTCGTATGGGAAATGCAAAAGATGCAGTTGCCAATTATGAAAAATGTCTCAGTTTGACCAAAGACCCTATAAAGGCAGAAGAAATAAAGATAAAAATAAAAGAAATTAAACATTAAAAACATTATAATATTATGCCAAGCGGTAAAAAAAGAAAACGTCATAAAATTGCTACCCACAAACGTAAAAAGAGGCTTCGTAAGAACCGCCATAAGAAAAAATAAGCTGTAAAGCTTAATTGTAGGTATGCCTTAGATACTCCGCAACGGGTATCTTTTCGGCTATATATATAATTTTCATTAAATCATTTTGGGTTACGAGTTATTTGTAGATACCGCAAGCAGGGAAACCTCTATTGCATTGCTTAAAGATAAGCGATTGGTTGAATATCATGTTGAGAAACTAGATACAGAACATTCCGTTGGCGATATCTATTTGGGCAGGGTGAAAAAATTGATGCCCGGCAATAATGCAGCATTTATAGAAGTAGGTTATGAGAAAGATGCGTTTTTGCATTACCTCGATCTTGGCCCACAGCTTCGCTCGGTAATAAAGTTCACCGACCAAGCTATTACTGGTGCATATAGCGATTCAGCCCTCGATAATTTTAAGATTGAGTCTTTAATAGAAAAAACAGGAAAAATTACGCAAGTATTTACCAAAGGAAAACAAATACTGGTACAAGTTACCAAAGAACCAATCTCCACCAAAGGGCCTCGCCTCACTTGCGATTTATCCTTGCCCGGAACTTATATGGTTCTTGTTCCCTTTACCAATATGGTATCGGTGTCCAAAAAAATTAAAACACTTGATGAACGCACCCGCCTCAAAAAATTAGCGGAAAGCATTCGCCCAAAAAACTTTGGGGTTATTATAAGAACCGTTGCTGAAGGTAAAACTGTGGCAGAACTCCATAAAGATATGGGCGAACTTGAAAGTAATTGGAATAAACTTTTTGGTTCACTCAAAGGTGCCGTTGCCCCACGCAAAATATTGGGCGAACAAGACCGCTCGCTCACCCTCGTTCGTGATTTGTTGAGTAGCGATTTTACGCAAATAGTTGTAAACAATAATGACTTGGGCGAAGAGATTAAGGAATATCTAAAACGCTTAAGCCCGGGCAAAGAAAAAATCGTAAAATTACATTCAGGCAAAAGCACCATATTCGATCATTATGAGATCGATAAAAAAATAAAGAACGCATTTGGCCGCAAAGTGCAGTGTGAAGACGGTGGTTATCTTGTGATAGATCATACCGAAGCTTTGCATGTAATAGATGTGAACAGCGGAAGCAATAGCGACATTGAAATTAACCAAGAGGCGAATGCCTTAAATGTAAATATTATATCGGCCACCGAAATAGCCCGTCAGTTACGCTTGCGTGATATGGGTGGACAGATAGTGGTCGACTTTATTGATATGCGTAACCCTGCTTTCAAACGCAAAGTATATGACCATCTCAAAAGCGAAATGAGTAGCGATAGGGCCAAGCATACTATATTACCCATTAGTCGTTTTGGATTAATGGAAATTACACGCCAAAGGGTAAGGCCCGAAATAAATATATCAACTGCCGAGATATGCCCCATGTGCGAAGGTACAGGTGAAGTAAGACCCACCATGCTCATCCTCGACCAAATAGAAAGCAATCTGGCCCATTTTGTAAACGAGATGAACCTAAAAAGTTTGGTACTCAATACACATCCATTCTTGGCCTCTTACCTCAAGCAAGGATTCCTTAAATCTCCACGCTGGAACTGGTACCGCAAATACAAAGTATGGGTAGGCATTAACCCCGATAAGAATTTACATTTCGGGCAATACAATTTCACCAATAAGTTGGGCGATGAGATTGTGATGAGTTAAGAGATTTCTTTCCTAGACCTCTTTCATAATTAATTACGTTAAAATTAAAAAAAAGCATAACAAAAATATTTTTGCTTTAGGCAAAAGTTCTGCTATTTTCAAATAAATATGCTACCGTTTTTAAAAAAAATAGCATGGCAAACATATATATTGCTGCCATGCTTATACCGAAGGCATTTAGGTACGAAGAACATAAGCTGCTCGCTATGGGTTGGTAAATCCCGCTACTGCGACGGGGCTATCGGGCAGAGGCATTTAGGTTATCTATTATTATGTCCTGAAAAAAATATGCCCTACCATTCTACTTTATACTATAAACTTTATACTACCTATACACCTGCATCAAACCATTCTCCTCCAATTGCAGAATCTTTATTTCTGTGTTGATCCATTGTCCTGTTAGGGAGTCTTGATCTAATCCAAAATTATTGTGTAGTGCTTGGTAGGCTTCATCTAAATGGTCTGTCCAGTTGGCACCGTATGTATTGTATAGATTTCCTATAAACAACATTTGGTCGAAACCTTTGTAGCAATACTCCGTGGGCTCAGTATAATACTTTGCTCGGAACAATTCTCGGAAACCTTTGCCATTTGCCAAGTTTACATGGTGAGTGGTGGCAAACATGCAGTGGTATAATGTCCACTTATCAAAATCGGGGCTTTTAAAATCGAGCCAACTTTCTAAACCCATCAAGGTGAAATTTTCGAGCTCACGCACATTTTTCATTTGTCGGTTCACCCAATTTTCATCATTACTAAGTATTAATAGCAAAGCTGGTTTTTCGGGCGTTGATATAATATCTTCCGTTCTTAAATATGGGACTGCGTTCAACACTTTTACATGCAACATATTTATGGAATCGGGTTTGTTGCGTAGTTTTTCGGCCAAGGTTTTCATACTTTTTTTACCATCATGTATGATATATATATTGGCAGTATCAAAATCTCTTACCCAAAAATCGGTGATGCTTTTATCAAAGTTAACTATATCGGTATTGGTATTGATTAAATAAGACGTATTCACAGATGATACAACTGACACTACGGGTGAGAGATGGTATATTTTATTTTGCAAACAATAGCCTGCCAGCATATTAATCCCTTCCTTGAACATGGGACCTATTATGAAATCCATATCTTTTATTTCTGGCTTGTTCAAAATACGAAGCGTGGTGAGTGAATCTTTTTGGGTATCATATACTTTCATTTCACATTCAAAACCCAACTTTTCCAACGAATCTAAAGCCACTAATATGCCTTCATAATATTCTATTGCGGCTTTTTGTACCAGTGCTAATTTTTTACGTTTGAATTCAGCATCGCTAATGCCAGAGCAGAATGGTAAGAACAACGCAATTTTAAAAGTCCGCCCCCGGTATTTTGCCGATGGACTTTTAATAAAAGACAGCCCGGCAAAAGCCCCAATCAGAATAAAAACTATAACTATCCTTTTTTTCAACAAACTAAATATATAATACTACTCTTTCACAAATTTTAAATTTACGACCTTCATATTTTCTAAAAATATTTGGGCCATATAAATTCCTGCTGGCAAATTTTCGACCATTATAACTTGATTGTTATAAATTATTTGCGTTTTAACAATTTTGCCCTGTACGTCTATAATATTTATTTTGCTAGGTACGTTAATTCCTTTCAGGTACAACTCGTTACTGGTAGGATTTGGCCACAATTCTATAATGCTTTGTTTTGGTGTCAATTCAAGACCCAATTTCTGGTTCACATTTACATCGAACAAAGAAAAATCGGAACCGCAATTATTATAGGCGGTTAGTTTTACTGCATACTTTCCATAAGCAGGAAATGTATGCACTGGCGAAGAAACAATGCTTGAATCACCATCTCCAAAATCCCACTTATAACTGCTGGCATACGAGCTTTGATTTTTAAAAGTCACTGTTAGGTTTGGCACAGGGGCATTCCATCCATAGCCCGCTTTGGGCAATGGAGAAACACTAATTTTTATCGGGCTGGATTGAGCCGCACAACCATATTGATTTTTAACCGTACAAATATAAATTCCTGTACCTTTTACGGCAACAGTTGGCGTTAGTCCTGCATTGTTGCTCCAACTATAATCCGTGTAACCACCACTGACTGTAAGCTTAGCACTGTCGCCTTGACAAAACGTAGTATCGCCCTGGATAGTAACAGTTGGTTTTACAATTGGTGCAGCATTATATATAGAAACATTAAAAGTATCATTAGTTCTGTCGGAATCTTTTGACCAACTTACATAAGAAACTATATCATAATTACCAATAGCGGCAAAATTAATTGTTTGGGTAAAAGTGTATGTAGCACTTTGGCCTTTACCAATGGATACCGTCGCATTCTCGGTAACTGCACTTCCGCCATTTACTTTATAGCTAATAGGCACAGTGAGGTTAGTAATTGGACCACCCTTATTAGTAAGTGTAATTTTAACTGGTTGCGTTCCTATATTACAGCCGCTTGTTGGGTGTTGTATATTGGTTGTGCTGAGGTCGAAAGTTTCTTTCCATATAGTAATATCATCAAAGGTATAACCGTCTCCTGCTTGCCCTGGTGCAGCTCCATTATTATCTTCTTGCCCGAAACGAATTTGAAAACTACTGGAGAACGATTGGCCATTTGATTTTAGCAACGTGCTAATATCTTGGTCTTGCACCGATTTGTAATTATCCTGCTGGGGTTGATTTGCATATAAATCATATATCTGCAACCAAGTGCTTTTATCATTCCCACGCACCCATACTTTATCATTGCTATTTTGTTCTTCACCATGATTTTGATACGCAAAATCTAAATATATTTTTTCGTTGGTGTTATACTTACTCAGGTTCAAAGTAAGTGTGAGATAATTAATAGCATAAGGTCCATTACCACTTTGGGCAGGGAACTGATCCATCGTTGCGGCATGTGTTCCACTATTGGCGAAACCTGCACCAGCAGCCAATCTCAATCTACCGTTATCGGGTCTGCTGGTAGAGAAATCAAACTCATCCGTACTGTCCAAACCAATTGTATTTTGTTGCGTATATATATTGCCGTCAGTCTCAAATCCTTGAAAGTAGGGTAAAGAGGTTGGGGCATTTTTTATGTTTTTTATTATTTTTATGCATTGGTCATTATTACTTGCTGTATCACTGGCAAAATTTGTTTGAGAAGCTATTTGGTAATATGCCCCTGCAGCTAGATTGGCTGTTTTGGCAAAAGTGAAGGTGAGTGTATCACCTGAATTCATTGATGTCTTAACGGTATCGTATATATTGCCCAATCCATTTATATTATATGATATTGGAATATTACTTACCTGATTACTTCCAAAATTTTTGACCAATACTTTTATTTTTTCGGTGCTTGATAAAGAGATTGAAGTATTCTCCCTTCCTAAAGTATTATGTATTTTTAATATGCCCACATCATTGGGAACTTTTGCATAACATAGCCAATTCAATTCAAAACCAGTAGAGACTCCTGAGTTATCAGTAGTTTGGCGAATAGTAATGGAACCACCCATTGATGTAATACTTCCCCCATTGGGTAAACTTGATCCCGTATATCGTCCAATCAAATTACCAGAAGTATTGGGTCCATCAAATATACTCAAATAATCACCTGCGGCAAAATTGAAACTATTAAAAGTAAGCGTAACTACGGAAGCATTGGAGGGTGAAATAGTGATACTTCCATCCGTATTATTGCCATAGTTTAAATCGCCTCCATTATCCTTAAGTGAGCCGAAGCAATTGGTTTGTGTTGTACCTATACCGCTGATAGGCAGTGAAACAGATTTGCACGAAAGCATTGTAGAATCAATTGTTATATATTGATTTATCAGTAAACTATCAGCACCCCCAGTACATCCTGTGATATATAATTTCACATTAAAGGTGCCATATTTATTATATACATGTTTGGGGTCATCTAGGTTTGAGGTAACGCCATCGCCAAAATCCCACCTGGAAGAAGCAAACAAAGCACTGGTATTGGTAAAATATACTGTATCTTTCGCATTGCAAAACTTCGTTTTATTAGCAGAAAATTGTGTTTTTATAAGTGTATCATAAGCTTTCCCAACATTTACTGCATACCAAGCATTGGTTACCTGCTTCACTTCGTCGGAACAAGCACCATATAAGTCTTTTGCTGCCTGAATAGAATATAAACGTGAAGCTGCGTAATTAGAATTCGGTGTTAAATAATAGGTTAAATTTCTATAGGCAATTTTAGCCGCCTTGGTTTGCCCGATTCCTTTAACATGATATACCTTACCTAAAAAGTTTGAATCTGAATCACCTTCGCTTATTATATAAAACCAATGGTTTTGCACGCCGCTATTATAATGCACTCCGCCATTGTCCTGCGGCCCTGTAATCCAATAACTGTCTTTATAGGCAGCGGGATTACCATAAAAAGTAGGATTTTTCATGCTACGCAATGGTTGACCTCCTCCGGCATCTTCACCTATCAAATAATTTCCGCCACTACCTTTCAAATAAAACTCAACCAAAGTGCCAAATATATCACTAAAGGATTCGTTCAATGCACCAGACTCGTATGAGTATACCAGTTTTGCAGAGTTGCCAGTAACACCATGGGTGAGTTCATGTCCACAAATATCAAGACAAGTAAGTGGCGACAATACCTTCCCATCACCATAAGTCATTCGCTGCCCGTCCCAAAAAGCATTATCATACAGCGTACTATAATGTATATAGCTCAATAATTTTCCACCCGTATTATTATAACTATTTCTATTGTGGTTTTTCTTAAAATAGTCATACGTAGTTTCAGCACCTAAATGTGCGTCAGTAGCTACTTCATCTTTATTTGAATTTTTATTGTTCCAATTATTATCGACATCCGTAAAATCAGTATTTGTATAGGAAGTACCTTGTTGCAAATTATAGGTTTCTACACCATTTCCCCTGCCTCCTTTTTCACGCAGACGAAATTCTGTTGCTGTACTGTCGGTAGTAATGGTGTGGGTACCCACATACTTGGTTACTGCTGTTCCTTTTGCATCGCCTGTATGTAGCAAATCTTCTTCGCCTACTGTATTGCTGGTATTTGCATCTATATATATGTTTTTGCGTAATAAAGGTTCGTGGGCGTATATATTAAATTTCCAACAAAGTTTGAAGATAGTTTGTTTATTTATATCACCAACAGATTTATATACTAATTCACCTTTGGGCAAAAAAGTAGCATTGGGGTCTTCTTGTTCTATTTTAATAAAAGCTTCTTGGTCGGGCAATTGCCATTTATATACTTTTGCACCTAAGTATTGTGTGGCGAATTTCAACGCATCTTTTTCATTAACATCATATTTGGTTTCAGCATTTGCTATGGGATATACTTCTCCATTATACGAAATTACTTGCCCGCTAATTGTATGAAATATCAGCATGGTATTAGCCACTTCATATCCATTCTGCGTTTGGCAGTAGCGATAATGTGTCCAACCAAAATCATCAGTTTCTGATTTCAATAATTTGAGAACAAAGGCATATTCATTCTCTAAATACGATTTTAATTGTTCAACTGCTGGGCGGCTATTGTCATCGAATTTCACAAACTGCGGAACTCCCCAAACCTCGTTCATTACCACCTCGGTGGTTTTGTAATTAAATGTTGATGTAGTGTTTTGCGAAAATCCTTGTAATGCCAAGGAGATCATCAGTGTAAGAGCACAAGCCCTAAAAGTATTTCTCATCTTTAAAAATAGTTAGTGATTAAAGGTGTAAAAATAAGGACAAATGCGGTATTTGGAAAGTAAAATTTTGCGACAGGAACTAGGAGGAATAAGGGCCATTCGGCGTAAGCTCCTTATTCCTTATTCCTTATTTCTTATTTCTAGTTTCTTATCCCTTTACACCGCTACATTATACTCACGCAAAGCATCATTCAAAGAAGTTTTCAAATCGGTGCTGGGCTTACGTTGGCCAATGATGAGAGCACAAGGAACTTGAAAATCGCCGGCGGCAAATTTTTTGGTATAGCTTCCCGGAATCACTACCGAACGGGCCGGCACATAACCTTTGTGTTCGATAGGAGTATCGCCCGTAACATCTATAATTTTGGTTGACATTGTAATAGTAACACCTGCTCCCAATACTGCGGCCTCGCCCACCCTCACTCCTTCAACCACAATACAACGTGAACCAATAAATGCATGATCTTCTATAATAACTGGTGCTGCCTGCACAGGCTCCAATACGCCACCAATTCCTACGCCACCGCTCAAATGCACGTGCTTACCTATTTGGGCACACGAGCCCACAGTAGCCCAGGTATCTACCATGGTACCTTCAGCTATATAGGCTCCGATATTTACATAGGAAGGCATTAAAATGACCCCTGGCGATATATAACTTCCATAGCGTGCAACCGCATGGGGTACAACTCTAATTCCCAATTCTTTATAATTACTTTTTAAAGCCATCTTATCATAAAACTCCAGCGGGCCGGCATAGGTAGTCACCATTTCGCGGGTAGGAAAATATAAAATTACCGCCTTCTTTACCCACTCATTTACTTGCCAGTCGCCATTGCCCATGGGTTGAGCTACGCGGAGCTTGCCTTTATCTAATTGTTCTATAACTTCGTTGATGGTTGCTAAAGTGGTGCTATCTTTTAATAGTTCACGGTCTTGCCAAGCGGCTTCAATAATTTCTTGCATGTGATAAATTTTGTTGCAAAATAATATAATAAAAGTTGAGTGGCAAAATATATTATAAGGATTTATGATTTTAGAATAAGGGAAATCAAAAGATTATAATTACAAATTTAGACAGGAATTATTTCAATAAATAAGAAGAAAAATCTTAAATTTGCAGTAGTAAACTTGTACAATAAAATGGGACAATCATTAAACATTACCGACATCAAAAAACTTTATCCTAACTAATGGGTTTTTGTGTGCGAGCCTATTATGGATGAAAGCAAAATTGATCTTGTATCTGGCATCCCAATTTATCATAGCAAGGATAAGAAAGAAGTTTGTTATATTGGAAGAGCCAAAACTTCAGCCTTTAATAAAATCACGCTGATTTATACAGGCACTTTCAAACCAACTAGAAAGATTACAGGAATTTTTAATCGTATCAAATAATGACTTTCCCTTTCAAACGAGAGCCTGAAAGTGGGCTAATTATTATTAGTATAGAAATAGATAGCAAGTTTGAATTAAAAATGATTTTTGATACAGGAGCAACCAATACAACTATCTACAGTAATGCTTTGTATTTATTGGATATGACCTAAAAGATAATATTGGGGTGGTTGCAATTGAAACTGCAAGTGGCACAATAGAAACAGAGGTTTTTGAGGTAGGCAGTTTTTCTTCTCTTGGAATACAAAAAAACGAATTCCAAATTCAAGTGTACGACTTCCAAGCTCACGGAATTTTTTCAGATTATAATGGATTACTTGGATTGGACTTTTTAGAGAGTACTAGATTCTGCATTGACACAGTTACAAATTCTATATCTATTTCTTAATTCACTTGCCAGTCACAATTGTCCATAGGCTCTGCCACGCAGACTTTGCCTTTGTCCAATTGTTCTATAACTTCGTTGATGGTTGCTAAAGTGGTGCTATCTTTTAATAGTGCAAGGTCTTGCCAAGCGGCTTCAATAATTTCTTGCATGTGATAATTTTGTTGCAAAAAATTTAATAAAAGTTGAGTGGCAAAATATATTATATAAATTCTCTTTTTTTGTAGAAAACATTTTAAATTTGCAATTGATAAATAGTGAACTTTTATTATAGTGACATGAAAGACAAGCCACAGCCAAAAAAAACAAAAATGCAGGTGAATGAACCTACAGCTATATATAAAATTGGCATGAAGAAGACTATTCGTATATTCTCTACTATTGAAGAAGAAAACGAATATGTGGCTAAAGAAAGGGCTATGACATCGTACGACGAAAGGATGTTTAATGCTGAACAACTTCGTAGAATAATATATAACGAATATCTTTTACCAAATGGGAAGTGGGTGCCCATCCCTAAATTAATAACTTTACAAGAACCCAATACATGAAATTTTCTGATGTTTTCGAGGAAATCCTTTTTAAATTTCAACAAAACAAAGTTGATTTTATAATAGCAGGTGGTTATGCTGTAATATTTCATGGTTATGGAAGGACTACCAGCGATTTAGATATTTGGATAATACCGAAACTCAATATATAATAGTCCAAAAGAAAGGGACTAATCCCCCCGCATCCCGATAATTATCGGGATTAAGCGGGGCATTCGGGATGTAATTCGACATTACCATTCTACAAACTAAATCCGCTACAGGCGGAGAACTAATTTAGTTTAAGAATTGGTATTATATATATTACCGCTTCATTATTATCACCATCCCAAGTAACTGTAATATGCGACCATTGGCCTTACCTCACCGTATCAATAGTTGATATACTATTATTCCCTCCAGAATAAACATAAAACACAATTTCATTGTTATTTGCAATTGATATATTTATAAAATCGTTTGTATCAAGTTGGGCAAATAATATTCTTGAGAATTTATTTGTATCGGGTTTTATCCAGGCTTCTATCGTGACCTCATTCGTTTCAATATTTTTAAATACTCCAGTCAATGGTGCCGATACATAATCAGCAAGGCCATCAAAATTAAGTGCGTTACTCGAAATTTGACTTAATACTTTTACGTTTGAAAACAACAAAGTAATAATAATAAGGTGTAAGTATTTTTTCATATTTTTAATATATGCTAATGCATAGCATAACTTTAATTTTTAGGAAATGGGTGCCTACAAAATTAATTTTATTTTTTTGACGATTGCAATCTAGCAAACAAACATACTGCTCAATCGTTATTAAATCAATATAAAATTCTTCCCTAAAATTTATTATTTTTGCACAAAATTACCCTCATGTTTATAGAACAATTATATACCAATTGCCTTGCACAAGCCGCTTATTATATTGAGAGCGAAGGCGAGGCTGCCATCATTGACCCAATCCGTGACGTTGCTGCCTATCTGAAGTTGGCCAATGAACGCGGTGCCGCCATCAAATATATTTTTGAAACACATTTCCATGCCGATTTTGTGAGCGGACATATAGACCTAGCCAAAGAAACTGGGGCAACTATTATATATGGCCCTACTACCAAAACTAATTTCCCGGTTCATGTAGCTACTGATGGTGAAATTCTTCCACTAGGCAAACTCAATATAAAAGTATTACACACACCCGGCCATACGCCTGAATCTTCATGTTATTTATTATATGATGAAAACGGAAAAGAACATGCCGTATTTACAGGCGATACTTTATTTGTAGGCGATGTGGGCCGACCCGATTTATTGGATGGATTAATGAAACCCGAAGATTTGGCTGGCATGATGTACGATTCCTTGCATAACAAATTGATGCCTTTGAACGATGATGTAATTCACTATCCCGGACATGGACCTGGCTCGGCCTGCGGCAAAAATATTGGCAAAGAAACTTTCTCAACCATTGGCACACAAAAGCTAGGTAATTATGCTTTGCAACCGATGAGTAAGGAGGAATTCATCAAAACAATTACTACTGGAATTTCTCCTGCACCTGCCTACTTTTTTGAGGATGCGAAATTGAATAAAAACGGATACGAACCTCTTGCAGATATAATATCAAAAGCTTTGAAACCTTTGTCTGTGGAGCAATTTATAGAATTGTCGAGAACAGGAGTCAATATAATAGATACCAGAATTCCTGATCAATTTGAGTTGGGTTTTGTTCCCAAAGCATATAACTTTGGCCTTAACGGACAGTATGCTATTTGGGCGGCAACCTTACTCAATATCCACCAAAGTATTATTATAGTTTGTGAGCCTGGCAAAGAAGAAGAATCTGCTACCCGTCTTGCCCGTGTGGGTTTCGACAATATACAAGGCTATTTAGAAGGTGGTTTTAAAGCATGGGAAGAAAGTGGTAAACGTTATGATATGGTCATCTCTATCGAACCCGAAGAATTTGCGATTGATTATAATTTTGATGAACTAAATGTACTCGACGTTCGCAAGCCTGGTGAATGGGACAATGGACATTTGGGTCACGCTACCCATTTCAACTTATCAGATATGGATAAGAATATCTCGACCCTCAACAAAGAAAAAACTTATTATATACATTGTGCAGGAGGCTACCGCAGTATGATTGCAGCCGCTTGGCTCAAATCGAAAGGAATTGATAAAGTAAAAAATGTTTTGGGTGGCTTTGATAAAATTAAAACCACAGGACTTGATATTGTAGCATCAAATTAATTTTTATTGATGAAGCATATCGTTGTGCTAACAGGTGCAGGCATAAGTGCCGAAAGCGGGCTTCAAACTTTTAGGGGCAATAACGGGCTTTGGAATGGGTATAAGGTGATGGAAGTTGCATCGCCCGAAGGCTGGCAACATGATTATAAAATGGTGCTTGAGTTTTATAACCTTCGGAGGCAAGAAATAGGCAAGGCCAAACCCAATGCGGGCCACAAGGCATTGGCACAATTGCAGGAAATTGCAGAAGTGACCATCATTACCCAAAACATTGACGACCTGCATGAACGAGCGGGCTCTACCAATATTATACATTTGCATGGCGAAATAGTGAAAGCCCGAAGCACAATTGACGAATCACTACTATATGATATTGGCTACAAAAATATAGAACCGGGAGACAACTGCGAAAAAAATTCACAGTTAAGGCCCCATATTGTATGGTTTGGCGAAGCGGTTCCCATGATAAATAAAGCCGCTATGGTAGTACAAAAAGCAGATATCGTAATTGTAGTTGGCACCTCGCTGCAAGTTTATCCCGCAGCAGGTTTGCTGGATTATGCCCCACGAAAAGCCACTATATATTTGGTAGACCCCTATCCTCCTGTTAGTTCGGGCAACAATATAAAAGTGATAGAGAATACCGCTGCTTTGGGCTTGCCAAAATTGATAAAAGAATTGGCTTTATAAAATTTATAGATATATTTGCAAACGTGCTAAGGAATTTTTTCATGTTAACAGGTTTGTTATTATATACAAATCTATCATCGGCCCAAATACAAAACCCTGTGGGAGCAGCAGCGGCAGGCATGGGCGGCACTTCACGCCTCAGCACCGACGTATGGTCATTCTACAACAATATAGCAGGTATGTCAAATTTTTCAACCGTGCAGTTAGGTGTATATTCCGAAAACAAATTTGCTATTAAAGACCTCAACCGTGGCGGGGCGGCAGTAGTATTTCCATTTGCTTCTTATGCTGTGGGTATTGGTTTTAGCAAAATGGGCAATAGCGATTTGAACACCACCTTATATGGTTTAGGCGTTTCAAAAAAAATGGCTCCGGGCTTTACGGGCGGTATTAAATTAAATTTTCTGCAAACTTATATGGGCACACAGAACGGCACTTATAATAATATGTTTTTCGATGCAGGAATTATGTATACCATCAACAAAGATTTTACGGGGGCATTCCATGTGAGTAACCCAAATAGAGTGAAACAATCAGATATAACCAATAACCGTTTACCCGGTTCGGCTACGCTGGCATTGGGATATAAAGCATCTACCAAAGTACGAATTAATGCCGAAGGTGTAAAGGATTTAAATCATGGTTTCCTTTTTAGGGGCGGTATTTCATATCAGCCCAACAGCAAATATATATTCAGGATGGGGGTAAGCACGGGTGTATTCAATGGCACTTTTGGTTTTGGGTACAAATACCACAAAATAAATTTAGACATCGCCTCCGTATATGATATTAATTTAGGATTAAGCACACAATTAAGTTTTAGGTTTACCTTTGACAAAGAATTAAAAGAAAAAACAACAACTCCAAAAGAGCAAATAGAAAAACCAAAAGAATGAAGTTAAAATTAAGAATAAGTATTGTACTTTTATTTGCAGTAAACATCATGCAAGCTCAAGACGACAAAGGTACCTTTAACGGAAATTTTTCGACCAACACACAGTTTTTTATGCTGGACAGCAGTATAGGTGCTACTACCGAATTATACCAAAAACAATTGGTGGGAACGGAAGCATGGCTTAGTACAAACTATACTCAAAAAGGATTTACCCTTCAAGCCCGTTTCGATTTGTTTAATAACAGCAATTTATATGATCCATCCACAGCATATACTGGCAGTGGTTTAGGCTATTGGAGCATTAGTAAAGATATAGATAATTTGCAAATAACTGGAGGATATTTTTACGAACAGTTTGCTACAGGTACTATATTTCGTGCGTTTGAAGACCGTACCCTCGGTTTGGATTATGCCATACAAGGTGTGAGAGTGAAGTATAATCCATTTAAAGATTTCAAAGTAAAAGTATTTACTGGTAGACAAAAATTTAGATTTGGCGTGCGTGACCAAAACATGCGTGGTGCCAATGTAGAATATGCAATTCGCAACAAAAAGGAAACTTTTAGTTGGGAACCTGGGGCATCCATATTAAATAGGACTATTGACAATAATACAATGGCTGCAATTGTGAGTATTGTGAACGACCAACCTGGTATCAATCAATTTTACCCCAAATACAATGTGTATCTTTTTAGTTTCTATAATACTATTTGTATTAAAGATTTCACCATATATGCAGAATATAATGGCAAAACACATGAGGCCGTTAAAGATTTTATTAATTCTCCATTTCCATTAGTTTATAGGAAGGGCAAAGTACTATTTGGTTCCTTATCATATACCAAAACTATTAAAACAAAGAAAGGTGCGTTAATTGGTTTAGGATTTAATGCACAGTATAAACAAATTGATAGCTTCCCAGCACGTACCTCACCATTGGAACAAAATCTTTTTGGTCAGATGAATTACCTCACATCAGTGACACGCCAAAACACTTATCGTTTGCTAGCTAGATATAATGCCGTGGTGCAGGAATTGGGTGAAAGAGATTTCCAAGCTGATTTTACAGTAAGTATAAAACGTAAAAACAAATTAAAAACTATTATAAACGTCAATGCATCCAAAGTAATAAAACTTGATAACAGTGATTTGTTTCACGAATTATATTTGGAGGCATCACATGAGTTTAGCAAGAAATTTAAATTGATGTTGGGTATACAAAATATAGGTTACAACCAACAGCGTTACGAAATAAAAGGTACTGATTTTCCCTATGTGCATGCCACCACCCCTTTTGGTGAGGCATTGTATAAATTCAAAATTAAAAACAAACAACATGCAATACGTTTGGAGTCACAATACCTAAGCACCAAACAAGACTTGGGTAGCTTTATAAATATACTGGCCGAATGGACCATGGCACCCCATTTTAGTTTAGCCGTGGGTGATATGTATAATATAAAACCTTGGAGAGCCCCATCCTCTCTTATTCCGCCAGGAAAAGCACATTATTATACATTTTTTGGTGCATATACCCACCATGCTACACGATTTACATTGGCCTATGTAAAACAAGTTGCCGGCATGAACTGCACAGGTGGTGTTTGTCGTGTTGAGCCTGCCTTCAGTGGCGTAAAATTTACCATGTCGACTAATTTTTAATAAATATGATGATGAAAAAAGCAACGCTCCTTAAAATTAAAAGAACAAAAACTATAAATCCAATAACATTATATATATTTTTATTAGTTTCTATTTTATCATCATGCAAAGAAGAGCCACCATTGGTTTTTTTTAATTTATATTCTGGATCAGATTCTACTTATATAACTAATAATGTTCCCGCAGCACAATATAGAAATTCATTATTAGAAGACTATACTGGAGTTCGATGTGCAAACTGCCCTGATGCACATGTTGCTGCTGTAGGATTAGCTGCTTCTCACAATGGAAGAATGAATATATTATCCATGCATCCGCTCGGAAACGCTTTAACAAGACCATATAATACAATTGCAGGTTTTCAGGATTTTCAGTTAAGAGAAGCTGCTGATTTATTGTCAATATTCGGGACAAACAAAAATTTACCCTCAATAGGACTAGATAGAGTTTTGAATAAAACTAAAAATCTATTAATAACCAATAGTGTGAACGATTGGAGTTCAACGCTCGATGCTCAACTGATAAACAATCAAACTTCACCTTTAAATATTGATATTGACAATGTATTAATTGCCAATAATGATTCTTTAAAATTAACATGTTATATAACAGCCACGCAACCTCTATCTGACTCTGTTTATTTAACATTAATCATTTTGGAAGACAGTATTGTTAATCCGCAAGATAATAATGGAGATATAGATACATTTTATGTTCATGATAATTTGGCTAGAATCTTTGTGACTTCGCAATATGGAACCTATCTTAAAACAAATTGGATAAGTGGCAGAGTTTATCGCAAACAAATAGCCGTTCATCTTAATAAAAGTTGGAATATAAATAATTGTAAAGTTTTGGCTTTTGTTCATAGAAGTGTTAATACAGCAGGCAATTCTGAAATTTGGCATTCTCAAACTAAAAAAATTAAATAATAATATAAAGTCATTGCAAACTCAACGTCATCTGTTAGCCGCGGCGAGCATCATGCCGAAGATAAAAAACAGAAAGTATAATCAAAATGAAATCACTCTTCCGCAAAAAATCGCTCAATGCTATATTAAAGCAAAGTCGCAACGAGGAAGGTGCTGAACATACCCTGCACAAAAACTTAAAACTTCGTGACCTTACCGCATTTGGCATTGCAGCAATTATAGGTGCAGGTATATTTTCAACCATTGGAAATGCAGCAGCAGCAGGTGGCCCGGGGGTTTCTTTATTGTTTGTTATTACTGCCATTGCCTGTGCATTCTCTGCCATGTGTTACGCAGAATTTGCCAGTCGTATCCCTATTTCTGGCAGTGCATACACTTATGCCTATGCCAGCTTCGGAGAATTGTTTGCCTGGATTATCGGCTGGGGATTAATCATGGAATATGCAGTGGGAAATATAGCTGTCGCTATTTCTTGGTCTGGATATTTCACCTCACTCATGGATGGTATACATATTAATGGACAACAATATTTCCACATACCTGAATGGATGACCTGCGATTATTCTACCGCCCACGACAATTATATAAAAGCTATCGATTATATAAAAACCAATAATATATGTTCGTGCGAACTTGGCAAATACATGCCCAAGTATTATGAAGGTTATCAAGGATGGATGCAAGCCCCCACATTTTTTGGCACTAGGTGTATATTGGATATCCCCGCATTTAGTATTGTTGTATTAATTACGGCACTTGTATATCGTGGCATGAAAGAGAGCAAGCGGGTAGGCAATATGATGGTATTACTCAAATTGGTTATTATCATATTTGTAATAAGTGTAGGTGCTGCATTTGTGGATGTAACGTATTATAACGATTTCTTCCCCACGGGGCTTAGCGGAATGATGAAAGGAGTATCGGGTGTGTTCTTTGCTTATATAGGTTTTGATGCCATCTCCACCACTGCCGAGGAATGCGAAAACCCACAGCGGGACTTGCCCCGTTCCATGTTTTGGTCATTGGCCATTTGTACCGTATTATATGTTTTAATTTCGCTGGTACTCACTGGTATGGTTAGTTATAAAGAACTAGGCGTAGATGATCCCTTGGCTTATGTATTCGATAAATTAAATTTGAATGAATTCAGTTTAATTATATCAATTGGTGCGGTAATAGCCATGACCAGTGTATTACTGGTTTTTCAAATGGGCCAACCGCGTATATGGATGAGCATGAGTCGTGATGGATTATTGCCCAAGAAGTTTAGCAAAATTCATAAAAAATACAGAACACCTTCCTTTGCTACCATCATTACAGGTATTGTGGTTGCTGTGCCAGCACTCTTCTTTACACTTACCGAAATGACCGACCTCACCAGTATCGGGACCATGTTTGCCTTTGTATTGGTATGCGGTGGTATTATCATACTCAACCACGAAACCAAAGAAGAACAACCAGAAAATATTCATTATAAAATTCCGTATTATAATAGTAAATATATATTGCCATTTTGTTGGGCAATTGTAATTACCCTCGTTATCATATTTAATATTGAAGGTGTGGCAGAATTTTTCAACTTCTTTAACAATCCCAAGCAACCCTTCGCCGAAAAAATACCCTTGCTCCTATTTATCATTCTCAGTATTTTTATCACCATTCGTGCATATATTAAAAACTACAGCTTCATCCCAGTTTTTGGGCTATTGAGTAATTTTTATTTGATGAGCGAGTTGGGTTATCTCAATTGGAGGAACTTTAGTATTTGGCTCGTAATTGGTTTGGTGATATACTTTTTGTATAGCAGAAAGAAGAGTAAATTGAATCACGCTGTTTAATATTATATATCTTACTTTCATTGGACAGCATCGCACAAAATATTCAAAACATCAAAGCTCAAATTGGCGAGAATTGTACTTTAGTTGCAGTAAGCAAAACCTACCCCCCTGAAACTATTATACAAGCCTACAATGCAGGTCAGCGTGTATTTGGCGAGAACTGGGTACAAGAATTAATTGCAAAAAAAGATTTATTGCCCAATGATATACAATGGCATTTAATCGGACACTTGCAAAGCAATAAAATAAAATATATTATAAATTTTGTTTCTTTAATTCATTCGGTGGATAGCGAAAAATTATTACAAGCCATCGATAAAGAAGCTGCCAAAATAAATCGTGTAGTCCCTTGTCTGCTCCAAATGTATATAGCTGATGAAGAAACAAAATTCGGCCTCGACGAGCAAGAACTATATAATATATTGGATAATTTAAGTCAATATAAACATATCCAAATAGCGGGCCTAATGGGCATGGCCACGAATACGCACAACCAAGAAAAAATAAAATCGGAGTTTACTTTTCTAAAAGATTTATATAATAAAGTGCAAGCCGAATATTTCCCAAACGATCCTGATTTCAAGCACCTCTCCATGGGCATGAGCAGTGATTATAAACTTGCCGTTGCTTGTGGCAGTAATATGATACGAATAGGGAGCATATTATTTAATAGCAAAGCCGAATAGCTATCGGTACAGTTGCTGGTAATGATTGGTAATACAATTATTACCTTATTGCGTAAAAAAAATCCCCACTATTTTTTAAATAGCGGGGAATCTTTTACTAAATATTAATATATTATAAGGTACTGATCTTAATTCTTTTTGAGAGTTCTTCCACATCGGCACGGAAGCGTTTGTCGGTTTCCATGAGGTCGTTCACTGTTTGGCAAGCATGGATAACAGTACTGTGGTCACGATTTCCGAAATAGGAACCAATATTTTTGAGAGATGCTTTGGTTAAATCTTTGGCGAAGTACATAGAAATTTGACGGGCTTGTACCACTTCGCGTTTACGAGTTTTCGATTTCACATGTTCAACGGGAATGGTAAAATAATCGCAAACCAATTTTTGTATAAAGTCGATTGAAATTTCTTTGGTAGAATTCTTTACAAAATTCTTCATCATTTGCTTGGCCAAATCCAAATCAATTTCTTTGCGATTCATGCTGCTTTGAGCCAATAATGATATCATGGCTCCTTCCAATTCACGAATATTGGTATTGATATTATGTGCTACATATTCTACTACCTCATTCGGCATAGTTACACCTTCATTATACATTTTTTGCTCGAGTATAGCAATACGTGTATCGAAATCGGGAGTACCTAAGTCGGCTGAGAGGCCCCATTTGAAGCGGGTTAGCAACCGCTCTTCTATATCTTTCAAATCTTTGGGAGCACGATCGCTGGTTAATATAATTTGTTTCCCAGTTTGGTGCAATTGGTTAAATATCTGAAAAAATATTTCTTGTGTTTTGCCTCGTCCACTAAAAAATTGTACATCATCCATAATTAATACATCCACATAATTATAGAAATTTACAAAATCATTGGTGGTTGTATTTTTTACTGAGTCGACGAATTGATTCAAGAATTTTTCGGCAGATACATATAATACTACTTTGTTTTTGTTGTTCACTTTTATTTGGTTGCCTATGGCTTGTACCAAATGTGTTTTGCCCAACCCTACTCCACCAAATATCATCAATGGATTAAATGCAGTACCACCAGGTTTGGTTGCAACTGCATAACCTGCAGAGCGTGCCAAACGGTTGCAATCGCCTTCAATAAAATTTTCGAATGTATAATTTGAATTTAAGTTAGAGTCGATATTTACTTTACGAAGACCGGGTATTATAAAAGGGTTTTTTATATTGTTGCCAATATTTAATGGCATGGTAACACCTATATTGTCGTTCTTTCCCACATTGTTGGTAGGCATGTTCACGGTATAAGGTGAGCTACTGCCTTTACTATTTTCTACTATAATATTATATTCTAATCGTGAGCCTGGCCCTAAAACTGTTTTCATAGTTTTGCGAAGCAAGTCAACATAATGTTCTTCCAACCATTCATAAAAGAACTGGCTGGGTACTTGAATTGTTAATACTTTATTTTCTAACTTCAAAGGCTTTATGGGGTGGAACCATGTTTTGAAGCTCTGCTCAGGGATATTATCACTGATTATTTTGGAACATTCGTGCCAAGCAGATTCGCAGGTTGTTGGGGTGTCGTGGGCTATCATATTAATAAGTCCGCAAGTTGTGTTTAATTATGTTTAAAAAAAAATTTTATTTCTATTGACTTTTGGAGAAAGATAACAGGATGGGCTTTCAGCGTTTTTTTTTTACAATTGGTTTTAGACAAATCTGATTATCAGTTAGTAAAAATTTAGTCGCTGATTATCAATCTCTGTAAGGCTTACATCATTGTTTATATAAAACTATTATGTAACTGCTCACCATTATTTTTATTTCCTTAATTCGTTTGCGAAAGTACTCGATTATTATGGTGATTGCAAGCACTAATTCTATGTTTTTTAATACGCTTTATAATTTGGCTTTGGAATAATAGCTTAATTTTGCAATATTATAGTAGCTTGCTATTTCTTACTTAGTTAATAATCAAACCCTTACGAAATAACTTGGTTTAACAGCAACTATTAATATGTATAAAAATGCCTGAAATAGTTTTGAATATTTTTTAAACCTTCACTTAAAATTATACTATATATATGTCTAAAATTACCCTCAGCAAGAAAATCGTGAACAGTTGGTGCATGTACGATTGGGCTAATTCGGTATATAATCTCGTTATCTGCTCGGCAATCTATCCTATATATTATGAGTCCATCACCTCAGTAAAAGATGCTGACAAAAATATTATAAAAGATACGGTAATGTTTTTGGGAATGGAATTTAAAAATACCGTATTAAGCATGTATGCACTTTCGTTTTCTTTTTTAATTGTATGCTTCCTCTCTCCTATTCTTTCATCCATAGCCGATACCCGTGGCAATAAAAAATCCTTCCTCAAATTCTTTTGTTACTTGGGTGCAACTGCTTGTGCCGGATTATATTTTTTAGTGCCTGGAATTAGTGGCGAACAACCTGCAATGCTAGGTTGGGGTATATTTTGTATGGTAATGGCAAGTATTGGTTTCTGGGGTGGCTTAGTTTTCTATAATTCGTTTTTACCCGATATAGCCTCGCACGACGATATGGATAAAATTTCGGCAAGAGGTTTCTCACTGGGATATTTGGGAAGTAGTATATTATTGATATTATGTCTTGTTTTTATCACCATCATGAAAAACATTGGATACCCGAATTCATTTGCTCCCCGTATTTGTTTCTTGGCCGTTGCAGTTTGGTGGGTATCATTTGCACAAATATTATTTTATAATGTACCCGAACAAAAAATTGGACCGCGTATAAGAGCATCCATATTTAAAGGGTTCCATAAATTGCATGATGTATATAAGAATGCCATGGCCAGCAAAAGCATGAAAATATTTTTGAGCTCTTTCTTCTTCTATAATATGGGGGTGCAAACCGTGATGCAAGTTGCGGTATACTTCGGAGCGAAATTGCTTAAATTACCAGATACAAAACTTATCCCTACAGTTCTTACTATACAATTTGTTGCCATCGCTGGTAGTTTTTTATTCTCCTATATATCCAAAATGTTCGGAAATAAACTCTCACTTTCTATTGCTATAATAATATGGTGTGGCGTTTGTGTTTCTGCTTGGTTTGTGGCCGAATATGAATCGGAGAGCGGTTTTTATATGATTGCATTTTTTGTAGGATTGGTGATGGGTGGCATACAAAGCTTGAGCCGTGCAACCTATAGCAAACTTATTCCTGAAGGCACCCATGATACCGCTTCGTTTTTTAGTTTCTATGATATTACAGAAAAAATTGCCATGGTGATTGGACTTTTCTTATTCGCATTTATCGAACAACATTCTGACGGTATGCAGAATTCTTTGTTCGCCGTGATGATATTTTTCATACTCGGATTTTTACTACTCATACCATTAAAAGATAACAGATTAAAAGCATATAAACAGTGATAGATTTACAAGACATTAATTTCGAATTTGGAGGCAGGTACTTATATAAAGAAGCCTCGTGGCAAATAAAACCAGGCGAACGCATAGGCCTTATTGGTAAAAACGGAACAGGCAAATCTACATTGCTTCGTGTATTGATGGGAGAATATTCCATATCTGGTGGCAGCATTCAAAAACAAGGAGGAATTAAAATTGGATTCCTTACCCAAGATTTTTTAGACAAAAATTTAGAAGGCTCGGTTTTGGAAGTTACCATGCAGGCATTTGAAGAACTATTAGAAATAGAAAAGCAAATGCATATAATAACGGCCAAAATGGAAACCGATTATAATGATAAATTGATGGAGCGACTCGGCGATTTGCAACATCAATATGAAATGCATGATGGATATACCATTCATAATCGGGCAGCAGAAGTTTTGGAAGGATTGGGTTTTAAAACAGAGCAGCTTGATAAACCCTTGCAACAATTCTCGGGTGGTTGGCGTATGAGGGCTTTGCTCGCTCAAATGCTATTAACCAAACCCGATTTGTTGATGCTCGATGAGCCTACCAACCATTTGGATTTACCTTCTATACAATGGCTCGAAAATTATTTAAGAACTTATGCAGGCTCTGTAATTGTAGTGAGTCACGATAGATATTTTTTGAATCGTTTGTGTAATAGAATTGTGGAGATAAGCAATCTTAAGTTTAATATATTTGAAGGGAATTTCGATGATTATATCGATCAGAAAGAAGAACGTATGTTATTACAACAACGACAATTCAGCAATCAACAACAATATATAAAAGATCAGGAAAAATTCATCAATCGTTTTCGTGCCAAAGCCAGTAAATCGGTAGCGGTACAAAGCCGTGTGAAAATGCTGGACAGACTTGATAAAATTGAAGCACCCGAAGGCGATACCGCATCGGTAGGTATCCGTTTTGGAATGGACCATGCGGGTGGAAAAGTAACTTTAGAAATTGAAAAACTACATAAAAATTTTGGCAATCTTAATGTATTTAATAATGCCGAAGGGCAAATAGTTCGTGGCGATAAGGTTGCTTTAATTGGTGCGAATGGTTTGGGTAAATCTACGCTTTTAAAAATTGTAGACGGATTATTGCCCGCCGAAGGAAAAATCACCTTGGGACATAATGTACACATGTCATATTTCTCGCAACAGCAAAGTGAGTCTTTGGACAATACCAAAACTATAGTGGACGAGCTTCAATATTTTGCACCTTGGGTTAAAGAACAAGATGCTCGTACCATATTGGGATCCTTTTTATTTACCGGTGAAGATGTATTTAAAAAAATAAAAGTACTATCGGGTGGAGAAAAAAGCAGGGTCGCTTTGGCAAAAACTGTAGTAAGTCGTTCCAACTTTTTATTATTGGACGAGCCCACCAATCACTTAGATATGCAAAGTGTAAATATATTGGCCAAAGCACTAATTGAGTACGAAGGTTCCATATTATTAGTAAGTCACGATAGGCATTTTATTAGTATGATAGCCGATAAAATTTGGTTTATCGAAAATCAAGAAATCAAGGAATACCCAGGTGGATACGATGAATTTGAAGAATGGTATAATAAACGTGTGGTGCCTCCACCAAGTATGGCAAAACAATTGCCTAAGGAAGAAAAAAGTATCGACAAAAATGATTCAGACAAAAAGCAGGTATCAAAAAACAAACTGATACAAATGCAAAAAGACATGGACAAACTGGAGAAGGAAATTGAAGAGCAAAAGGAGCAATTAAAACAAATAGAAGCAAGCTATAATAATCCAGATATAGCCAGCGATTCTACAAAACTATACGAAGCAACCGAAAAGCATAAAAAATTGTCGATAACCATAAAGCAGCTAAACCTTAACTTTGAAATGTTATTTGAGCAGATGATGTTGCTTCAAGAAAATTAAATGCTAGTATGATGAGCAAAAACAAACCCATTCGACACCTATTATATATAGGACAACTTTTTTTTATGCTGTCTATACTGCTTGGTATATCAAAAAGCAGCTATGCACAAATTAGCCTCCGTTGCGAAAACTATATTTATGATAGTTCTATCAAAACGGTTGAGTTAAAACAACCCAGTGGCGATCCGCTCACCATTATCAATTTGAACAGTGAAGATGTGCTTCGGATGGATTTTGATCAATTGGGAATGAACAATGTATATTATCAGTATTCCTTTATTTTTTGCGATGCAAACTGGAATCCTTACACTAATTATGATTTCAATGCCTATGCACAAGGGTTGCAATATACCAATGTAGACAACTGGAAATTTTCGCAAAACACTTTTCAAAAATATGTGCATTATACTTTTGACTTTCCCAGTAACAATTTTAAATTTCTGTGGGCGGGTAACTATATATTAAAGGTATCAAGAAATGATAATGCCGATGTTCCCTCCATTACCCGAAGGTTTATGGTATGCAATCAAAAAGTGAGTTATACAGCCACTATAAAACCAGCTACCGATGTAAAATACAGAAACAGCAAACAGGAAATAGATGTATTGGTTGACAACTTGGGTTATAATATGCCCAACCCTTATGCCGATGCAAAAATGGTAATTACCCAAAACAACCGTTGGGATAACGCCATCAGTGAAATGAAGCCTCGTTTTATTAGTGGCAACAAGCTCGATTATAATTTTGAAGATATAAATCTATTTAATGGGGGCAGTGAGTTCCGCATGTTCGATATCAGAACTTTGAGGGCTTATAGCCAAAATGTGGCTCGTAAATATTTCGATACGGTATATCATTGTCTGCTCAATGTGGATGAAAGCCGTGCAGCACTGCAATATTTATATATGATAGATTTTAATGGCCGTCGCTCTATAGCCAATAATGAAGGTGTGGCCAATGATCCCGATTATTCGGTGGTGCATTTTGCCCTAAGCAGTGTGGACCCATACAAACAGGATATATATATATATGGTGAGCTAACGGACTGGCAAATGAAACCAGAGTTTAAGATGCACTACAATAAAAACCTGTTTCGTTATGAATGTAAAGCCAAGCTGAAACAAGGTGTATATAATTATATGTATGTGGCCCAAGATCCAGTAACAACAGTAGCTGACGAAACATTGATAGAAGGCAACCACATGGAAAGCGAAAATAACTATACCGTTTATTTTTACTATAAAAATTTGATTTATAATTACGATGAACTTATTGGTGCTCAGACGTTCAGCTCTACAAACTCAGGTAGGTAAAAAGATATTTTTTACAAGATGTTTGTTCTTTAGAAAATAAGTCTTACTTTTGCACTCCAATTTTTTACATCAATGAAAGTTTGCGATTTAACCGGTAAGAAAGCAATGAAAGGTAACAACGTTTCGTTTTCCAACAAGAAAACCAAGCGTAGGTTCTACCCGAATTTGCATACCAAAAAATTCTTCATACCCGAAGAAAATGCATGGATTACTCTAAAGGTATCTACATCAGCTATGCGTACCATCAACAAAAAAGGCATCAATGCTTGCCTGAACAATCTAATTAAAGTCGGAAAAATTTAACCTTCTACAAGTATCATGGCAAAAAAAGGAAACCGTATACAAGTGATATTAGAATGCACCGAGCATAAAACCTCGGGTGTTCCTGGCACTAGCCGCTACATCACCACCAAAAATAAAAAGAATACCACCGAAAGGCTGGAAATAAAAAAATATAACCGGGTGCTTAGAAAAGTAACCGTTCACAAAGAAATTAAATAATAATATTATACTACTATGGCTAAGAAAGTTGTTGCTACACTAAAAACAGGAGCTGGTAAAGAATACGCTAAAATCATTAGAGCTGTAAGGTCTCCCAAAACTGGTGCCTACACTTTTAAGGAAGAAATGGTACCCAACGATAATATCAAACAATACTTTAATTAGTATTCGTTGTCTAAAAAATTTAAAGCTATCTGTGCAATGTACGGGTGGCTTTTTTGTTTAAACAAGTTGGCCGTAAACAGTTTACGGTTAACAGTTAAATTGCTTTACTAAACTAAACATCAATCCGGCGGCGGCGGGGCTATCGGGAATCAATTAAAAAAAATGGGATTTTTTGATTTTTTATATAAGGAAAAAAAGGAGCAGCTAAACAAAGGCTTGGAAAAAACCAAGACGAATTTGTTTGGACGCATTAGCAAAGCCCTACTGGGCAAAAGCAAAGTTGATGCAGAGTTTTTGGATGAGCTTGAAGAGATACTTATTAGCAGCGATGTGGGCGTTAAAACCACACTAGAAATTATAGAACGCATAGAGAAACGTGCCTCCGAAGAAAAATACTTTGGTGAAACAGAATTAAACAAATTATTAAGAAACGAAATAAGCCTTCTCCTCGATGAAAATGCACCTACTGCAAAAATAGATTTCGACTTAGTGGGCGTGCCCAAACCTTATGTTATTATGGTAGTGGGTGTAAATGGTGTAGGTAAAACCACTACAATAGGAAAACTTGCTCACCAATTTAAACAAGCAGGCAAAAAAGTGGTACTGGGTGCTGCAGATACTTTTAGAGCAGCAGCGGTTGATCAACTCAAAATATGGGGACAACGAGTTGATGTTCCCGTGGTGGCATTGGGTATGAATATTGACCCAAGTGCGGTTGCATTTGATACAGTGAAAAAAGCAGTGGAAATGGATGCTGATGTCGCAATAATTGATACAGCAGGTAGGCTGCACAATAAAGTAAATCTGATGGCCGAGTTAAGCAAAATAAAACGTGTAATGCAAAAAGTAATTCCTGATGCACCTCATGAAATATTATTGGTACTGGATGCCTCAACAGGGCAGAATGCATTTGAGCAGGCCCGACATTTTATGGCAGCAACTGATATAAACACATTGGCATTAACCAAACTTGATGGCACAGCAAAAGGAGGTGTGGTGATCGGTATCTCGAATGAATTAAAAATTCCTGTAAAATATATAGGCGTGGGCGAAGGGATGAACGACCTGCAAATATTCAATAAGCATGAGTTTGTTGATTCCTTGTTTAGTTGATAGTATGATTCAAGTGCCAAATGCAACTTTTGTTTGCTTTTAACGCTAGTTAAAATTTTATTCTATATTCCAAATTCACAATAAAACTTCTTGTCAAGCCATCTGGTCTCGTGTCTCTCACCACAAAAGGCACTCCTAAATTAAGTTGTAATAGATTACTTTTATTTATATCATAATCGAAATATACATTTCCATTTAAGGTTAATCCTTCAGAACCTTTTATATCATTTACTATGCCTAAAGCATCAGTGAATTTGTCGGTTGATAAATGATATATAGATAACAAACTTGGTGTTAACTTCATTTTTTTACCAAGCATTATTGGATAAGAAACTCTGAACAAAACATCACCACTTCGCTTAAATTTATTAGTAGATTGAAATGCTCTCAATGCTGAATTCACTGGATAACTTTCTGCTATAAATCCATTACTATTTTGTGTCAAAGGTTGTTGAAGTGCCGCAACTAATTGTATGTTTTTGATTTCATACCCAATGCCACAAGTCAAGTCATAAGTACCTAAACTAGATTGATAGTCCATTGGTAATGAGAGATTGGCTTTCATTTGATTTCCATTTGTTAGTGGTATTTTTGTTCCAAATGTAAGTCTTGTTCTTCCTGCTATTTTATAATTTGCATTCAAATAAATATCTGAAAGTCCCAATGCCAAAACATTATTACCTTGTTGCAATAATGAGGTTAACTTTACATCAATTGAAAACTTATTGTTCAATATTCTATTATATTCAAGATAATTGCCAAAAGTGGAAATAGCATAGTCTGCCTTGCCGAATGATACACCAATTTTAAACTGGTTTTTCATTTTGTCAATACTGTCTAACGAGTTTGGTTTAAAACTGTTTAAAGTACAAAAACCTGCATCGCTGCACCCTTGTGCATTGGCAAATTGTACCAATAAAGTGAAACAAGTTGCAAGTGAAAATTTAATTTTAATATTTCTCATTTTCTATTATATAATTAATGTCCTTTGTGCTATTTGGATTAATTAGCGGTAACTTTTTAAATGACGCTTTGGGCTTGGCGAAGGTGGCTATTTATAGCACAAACTTTCATACATAATCAGTTTTTTAAATCATTTTGTTCTGTAAATATGTAGAGCAACATATGTGTCTTCTTTTTAGAGTTTAATTCGTCAGGTCCAGTATAAACATAAGTAATTTTCAATTCTGGGTGTTTGTCCTCAAATGCTTTAATCGTATTTTCCCAAACGAACTTGTCACCTAAAAATGGAAAGTCAAACTTATAAACGCCCTGAACGACTTCTTCGCCTCGCACAGGTAGTGTTTTGTTTGAAGAAGTACTTTTTGAAAAGTCCAGAATAGAATAGGAAGTTATAATAGTTAATAATGTTCCTACCAATACTCCTATTTTAATGTCTTTGGTAAACGAAAATTTTATTAATCTTTCTTCGATTAGTGAATTATATTTATATACTACCCAAGAAACTACCAATATTATCCAAAATATGCCGTGTTCAAGCAAATTAAATCTATCTCCAAAAACTTGGTCGCCTATTGAAAATAAACTGAATAATAAAACAGAGAATGAAACTCCTCTATAAAACCATTGTTCCGAAATTTTATCCTTGCCTTTATATAGGTTGAATAAAGAAAATAAATAGCAAACAAATGCCACTATTTCTAAGGTAGAAATTCCTGCTAATGCTATTGTCGCAAATATTGGGTCTGTAAGTCCTAATGAAGCAAAGAATTTTATAAAGAGTGTATAAAAATCTGCTCCCACCCAATATGGATAGACGTCAGGAATGATTTTGTCTATTACAGTTAAAGCCCCAAAAAATGTCCAATAGATTAGGATAAAGTATTGTATTAATTTTTTCTCTTTCATTTTATGCTATCTGTTTGAATGTAGATAATAAGTCCATCTGACTCTGCTAATCTCAATGGAGTTGGTGCTGTGTAAATATAATTTATGCTTAACGATGGGTTGTCCTCTTTAAATTTTGCAATAGAATTTTCAAATGCTTTGCTACCAGCAAGAAATGGAAATTTAATTTTGTATTTGTTTTCGGTTATTTTAATTGCATCTACTGCTTGGGTTCTTTCTATAAATGAAGAATGATTATGCCAAAAAATTGCAAAAGTAGTAGTAGCAGTTATTACAATTGTAAAAACTGCTGAAACAAAAAACTGTTTTTTCCCAATTGAAAAGTTGTCAAAAATTTGAATTTTGTCTATGCGGATAAATATAATCCAAGATAGCAGCGTAATAAACCAAAATAAGCCATGCTCCAAAAGTTCAAAGTGGTCGCCAAAAACCTGATCGCCAAGTGAAAAGTAAGTAAATGTGGTTAGTGTTAAAACAATCCCTATAAAAAACCACGAACGAGCAGAGTCAATATTTTTCTTTATGAAATGATACAATGCACCAGAAAAAAACACAAGAGCAAAAATTTCTAAACCCGCAGTAATTATCAATGCCACATTTGCAATAATTGGATTGCCAAGTCCTAGTGAGTCAAAAAATCTTTCAACTTGTGCGAACCTGTCCTTGCCCACAAATAAGAAATGTGCACCTCCAATTATTTTGTCAATGACGTTTAATAACCAAAATAATATCCAATAAAGAAGGATAAAATACCTTACAAGGTCTTTTCCAATTATTCTGTTATTGATAACTAAATTTTTATTTTCCATTTCTCATTACATTTTGAAATCTCGTTTGTTGATGTATATCTTTCCAATTATGCACCCTGTCCTGTACAATTAC
>Ga0163151_10001477_pt1 | contig 39291 bp, 25 predicted proteins | sample OliLakLV19MP5IB2_FD_145596 | JGI IMG/M metagenome (GOLD analysis project Ga0163151, IMG submission 145596) | Freshwater microbial mat bacterial communities from Lake Vanda, McMurdo Dry Valleys, Antarctica - Oligotrophic Lake LV.19.MP5.IB-2 | ecosystem: Environmental > Aquatic > Freshwater >... | reverse complement strand
CGGGCATGGTGCTCGCCTTCCAGTCCGGGTTCTCTTTCATGAAAGTGTTCAACGAGCCGATCTACGTGGGATCGGTGGTCGGCCTGTCGTTGGTCAAAGAGCTTGGCCCCGTGCTCACGGCGATGGTGATTTCGGGCCGCGTGGGCGCTTCCATCACCGCCGAGCTCGGCACCATGAACGTAACCGAACAGCTCGACGCCCTCTATACGCTCGGCACCAACCCGGTCCGCTACCTCGCCGTGCCCCGATTCCTCGCCATGATGGTCATGGTGCCGATTCTCACCGCGCTCGCCAACATCATTGGCGTGACCGGCGGTTTTATCGTCGCCGTCGCCCAGCTGCGCATTCCCGGCGGCGTTTACTGGGAGGAGGTCCGCACTTTCGTCGACATGGGCGACGTGAGCCACGGCCTCATCAAATCGTTTTTCTTCGGGCTCATCATGGTCACGACGTCGTGCTACATGGGCTTCAACTGTTCGGGCGGCGCCGAAGGCGTCGGCAAGGCCACCACCCGCGCGGTGGTGATCTCCATGGTGCTCATCCTCGTCGGCGATTATTTCCTGAGCGCCATCCTGGTCAGCCTGGGAATCGGGGGATGATCCGGATCGAGGGACTCGAAAAGAGCTTCGGCCGCAACAAGGTGCTGCGCGGTGTCGACCTGGAGATCAAGGAAGGCGAAACGCTCACGATCATGGGCGGCTCGGGCACCGGCAAGAGCGTGCTCATCAAGCACATGGTCGGCCTTCTTACGCCGGACAAGGGCCGCATCTGGGTGGACGACGTCGAGATCACCAACCTGGGCGAGGAAGAGCTTCAGAAAGTCCAGCGCCGGTTCGGCTACCTCTTTCAGGGTGCCGCCCTGTTCGACTCTCAGACGGTGGGGGAGAACATCGGCTTCGGCATCAAGCACCTGCGGCCGGACCTCGTCCCGCGGCTCAAGGAAGTGGTGGCCGAAAAGCTGGAGCTGGTGGGCCTCAAACCCGAGATCGCCGACCTGAAACCTTCCGAGCTGTCGGGCGGCATGAAGAAGCGCGTCGGACTGGCCCGGGCGATCGCCTATGAGCCTGATTACATTTTGTACGATGAGCCGACCACGGGGCTCGATCCGATCATGTCCGACGTCATCAACGACCTGATTCTTGGTGTGCAAAAGAAGCTCGGCGTGACCTCGGTGGTCGTTACCCACGACATGAACTCCGCCTATAAGATCTCTAACCGCATGGCGATGCTCTACCAGGGCAAGGTGGTATCCATCGGCACGCCCGACGAGATCCGAAACACCACCAATCCGCTGGTGAAACAGTTCGTGACCGGCTCGTCCCAGGGCCCGATCCAGATGCAGGTGCGTACCTTCGAATGAACCAGGAAACGAAAGTCGGCCTCTTCCTCCTTATCTCCATCTGCGCCATTGCCCTTTCCGCCATTTTTCTCGGCAACATTCATCTCTTCAAGCGCACTCACCGCTTTTACGTGACCTTCACCAACGTGGAAGCGCTGCCGCCCAAAGCCGCGGTCAAGATTGCCGGCGTCGAGGTCGGGTCCGTGCGCCGCGTCGAGCTCGTCGACGGCCGCGCCCGCGTCACCCTTGAACTCGACCCGGAGATCACGCTCTACAAGGATGCCCGCGCCAAGGTGGGCTCCACGGGCATTATTGGCACCAAATTTGTGGAGCTCTTTCCGGGTTCGCCCGCTCAACCCAAGCTGGACGTGAACTCGACCATCGTGGGAGACGAAGGCAGCGGCCTTCAGCAGATCGCTGACAAGCTTTCGAGGCTTTTCGACAAGAACGATAAATATGGCGACGCGATCGAGAACCTTCAGGAATCGATCGCCAACATCCGCAATGTCACGCGCTCGCTCAACGTCGCCATGGGCAACCACGCCGCCGAGATGGAAGAGATCGTGCTTAACATCAAGGAGATCACCGAGAGCGCGAAGGTCTTCACCGCGCATATCGAGGAGATTTCCACCGAGCGCAAGGAAGACGTGAAGATCGCCCTGGCCAAGTTCCGGGACATCGGCGTGAAGCTTGACGCCATCATCACCCGGGTCCATGAGGGTAAGGGCGCCATCGGCACGCTCCTCAACGACGAGCAGACCGGCCAGGACGTGAAGGAAGCCGTGACCTCCATCAAGGACACCGCCGCGTCGGCCAAGAAGGTGCTGGGCCGCTTCACGATGATCAACACCTATTGGAACTACCGTTACCGCTACGATTTCAGGGACGAGGAAAGCCGCTCGGACATTTCGGTCAAGTTCGTGCCGCGCCCGGGCAAGTTCTACGCCTTCGGCGCCACCAACGTGGGCGAATCGATCAGGGACGAGAAGAACGTGGCCTTCGAACGGAGGAACCGCATCATGGCCGTGATGGGCGCCGACCGCGGGCCGTTCACCGGCTATGTGGGCGTGATCGAATCACGCGGCGGCGGCGGGCTGGCGTTCCGGCCGCTCTTCTTCAACAAGAAGCTCTCGCCGCGCTTCGTGATCACTGCGGACGCGTCGGACTTCTCGCGCGATCGCACCGTCCTGGGCAAGCGTCTGGAAGGCGCCCTCGTGAACGTGGGGGCGAACGTGGCGGTCACGCGCTGGCTGTGGCTCGGTGCCCGCTGGCGCGACGTGATGGACCGCAGCGCCTTCCAGGCCTACGCCAACATCATTTTCCGCGACGAGGACCTGTCCTACCTCTTCGGCTTCGCATCGCTGGCAAACTAGCCGTGATGCGGAGTGGTATACTTTTCTAAATTCGCCGTTTTTCGCTCTGGTCCCAGGAGGACTTGCATGGCCGCGGTTTCGACGCGCCTCTACTCCCTTTCTCAGGTGGGTGGTCAATGCGTGATGGTTCTGGAAGAGATCGACGGGCCCCGCCTGCTCCCGATCTGGATCGGTCTTTATGAGGGCGGCGCCATCGGCATGGCCCTTTCGGGTCAGCAGTTTCCGCGTCCGCTGACGCACGACCTTTTCATGGTCGTCATCCAGCAGCTCGGCGCCAAGCTCAAGCACGTGATGATCACGGAGCTGAAGGATTCAACTTTTTACGCCGAGATCGCCGTTCTGAACGGGACGAAGGAAATGATCATCGACGCCCGGCCGAGCGATTCCGTGGCGCTCGCGGTGCGCGCGAACTGCCCGATCCTCATCAACGATGGTGTATTCAAGGCCTGCCCGGAGCTGCTCAAGCCGATCACGGAAGACGAAGTGAACGATTTTAAAAAGAAGTTGGACACGATGACCCCCGAGGACTTTTTCAAAGACCTCAAGAAGAAAGAGGGTGGTTCACCGGAAGAGTCCCAGTAAAGGAGAAACCATGTTTCATGTGATTCGTGGGGTTGCGTTGGTGCTTGGCCCCGTTATCGGTTTTGCGATTGGACGTTCGGCGGACGCGGCCCTTGTCGGTCTGGGCGTCGCCTGCCTGGTGGTGGCCGCGGAACTCGTCATCGAGAGAATTCCTCTCGACGCGCTCGTGTTCGGCGGCATCGGCGCCGTGGGCGGCGTCGTGGTGGCCAAAGTCGTCGAGTGGCTCGTCTTCAAGCTCGACAACCCCACCTGCTACCGTTTCATGTCCGACAACATGCTCGTCATCAACCTGGTCTTCGCCTATCTCGGCTGCGTGATCGCCGTGCGGAAGAAAGGCGAGCTTGAGCTTCTCGACAAGAACATCGTGGTCAAGGACACCAAGGTCCGCGATTCGAAGATCATCGACACCTCAGTGCTCATCGACGGCCGCCTGGCCGACATCGCGGAAACGGGTTTTCTTTCCGGACCGCTCATCGTCCCGCGCTTTGTTCTCCACGAGCTTCAGATGGTGGCCGATTCGGCCGACGCCATGAAGCGTCAGCGCGGCCGCCGCGGCCTGGACATTCTCAAGCGCCTGCAGGACAACCCCGACGTCAACGTCAAGATCTATGACAAGGACTTCCAGAATATCAAGGAAGTCGACACGAAGCTCCTTGAGCTGGCCAAGGAATTGAACGCGAAGGTCGCAACCACCGACTTCAACCTGAGCAAGGTGGCGGCGCTCCAGGGCATTCCGATCCTCAACGTCAACGATCTCGCGGGCGCGCTCAAATCGGTCGTCCTTCCGGGCGACACGCTCCCCATCTACCTCGCCAAGGAAGGCAAGGAACGCAACCAGGCCGTCGGTTACCTGGACGACGGAACCATGCTCGTTGTGGAAGAAGGCCGCCGCGCCATCGGTCGCCGCGTGAGTGTTCACGTCAGCTCCATTCTCCAGACGCCCGCGGGCCGCATGATTTTCGCCCGCATTCAGGAAGGCAGCACGCCGCATCACGTGGTGGAAGACCGCCCCAGTGGTGAGGTTTCCGCGCCCGGCGCCTGATCCGTGGCCACGGGGGTGGTCCTCCTTGCCGCGGGATCGGGCAATCGTTTCGGTGGACGCACCCCCAAGCAGTTCCTTCCGTTTAACGGTGAGCCGCTTTTCGTGGCCTCGCTGCGCGTGTTCGGCTCCGTGCCGTCCGTGAAAGAGATCGTCCTCGTGGCGCCGCCCGGCCGCTCGGGCGCCCTTCGCCGGCGCCTCCCCCGCCTTCCCGGTCGCGTCACGGTTTCCGTGGTGGACGGCGGTTCGTTCCGCGGCGCTTCGGTCAGGAACGGCGTGAACGCGCTCACCGCGCGCGTGAAGGTCGTCCTGGTTCATGATTCGGCCCGTCCGCTGGTCACCGCCGACATCGTCCGCCGGGTCGAAGCTGCGGCGCGACGCACCGGTTCGTCTCTCGCCGCCTGGCCCGTGGCCGACACGCTCAAGCAGGAGGGCCGGCGTGGACGCGTGGGCCGGACCATTCCGCGCGACGGCCTCTGGGTCGCCCAGACGCCGCAGGGTTTCCGCCGCGACGTCGCCCTCAAATGTCTTCTGAACCCGCGGCCCGGAGCGACCGACGACGTGGCATTGGTCGAGGCGCGGCGGCTTCCCGTCGAACTCGTCCCCGGCAGCCCGACGAACATCAAAGTCACCACTCCGCACGATTTGCGGCTGTGTCGGGCGCTCCGCTCATGACACGGACGGGCATTGGTTTCGATTCTCACGCCTTCTCCGAGGGCGGTACGCTGATGCTCGGCGGCGTGACGTTCGCGGGCGTGCCCGCGCTCCAGGGCCACTCGGACGGCGACGCGCTTGTCCACGCCATCATCGACGCCTTGCTCGGCGCGGCCGGCGCCGGCGACATCGGACAGCTTTTTCCCGACACCTCGGCGGAGTTCAAGGGAATGTCCAGCCTGAAAATGCTGGGCGTGGCGCTTGAGAAAGTGCGCGCGGCGGGCTTTTCCCCGTCGCACGTCGACGCGGTCGTGGTGGCCGACCGGCCGAAACTGGCGCCGGCGCGGGAGAAGATGTCGGCCGCGATCGCTGACGTCCTCGGGCTCGCCGCCGCCGACGTCAGCATCAAGGGGAAGACGCAGGAAGGGCTTGCCTGGTTTTCGGGCGGGCCCGGCGGCGTGGCGGTGTGGGCCACGGCGAACATCGAACGGAAGAAACCATGAGTGACCTGATTTTTCATAACACGCTGACCGGCCAGCCGGAACCGTTCGTGCCCATGCAGGCCGGGCAAGCGAACGTCTACGTCTGCGGCATCACGCCCTACGATGAGACGCACCTCGGACACGCCCGGTGCTACGTGGTGTTCGACGTGGTCAAACGCGTGCTTAAGAGCCGCGGTTTTGCGGTCCGCCACATTCAGAATTTCACGGACGTGGACGACAAGATCATCGAACGCGCGCGCCATAACAATGTGTCGGCGCTCGATTACCCGAAGAAGTACATCGAGGCCTTCAAGGCCCAGATGAAGCGCCTCAACGTTCTGCCCGCCGACCAGTATCCGCTCGTGACCACGCACATGCCGCAGATCGTCAAGCTTGTGGGCGAGCTGGTGGCCAAAGGATTGGCGTACGAGCTCGATGGCTCCGTCTATTTCCGCGTGCGCGACTTCGACCGGACGGCGCGCGCCCACGAGACTCTTCACCTGCCCAAAGGCTACGGCTCGCTTTCCAAGCGCGACATCGACGAACTGGAAGCGGGCGCCCGCGTGGAAGTCGACGACCGCAAGAAAGACCCGCTCGATTTTGCCCTGTGGAAGAAATCCAAGGAAGGCGAGCCGGCGTGGCCATCGCCCTGGGGGCACGGCCGTCCGGGCTGGCACATTGAATGCTCCGCCATGGCGATGGAATATCTTGGCGCCGAGTTCGACATTCACGGCGGCGGGCTCGACCTCGTGTTTCCGCACCACACCAATGAGGTTGCCCAGTCGGTGGGCGCCACCGGCAAACGCTTCGCCCACCTGTGGATGCACAACGGTTTCGTGACCGTGAACTCGCAGAAGATGTCGAAGTCGCTCGGAAATTTTTTCACGCTCACCGACATTTTCGCGAAGTTCGCCCCGATGTCGGTCCGCTACTTCCTGCTCACCCAGCATTACCGGAGCCCGCTTAATTTTTCGGACGTGGAACTGACGGTCGCCGACAAGACCTGGAAAGACCGGCTCTGCGGCGCTCACCGCGTAGCGCAGTCCTGGGTGGCGAGACTCGGGAAGGGGGATATCCAGCCCGAGCCGAGCGACAGCCGCGCCTCATTCGACGCCGCGCTGGCCGACGATCTCAACACCGCCGAAGCGCTGGGCGCCCTCAACGTTTTGTGCACGGAAATCTTCACCGCCGACCATGCCATGGCCACCGCGGCCCCGGGTGACCAGAAGTCGGCCTGGACCACGCGGTTCGCCGAGATCGATGCGATGCTTGGCGTGCTGGGCCTCCAGGTGCCGGCCGAGGAATCGTCGTGGCCGGACGACGTTCTGGCCCTCGTGCGCGAGCGCCAGGACGCCCGCGCGAAGAAGGATTGGGCGGCCTCCGACCGCCTGCGTGACGCTTTGAAAGCCAAGGGCGTGATCGTCGAAGATAAATCTGACGGTCCGCGACTAAAAAAGGTCTGACATGAAAAATGACAAAAGCCACCGCGGCCGACGCGGAAAGAACTTCGAGAAGAAACAGGACCGCCGGGGATTCGGCGATGCGCGCCGCGGCGCGAGGCAAGACGCGGCAGCCGGCCCGGCCGAACCAGCGGCCGAGCCGACCAACACCGCGGAGGCCCGGGGGCGCGAGCGCGAAGTGACCGATGTGGTGTATGGGCGCTGGCCCGTGCGCGAGGCGCTCAAAGCGGGGCCCGTGGGAAAGGTCTTCATCGCCCGCGGTGCGATCGGCGGACCGGTCGATGAGATCGTTTCGCTCGCGCGGGAGAAGCGCGTGCCTTTTCATTTCGTGGAGCGCCATCAGATCGATCGCATGTCCGGCGGCGGGGACGTCGTCCATCAGGGTGTGGTGGCGATGGTTCAGCCCATGGCATTTGCGGAACTAAGCGCCGTGTTCGAGGCCGCCAAGAATTCCAAAAGCAAGGGCGCCCGGCTTCTCTTCATGGACGGCATCACTGATCCGCACAATCTCGGGTCGCTGCTTCGGTCCGCCGTTTACTTCGGCGTCGCCGGCGCCGTGATCCCCAAGTGGCGGGCGGCCACATTGACGTCTACGGTGGTGCGGGCGTCGGCCGGCGCGGCCCGTCTGATCCCGGTCGCACAGGTGGCCAATCTGGTTTCAGCCATCGAAAGCGCTAAGAAAGAAGGTTTTTGGATTGTGGGTGCGGACATGGATGGCGTTAACGCCCGCACCGCCGACCTGCCTCGCCCGTTCGGTTTGGTGATGGGTTCGGAAGGCGAGGGACTGCATTCCCTGGTGAAGAAGAAGTGCGACGTGGTGGTCGGAATTCGCCGGCCTGACGCCGCTATCGGCATCGATTCTCTGAATGTGGGCGTGGCCGGCGGCATCCTTTTGGGGACTTACGCGTAATAGTGAAAACGCACGTTGCTATTTTGCGGAGCGTTATATTACCATCACCGGCGGTCGATTTTGTTCGGCCGCTTTCGGTTAGTATCCGAAAGGAAGCGTCACCCCATTTCCGCGGTCCGCCGTGCATGACCGCCGATGTAGCTCAATGGTAGAGCAACGGTTTTGTAAACCGTAGGTTGGGGGTTCGAGTCCTCTCATCGGCTTACCGACTTACTGAGACTTGGCTACCCCCTAACCTGTCTCCCTTGACATTGGTTGCTGATCAGTTGGTCGTCAGGGCTGTCGCTGAGCCCTAGCGGGCGACTTTTATTGTTCTGCTGTTGGTCAGAAAATTATCGTTAGTGGAAAGGAGTAGTCACACTATCTCTATGAAGAGCAAACTCACCCGGGTCATCCTCGCCGCTTCCGTTCTCGCCGTTCCCTTTTTCACCGGCTGCAAAAAAGATGGAGCTTCTTCCTCCGACAAGTCCGTGGTCATCTGGCATTGGATGACCGACCGAGACGAAGCCCTTCAGCAACTGGCCACCAAATACAAAGAGCAAACCGGCAACGACGTTCAGTTCCAGCTTTACGCTCCCTCTGACGTTTACCAGCAGAAAGTCCGCGTCGGCGCCCAGACCAGCAGCCTGCCCGACGTCTACGGCATCCTCGGCGACGCGCGCGACGTGGCGACCTTCGTGGAAGCGGGCCATGTCGAGAACCTCACCGTGGCGCTCGGCGACGGCGCCGGATCGTGGAAAGATTCGCTCTTTACCGAAGCGCTCGAAACCTCGTTCTTCAAGCCCGGTAACCCGTTCAGTGTTCCCGAGGGTTACTACGGCGTGCCGATCGACGTCACGACGATCCCGATGATCTACAACAAGAAACTTTTCAAGAAGGCCGGCCTGAACCCCGACGTGCCTCCCGCGACGTGGGACGAGTTCCTCGAAGCCGGAAAGAAGCTCAAGGCCGCGGGCGTCACCGGCTTCACGAGCGGGTGGGGCGAAGTCTGGCTCATCTACTCCCTCGCCTCTGACCTCGCCTTCAACAAGATGGGCGAGGAAAAAGTGATGAAGACCTTCCGCGGCGAGGTGCCGTACACCGACCCCGACTGGATCGACGTCTTCCGCGCGTTCGAGAATTTGCGCAAGGCCGGCTTCGTCGACCCCAGCCTCGTGACGCTGGGCAACAAGTCCGCCGAACAGGCGTTCGCGTCCGAGCGTTCGGGCATGACGTTCAACGGTTCATGGGCCGTCAACGTCTACGCCGGCATGAACCCCGCGCTTGAGTTTGCGCCGTTCCGCGTTCCCGCGCTCGGCAACAAATTCCCGCAGCCCGTTTGGGGCGGCGCCGGCTCGACCTTCATGGTCAACGGCAAGTCACCGAAAAAGGCCGCGGCCATCGAATTCCTCAAGTGGCTCTCGCAGAAAGACCAGGCCGCCTTCCTTGCGTCGTCGACGAAGAACCTTCCCGCCGTGAAGGACGTCAACGTGGAAGCCGCGCCGGTCCTGTCCGAATTCTCCGCCCTCATGAAAGATTCGATTCATCCGAATCGTTTCACCGTGAGCGAAGACCCGCGCGTGCAGGAAGTCTTCAACAAGGGAATTCAGTCCATCCTGATCGGCGAGAAAACGCCCGAGCAGGTGGGCGCCGACGTCGCCAAAGCCAAAGGGAAAGCCACGAGGAAATAAGTGGAGTCCCAGCCGATCGCATTGAAAAAGACCCTCAGGTCTCTCCTCGACTGGGGAACGATGAGCAATTACTTGTTCATCCTCCCGGCCGTGGCGATGTTCCTGACGTTCAACGTCTACCCGTACTTCAAGGTTTTTCAGCTCTCGGTTTATTCGTGGAACGGAATTTCCGGCGCCCCGCTGTTCGTGGGCCTGGAGAATTTCAAGGACATCCTTTTCGACAACCCCGCGTGGTGGGCGTCGATGCGCAACGCCCTCTACATCACCCTGCTCGCTCTCACGATCCAGAACGGCGTCGCGCTGCTGCTGGCCTGGCTCGTGGACCGCGACATCAAGGGCGGCCAGATCTACCGCTCCATCTTCTTCCTTCCGCCGATCCTCTCGGGCATCGTCGTCGGCCTCATCTGGAACTGGATTTACCAGGGCGACTTCGGATTGCTCAACGTGATGCTCGAACGCATGGGCCTGGGCGCTTACAAGCATGCCTGGCTGGCCGAACCCGGCACCGCGATCACCTCGCTGGCCGTCGTTCACATGTGGAAGGGTTTCGGTTGGGGCTTCATCATCCTGCTGGCGGGCCTTCAGGGAATTCCGCGTGACCTTTATGAGGCCGCACGCGTCGACGGCGCGAGCGAACTCCGCATCTTCTGGCGGATCACGGTGCCGTTGATGATCCCCGTGTTCATTTTGGTGTCGGTGCTCACCGTGCTCGGCACCATGCAGCTTTACGATCTCGTCATCACCACCACGCGCGGCGGCCCCGGTTCCCACACCGAGGTGCCCATGAAGCGCATCCTCGACGAGATCACACCCGGCTCGCGCCTCGGCTACGCCTGTTCGATGGGCCTGGTATTCGGCGCCATTCTCCTCGTGGTCTCCATGCTGCAGATGCAAATCTCGAAACGGGCGAAGGTAGACTAATGAGCGTGACCGCGGCCACTCCTGAACCGGCAGTCACTGCCGTGAAAGCCCGCTCCTTCAAAGCCGAGCGAACGATCGCGCGGATTAAAAGCGCCCTTCGCTCCACGGGCGCGCATCTCATCCTCATCCTCGTGGCCGCGAGCTGCATCTTCCCGCTCATCTGGATGTTTTCGTCGGCCCTGAAAACCAACGCGACTGTTTTCACCGACATGAGCCTTTTCCCGTCGAACCCCAACTGGGGCACCTTCGCCACGGCCTGGACCAAGGGCAAGTTTGGCGTCTACTTCTTCAACAGCGTCTTCTACACGACGATCTGCGTGTTTGGCGTGCTCGTGATCTCGTCGCTGGCGGCCTTTGCCTTCGCCCGCTTCCAGTTCCCCGGCAAGAACGCGATTTATTACACGTTCCTGGCCACGATCATGATCCCGGTGCCGGGCGCCATCGTGGCGCTCTACATCCTGCTCATGAAGCTGGGCCTGGTGGACACGCGGCTCGGCTACATGCTGCCGCAGATCAACGGCGGCCTCGCGCTTGGCCTCTTCATTCTCAGGCCGTTCTTCGAGCGAATACCCAAGGACCTGGAAGACGCCGCGCGCATCGATGGATGCGGCCGGCTCGGCATTTACTGGCACGTGGCGATCCCGCTGGCCAAGCCGGCGCTCGCCGTGGTGGCGCTTTTCACCGCGCTCAACGTCTGGAACGAATTCATGCTCGCGCAGCTCGTGCTTCAATCCCAGTCGCTGATGCCGCTTCAGTTGGGACTCGTCAAATTCTGGGGCGGAACCCTCACCGAATACCCGCTCCTCATGGCCGGCATGACCATCTCCGTGGTTCCCATCGTGATTGCCTACGTGTTCCTCCAGCGGCACATCATCGCGGGCGTGACGGCGGGCGCGCTCAAGGGTTAAAAGCTCCGCAATTCGGCGCGAGACGGCGAGCGGTTTTTTCACCCTGTTTTCCGTCGATAAAATAGCTTCCCGTTCCAACGAATTTTCGTACACTCTCGCTCCCTCTGGGCAGAGGCCTGGCACCCACCTAACCGGGCGCCGTAACACTGGTGTTAAAAGGGACCGATGACGCGAAAGTTTCGCACGAGCAGCGTTGCTCTCCTCTCCTTCCTGTTGCTCGAACTCACATCCTCTCCTCTCACGGCCAACCCGAAACCGGGCGAAGCGCGCTCCCCGCGCTTGACGGAATCCGTCGCGCCGGTGGACTACGCCGCTTACGGCACGTTCGAGAACGTCGGCACGCCGCGCTACCGGTATGTCATCACGGACCGCGCGGCTCTCGCCGAAGAATCGGGCGCCGGCATCTTCCCCAACGACGGCAACCTTTCCGACGACCCGGAGTTCAGGCGCCTTCTCGCCGCCCACCGCCTCGACGGACCGCTCGACAAGTTCCGCCCCGAGGTCGACCCCGTTTTGTCCTATTACAAATGGGTTTCGCAGAAAGGCGCGCAGAACCAGGGACTGCGGCTCTACAACATCGCGCGTAGCCTCGAGGAGATGGGCCGTCTGTGGCAGGCGCTCAAGGCCTATCACGCCGTGGTGGTCCACTTTCCCAAGTCAGTGAGCTGGCAGGACGGCTCGCCGTGGTACGTTGGCGTCTCGGCTCTCGACTCGGTCCACCGCTTAATCGGCCAGCACCCCGAATGGAAGCTCGACCTGGTCGATGCCAAAATCCTGGTGAAGAACGGCTATGACAAGAAGGCGACCAACGACATCTTTGAGATCAGCCCTGGCCAGTGGGCCGATCGCGCGCAGCGCGAGAAACGCGCCGAGATGGATCGCCCGCGCACCACGTTCGAGCGCGGGAACGTCCGCTTTGTTCGGGTCGGCGACGGGGGATGGCAGCTTCGCGTGAACGATCGACCCTTCCTGATTCGCGGCATCTCCTACTTTCCCACGCCCATTGGGCGCAGTCCGGATTGGGGTTACAAGCCCCACTCGGACTGGATGACCTCGGACGAGAACCGCAACCGCCGGGCCGACGGGCCCTACGACAGTTTCGTCGACGCCAACGGCAACAACAAGCAGGATGACGATGAGCCCGCCGTGGGGGACTTCCGCCTCATGGAGAACCTGGGCGTCAACACCATTCGCCTCTATCACCACACCTCCAACGGTGACCTGATGCGCGAACTATCGGACAACCACGGGATCAAAGTTTTGATGGGGGACCTCGTGGGCGCCTACACGGTGGGCTCGGGCGCGGCCTGGGAAGACGGCACCGACTACAGCAACGCCATGCAGCGCGAGAAGATGCGCGCGAGCGTCCGCCAGATGGTCATGGACAACAAGAACGAGAGCTACGTGCTCATGTGGGTCCTGGGCAATGAGAACAACCTGGGCCACGGAAATAATGCGCGAAAAGATCCCCAGACCTACTACCGCTTTATAAACTCCCTCGCCCGTATGATCCACTCGCTCGATCCTTCCAGACCGGTCGCCCTGTGCAACGGGGACATTGAGTTCCTCGATCTCATCACGCGGGAATGTCCCGACGTGGATGTGCTCGCCATCAACGCCTATCGCGGAAAGCACGGCATGGGCGAAAGTTTCTGGTCAGGCCTTAAGGAAATCTGGAAGCGGCCCGTGCTGATCTCCGAGTTTGGCTGCCCCGCCTACAATGGCGAGCAGAGCGCCGAAGACGCCGAGAACACCCAGAGCGCCTACCTCGTCGCCAACTGGAAGGACATCGAATCGCACGCGGCCGGATCGAAGACCGGCAATGCCATCGGCGGCGTGCTCTTCGAGTTCGTCGACGAATGGTGGAAGGCCGGGCCGACGTACGACGCGTCGGTTCAGGACAAGCGTCCCCAGACCAAGGGGCCTTTTCACGGAGGATGGATTTACGAGGAATGGCTGGGGCTCACGACGCAGGGCGACGGCGACAAAAGCCCCTTCCTCCGGCGGCTGCGCCCCGCCTACACCGCTTTTCAGAAAGGGCCCTGGCACGAGCCGATGAATTTCCGCACCGGCGCCAATATCGCCGGCCAGCCTGAGGCAGCCGATGCGAATTAGCGGCCGCCTCCTCATCGCGGCCACGCTGGCGACGATCCCGGTTCTGCCCGGGTTCGCCGCTGAATCCTCCTACCTCGAACCCGGCACCTTCCGGTTGTCCCACGAGCTCATTCTCGAAGCCCTTCTTCACAACACCGTCGGCGGTTTCCGGGAGACCGACGACGACCTGAACAAAACCTACGCCAAGACGGGCAACGGCAAGGGCCCCGCCAAGTCCGATTTTGGCCAGTCCCTCCTCACGGAGGCGGCGGCCCGCTTCTCTCCCGGCATTTTCACCCGCGTCCTCTTCGAGCTTCAGGGCGGCTACGCCGACCGGTTCTGGCGTCCCATCAACGAGAATCACCGCCTCGACAACCAGGACCGGCACGCCGTCATCCGCCAGGCCGAGGCCAAGCTCGACCGCGACGAATGGTACGTGCACGGGTTCTATGGCGTCGGCCACGACAGCTGGGAGGGAAAGGGCGACTTCTTTGGGCTCTATCCCGCGTCTTATCCTGATGATGACTATCTGCGCCACTCCGGCTCGTTCGGGATTTACCCCGACAGCTTCAAACAGGATCTCTTCCTGAACATTTCCGGCCGCCACGCGCCGCAGGGCTTCGAAGCGGGCGGGCGCCTGCTCGGCTTCGAAGGCGCCGTCGCCTACGGCGACGAGCTCGCCTGGGGCCTTGAGCCGTCCGTTTACGCGCGAACGTCGACGGGGTTGGGGACCGGCCGCATCACCGGCGTGGTCAAGGACGAGCAGTTGCCGTCGTCGCTGACGTTGAACGGCGAAGAGAACCATGTCCGCTCGGGCGCGATCTCGTATGACGTCACCACCGAGGAGGGGAACCGGTGGCAGGCCGGTGTGCTCTATAGCCCTTACCGGTCGGGGGAAAATTACGTGATTGCCCGTCCGGTGCCCGCGGGCACCGGCCTGCAGGGGTCGTCGTGGGAAATCGGCACTCGCAAGGCGAAGAAGGAAGACGGCCTGGCCGAGCGCATTCGAATGGAGCGGCACGCCGCCCTTTTCAGCCGCGAGTGGACGCTGATGATCGATCTCCTTCACGCGGCCGTTCTGGCCGGCAACAAGGACCAGCTCGACTTCCGGCTCGCCACGGACGTGGCCCCGACGCTGCGCGGCTCCATCCATTACACCTACCGCCGTCCCATCGAGGGCCCCGTGCCGCTGCTGCGTGAAGGCACGGCGCAGAACCCCGGCGCCATCGTTTCTCAGCCGCGCGGCCCCGAATCGCCTTTCTTCGTCGACTGGAACAACCGCGAGGCGGTTTTCGTGGTGACCACCGTCGCCTTCGATCCCACGCCCGGCACCAGCCAGTTGGTTTATGACCCCGAGGTCCTTCAGGCGTGGAACCTGAACAAGGGCGAGAACGCCCGCGTCGCCTTCGCCGTGCAGCACCGGATGTCGGATTACCGCACGACCATGGACCGTCAGGCGTATTACAACGACCAGGGCGACATCGTCTTCGATCCACCGTCGAGGATCGGCGCCTGGGCCACCGATGGCTTCATCCACGAAGGGCGCGTGCTGGCCCACGGTCATACCCGACCGGCGAACTGGCTGCTGGGCGTGGCGTTCGGCCAGCAGCTCGCGATTTCCAACGTGGCCTACTCGAACGATGCTTCCGTCAATAAACCGATTACCGAGTATTATTCAATCGAAGGCCGTATCCAGCGTAACCCGCTGGCGCTGTGGGGGCACTACGGCAGCGGCGTCTGGGGACCCGAACCCTTTCAACACTTTTTCGGAGAGACCTTCGACCGCCTGTGGGGACTCGGCGTGACGTGGAGCATCACCTCCAACACGACCGTGGACCTGAGCTACCTGGCGGCCCGGCAGGACGATGATCTGTTCCTGGCGCCGGACCTCGGTTCGTACGACGAGTACCGGATGGTCTTCTCCCATCGATTCGGCTTCCTGTTCCTGTTTGAGGAAGCCGCGCGTCCCGGGTACCGCGCGCAGTAAATTCCCGGCCCCTGAGAGTGGGGCTGCAGCAAGATAACTCTCAATAACATGGAGGAGCTCATCATGAATAAGAAGACGATCATCTCAGCCGTTGTTCTCGCCGCCGGCATTATGGCGACGGGTATTCTTACGGCTGCAGACAAGCCTGCTGCGAAAAAGGCGGCGGGCGCCGCGGAAGATACGTTCTATATCTTCTCGGACCGTGGCTCTCGGTTGAACCACTACATCCCGTCGGGATGGATGGGCGACTATGGAGATCTGAAGATGAACCAGGGCTGGGTGAAGGGCAATACCCCGGCGACGGCCAAGAAGAAAGAGGCCAAGGCAGGCGACGCGGCAGCACCCGCCGGACCGGCCGAAGACACCTGCATTCAGATCAAGTACAGCGGCGAGCGCAAACAGGGCAATGGATGGGCCGGTATCTACTGGCAGCATCCGGCCAACAACTGGGGCGACAAGCGCGGCGGTTTCGACCTCTCGGCCTACTCGAAGATGTCGTTCGAAGCCAAGGGTGAAGTCGGCGGCGAAGTCATCGACAAATTCTTCATCGGCGGCATCACCGGCCAGACGGAAGAAGGCGACTCCGATGAAGCCTCCGTCAGCCCCGTGACGCTCACGAAGGAATGGAAAAAGTACGACATCTCCCTCAAGGGCCTCGACATGAGCCACATCATCGGCGGTTTCGGCTTCGCGGCCAACGCTGACGCGAACCCGAGCGGGTTCACGCTCTACGTCGACAACGTCAAGCTCGAGAAATAAAGTTATTTCCTTCCCGTCCGCTGCGCGCGCCTCGAATCATCGAGGCGCGCGCGGCAAAACGGTGGGAACGTGAGATGAACAAAAAACAGGCACTCATTATCGCGGCGGCGCTCTTCATGAGCGGCTGCGCGCCGATGAACGAAGCCGTCCAGAAGCCCCGCGGTGCCGAGGTCTACAACCTCAGCCAGGGCAAGGCGGAATCGATCGCGGCCAAGAAAACCGGACTTCCGCTGATCGTTTACGGCGAAGGGCCCGGCAAGACGGGCACCTATGTCCCCAGCGGGTACATGGGCGACGCCGGTTCCATGAAGCTTCTTTCCACCAATTTTTCCGCACCCCTCGCTGACGGTAAGCCGGGGCAGGCCGGCCTCAAGATCGCGTACACGGCGAAGGGCCCGGCGGGATGGGCGGGTGTTTACTGGCTCGCGCCCGCCAACAACTGGGCAAAAATCAAGGGCGCGGGTTACGACCTCAGCGAATCGACGAAGCTCACGTTCTGGGCCAAGGGCGAGCGCGGCGGCGAACGCATCGCCGAACTCAAGATCGGCGGCATCGTGGGTCCGTACCCCGACACCGACAGCGCCAACCTTCAGGGCCTCAAGCTTACCGATGAATGGAAAAAGTACGAGATCGATTTGACGGGCAAGGACCTTCGACACATCGTCGGCGGCTTCATGTTCGCCGTGCGGCGCATGGACAACGGGCGCGGCGCCACCTTCTATCTCGACGAGATCCGCTACGAGGGGCCGGAAGGCGTTATCGCGGCCATTGAGGCGGTGGCACCGTGAAGAGCGCGGCACCCCTCCTCCTTCTTCTGGCCCTCGCGGTTGGCACGACCTCCTGCAAAAAGAACCCCATTGAGCGCCTCGTGAACCCGTATGGCGACAGCTCGGTCCCCGGCATCAGCGGCACCTATACGATTTTCGACGACGAGCTCAAGACGGGCGGCGCCGTGGGTTTTATTCCGTTCGGCGAAAACCAGTCCATCGATTTTTCCGACAAGACGTCGCCCCGCCGCAGCGCCAACCACGTCCGCTACCAGTGGAACGGCCTCGACACCTCGAGCACCACGGCCGGGGCCACCCAGCACGATTTCGCGGGCTTCTCGCTTTTCTTCGCGCCGACCATCGGCGCCGTGCCGACATCGCCGGGCGTTAACCTGTCGCTCGGCGGCTACACCATGATCAAACTGTGGGTCCGCGGTGAGCTCTCCGAGGGAAACCGGCTGCGCATCGAAGGACCGGATGACGGCGATTCGTTCACCCCAACCGCGCGCGTGGAGCTTTCCGCCGACCAGTTGGGCCAGGGATGGCAGGAGATCACGCTGCCCATTCCCGTCACCGATTTCCAGAGCGTCAAAGTGTTCATGACGATCTCGCTTCAGTATTCCCAGCCGCCGCGCACCACCGCCGCCGGCGACGGGGGAACCGTGTACCTCGACGACATTCGGTATGAATAAATTGCTGAAGAAATTTCTGGCGCTGACGCTGGCCGCGGCCCTCATGGGCGGCTCGGTGCCCGCCAGCGCCGTGGGCCCGAGCGAAGGCAGCGATTACAGCCCTGGCGGGATGGGTGTGATGGGTGAGGCGGGAAAGGCCGTCGTCGACCGCGTGTTCGGCGTGAAGGGCGAGGCCGCCGACATCCGCTACCACGCCCTTGAGCTCTCCAACCACTCGCCGGTGAATGCCGGCATCCGCTCGGCCCTGTTGCCGGGCTGGGGCCAGCAGTTCAATCGCCAGCCCGTGAAGGCTGCCGCCCTTTTCATGGTCATCACTGTCGGGGCCTTCGGGGCCGTGAAGGCCTATCGCCAGTCCAACGACGATTACGACAACTACCGGTCCATCGGCAACCGCAACGATTCGACGTACAGCGATTACACCCGCCACCGCACGCAGGCCTACGTTCTCGGCGGCGCCGCCCTTGGGCTGTGGGCCTACTCGATTTACGACGCCTACCGCTATGCCTACAATCCGCTGTGGAGCCGCGAGCGGTCCGTGGACATCGCGCTTCTCGAGGAAGGGGCGGGCGTGGAATGGCACCGGAAGTTCTGAGGACATGCTTATGAAGAACTGGACTTCTCATCACGTTCGCCTGTTCGCGCTCGTCCTTATCGGCGCGGCGCTGGCGGCCGGCTGCAAGCGCAAGGACCGGCTCACTTCGAACGACTTCGACTTTTCCATCACACCGCCCGCGGCCGCCGTGGTGAAGGGACAGCCCGTCACGCTGACCGCCAACACCGGTGGTTCGGCAGACATCCAGCCGACCTGGGAAGTCACTCCCACCACGGCCGGGACGTTCAGCCCGGCGATCGGCCGCCAGGTGACCTTCACTCCCACGCTTCTGGGCGATGCCACCGTGCTGGCCACCTACGATGGCGTTCAGGCGCGCTCGCAACTGGCGGTGGTGACCTATCTTCCCGTCGATAGCTCACCCAACCGATTCGACGTCTACACGGACGGCTTTTTCACGTTTGAGCCCGCGCTCACCGGCCCGGGCTTCCTGGTTTTCGTGGGACCCGACACCACGGCCGGCGTTGAGCGCGACGAGATCACCGAGGAGAACTCTGGCTACACGCCGCAGGGGCTGAAGTACTTCCGGTTGACAGCACGGAACTCGATTGGTAACAACTTTGCGTTCTGGGGCGTGTCGATGTCGGGCACCAAGAACCTGAGCTCGTTTTCGTTTGGCTCGTTGAAGCTGGCCTTGCGCACAAACCCTCAGATCGGGGCGATCATCAACACGCGCGTTGAGATCAACGACGGCGTTATCACGCGGGGCGTCAATCTCGATAGCACGTATGGCTTCAGCCGGCTCAGCACGGACTGGCAGGAAATTTCGATCCCGATTTCGGACTTTACGAACCAGGGAATCAACCTGTCGAACATCCAGAATCCGTTCGCAATTGCGTTGCAAAGCATCCCGTCCGCGACTACGCTGGTGGTAGACGTGGATGCAGTTAGATGGGAAAAATAACCGATTTTTTGTTAATGTCACAGAGCATTCAAACGCTTGAATAAGAGAGTTTCCTAACCAAGAATGGCCGTTCGTCGTCACACCAAAACCGAATTAAACTTCTGGGTCATGCCCAACGCGGGTTTCGCCACGCGTCCGGTGCTCCAGGCGTTCGTGGACGAGTTCGAGGCCGCCCGCCCGGACGTGAAAGTCCGCCTCATCATCCATCCCTGGTCGCTCGCCTGGAACCGCTTCATGGAAGTGATCAAGGGGCGCAATGTGAAGTCGACCCCTGACGTCCTCCAGGTCGGGACCACCTGGGTGACGACGCTCAATTACCTGGGCGCTCTCGAGAAAGTGCCCGTTGAGGCAGGCCTCGAAGACGCGACCGGAGGAAGCCTGGGCGACGCCAGCTCTCAGTGCGTGCCGTGGTTCATCGACATCCGCGTGCTCTACTACCGCAAAGACCTTTTCGCCAAATACGGCGTCGACCCGCGCTGGCTGGAAGACTGGAAGGGTTTCAACCGGACCTGCGCCGAAATCCAGAAGGTCATTCAGAAAGGCGGCCTCGGAAACATCATCGCCCCGCTCGCGATTCCCGGTCAGAAACCCGGCGTGCTGATGCACGACCTCGCCCCCTGGGTGTGGCAGGCCGGCGCCGACTTCGGGGGAGACGAAGCGGGGGAAACCAACCTCGCCCAGGCATCGCTCCTCCAGGGGTGCGCGTTCTATTTCGACCTCGTGGCCAACGGCTACATGCCCGTTCCCAACAGCGCCGTTCCGCCCGGCAACTTCTTCACCGGCCACTACGCCATGCAGTTCACGGGAAGCTGGCCCGTGGATTCCTATCTCAACCCGGCCAGTCCCTATGCCAATCCGCAGGTCGCCGGCGGTTTCGGCGTGGCGCCGCTGCCCGCCGGTCCCAAGGGTCGCGCCACGTTCCTGGGCGGCAGCAACCTGGGCGTGGCCGCCGCCAGCCAGAACAAGGAAGTGGCCTGGGACTTCATCAAATTTCTCAATGAGCCCGCGCGCCAGATTCGCCATGCCCGAACCATCGGCGCGTTGCCGGCGCGCCTTCAGGGAATGGAAGCCCTTTTTGAGAACCATCCCGAAGCACACCAGGTATTCCTGAGCTCTTTCAATTCTGCCCGCCGTCTGCCCCGCGTCATCGAGCTCGGTTCCGTCGAGCAGATCATCTACAAGATGGGCGCGCGCCTGCTCTCGGCCATTCGGGAAGGCGCCTACAACCCGAAGCGCCTCCAGCAGGAAATCGCCTCCGCCAACGGCGAGATCAAGACGTTGTTGTCGGTGCACCGCTACGGCACCCGGCCGGTGGGGAGGGCCGCGTGAGCACCTCGCTTCGCGCCCTGCTCGCCTATCAGGACCTGCTCCGCCGCTTCCAGAACCAGCTGGCCAACTCGCCGCTCGGTCTCGAAGGCACGCTGGAATACGGCCTCGAATATCTCATCACGCGCCTGCGCCTTCAGAACGTGGGACTCTTCTGGTGGGACGCCCAGCGAAACTGTTTATCGATGCAGTACGTCCTCCACCAGGGCCTGCTCATGGAAGGCGAGGAAGAGATTATTGTGGATTCGGCGAGCCCGCTTTTCCCGCTGCTCGACGAGCGGCGCCCGGTCATCGTGCGCGCGAAGAAGCCGTGGGCGGCGTTCATTCCGCTGCGCGCGGGCTCCGAGCTCATCGGCGCCGTGCGCATCGAGCGGGCCACGCCGCTGCCCAAGGGTAAGGTCATGATGTCGCTCACGCCGGTGATCGCGCAGTCTGGAACGCCCGCGACGCGCAACTACCCGCTGCTCGAGGACATCGCGGACATCCTATCGCTCAAGATTCAGCAGCTCGCGCGCGACGAGAAGCATCGCAAGCGCACGCAGTATCTGCAGGCCGCCTCGGAAGTGGCGACGGCCGTGTTCGAGCGCCCGCGCCTGCGCGACATGCTCGAGGCCGTTTCGCGCAGCATCGTGCAGAACCTGGGCTTCGACCGCATCCGTTTTTACCTCGTTGACTCCGAGGGCGCGAAGCTCGACGGCGTGCTCGGTTTGATGATTCCCGACCGGCTTCTCGACCTCGCGGGGGAAAGCTTTCCGCTGAAGAAGGGCGTGAACTCGCTCGTCGACATCGTGATGGCCCACGGCGCGGACCCGACGGTCCACCTGGTCGGCGGGCGCGTGGTTTACGTCCCGCTCGTCGTGAACAACCAGGTGCTCGGCTGCATCGCCGTCGACAATCTCCTGAGCCAGCAGCTTATGGACGAAGAGCAGCTCGAGGCCCTGCGCGCGTTGATCAGCCAGATCGGCATGGCCGTGCTCAACGCGCGTCTGTTCGAAGACATCGAGCAGCAGGCCATCACCGACGGCCTCACCAAACTTTATGTTCATCGCTACTTCCAGCAGCGCCTGAAGGAAGAAATCGACCGCGCCGACCGCTACTCGTACAACGTGTCGCTCGTCATGATGGACGTCGACAAGTTCAAGCAGCTCAACGACCAGTACGGCCACCTGCTGGGCGACCGCGTGCTGGAAGCGCTGGCCGCGAGCATTCGCACGAACATTCGCCGCATCGACCTCGCGGCGCGTTACGGCGGCGACGAATTTGTGCTGGTGCTGCCTGAGATCACCGAGCAGGAAGCCTGGTTGATGGGCGAACGCCTGCTCAATGCCCTGAATAAAGTGACGGTGACCGCTCCCGATGGAACGATTGTGCCGATTCGCGTTACATTGGGGGCGGCGATGTACTCGACGGATGCTCGGACCTCGCGAGATTTGATCGAAGCCGCCGATAAAGCGCTGTACTGGGCCAAGAAGAACAACCGTGGCTCATTTTGCTTCTACCGTACGATCGTGAATACCGCCGAAAAATCGGCCTGATTCAGCCTCTTTAACTCCCGCCTCCGGCTGAGTGTTTCATAGCTCAAAATAACGCCGTTATTTAGTTCGGTCAGACGTATGGGTATCGACGGAAGAAAAGTCGAGCGTACGTCGGAAAAGTGCTTGCATTTGGCACGGCCGAATTGATATCAAACAACGCTTGTCCGGGCCTTACCAACCCGGTTTGAATCGCCCTCCTCTAACCCGCGGAAAACACCCGCATTTTGCGAGTCCCCTCTGTGCCTGAGGTCGTATTCTTTACAGCTTGTTTATCGTTCGTTAAGGCGATCTTAACCACGCCAGCCGTATCATGGCTGACCGTGACAAGAAGCCTGTCGGAATACGTTCAACGAGGAACGGAATGGTTGTAGGGACGCCGTCTTTGTCCTGGGCTGGTTCAATGAGAAAAACGCTTTGGTTTTTCGCGTTCTTCTTTTTAACCGCTTATACCCTCACCCCCGTCACCCCCGTCGAAGCCGCCTTTCAGGAGAACCTTTGGGGCGCCCGTCCCGCAGCCCTCGGAGGCGCTTTTACCGCCGTTTCTGACGACGCCAACGCCCCCGCCTACAACCCCGCCGGTGTGGCCCTTCTGACCCAGAGCGAATTGACGTTTATGTACGCGCGCCTCTATTCGGGCGTGAATTTCTACGCCGGTCAGAACGACACGTCCCGCCTCGGCCTCGGTTTCTTCAGCTTCGTGCCCCGAATCGCGGACGGCGCCTACGGCAGCTACGCCTTCTCGTGGACCAATTTCGTCGCCTCCAACCTCTACCGCGAAGACTCGTTCAGCTTCTCCGCCGCAGACTCCTACCAGTTCGAATCTTTCGGCAACAAGCCGATCCTGTCGTACGGCGGCAACCTCAAGATGCTCCGCCGTTCGTTCTCCACCGACTCCCGCACCGACACCGACCCGGTGTTCAGTGGAGGTCGCAGTTCAACCGCTCTGACGGGCGACGTCGGCCTCCTTCTTCAGCCTCATTTCCGTCTCTTTCCCGGCCTTCGCATCGGCTTCGCCGGGCAGAACCTCAACGAGCCGAACATCGGCCTCGATAACACCGACCGCGTGCCCGCCCGCTACAGCCTCGGCGTCGCTTACCGCCACTCGGCGTTTCCGCTTTTCAACCCCGCCGTCGAGGTCAGCCGCCGCAACGGCCGCACGCTCCTCGCCGGTTCATGGGAAGCCTGGGTCGCCCCGGACGTCCTCGCCCTTCGCCTGGGCGGCAACGCCGACGAGCTCGGCGGCGGCATCGGTTATCAATTTGATTTATTCACCCGGCTCAAGATGAAGGTCGACTACGCCCTTATCTGGCCGCTGAACGTGCAAGGTACGAACGGGAGTCATCGTGTATCCATCACGACATCGTTTTAACTCAGCAGAGTTGAACGGGGGTCAGGCGACTGCCCCTGGAGTTCTCGAACGATTGTGTCGGGGGGCTGCTACCGCCCCGGACGCGAAACGGGACGGTTGTGGCTCTTCACGCACAGCCGGCTCGACAAGTCGAAAGAGAGTCGGCGTGCAGAGCAGCGCATCGTCGAGTTTTCAGTCGCCAATTAAATGGGTACGGCTCCTGCCGCAACCCTCTCAAGGAGAAGCAAAATGAAGAAGTTACTCGCAGGCATTGCAGTTGCCTTCGGCGCGCTCGTCGTGTCGGTGGCACCGTCCTACGCGTTCCAGTCGGTCAGCATCACGACCGTGACGGCGCAGACGACGACCGGCGGCGTGAAAACGGCCGCCTTCACGCTCATCATCCGCAACGTGGGCACCCCGCTCACGGGCAGCGTGGCGAACGTGAACTGGACGGGTGTGAACCCGATCAGCACCGTGTGGAAAATGGCTGACCAGCTCCTGGTCATCAACTCCACCGTCACGGACGTTGGTGGAGGCATCAAGATCTACACCGACAACCGCGCCGCTGACGCAGTTCCGCAGTTCGTTCCGCCGACCACTGTGTCGACGGCTCCGACCTCGGTTGCTGCCGGTCTCGTGAAGGGTCTGACGGGCACCAGCTCCGTCACCCCGCTCCCGATGGCCTGGACGATCAAGGCTACGACTCGCACCGTCGAATCCGGTACGGCTGACACGGGCGTCGGCGCGGCTGACCCGAACACGGGTTCAGGCGCTGCCGTGTTCAACAACCGCTTCCAGTGGCTGTTCATGACCGACAAGTCCAACTGGACCTCGGGCACGGACTTCAACGGCGACGGTGACGTGATGGACGCGGGCGACAGTGCTCCGTTGGCTCTCGACGCGAAGTACGTGACGATGATCAACAGCATCGGCGTCCACTTCGGTCAGGCTGACACTGAGTTCGGCGCAACGCCGGACGGCACCAACGCGTACGTGTACCTCCAGGCGAACTTCTCCACGGCTGACGTGCAGCAGGCGTACAAGACCAGCACGCTCCGTGTTGAGGCGTTCATCCAGTAATCAGCAGCTAAGAAGCGTTTCGCGAAGGTGGCGGGAGGTTTTATCCCTCCCGCCACCATTCTCCCGAAGCGCGCCGCCCCGGTTAGCCCCGGGGCACGATTTGCAGAAAAGGGGCTCAAGAATGTTGAGAAGCAAGTTTCTGGTTTTCATCGCCGGTTTGACGCTGTCGCTTCCCGCGGCCGCGATGCAGGTGTCGCCCACCTATCAGCTCTTCCAGCTGAAGGCCGGCGAATCCATAGAGGGGCAGATGACCCTCACGAACAACGAGGCGGAGGAAGTGACGATCAAGCCGTCCGTCAAAGACTGGTTCCTTCTCAACATCAATGGTGAGTTCAAAGCCGAGAGCTGGCTGAAGCTCAACGATACGGATGAGTTCACGCTCAAGCCGGGCGACTCGAAGCTGATCACCTACAAGATCCAGCCCGCGAAGAAAGCCAAGGGCGAACTGGCGGGCGCGGTTTCGTTCTCGACCAAGCCCAAGGCGAAGATGGTGACCATGCAGTTGAGTGTCGTGCAGTACGTGGGCATCAAAGGCACCGAGAAGGTCTCGATGGAAGTGGCCGGACTCGGCATCAACATTTCGAGCAACACCGACGTGGGCGTGCTGGTGGCGAACGAAGGCAACGTTCATCTTCGCCCGAGCGGCTACATCTACGTCGACACCCCGAGCGGCACCCGCGTGCTAAACGTGGAGATCTCGGTCGGACAACCGGTGTTTCCGGGCGACAAGCGCATGTACTCCGGAACGGTGAAGGGCTTCACGCTTCCCGCTGGGGACTATGTCGCGCGCGTCGAGCTCATCGATTACGACCGTCCTGTGAAATATGGGACGAGAACCAAAAAATTCTCCGTGACCGCCAACGGAAAGGTGGAGATCCGCTAACAACCCGACATGAAGAACCTGCGGCCACATCATCGGAAGGGAGCCGGCAAAGCGCGCGCAGCGCTTTGCACCGCGCTTTTTTCCGCCGCCGCCGCGCTGTTCGCGGTGGCCGCCGCCCAGGCCTTCCAGTCGGTGCAAATTGAGACCATCGAAGCCGGCTGCGTCACCGGCGGCATCCGCCCGCAGTTCCTCAAGATCAGTCATACCCCGCTCAGCGAAGGCTCGGAAGTGACGCGTGAGGTCATCATCCTCGGCGAGGCGGGCTTCGACACGCCGACCACGCCGCCTCCTTATAATCAGCGCATGACCGTCTTCTCGCCCGCGCCTGCGCCGGAGAACCAGCAGATCGAAGTCATGGTGGAATACCGTTTTGTTCCGTCGCTCTCGGCCGGTCCGGAAGAATCGGTGTTCACGCCCGCCATCGTGGGCCCCGACCCCGTCGCCTTCGCTTTCGAAATCAATCCGAGCTCCGTGACGTCAGGCGCGCTTCAGTACCGCATCCTCGCCCGCCGCCTGAGCGCGGGCACGACCACCTACACCTATCTCCCGCGTGAAATTGGCGGCGTGCCGCAGTGGAACATGATCCAGGTGAAGTCGAACGCCCTTCAGGTGATGGGTATCCAGGGCGGCCGCTTCAGCCTGAGAGACGCCAACCCCGTCGACGGCGAGACCTTCCTCGACATTCCCCGCGGCCTCTTCGGAGAGCCGACCGCCGTCACCCTGGACGAGCTGGCGATCAACGACCCGGCCATTCCGCAGGGCCTGCCGGAAGCCATCAAGGTGTATCGCATCGACGCGCAGACGGTGCTTAAAGGCAACATGATGCTCACCGCGCTTTACCCCGACTTTGAGTATCCGCAGGGACAGGACGGCATCATCGACGGCAGCCAGCGTCCCGAGTCGGCCGTGGGCATGGCCTATTACGATGGTTTCACATGGCGTTACCTGGGCGGCGTGCTGAACGCGACCCTCAACACGGTGAGCGCGCGCATCGGCGGCAGTGGCTTCTACGCCATCGTGCCCGCGCAGGCGCTGGCGGCGCAGGACGCGCGGCCCTTCGAGAAGATCATCACGCCCAACGGCGACGGCAAGAACGACACGGCCACGTTCCTGTTCGCCAATCCCCTGGACAACACCAAGATTGAAATCTTTGATATGACGGGCCACCGCATCCGCACGCTCTTCAGCGCCACCAACAATGGCTGGGACGGAAGAGACGACAACGGCAGCGTCGTTGAGTCCGGCGTCTACATCTATCAGTTCAAGACCGACGGCAAGCTCATCAGCGGCCTCGTGGCGGTGGCCAAATAACATGAAAAACCCCAAACGCCCTTTCGGAAAATTCCTCCTCGCCGCAACCATCACGCTCGCGATGATGGCGGCCGCGCGGCCAGTAAATGCCCAGGCGACCATTGAGTTCTATGGGGAGAACGGCTCCAATCCTCCCTCGGTCGGCATGAGTTGGTTCGGCGGTGGAAATACCGCTGGTGGGTGGTTCGAACCCAACGACATCAATGCTCTTGAGGGAACGAAGTACCAATCCTTCACTTCTGCATCAGCGACCCAGGGATATTGGGGATTCGCTTTCGCGCCGGGAGCGCAGAACATGACGGCGTATAACAATGGAACAATTCGATTTCTCCTGAGAAGCACAGAAGATCTGGCGCTACAGGTCGAGTATGGCGTCAGTGGCGTTGTTGCTCTATCGATTCCAAATACCGGGGGAGTTTGGCGAGAGCGCGTTGTCGACCTGAAGCTTTTTGTGAATCAAGGTGTGGACATGTCGACCATCCGCGTCCCGTTTCTCATTCGCCGGGTCGGTGCTCCGCTCGGCCAGACAACCTGGTCCGTCGATCATATTCGCTGGTGTAAGGCGATATCGTCGATCGACGTAGTTCCAACCACGACTTTTCAAACGACCGGCAGGAAGCGTCAATACACGACAATCGGACGTGACTCGGCCGGAGAGGAAGTCATTGTATATGGTTCGTGGTTCACAACTGGGGGGTCGGAGTACTCGGTTAGCGCGAGCACGGACTCCCGCTATACGGTGGTCACCATTGGAACGGGAAGTTCAAATATTCGCTCGCAGGTCACTACCTCTAACAGCAACTTCAGTACCACAAGCGCGATTATCCCGATAAACCCAGGCCCCGCGCAGGACACCACTCTGGGCCTTCTCAGTGAAACGATCCCCGGCCTTATCTTCGGCACCGACAGTGATTTCGGAACTTACTTTGACGCGACGGTGCCGGCGGCATCGATTACAACTTCGGATGAGCTAACCGATTTCCGTGAAGGTTCAAAGAGCACCAAGGTTGTACTGAACGTGCCCGCGTCCACCCCTCCACATTTCGCTGGATTCTTCATTCAACAGGGAGTGGGCGCCAATGAAACCGTTGTGCGGAACATGTCTGATTATTACGACGGCTCTATCCGATTTTGGTTAAAGGCACCCGCGGCTTTGTCGGGCAAGCTGGATATGAGCATCCGCACTGGCGGCGTGGGAGCCGAGTTGTCGAAGGTCACCATCGGAGCCAGTCACGGCATGGTGTACGACAACACGTGGCGGGCGATCGTGGTCCCGGTCGCGCAATTGGCGAAGGCGGTCCCATTCGCCGAGCTCTCACGCATGAAAGTCTTGTTTAACATGTCGGTGTCCGCTGCCTCCGGGTCTGGCGGCACGCAAACTTTTTATATCGACAACATTCGATGGGACACACGGTTACCTGGGCCACTTAACAGCATCGTCATTAAGCCCACCGGCACGACGGGCGCTCGCGTTCGCATACCCAAAAACTTAAAGCGCACCTTCATCGCTCGCGGTTTCGATGGTCCAAACGGCACGGGAGTCGAGGTGGACATTACTCCCACCTGGGCGATATCTGGTGCCATTGGAACCCTGGTTCCGTTCGGAACGCGCGCGCGCCTCGATGCGTCCGCCACGCCCGCTTTGGGCAGCATCCGGGCCACGCAAGGTGCAATTTTCGCAGACACATTTGTAGACGTGGCGAACATCGTTTTCACTCAGAATTTCAACGTGTACTCGGACGCCGGTTCGAGCGGGCCTATCGGCATAGACACCTGCGCCACCTGTCCCGACAGCCTTGTCCTGAACGGATCCCACGGGACCAGCCCGCCGTTCCCGGAGGGCAAGACCGTCATGCACGCGACCTATACGCTGGTGAACAGCGCCGGGGGCGATGTGTCGTACGCCGCCTGGTTCGTGTACGAAACCGTCGGCACGCGCTATCTGAGCGCGTACAGCGACGGCTATCTCCATTTCTGGATCAAGACGGGTCGCGACCTCGAGATTTCCATCAACTCCGACAACATCACCCCCGGCACGGGCCTGGCGAAGATGCGCCTCTCGGACCTTGGCGTTCCGCTGGACAACACGTGGCAGGAAGTCTGGCTGGCGCTCGACGATTTCAAGCAACTCGATAATCGCCTCGATTTCTCGCTGATGAAAGTGTTCTGGAGCATCGCCGCGGTCTCGAACCAGATTGGCCAGGTGGCGAACCAGGTTTACCAGGTGGACGACGTTCGGTGGTACACCGCCAACCCCGAAGTCGCAGACGTGAACAAGGTTTATGCCGGCATCAAGAACAAGCAGGGCGCGTCGGGCCTGGTCCTGACGTATGACAACAACACCACCTCTCGCGCCGTCACCTATGATCAGGCGCTTGCCGCCATGGCGTACACATATCGCTTAGATAGAACGGAAGCTGCTCGGGTCTTGGACGTTTATAAAACCAAGTACAACAACGGCGCCGGTTTTGCGGGCTTCCACAATGAGTACGAACGCAATACTCTCGTAGCAAGCGATCCAAACCGTGAGGCAGGCCCGAATGCCTGGATCATGATGGCCGCGCTTCACTACAAGGCTGCCAGTGGTTCGACAACCTATGACGCTATGATCACCGGCATCGCCAACTGGCTGCTGACTCTGCAAGATCCCGGTGATAAGGCCATCCGACTCGGATACCGTCCAACCACCTTGGACAACGCTAAATCCACGGAGCACAACTTTGACGTCTACGCGGTCTTCAAGGCCCACAAGATGATCACGGGACTTAATACTTACGACACGGCGGCCAACAATATCCTCACTTGGCTGACGACATCGAGCACCGCGGGATCGAATCCCGGCGCGTGGAATGTCGCGCAGGGTCGATTCAATACGGGCCGCACAGCTGGTGGCGTCGCGAACACGGACTTTGCTCTCGACACCTATTCCTGGGCGCCATTGGCCCTCTCGTCGTACACGGCCGTCGTAAGCCTGGCCGAAGCCGCGTTCGTCGGCATCCCGAGACGCGTTGATGTGAATGGAAACACAATGACCGGATTTGATTTTTCTGGGGTCCCTGGGAACGGCACGTCCATTCCCTACGGCCAGCCCGTCGACAAAGACGCCGTATGGATTGAGGGCACGGCGCACATGGTGCTGGCGTATCTCGCCGCTAATAACCAGGCGAAGGCCAATCAGTATTTGAATGAACTCGATAAGGCGGTCTACACGGTCGGCGTAACTTCTCAGGCGCTGGCCTACGCGTCGAATGCCGGTACTGCTTACTTCCCAGGACTGATGGATTCCACGCACGGCTCGTTGTCGTCGATGTGCTGGTACCTGTTCGCGAAGGCGGGTTTCAATCCGCTCCAGCCGGTGCCGTTGTGGGGCGTGACCATCAAGAACATCAGCAACGACCTCCCCGTGGCGACCGTGGGTTTCAGCGTGACCATGCCGGCGCGCTGGGTGCGCGCGAATCAGTACATCGAGTACAACGCCCAGCCCGCGGACATTCGCCCATGGGGACTCGCGATTTATACGGACAACCGGAACGCCGGCATCACGCCGCGTTTCCAGGACCCGACGCCCGGAATCACAATGAACGCTGACTCAAACCCGGCGGGAATGCTCCTGGCGCTGCCCGGCGCGACGACCACGCACCATCGCCTTGACATGGGCTGGAGAGTTGAGGATTCGATGTCGCCGCCGCCGGCCGCGGTCCAGCCGTTCAGCACTTTCGACGGGACGGGAAGCTTCCAGTGGTTCTACATGAAGGACAAGACCTCGCCCGCCATCGACGTGAATGGTGATGGCGACACCAACGATCCCGTCGATCGCCCGGGCTACTCGGCCGAAGACCCGTATATGAAGGTGGAATCCAACCAGGGCATCCGAACCGCCGGAGGCTCCTTCAACCCGTCGCTCGGGCCGGATTATATTTTCCTGGAAGCCGACTTCTCGTATGGCGCCGCCCAGGTGCCTTACAAAGCGAATATCCTGTTGGAATATTACATTCAGTAGCCGCTTTTTTTCGCTCGCCTCAATTCGCCTCTAGAAATCGCCGCTAAATTCACGCTGTTCCTCCCGGGGGTTCGTCTCAGGAATCCCATGAAATCAACTATTTCCCGGCCTATCCTTCCCCGTGGCCTTCCCTCGTTCAAAACGCATCTTGTTTCCGGCGCCGTTTACTGAATTTTTACCGGTTCTTAATGAGACCTTAATGCGGCCCTCCTATCCTAGGGATAGGAATGGGGAAAATGATCTCAATTAAGCGAAAAATCCTCGAAATATCGGGGCGAAAACTGGTGGCTATTGTCCTCGTCGGGGCGATGGGCTATGAAACCGTGGGCATGCCGCTTGCCCAGGCTCGCCAGTACGATGACATCTGGCAGCAGCGCGAGAAATCCGCCGCCCAGCGCAAACAAAACCAGCTCGCTTCTCTCCCCGCCGCTCTCCGCGAACCTCACCTCACTCCCCAGAGACTTCTCGAACAACTTCCGTCCATCCGCGCCGCCCTCCCCACGGCCAAGTGGACCAACGCCGGCGTGAACGCGCCGGACATGCCGGAGTCGATGCGCGTGGTGATCGACGCCATTCCCGCGGCCGTCGCCACCGTCAAGGAAATGAACGACCCGCGCCGCAGCACCGGTCAACGATCAAATGATAACGCCGGTGTGGTCCTCGTACAGGACATCCACATGAACGCCGAGGCGCAGGGCAACATCGCGGCGCTGCTCGAGGCGCTCATCGTGAAGGGTCGTGTCGGCGCCATCGGCGTCGAAGGCGCGTTCGACACGTTCAACTTCCGCCGCTTCCGTTCCTTCCCCGACCGCGTGATCACCGAGAGGGTGGCGCGCGCGTTCCTGAAGCACGACCGCATCTCCGCGCCGTCCTACGTCGGCATGACGATGAAGTCGACGCCGCCGCTCATCGTCGGCGTCGATGACCTTCCGTCGTACACGGCGAACGTCGAAGCCTACAAGCAGAGTTTCGCGAACCGCACCCGTGTGAGCGCCGAGCTCGCGCGCGTCGGCAAGGACCTCGCCGCCGAGAAGGCGCGCGTGTTCACGCCGGCGCTCAAGACCTTCGACCAGCTCCGCGCCGGTTTCCACAGCGGATCGGTCGGCCTCGGCGTGTTCGCCAAGAAACTGGTGGCCAGCGGCATCGACCCTGAATTTTCCGTGGAGCGCTTCATCCAGGCCTATGACATGGAGTCGCGCATCGACTTCGCCCGCGTGGACCGCGAGCGCCGCCAGGTGATCGAGAAGCTTGTGGGCGTGCTGAGCGAAAGCGAAGTCAAAACTCTCCTGGCCCACAGCGCGTCGTACCGCCTCGGCCAGTTGAGCTACGGCGCTTACTACGACGGGCTTCGCACGCTGTGCCGCACCAAGGGCCTCGATCTGCGCCAGACGCTGGCTTTCGACGACTACATCCGCTATGTGCTCCTCTCCGACGGCATTAATGCCGACGAGCTCTTCGACGGCCTGTCCCGCATGGAAGAGTCGGCGCTGCGCAAGCTGGCCACCACCGATTCGCAGCTCGACATCGCCCAGAAGAGCGAACAGCTTTACCTCGCCGAGAAGCTCATCCGCTTCGAACTCTCCCCCGCCGATTGGACGCGCTGGGAGCAGCTCGCCAAAAAGTATCCCGCGCCGGCCGACATTGCCTCCGCCGAAAAGTTCTATCGCCAGGCCGACATCCGCAGCGAGCGCATCATCGACAACATGCTCAGCGCCCCGTCGAAGGGCGCGCGCGTGCTGGTTGCCGGCGGCTACCACACGCCGCTGCTCGCCGAGATTCTTCGCCGCAAATCGGTTCCTTACGTGATCGTGACGCCGAAGCTCACGAAGGTCGACCTGGCCGCCGGCACCGCCTACCTGTCGGTGTTCACGCGCGAGAAGACGCCGGTCGAACGGCTCTTCGCGGGAGAAAAACTTTTCGTCAGCCCGTCGATCCTGCATGCGGGCGCCGAGAGCGTGAGGAACCCGGCGCCGGCCGCCGTCTCCAACCAGCTCCTCGCCATCGACGCCGGCGAGCACGTTCGCAGCGGCCTGCCGACCAATGCCGCCGACACGACTGTCGAGGCCCGCGCCGCCGGCAACGGCCGCGTCGAGGGCACCGTGGCCGGCATCGAGTTCACTCTCGCGCCGACCCGCCAGTCGGCCGATCCGCTTTCCGCCGACCTCGGCGTCGCCGTCGACCTGAACGGAAACTGGATGTCCCGGATTTCCGGCGTTGGCCGCTCCGTCCAGAAGGCGTTCTGGTATGTCACGCTCGGCCCGGGCGGCGACGCCTTCATGCGCCTGGTCCTGTTCCCGTTCGACGCGCTCCAGTTCTTCATCAATATCTTCGGTCTTCGCCGTCCGGCGATGCTCGGTCTTGTTTCCCTGGCCGTGGTGGGTTTTGCCCAAACCGCGGCCTACGCCTCGGAGCTCCCGCTCGCGGCCATCGCGACGCCCGCCACCAACGCCGGCCCCAGCGGCTGGGTCATCGCCCTGATCACGCTCGGCGGCCTCGGTCTCGTCGTCGGGCTTGTCCGGGTCACCGGGGGATTCGGCCTTCTCACGCCGGCCCCGGCCGCCAGGCGTCCCCGTGTCTCGTCTATTGGGGCTTTTGTTGAAACCATGCCTTCCCGCATCGTGATGTCGGGCGGACCCGTGGCGGCGATGGTCGGAGGAATGACGTCGGGCGTGGCCGATCGCATTGGCGCCGAGATTAGCGTCGATTATGGGCAGACTTTCTTGGCGGGCGTTAAGCCGCAGTCGCCGTTTTCCGCCACTGCCCTCCTGTCGCCCGGGGAAGAGTCGGATGTGTTCGGCTCTCTCGCCATGGGCCCCTGGGTCGGCGAAGGCTCGCTTGGAGGAGACACGCTGACGCTCGTGGCTCGCTCCGTGGTGCCGCAAACCATGCTCGACGCCGCGGAGGACCTGGACAGCGACGGCATCTATTTCTCGCGCGCCGCCTTCAATTTCCCGAGCGCCGCTCCGCGCGTCCCGCGTTCGGACCCGGGCACCGTGAAGCTCAATCTCGACGGCATCGTCCCGCCCGGCCAGGCCGTTCGCTTCGCCCGCACCGTCGTGGACGCCGATGGCCAAAGCCGCGACGTCTCGACCTCCCGCCTTTACCCTTATGAAAACAACCGCAACGTCCAGGTGGACGCGCCGCAGGGAGCCGAGCGCCTTGACGTGCTTTTCATCGAAGGCGGCGACGTCACCAGCCGACTGACGCTCACCGGCATCGAGAACGCCGACCCCGCCGTGGAGATCGCGCCGACCGCGGTGGCCGTGGCCGCGCCCGAGCCCGTGTTCCTCGACCAGCTCACGCGCACCGAAGAGGGGACTTCGCTTTTCCTAATTATTCCCGAGCGCTACCGGGGCCAGCAGATGCAGTTCCAGATCGACAACATTCCGGTCGGAACGCCCATGCGCATCACTTTTACGTTGCTCGAGAACGGCCGGACCCGCGTCATCGATGCGACGGGCGCCTTCGCATTTGATGGAACCGCTCCGCAGATCCTCGTGCCGGCGAACGCCACGGGCCTGGGCATCCAGATTGAAAATCCCGACGGCAGCCTTCGCGTGCTGTCCGAGAACGCGTCGGTGGAATCGCAGGTCTCGCGCTTCGACACGTTCACGCCCAAGGCCATCGACCATAAGCCGCTGGACCGCTCGCTCGACGGCAAGAGCCTCTCCGCTTCCCTGACGTTCCAGCCCGGGCAGTCGGTCCGCGCGCAGGTCCCCGGCGTCCGTCCGGGCGAGCAGGTGGTGTTCCTCTTCACGAAGTCGAATGGTGACGGAACGGCGCAGCTTCTGCGCGCGTCCCGCCCGCTCGACCGCGCCAATTCCTATTCGGTGCAGATGCCCGACGTCGGCTTCGATGGCGTGGGCGTCATCATCGTCGATGAAACGGGCGTCGCCCGCGACATCCCGGTCGGCACGCTTGGATTCTTCGAGTCCGCCCCTTTCGGAGGCGCCGTGCAGGCGGACGTTCTCACGCTCAACCCGAACGCGGAGCGCACGAGCCTCTTCGCCGTTCTCACGGCCCAGGATGGGCCCGAGATCCGCGTTCGTCTCAACGGAATTCCGCCAAGCACAGAAGTGGTGTTCCTCTTGACGCAGGACAACAACCCGACGGACGCGGTACCCGCGACCGCGGTGCGGGCCACCGCGTCGCTCGCGCCCAACGGCGAATACATTCTTCGGCTGCCTCAGGGCAGCGGCTTCAACGCGATCGGCGTGGCGTTCGTCGATCCGTCCGGCGCGTTCCAACGCCTCTCGTCGAACAGCGGCGGGTTCATCGACGTCCGCCAGAACCTGGGCGGCGCCATCGCTTTCGATCGTCTCGTTCTCTCCCCGTCGAAGACGCAGACCGGTTTCGGCGTCGCCGTGAACGCGGCCATGGGCCCGAACGTGACGGTCCAGATCCCGAATGTTCCCGACGGAAGCCAGGTCATCTTCACGTTCAACGTGGGAGGAGAGGACGCGCGCCTCGTGCGTGCCACGGCGCCGCAGAACCCCAGCAATCAATATCGCGTTCAATTTCCGACCGGCGTGAACTTCAATTCCATGGGCGTTCTCATCGTCACTCCCAACGGGAAGATCCAGCCCATCCCGGCCAACACCCTTGGTTTCGTGACGCCGAACGTGGCCGAGGCTGGCATTCCCGCGAATCTCCGTATTCTTAACCCGAACGCCAACAACATCGGCCTCGGAACGCCGCTGACCCCGGAGCAGGCCGGCGAGCAGATCGCCATCCTGGTTCCCGTCCAGCCCGGACAGCGCGTTAAATTTGTCTTCACCAATGACCCCGACGGCAACGGACCTCTCGGCGCCACCGTGGTCGCCGAATCGGAGCCGGTGGCCGGACGCGACGGATTCTTCCTCGTGAAGGTCCCCAAGGTCGCGTTCAACGGTTTCGGCGCGGTATTCGTGGACGCCGCCGGTAAAGAAGTGGCGAACACGCCCGGCACGGTAGGCTTCCTCTTGACGGGCGCGGACGGCGCGAACGCCATCGTGCCGACCGAGCCCAAGGGCGGCGGGTTGGGCGGGTTCTTCGGCGGCGTGATCTCACGGATTACGGGATTCGGCGGCTTCGGCCCCGGTGGAGGCGGCAGCTTGTCGACCGGCGGCGGTGGCGGCGGTTCCGGTAGCGCCGGCGGACAGCGCGCCCAGCTCCCCGAAGGCGGCGGTCTCATCTATCTGACCGGCGCGCCCACCGTGATGAAAAGCTTCTTTCTGGGCCCGATCTCGGCTGACCTCTCGAACCGGGTCGACGCGGCCCTCCGGGCGGCGGGCGACGTCAACGACACCGGCGCTCCCATCACGCGCATCGGCATCGAATTCACGGGCGATGAGTTGGGCAAGACGGCCTCGGTGATCGTCGAAGTCTCGGCCCCGGAAGGCGTCACCGCGAAGGTCCGCATCCTGGTCATGGACAGCGAGGGGAAGCTCTGGGCCTCGGAGTGGATGGAGCCGGGCGAAATCATTTTCGAAGTGCCCGCCAACGCGGAGTTCGTGGTCATCGAAGCGAAGTCGGACGATCCCAATTTCGGCGTACAACTGAAGGCCGAGCTTCGCAAGAACGCCAAGGGCAAGGGCATCACGCTCAAGGAAATGGCTCCGAAGGCCGCCGTGCAGGCGCCCGAGGTCGCTCCGGCACCCCGCGCAGCGCCCGCCGTGGAGGAAGAGCAGGCAGCCCCGGTCGTTGAGCAGCCGAACGATCAGAATGTTGGCGAGGGCCAACAGGAACCGGCCGCTCCGATCGGAGAAAATGCCGAAGGCGTTCAGACAGATGGATTGACGTGGCAGACGGCCGGACAGAGAATCGCCGCCGCCTTGTCCGGCGCGCTCGCCGCGACCGCGGCGTTCTTCGTTGGCACGCGCGGCCAGGCAGACCAGGCCAAGAAAGATCAGGAAGAGGAGGAAGCGCGCGTGCGGCGCGAATCGCCGGAGACCAATCCGGGCCTCGGACTCATTCCCGACCCGGAACACGCCGGCCTTTACACCGCGCTTACGCCCGCGCTGGCGGGCCCACAGATTGGCGTGGTCGTCGCCATTCCGGACAACCAGGAGGTCAAATTCAGATTTACGAATGGAACGCGGATGGTCGCGGAGACCGGTATCCAGACCGGCAACCGCGGCCTTTTCCAGGTGGAAACGCCCGCCGCCGCTTTTGACGGCGTCTCTGTCATTTTCGTCGACGCGGGCGGCCGCGAAGTTCAGCCGGCCGCCGACGCGCGCGGACTGGTGGTTCCGGCGCTCGGCACGGGGAACACCTTGTCTGTCGAGCAACCCGACGGCCTGTCATTCGCCGAGCGGCTCGTCATCTGGGAACTCGCCACGTACCAGACGTTCCTCGATCAATATCTTCCGGCCCGCATCCGCGCCCTGCTGCCGGGCAACGAGGCAGAAATTGAACTTTTCAGCGGCATCCGCGTCCGCGTCAAATTGATCGCCGCCGTCGGCGGAGGCGCCGCGCGCGCTTCGGCCGGTCCCGTCGCGGCGCCCGTCGTCTCCGAGCCCGCGCGCCCCCAGGCCCCGGCCCCGGTCGTCTCGGGCATGGTGGCGGTCGCTCCCACGCCGGTAGAGCTCGAGGGTTTCGCGCTCGGCCTCGTTCCCGGTGAGCTGGCGGCCCAGATCGACAAGGCCCTCGCGGACGCGCAACTTCAGAACGACAACGGCGCCGCCACCGCGCGCGTTGGAATTCAATTTACGGGAGATGATCTCGGCGAGACCGCCGCAATCACGCCCACCATCACGGCGCCGAACGGTGTTACCGCTCAGGTCCGAATCATCACGGTCTCCGAGAACGGCGAGGTGTACGTTTCCGGCTGGATCGATCCGGCCCGCATCGCATTTACGGTTCCCGTCGGCACGAAGTCGGTTGTGGTCGAGGCCCGCTCCACCGATCCGAATTTCAGCGTTCAGGTCCGCGCCGAACTCGCGAAGAGCGTGAAAGGCGCAGCGATCCAGCTCAACCGGGCCATGCCGAAACCGCAGGAAGCACCAGCTCCGCGCCCCGTTATTCCCGTCGCCGCTCCTCAAGCACAGCCCCAGGAACAGGCGCAGGGTGAGGCGGAAGCGCCCTCGACCGTCACCGAAGTGCCGGTGGAAGCGACCACCCCCACGGAGACGGCGGCCTCCGCCAGCGGACGCACGCTTCTCGGATGGGTGATGGCTCCGTTCCTTTTCGCTCTTTCCATTATGACGTTCCGCGCGTGGCGCACCGGCCGGGTGGTGAATGCGGCCGGTGAAGAAGCTCCGCCGAGCGACATCGTTCCGCCGGCGAACTCGCCGGACGCGGCCGGTCCGACGGACGACGGCTCCGTTCCGCCGTCCATCACGCCGCCGGTCGACCTCGGCAGCGTGCCTCCGGGCGGCGTCGCGCCCGGCCTCAACGTTTTCCCGGGCGGCGCTCCCATGCGCTGGCTCTCACGCCTCCTTGTTATTGGAATGCTCGTGGGCGCGTTCTTCCTTTACCCGTCCATTGCCGCCGCGCTCGACATCGGCACAACGAACTATGTGGGCGTGCAGGTCTTCGGCATGGCCGCGCAGCACATCCCGGCCCTGTTCGCTTTGTCGTTCGTGCTGATCGTCCCTGTCACCGTGGGCGCCATTCCGTTCCTCTATCGCGTGGGCATCGCCTGGTGGCTGAAGCCGATGATCGAGCGCGTGTCGCCTTACACCACCATCCAGGGCCCCGGCGGGGAAACCATCCAGGTCAGCAAATGGCTCGGTGTGAAGATCGCGGACGAACGCGGCCGCGCTCCGGGCTTCGCGTTCCTTTCGCGCGGACGTCTGCTTCGCGCGATCATGGCGGCGTCGCATTTCCGCGCGGAGGAAATTGCCGACATCGCCCGCCGTCTGGGCTATCTCGACGCCTCGGCCACGTTCGATGCCCAGTCCCTGAGCTATCGCCAGGTTCTCCGGCTTTACGTGGACCTCAAGAAGCAGACGCTTTCCGGCCGCTACAAGGCGCACAAGGGCCTTCTCCATAATTACGTGAACAACGTGCGCGCGACGATCGGCCGCGTTAAGGGCGCCTCGTCGATCTTCGCCCTGCCGCTCGGCGTCATTTACCTCGCTTTGCATCTTCTCGAGATCCTCATGGGCTTCGCGATCTTTGCCATCGACGTTCCGCTGGCCATGTTCCTCGACCCGGACCAGAGCTTCATGCTTCGCAAGGGAACGCGGCAGACGTTCGAAGCCGAGGCCCGCACGATTCGCGAAGAACTCTCTGAGCTTGGCGCTTTGAATGATCGCACCGATCTCAATCCCGACGAGACGGCGCGGATGGCGGAACTGCGCGGCCGCGCGGCGGAATCGCAGACGCGGCTCGGCCTCCTCCAGACTGTCCTCGAATCGACGGAGACGTCCGATGACGTGGTGGCCGGAACGCTTTTTCGCCTTTCCAACGCCCGCGTGCAGCGCCGGCAGGAAACCGCCGGCTGGCTCACCCGCGTGGCTTACGAGGGGAACTTCTTCATCGCCTGGCCCGCCCGTCTCATCCTGCTTCCGTTCTGGATCGCGCGCGGCATCGGGCAGGGCTTCTCCGCTTTGTGGGATTTCCTGTTGATCATCCCGATCTTCACGGTGATCCCGGTGGGTCTCGGACTTCTCAGAAAGCGCCTTCCTCTGGCGCTCATGAGCACGCTGGGCGGCCGCGGCGTGGCCGCCCAG
>Ga0163151_10001475_pt1 | contig 39301 bp, 33 predicted proteins | sample OliLakLV19MP5IB2_FD_145596 | JGI IMG/M metagenome (GOLD analysis project Ga0163151, IMG submission 145596) | Freshwater microbial mat bacterial communities from Lake Vanda, McMurdo Dry Valleys, Antarctica - Oligotrophic Lake LV.19.MP5.IB-2 | ecosystem: Environmental > Aquatic > Freshwater >... | reverse complement strand
GATGCTAATTTCATGAGTTCGTATATTAACTCGCTTTTGAACAGCAATAAAGCAAAATGCTGCATTACAGGATGGGTTGATTTTTATGAAAATAAGTATGAAGCATTTTTATATATTGTAGAAAAAGAACCGAAAACATTAAACATAGAACACACACAAAAACAACTAACACTTTTACTAAAATAAAAAACAAAAATTATGGATGCATTAATTGACCAATTAAAAGAAGAAATTATCGAACAGTTAAATTTAGAGGATTTAAAAAAAGAAGACATCGATAATGATGCGTCTCTTTTTGGTGATGGTCTTGGTTTAGATTCTATTGATGCGTTAGAGCTGATAGTATTGTTGGAAAAAAATTACGGGATTAAAGTTGCAAATCCTGCTGATGGGAAAAAAATATTTCAATCGGTAAGAACAATGGCGCAATATATTCAGGATAATAAGAAGTAATCATTAGCCTAATTTTATCTATTAAACATACTTCGACTCCGCTCAGTATGACGTTCGTCTTTGTCATGCTGAGCGGAGTCGAAGTGTGAGAATGTGAAAGAAAAAGATGAACGACAAAATATACATAACCGGACTAGGAGTGATTTCCGCCATTGGAACCAATGTAGCGGAGTCCTTGCTTTCTTTGGAGAATTTAAAATCCGGTATTGGAACTCTAGAGAATGTTCGTTCACGTCATCAAGACAATGTTCCGGTTGGAGAAGTGAAATTCACCAACGAACAGCTTACTGCAATGGCGGGATTAACACCCGACAAACAAAGTACTCGCACAGGTTTACTTGGACTACTTGCTGCTCAAGAAGCTGTAAAATCATCTGGAATCACAAACATAAAAGAATTTAAAACTGGAATTATTTCTGCAACAAGCGTTGGCGGGATGGGAATGACTGAAAATTTATGGTTGGATTATTTAGATCCAGAAAAAAGTGGTGATTGGCTTAAACACATTGAAGCGCACGAATGTGGCGATAGCACCGAATTTATTGCTGACGTTTTAGGAGTAAAAGATTTTTTATCTACTATTTCCACTGCTTGCTCCTCCTCTGCCAATTCCATTATGCTTGGTGCCAGATTAATAAAACACGGAATATTAGATCGTGTAATTGTTGGAGGAACAGATTCAATGGCACGCTTTACCATCAATGGTTTTATGACTTTGATGATTCTAGACAAAGAGCAATGCAAACCATTTGATGCCAACCGCCAAGGTTTAAACTTAGGCGAAGGTGCTGGTTTTATAGTTATTGAATCAGAAAAAGCTGCAGCGGGAAAAGAAATTTTAGCAGAACTTTCCGGCTATGGAAATTCAAACGATGCTTACCACCAAACTGCTTCATCACCTGACGGAGCGGGAGCCTATTTAGCAATGGAAAAAGCATTTAAGGTAAGCGGATTAAAACCAAGCGATATCGACTACATCAATGCGCACGGAACAGGAACCGCAATAAATGACATGTCGGAAGGAACAGCAATTGACAGATTGTTTAATAAAAATGTTCCTTGTATCAGTTCAACAAAAGCATATACTGGTCATACACTAGGTGCTTGCGCTGCCATTGAAGCGGTATTTTCCATTCTTGCAATTCAAAACAATGAAATTTTCCCAAACTTAAATTTCAAAACACAAATGGAAGAGTTGAGTTTTAAACCAACCACCACATTGGAAAAAAATAAAAAAATTGATCATGTTCTCTCCAACTCTTTTGGGTTTGGAGGTAATACGTCCGCATTGATATTCTCTCGGCATAAAACAATTTGAAAATTGAAAAATTTGAAAATTGAAAAAAAAAGTTAACCCAACAATGGAAGCATACATCAACGGCATCGGAATCATCTCTCCTCAAAAAACATTTGGGACTTCTGATTTTTTGTCGGAAGTGGTAGAGCATAATTCAAAATACCTTGCTTGTATTGAACCTTCTTACAAAGAGTTCTTAAATCCTACGCTCGCACGCAGAATGGCGCGTATCATCAAAATGAGCATTGCAGCTTCTACCATTTGTTTTAAAGATGCGAGAGTAGAAATGCCTGACGCGATTATGACAGGAACTGCATTGGGTTGCTTGGAAGATACCGAAAAGTTTTTGTGGGCCATCATTCATAACGATGAACAATTCCTCACTCCTACTTCATTCATACAATCTACTCACAACACTGTTAGCGCACAAATTGCATTGCAGTTAAAATGCATGAATTATAATTTCACTTATGTTCATAAAGGATTTTCGTTTGAAAGTGCTGTATTGGATGCATTGATGACTTTGGCTGAAGGTGAAGCAAAAAATATTTTGATTGGCGGTCACGATGAAATGACGGACAAATATTACCGTGTTTGCGACCGTATCGGTTATTGGAAAGCAGAAGAAAATGTTCCAACAATGGAACTTGTAAACAGTAAAACGAATGGCAGTATTGCCGGAGAAGGCGCTGCATTTTTCATTTTAAGTAAAGATAAATCAGAAACTTCTTATGCAAAACTAAGAGGAATAAAAACCATTTATAAACCGGAAAACAATCAAGAAATTGAAATGAAAATTACGGAGCTATTGGCTTCAAATGGCTTAACAGCAAATGATATTGATGTAGTTGTTTATGGCAATAATGGTGATGTCCGTTTTGATAAAACCTATAATCATTTACAAAATAATTTATTAAAAAATAGCACTTCTACTTATTTCAAACACTTGTGTGGTGAATACCAAACTGCCGGAAGTTTTGCTATGTGGATTGCTGCAAAAATTATAAAAACACAAACAATTCCGAGTGCAATTTTAATTGGTGAAAACAAAAGCAAACAAATTAAAAACGCACTTATCTACAATACATTTCTGGATATTGATCATTCTGTGTATTTACTTTCACAATACTAAATTAATTAGTGCTATTAATAAATAAAATGACCTTCAAATTAGCAAGTCTGAGTTGTATTGTAGAATGCGTTGTAATTGCTTTTCTATGCTATAAATTAGAAATTAGTTGGTCTTGGTCGGCTATACCTTTGATACCGTATATTGCCTTTATCATTTATGGTTCCGCAAATATCAAGTCCAATTTTTATACAAAAGTTCATTGCAGTTCAATCACAACAGAAAAACAAATTGCTATCACTTTTGATGACGGTCCGCATTTTGAATTTACACCTAAAATTCTTTCAACACTATATAAATATAACTCCCCTGCTACTTTTTTTGTAATCGGAAAAAATATTCAAGGCAACGAAAATCTAATACGAAAAATTGACTCAGCCGGTCATACCATAGGTAATCATACTTTTTCTCATTCATTTTTTATTGATTTTAAAGGAAAAACAGGATTTATGGTAGAACTCGATACGACTAGTGACATAGTTTATGACATTATTAAAAAACGCATGAACTATTTTCGTCCTCCTTATGGCGTTACCACTCCACATTTAGCAAGTGCGGCAAAAGCATTGAAGTATGAGTTAATAGGATGGAATATTCGCTCATTAGACACGACAAAAGACACGGAAGAAAAAATTGCAAACCGAGTGATTTCACAAGTAAAACCGGGCGCAATCATTCTCTTTCATGATACATCTGAAAAAACAGCCGAAGTATTGAAACAAACGCTTAATTTTGCAAAAGAAAATGGCTTCAAAATTGTAAGTGTGGAGGAGCTTTTGAAGATCAAGGCGTATTCGTAAAAACAAATACACACCCCTTGCCACTCTCCAGAGGGAATGCTTTTGAGTAACGAGAATGAAAGAGTTAATTTAGAAACAAAATATTCAAAAATAAGATACTTATATTTTTAGCACAGTCAATTCCCCTCAAGAGAGGGATTAGGGGTGTGTAAAACGATTGATTATTAAAAATGAAAAACATTCTATTAGTCCTTTTTTTCTTAACAACCAACTTGTTGTCGGCACAAGTTCCTGCTGGCTACAAACTAGTTAAAGACACCATCGCTTTCAAACAAAAAATGGAAGCACAATCCAAACTGATTTCTACACTAGAAAGTGATTTCATTCAGGAGAAATACTTGAGTGTTATGTCGGAAAAAATTATCAGCAAAGGGCATTTTCATTTCAAAAAAGTAAATATGTTGCGCTGGGAATACAATGATCCCTACAAATACCTTATTGCGATCAATAAAAATAAAATGTTTATCAAGGACAATGGAAAAGTGAGTAAATACGATATCAATTCTAATAAAATGTTCAAGAGTATCAACGAAATGATGATCAACACAGTTCAAGGAACCCTTTTAAACAGTAAAGATTACAAAGCTAAGTTTTACGAGAATGATAAATTTTATCTATTGGAACTATCTCCATTGCAAAAAGGAGCGAAAGATTTTTTAAAAGTAATTCAATTGTATATCAACAAAACAGATTATGCGGTTGACAAAGTAAAAATGATTGAACCAAGTGACGATTATACCAGCATTGATTTTTCGAACCGTAAAACAAACCAGCCAATAGCGGATGAAAAATTTATTATTAAGTAGTTTCATCGCGATTCTTTTTAGTGCTTGTCACTTCGGTCATTACGGCAGTTTGACTAAAACAGCAACAGCATCCGCTTCCTTAAAACCTATTTTCGGAGACAACTTTAACTCCTTTCTTTTCAAAACCAATATTACTGTTTATGGAAAAGATTATAGTGGCTTATTAGTCACCAAACAAATGTCGCCACAAAATTATAGAGTAATTTTTACGACTGAGTTGGGAATGAAATTGTTTGATTTCGAATTTAAGGATACGGCTTTCACACTTCACTATTGTGTACCTCAATTCAACAAACCTAAACTATTGAAAGTGATTCAAAAAGACATTGAAACCATTTTGATGAATGATTTGAATAAAAAGACATTCGAATACTTTAGCGATTCCGAAATGCTTTATTCTATTCATAAAACGAAAAACGGGAAAATGGACAACTACTATTTTGTAGAAAAAAGTTCGTTACATCTACAAAAAATTGAGCATGCTAAAAAAAGAAGAAAAAAGACTAACTTTACCCTCTCAAATTATCAAAACGATTTCCCGGCAAATATCCTGATTCAACATCATGATATTAAATTGAAAATCGAATTGAATCTTTTGAAGAAATAGCTTTTCTTTTTTTTACTTTTTTTTTGACTTTTGACTTAAAAACTTTTGACTTATTAAAAAATGTTACTGAACGACTTTTTTAAAATAACAGACATACAAAATGGTGAGAAATACATTGTTAGTATTGAAATGAATGCTAAGCATGACATTTACAATGGTCATTTCCCTGGCAATCCAATTACTCCAGGAGTTTGTTTAACTCAAATGGTAAAGGAAACAGTTGAACACATCACCAATAAAAAGCTTCAAATGCTGAAAGGCGACAACTTAAAATTTACAGCCATTCTTAATCCGGAAGTGAATCCCAATGTTATAATGGCTTTGAATATCAAAATCAAGGAACCAGGCGTATTTCAGGCAGAAAGCGTAATTTCGGCAGAAAGCACTAATTTCTTTACTTTCAGAGGCAGTTTCAAAGAAATTTAGTCCACTTCTCGAGGTTTCACTCGCATGGTACAGGAATCTAACCATTTGCTATCTCTAAAACCAATAAAAATGCTATTTTTGTAGCTATGGAAATTTGCCTCTTTCGGGGCATTTTTTTTGTTTAATATGCTATAGAATTATGTCGGTTATTGTTGATTACGAGCTATATAGGAAAAAGATAGATACACTTAAGTGCTGTGTAATCATTCCTACTTATAACAATCAACAAACCATTGTTCAGGTAATTACCGATGTTCTCAAATTCACAAACAATATTATTGTTATAAATGATGGAGCAACCGATTCTACTCCCGAACTATTAAAAGAATTTGCAGTTATTCAGATTATTTCCTATTCTCCTAATCGAGGAAAAGGAATTGCTTTGCGCACCGGAATAAAAGCTGCACAAAAAAAAGGCTATTGTTATGCGATAACAATTGATAGTGACGGACAACATTATGCTGATGACATTCCCGTTTTTATTGATAAAATTGAACAAGCACCTAATTCACTTTTGATTGGTGCTCGTAATTTGAATCAGGAAAATATGCCGAAAAAAAACACCTTCGGAAATAAATTTTCTAATTTCTGGTTTATGCTTTTTACGGGAATCAATTTGCCTGATACACAATCGGGATACCGCCTCTACCCGATTCAAAAAATGAAAGGTGCTCGTTATTTTACTTCTAAATATGAATTTGAAATTGAAGTAAGCGTAAAAGCTGCATGGCGTGGAATACCTGTATTAGCAGTTCCAATCAAAGTATTTTATGCAGAAGGCGACAAAAGAATCAGCCATTTTCGCCCGGGAAAAGATTTTACAAGAATCAGCTTATTGAATATTTATTTGTTTGTTCCTGCGATGCTTTGGTACAAACCTATTCGCATTGTTAAACACCTGAGCTTTGAGAATATGAAAGCTGTGGTTAAAAAATATTTTCTGGATACAAACGAATCCGTCATGCGTAAATCATTGGGTGTGGCTTTTGGTGTGTTTATGGGAATTGTTCCCATTTGGGGATTTCAATTTGTAAGTGCATTAGTGTTGGCACATTTTATGAAACTAAACAAAGCTATTGTTGGATTGGCTGCACAAATAAGCGTTCCTCCCATGATTCCTTTTTTGTTGTATGGAAGTTTACGCACAGGACAATGGTTGTTGGGAAGAGACATGAGCGAAACAGTTGAAACAGATCAATTAACATTAGAAACGACCAAACAACTTTTGCATGAATATCTTTTCAGCGGTAAAGTGTTACAGCATTTATATGAATACTTATTAGGAAGTATGATTTTTGCTGTAATCCTGGCAATTGCATTTGGATTATTAACATTTGTGCTACTGAAACTATTTGGAAGTAAAAAAGAACAGTAGATAGTTGCCAATTGTTCAGTTGGCAGTTGGCAAGAAAGAACAAAATTAAAAGATCTGCGAAAATCTGCGAGATCTGCGAGAAACAAAAATGGGAATACTGTTTACATCTATCTATCGCATCTTAAAAAGAAGAAGAGTCCTTTTCTTTCTTCTGTTTTTAGGCGCTTTAGGATTTGTAGGTTTCTTTGCTTCACAAATTGAACTGGAAGAAGACATCACCAAAATGATGCCTACCGATGCAAAGATTGAACGTCTTAACACCATTTTCAAAAACTCAAAATTTCTTGATAGGTTAGTCGTAACAGTCTCAATGACGGATTCTACAAAAGAAGCCGATCCTGATAAACTTGTTGCGTTCACAGATAGCTTAATTGCAACATTACAAAAAATTGATTCTTCTCTGGTAAAAGAAATCACTTACAAAGTAAATGACGATGTGATGTACGATGTGTACAACACCTTTAATGATAATCTTCCCATCTTTTTAGAAGAAAAAGATTATCAAATCTTAGATCACCTCATAACTTCCGAAAGACTAGATACAACCTTAGAAAAAAACTACAAAACATTGCTTTCACCAGCAAGTATGATTTTAAAGAAAAACATACTTCGCGACCCAATAGGAATAACCCCCTATGCGCTAAAGCGAATGCAAAGTTTACAGTTTGACGACAATTTTGAATTGGAGAATGGTTATATATTTACAAAAGATAAAAAACATTTATTGTTTTTCATTACCCCTACTCCTGCCTCTTCCGAAACAGCAAAAAATACTGAGCTTCTGGAGAAAATAAACAATAGTATAACACTAACTGCCACCAAAAACAAAGAAGTGAGTGCCGAATACTTTGGTGGTGTTGCAGTAGCAGTTGGCAATGCAAAGCAAATAAAAAGCGATGTCATTCTAACACTTTCAATTACTGTTATTGGATTATTTTTATTTATTAGTTTATTCTTCAGACGAATTGAAGTCTTCTTTGTGATTTTCATTCCTGTTATTTTTGGAGGAGCGTTTTCACTGGCAATGTTGTATTTATTAAAGGGAGAGATTTCTGCCATTGCTTTAGGTGCAGGCTCCATCATCTTGGGAATTGCAATGGATTATACCATTCACTTTTATACACATTTCAAGCATCTGAATTCTGCTGAAGCTACTATAAAAGACCTGGCATTTCCTTTAACATTAGGCAGTACAACAACTATTGGAGCACTTTTAAGTTTGTACTTCGTAAAATCCGAAGCATTACAGGATTTTGGAATGTTTGCTGCGTTTAGTTTAATGGGTGCTGCTTTGTTTACACTTATTCTCTTTCCGCATTTAATGAGAAAGAAAAAGAATGTTGTAACAGATGAAAGTCGCAGACCAAATATCATTGAACGAATTGCTGCTTACAAGTTCGAGAAAAACAAATACCTGATCTGGTTTATCATTGTTGTTTCTGCTATTTCTATCTACACTTCACAACTTGTTAGTTTCGAGGGCGACATGATGGCTTTCAATTATATGGAACCTGAACTAGCAAAAGCGGAGCAGAATCTGAATTCCATCAGCAATGTATCCTTACGGAGCGTTTACCTTGTTACTAGCGGAAAAAATTTGGATGAGGCATTATCAAATAGCGAAAAGAATATTCCTCTTCTAAATCAATTAGAAAAAGATTCAGTTTTAAAAAAGTATTCGACCATTTCAACCATTCTGCTTTCTAAACAAGAACAAGAGAAACGCATCAAACGCTGGAAAAACTATTGGACAAAGGAAAAGAAAGAGAAATTAAAAAATGAATTAATTGCTAAAAGCGCAACATTCAAATTCAAAGAAGATGCATTTGTCAAGTTTTACGAAATGCTGGATAAAGATTTTGCAACCATTGATGCAAGCGTATTCAGCGGATTAAAATCCAGCATGCTGGATAATTATATTACAGAAAATCCAAACGAAACAACAGTTGTAACTGTTATTAAAACGACTGCAGAAAATGAAGACAAGGTAGTAAATGCATTTAAAGAAGATGAGCATTTAGTTGTATTCGATAAAAAATTCCTTACCAATCGCTTTATTGAAATCATTAAAAACAATTTCAATTTAATTCTTACTATCTCATCATTGCTAGTATTTTTTATGCTTCTCCTTTCATACGGACGAATTGAGTTAGCCATAATCACTTTTCTTCCAATGATACTTAGTTGGCTTTGTATTCTTGGAATAATGGGGGTATTCGGAATAAAATTCAACATAATAAATATTATTATCTCCACATTTATTTTTGGATTGGGTGACGATTACGCCATTTTTATAACGGATGCTTTGTTAAGTGAGTATAAAACCGGACAAAAGAATTTAACATCTTATAAAACTGGAATATTTATTTCTGCTATCACAACTATGATCGGAATTGGTGTTTTAATTTTCGCATCCCATCCAGCATTGAAATCAATAGGATTAATCACCATTATCGGAATGTTTTCTGTATTGATTATTTCCAATACCATTCAACCTGCTTTATTTAAATTTTTAATTTCAAATCGTACAGATAAAAAACGTGTTCCATTCACCTTGCTGAGTTTATTACAATCGGTATTTGCATTCATTTGGTTCACAGTCGGCTGCTTTACATTGATTCCTTTAGGATTCATTATTGTGAAACTATTGCCTATCGCTAAAAAGACTAGGTTAAAAATTTTCCACAACTTACGATACGCGTATACAAAATCGATGATTTATGTGAACGTACATGTTAGCAAACGTATCATTAATGAGCTAAACGAAAACTTAGACAAACCAGCAATTGTTATTTCCAACCACCATTCTGTTATTGATTCCTTGTTGATGCAATCACTCAATCCGAAATTAATTTTGATGGTAAACGATTGGGTTTGGGATTCGCCAACAATGGGTCCGATTGTTAGGTTGGGTGGATTTATTCCAAAAGCAGCAGGTTATGAAGAAAACTTAGATAAAATCAGAGAACTGATTGCAGATGGTTATTCTTTAGGAATTTTTCCTGAAGGTTCCCGCTCCGAAACTGTCAAAATAGGCCGCTTCCACAAAGGTGCTTTTTATATAGCCGAAAAATTAAAGCTAGATATCGTTCCCATCGTTTTTCATGGAAACGCCTTTGTTCAAGGGAAAGACGATAGTTTTTTACTAAAACCGGGAACCATAACTGTAAAATATTTGCCTCGCATTGATGCGAACGACAAATCCTACGGTGAAACATATAGTGATAAAACAAAATCTATCAGTAAATATTTCAAGGAAGAGTATTCAAAAATCCGAACAGAAACAGAAACAGTTGATTACTATTTTAACCGTTTGAGCAAAAATTATATTTACAAAGGTCCGATTACAGAATGGTACATGCGTGTAAAAGTAAAATTGGAAGGAAATTATAAATTATTCGAATCACTATTACCAAAAAAAGGAACGATTACCGACATTGGTTGTGGTTATGGGTTTTTACCTTATATGCTTGCTTACATGAGCGAAGACAGAATCGTAATCGGGACAGATTATGATTATGAAAAAATTGCAGTTGCTAATAATTGCTTTTCAAAAACAAAAAACATTTCTTTTTTTGCTGCCGATGCAACAGAATGTGAATTACCAAAAAGTGATGCCTTTGTGTTAAGTGATATTTTACATTATTTACCAATGGCGGATCAAGAAAAACTGCTTATCAAATGCATGGATAGCCTAAACCCGAACGGAATGATTCTGTTGCGTGATGCAGATGCTAGTTTGAAAGGCAGACATTGGGGAACACGTTATACAGAATTTATTTCTACAAATGTGGGGTTCAATAAAACTAAAAATAAACTAGAATTTGTATCTTCATCCTTTATTTTGGAAGTTGTGAAAAAATACGGTTTTAAGTATGAAAAAATTGATAACACAAAACTGACTTCTAACATAACTTATATAATTAAAAAATAGCATATTAATCATGTCAGCTTACGATGTTGTAATTATTGGGAGTGGATTGGGAGGATTGGAAAGCGCATTCATTCTTAGTAAAGAGGGATACAAGGTATTAGTCCTTGAAAAAAATCGTCAACTGGGTGGCAGTTTACAGATATTTGTTCGCGAAAAAGCAATTTTCGATACCGGCATTCATTACATTGGCGGATTAAATGATGGACAAAATTTAAATCAAAGTTTTAAGTATTTCGAGATTATGGACAAACTCCATTTGCACAAAATGGATATGGATGGTTTTGATAAAATCAGTTTTGATGGCGACCCAATAGAATACAATCACGCTCAAGGATACGATAATTTCGTAGACCAACTTTCACTACAATTCCCTAAAGAAAAGGAAGCCTTAAAAAATTACGTGAAACAAATTAAAGAAGTTTGTGATTACTTTCCATTGTATCAATTGCGAGCAGATGAAGCACCAATTATTGGAACAAAATATTTAGATATAAGCGCTAAAGATTTTATTGCAGGAATAACATCCGATCAAAAACTTCAACAAGTATTAGCCGGTTCAAATCCATTGTATGCTGGCGATGGCTCAAAAACACCTTTATATGTCCATGCTTTGGTGGTAAATACCTACATCGAAAGCTCCTACAAATGTATAGATGGAGGTGCTCAAATAGAAAAACTTCTTACAAAAAATATAAAAGCAATGGGTGGAGAAATTCGCAACTATGCTGAAGTTTCGAGAATTGTTGAGAAGGATGGAATTATTACTCATATTGAATTGAAAAGTGGAGAAAAAATCGAAGGGAAAAATTTCATATCAAACATTCACCCCGCAACAACAATAGGAATGCTTGAGTCTACAAAAATTAAAAAAGCATATAGCAATAGATTACTAAGTCTTGAAAACTCTTCTTCTGCTTTCATCGTTGATATTGTTCTAAAACCAAACACATTTGAATACAGAAACCACAACTACTACCATTACAAACATAATGATGTATGGACTGGCATGTATAAAATAGGAAATGAATGGCCTGATGGATACTGTATATTTATTCCAAAATCATCACGGGGAGGAAAATACGCAGACAGCATGACTATTTTAGCTTACATGCAATACAATGAAGTAAAAGAATGGGAAAATACATTTGCAACAATTCCACATCATAGAGATAGTCGTGGAGATGCTTATGAAGAATTTAAAATTAATCGAGCGGAGCGCTTAATTGATGAAACTTCCAAAAAAATTACAAATTTGCGAAGTGTTATGCAATCATATACCGTTTCAACACCTCTAACTTATCGTGATTATATTGGCGCTCGTGATGGTGGCTTGTATGGAATCGCAAAAGATTATCATGATCCAATACGAACGTTTATTTCGCCTACTACTAAAATTCCAAATTTATTTTTCACTGGACAAAATTTGAATATGCATGGTGTTTTAGGAGTAACTGTTGGGGCAATAAGAACATGCGGAGTATTTGTTGGACAAAATTATTTGCTAAACAAAATAAATAAAGCATAAATATTTAAAAAACAGAGTGATGCTTTCAATTATAGCTGTATTTGTTGCATCCTGTGTCATAAGTTTTATTGGGTCATTACAATTGGGACCTGTAAATTTATATGTTATCAATTCAGTTCTTAATTTTAACAAAAAAACAGCTTTGGCAGTTGCAATTGGAGGATCAATTCCAGAGTTTATATATTGCTCACTCGCAGTCTTCGCAAGTGATTATATTCAAAAATCAGAAACATTAAATTACGTTTTCAAAATAGTCTTTATTATTATACTTCTAATAATAGCCGTAATATATTTCAGAAAAAAAATCACTTCAAACAATATTTCAAAAATTAGCGCGCCACAAAAATCAACCTATTACCAATCAGCATTGAAAGGATTTGCATTGGCAATGCTTAATCCTCAATTACTTCCGTTTTGGATATTTGTTAAAATCTACTTCGATTCCTTTAACTTATTAACATTAAAAACCGAACTCCATTATTTTTCGTTTATATTAGGTGCTGGATTGGGTGCATTCTTTTTGTTAGCCACAATCATTACATTCGTTAGTAAGTATAAGGCACTAATTTTAACCTATATGAATAATAAATATTACTACAAAGTGCTCTCAATATTATTCTTATTAATTGCGATTCAACAGTTATTCTCTTTATAATAGATTAAAATGGCTCCCGACAATAAATATTGGTATTTGCGAAACCACAAGCTATTTGAACAACTCACTTCTCAGGAAATTGAAGAATTATGCATTATTTCGGATATGAAAAATGCAGAAAAAAATGAAATCATCTTTTTTTCTGAATCCGAAGTGCAAAAAATTTTCATCTTAAAAGTAGGAACAGTAAAAATATGTAGAGAAGATGAAAATGGCAAAGAAATCATAACAGAAATGCTAACCCAAGGTGATATTTTTGGACACATAAATTCAAAACGAAATAATCAGGAATACGCAAAAGTATTAAGCGATCAAGTTAAATTGTGCTTTTTTGAAGCTCCTAACTTTTTGAATGTTCTTAAAAACAATTTAACATTGTCGATTAAATATGCAGATACTGTAAACGAAAAACTAATTTCATTTCAACAAAAATACGAAGACTTAATATTTAAAGATGTAGATACCCGAGTTACCGATTTCTTTAAAGTTTACGCCAAACATCATGGAAAACAAAAAGGCAATACCGTTGAAATGGAGATGCTTTTAAATCACCAAGATATTGCAGATTACACAGCCTCTTCCCGCCAATCTGTAACTACTATAATTAATCGCCTATCTGAAAAAGGCAAAATTATTTATGAAGGTAGAAAAAAAGTAATTATTCCAAATATTAACGATTTATAGCATTTTGTCTTTTATCTGACAATTATTTTAGTAAAAGCATTCTATTTTTGTAAAAAAAGAAGCTATGAAAAAATTACTTTCGCATTTCTTGATTCTAATTTTCATTTGCATTACCCAATTCGCTTTCTCACAACCTAATGGTCTTCACCTAGGAGAACTTGCACCAGATTTTACAGCTATAAATCAAGATTCGACACAAATCAATCTTCATGAAATGCTAAAATCGGGATCAGTTGTACTGTTTTTTTACAGAGGAGAGTGGTGCCCATATTGCAATAAACAATTAAAAATGTTTGAAGATTCTCTTTCGTTCATCACACAAAAGGGGGCAAAAGTAATTGCTATATCACCTGAAAAGCATGAAAACATAATAAAAACTATAAAAAAAACAAACGCTAGTTATTCTGTTGTTTCTGATGAAAACACAAGCATTATGAATGCTTACAAAGTAAATTTTGAATTAGATTCTATCACCAAAATTAAATACAAAGGATATGGCATTGATTTAAATGACAAAAACGGAAGCAATGGATATAATCTGCCTGTGCCTGCAGTATATATAATTAATAAAGAAGGACGAATTACATATCGTTATTTTGATACTGATTACAAAAAGAGAGCTAGCGTTCAAGAAATTATTAGTCACTTATAATTCATTTAATGAATAGTTGGATGGGCAAATCTTTGCTGAATTTTAAAAAGTTCATTTGTTTAGTTTTAGTTTTAGTTTGCGGAAAAGCATTTCCCATTCCGACCGATTCATTAAAATTTAAAATTGGCGCACTACCATCTGTTTTCTATTCACCTGAAACAAAGGTTGGTTTCGGAGGGTTGATGTATACGCATTTTCGAATAAATAAGAAAGATAGTGTCACAAAAAAGTCTAATACTCAATCCTATCTATCTTATACATTAAACAAACAATTTTCTTTTGAAAATGATTATCAAATTTGGACTCCCAAAAACAAATTTTATTTTGCTGGTTCAGTAGACTTTAGCAGATTTCCACAGCTATTTTACGGCATTGGCAATAATACTGAAGAAAACAATCACATAATGATGACATACGATGTTATTAGAGTAAATGCTAAAAACTTCATTCGACTCAACAATTTTGTATATGGAGGAATTGTATTAAATTATCAGCTTATTTATAATCAAGATATTGAACTGCCTACAAATTCTTGCATGGAAATATATGGTAAAATGGGATTTGAAGCCAAGGGAATTGGACCAATGCTTATGGTTGACACCCGAGACAATCCTCTAAACCCTGCAAAAGGAATGTATTTAGAAGCGTCCTATATTGATTATAAAAATATATTAAACAACACCAACACATTTACGGCATTAACTATTGATGCAAGAAAGTTCCATACCTTTTTTGACAAGTTAATTTGGAATGGAAATATTTACTTCTCTAATTGCAAAGGTGATGTTCCATATAAAATGCTACCTGAATTAGGTGGAGCAAGATTTTTAAGAGGCTACTATCGTGGGAGATTTAGAGACAATAATATGCTTTTAGCTCAACAAGAATTTAGAATGTCTATATACAAAATACTTGGAATAGCCGCTTTTGGTGGTGTTGGAAAAGTATCTAAAACAATTACAGAATTAAAAACAAATGAATGGCATTATGATTATGGAATAGGGCTACGACTGAGAATAAATAAAAAGGAAAATACAAATATTAGGATTGATTACGGACGAACAAAAGATTCACAAGGAATATATGTGGTATTTGCAGAAGCTTTTTAGCACCATACTCGTCATTCTATTTACCCATTCCCTTTGCTTATCACAAAGAATCGTAAAACACTTTAGTGCCGATTCAATTTCTTTTTACAAAACAGATCCAACATGTGCTCAAAATAAAATTATTCCAACTGAATTTAATTCGGTAATAAATATTGCTCTATCCTATTATCCCGAATTATGCACAACCAAAATAAAATTTAAAGTAAAACACAAAATGGCTCCTCTATCCGCTCGCCCAACACTTGTGAGTGTTTTCAGAAAACCCTCAAAACGTCAGTACCTTATATTTATCAGCTCCAAAACAAGTAAAAAATTCAGTCCAATACTTCTTAAAAACCTAAGTTTAAATGCACAAATTGGCGTTATTGGTCACGAATTAAGTCATCTGTCAGAGTACCAACCAAAACGCTGCTTCTTTTTTATTTCACTTGCTATGAAACAACTTAGCCAAAAGTCCATGGACAAGTTTGAATTCAATACTGACAGGAGGATTATAGAACATAATCTTGGATACCAGCTATTGGCTTGGAGCATAGAAGTAAGACAAAATTTAAATATGAACAAATGGGGCGGAGCAAATAACCCCAAAAGAGAACGATACATGAATCCAGATACGATTCAAAACATAATAAATGCTTCCACAAAATATAATTAAGACAAAAAAACACGACCATTGTCGCTTGCCCGACAAATTAAATCTCGAGCTTGCATTTACTTTGTAAAAAAAAACATGAAAACCAACAATCTATTTACATTAATCGGAATATTCATAGTTTCAAGCACTTTTGCTCAAACAAGAATCGTATTAGTTGAACAATTCACTAATTCAGGATGTCCTCCATGCGCTGCATCTTCACCAAGCGTTTTTAACTATGTAGACAGTAACCCTTCAGATGTAGTGGCTATCGCCTATCACACATCCTTTCCTTATAACGATTCAATGTATTTTGAAAATCCATCAGAATCAAATTCACGTGTTGCATTATACAGCGTATCAGGAGTTCCATACTCAATAGTTGACGGAAATTATTACCAGAATGGCTCACCTGCGTTTGTACCAATCATGTCATCTACAATAAATGCGAGAAAAATTGTTTCACCTAAGTATGATGTTCAAGCCTTATCATTTGATTTAACAGGTAATCTACTAACTGGATCGTTCAAATTTACATCCTTAGATGGAGCTAACAGTAGTGATAATTTAATTGCGCATATTGTTGTTATTGAAAAGAATGTACTAAAAAGCTCCTATGCTGCATCACCTGGAGCCAATTCCGAGACTGAATATGGATATGTTATGAGGAAAATGGTACCAAATGCTTCTGGAACGGTTTTAGTAAACAAAACCTTAAGTAGTAGTGATACAATAAATTTGAATTGGTCTTTAAATAAAATTAAAGACATTAATGAGCTCAGACTGGTTGCATTTGTTCAAAATCTAATCACAAAGGAAGTTTACCAGTCACAACTATTTAGTCCACAATTAAATTCTGTGGGAATTACAGACATAACACATTCTAATCTATTTAACCCTATCTTGTACCCAAATCCTTCTACCGGAAACTTATTCATATCTTTAATCACAGAAAGATTTATTGATAAAATGGATGTTATCAATCAATTAGGAGAAATAGTATACTCTAAATCAATTGATGCTTCTGTAAATACCATTAATGTAGAACTAAATTTGAGTAACGGAATATATTATGTCAAACTCTCGAACAATAGTGCTTCTTCCATTCAAAAGCTTTCAATACTAAAATAATATCGATAATGACAAAGTCTCTTTTACTTTTCGCAACACTTTTAATTCTTTTTAATATTTCAGCAATTGCGCAAGAACCAATTGCTGAAAAAAAAGGGTATAAATTCAATAATAATTTTGATTTAGCGGTGGCAGTTAGCAGCAATCAATTTTCGGGTGCCCTCTCTTGGGTGAAATTTCACCCAGTTGGCAAGAAAAAAAAATTTAAAATCGGATATGGTTTGCGATTTACGTCACAGTCAGGCAAAGACCTTTATTATGTTACAGCACCTGCTACCTTAACATCAAAGCAAACGGGACCACAAGTCCTATTTTCAGAAATTTATTATGAAAATATTGATTCGCTGTTTGTTACATCTGCACAAAACAATCTATTTAATTTAAGCATAAACCTACAATATACTTTTAAAGAAAAGCTTGACCTAGGTTTCAACATCGATGCTGCCGGCTTCTCCTTTGGCAATAAAGTATCAGGAAGATATTATGAGTATCAAACGGCTGGTGTAACAGAATTTCAAAGCGCCAAACCAACATCCTATAATTTGCTTTTGGTTAGTGACAATGATATTGGTGCATTAAATTCTGAACTATATTTAAGATATTGGTTCAAACCTAAATGGGGAATTAGAGCAGGTGCTTCCTTTTTATTTACGGAATACACCACTGATAATAAGCTAAGATTAGACAATGATCGTTGGAGAAATAAATCATTTATGGGAATGATTGGAATTACATATTCACCATTTAGATAAACATATAATTCACTATCAAATTTTTGACACATGCTTAAAGGAGCAGCAATTAAACAATTAGAAAGTATTCGCTCAATTTTAGTGCAAATTGAATGTAAGGATTATTCAACAGAACTTAATATTTTAAAAAAAGCATCAATTGGCAGGCATATTCGACATATTCTTGAGTTTTATGAATGTCTTATATATAATCAGGTCAACGATTCTGTGAATTATGACAACAGAAAACGAAATATTTTGTTGGAAGAAAATGTAACATTTGCCTTGAATTTTACAAGAGAGATAATTGATACACTTGAAAATATAACGGCTAACAAACAATTGATCTTAGTTTCAAGTTATGAAGATCAATTAGTGACTATGGAGTCCTCCTTGTATAGAGAAATAACCTATAATATTGAGCACACCGTTCACCATTTAGCAATAATTAGTATTGCAATTCCAATTCACTTTGATTACATAAATTTATCTGCTAATTTCGGGTATGCCGACTCAACAATTAATTACCTAAAAAACAAAAAAGTAGGATAATAAAATGTGTACCGTAACATATCTTCCAGTAAACGAAAGAGAATTTATTTTAACATCCAACAGAGACGAAGACGCGTCAAGGGCCCCGGCTCTGCCAATTATGGAATATCAAATAAACAATCGAAGTGTATTTTTTCCGAAAGACCAGCAAGCAAATGGAACTTGGATAGCTTATGATGTAAAAGGATATACTTTATGTCTATTAAATGGAGCATTTCAACCGCACATTAGAAAAGAAGCATATCGAAAAAGCAGAGGTCTCATGCTACTTGATTTTTATAATTTTTGCGAGCCAGAAGATTTTGCAACCCAATATGACTTTACAGACATAGAGCCATTTACATTAATAATGGCTTATTCCTGCTTCGACACTGACAACGTAATACTCTATGAATTACAATGGGATGAACATAAAGCAACCCTTATAAAACACGACTCTACTCATCCATTAATATGGTCATCGGTTACACTATATACTCCAGAGGTTATTCAAGCACGAAACAATTGGTTCAACGATTGGCTAGAAAAACATACAACATATACCAAAGATGATATCTTGTTTTTTCATCATTTTGCAGGCGCTGGAACAACCGAAAACGATCTTGTTATTAATCGAGAAAATAAAAAAACGGTGAGCATTTGTTGCATAAATAAGCATCTTAGCCATACAGAAATTATTTACGAAGACATTTTGAATAAGAAATTTTATAAAAATAAAATCATTAATTGCTAATGCGAATCCCCTTATTTCTTATAAAATATACGCATTACGAATATTGGCCAATGTGGTTATTCTACATTCCTGCACTACCCTACTGGTTATACCTTTCAATTAAAAACAAATCCTTAGCATATTTTACAAGCGCCAATCCTGGAATAGAATTAGGAGGTTTTTTTGGCGAAAGCAAATCTGACATTTTTAAATTACTTGACAAACAGTATCTTCCTAACTCCATTGAAGTAGAAAATTGTGATAGCGATACCATCCTGAAAAATCTTGAAAAACAAAATATGCAATTTCCAATTATTGCAAAACCCGACATTGGAGAAAGAGGAGATCATGTTGCAAAACTAAACTCTGAAAAAGAACTTGTTGATTACAATGCAAAAGCAGCCTTCAAATACATTTTACAGGAATTTATCACCTATGAAATTGAGCTAGGTATCTTATATAGCCGACTTCCTAATTCATCAAAAGGAAATGTCTCTTCTATTACTTTAAAAGAATTTTTAACAGTAATTGGAGATGGCGACTCAACCATCATGGAATTAATGCAACAAAACACAAGAGCTCGCTTTCAAATTGATAGATTATTAAAAGAAAAAGCTCAATTATTAAATAGCATTCCCGAGAAAAATGAAAAAGTTCTTTTAGAGCCTATTGGAAATCATTGCAGAGGCACTCGTTTTATTGACAACAATTATTTAATTAATGAAAGACTGAACAGCATTTTTGATGCAATTTGCATTCCGATTGAAGGATTTTACTATGGAAGATTTGATTTAAAAGTGAAAAGCATTGAGGATTTACATCTCGGCAAAAACATTAAAATAATGGAGTTAAATGGTGCTAGTTCAGAGCCAGGGCATATTTACGATTCAACCAAAAACAACATATTTAGGGCATACATAGATTTATTTTCACATTGGAGAAGGCTATCAGATATTGCTACACAGAACATTCAGAAAGGGCACAAGCCAGTTTCCTTTGTGCTAATTGTAAAAAGCTATCTAAAATTTGTAATTTAAAAAAACAACAGCAACCTAACTATTGCTCATACAAAATACTAGATTATTTGTAATACATTTACGCCATTAATTCTGTTTTACTAAACTTGTTTATAAAATGAAACTACTTTTCATAAAATATTTTGCAGCTCTGCTCCCATTCTTTTTTATGATGGATGCTCCTACTTTAAAAGTAAAATCAGCTACAGTTACCTTTAAAATAAAAAATGCAGGATTAACTGTTGATGGTTCATTTTCGGGTTTAGAAGCTGACATAAAGTTTAATCAACTAAAACCTGAAGAATCAACAATAAAAGCAAGTGTGAATTCAAAAAGTTTAAGCACAGAAAATAATATGCGGGACGAGCACCTTCGTAAAGTCGAATATTTTGATGTAGCTAAGTTCCCTAAAATTACTCTTCAGTCGACAAAAATTGAGAAAACGGGACCGATCACTTTTAAAGGAACATTCAACTTAACAATGAAAGGGGTTACAAAAATTGTTGTGATTCCATTTACATTTATGAAAATACCTGAAAAGACTGAATTTAAAGGGAGTTTTCAAATTAACAGAAGAGATTATGGAGTTGGTGACAAGAGCATGACTCTATCAGATAATGCAACTATTAATTTGAGCATTTTAATTACTGAATAATCTCAATTTCCTTTCATTAAAAAACTTTACATTTGTATCATACTCGGGTGGCGAAACTGGCAGACGTGTACGCTTGAGGGGCGTATGTCGAAAGACGTGGGAGTTCGAATCTCCTTCCGAGTACATATTTAAAAAGGAGCTTTCGGCTCCTTTTTATTTTAGAAACAAAGTATCCTTTATTGTTATCTTTACATAAATAATATAAAAATTATGGAATACAGAAGGCTCGGAAAATCAGGATTACAAGTAAGTGCGTTATCATTTGGCTCTTGGGTAACATTTGCCCATCAAATTGAAAACAATGTTGCGGAAGAATGCATGAAAGTAGCATACGATAACGGTATCAATTTTTTTGATAATGCAGAGGCGTATGCTGGTGGCAAATCAGAAATAGTGATGGGAAACATTCTTAAGAAAATGAATTGGGATCGTTCCACCTATGTTGTTTCGAGTAAAGTATTTTGGGGAGGAAAACTTCCCAACCAAATGGGCTTAAGCAAAAAGCACATTGTAGAAGCTTGTAACAATGCTTTAAAAAGATTACAAGTTGAGTATTTGGATTTATACTTTTGTCACCGACCGGATAAAAACACACCCGTTGAAGAAACAGTACGTGCAATGGATACTTTAATCCAACAAGGCAAAATTTTATACTGGGGAACAAGTGAATGGAGTGCACAAGAAATAATGGAAGCATACGGAATTGCTCGCCAATACGGCTTAACACCTCCAACCATGGAACAGCCACAATACAATATGTTTCATCGCGATAAATTTGAGGTAGAATTCAATAAACTCTATTCCGAAATTGGTTTAGGTACTACTATTTGGTCGCCTCTTGCTTCCGGCATACTTACAGGAAAATACAATAACGAAATTCCAAAAGATACACGCTTCGAATTAGCCAACATGGATTGGCTAAAAAAAGAAGCACTTGGAGAAGATGGTCAAAAAAATATTGAGAAAGCAAAACAATTAACGCTACTAGCAAAAGAATTAAATACCAATCTTCCCAGATTAGCATTGGCCTGGTGCTTAAAAAACAAAAACGTAAGTACAGTTATTACCGGTGCTTCCAAAGTAGAACAGCTGAAAGATAATCTCCAAGCATTGGAAGTGGTAGAAAAATTGACCGATGATGTTTTGCTTCAAATTGAAACGATACTTAACAACAAACCAAAGTTTCCTGCTTATTAATCAAAAATGAATTCAATTTTCAAAAAATTAAAAGTTGTTGAATTAGCAAATGTTTTAGCAGGACCTGCAGTGGGAATGTTTTTTGCTGAATTAGGAGCAGAAGTTATTAAAGTTGAAAACAAGGCAACTAATGGTGATGTGACACGAACCTGGAAACTACCATCTGAAAATCCAAAATCAAAAAGTTCTGCATATTATGCTTCAGTAAATTGGAATAAAAAAACTGTGTTTGCCGATTTTAAAAATGAAAAGGATAAAACAAAAATTCTTTCATTGATAAAAAAAGCAGACATCGTCATTACGAATTACAAAAAAGGCGATGATGTCAAATTTGGAATGGATTACACTTCATTAAAGAAGTTAAATCCTACTTTAATATATGCACACATTTCCGGTTTTGGAGAAGAAAGCAGCAGAACAGCTTTCGATATAGTATTGCAAGCAGAAACAGGATTTATGTTTATGAATGGTACAAAAAAGAGCGGCCCGATTAAAATGCCCGTTGCTCTAATCGATATACTTGCTGCTCATCAATTAAAAGAAGGAATTTTAGTAGCATTATTAAAAAAAGCGACAACCGGAAAAGGTTCTAAAGTTTCTGTTTCCTTATACGAATCAGCAATTGCATCTTTAGCCAATCAAGCAACTAATTGGTTGATGGCCAATCATAATCCACAACCCATTGGCTCATTACATCCTAACATTGCTCCTTACGGAGAACTATTTTCAACACTGAATAAAAAACAAATTGTATTAGCAATTGGAAATGATAAACAATTCAAACAACTGTGTTCCATTTTAAAAATAACTTCTCTGCTGAAAAACGATAAATTTTCTTCGAATAGTAATCGAGTTAAAAACAGAACAACTTTATTTGGACTTTTACAAAATGAAATAAAAAAATACAATTCAGTTGTGCTCATGAATCAATTTATAAAGGAAGATGTTCCATCCGGACAAATTAAATCAGTAAAAGAAGCACTACAGAACAAAATGTCAAATTCTCTCAAATTAGAAGAAAAGGACCAATTTAATGGAAAGTCTATTCGAATAAAGTCTTCTATTTTTAACATAAATAATTAAATATCAATAACTTACACAAAACAAGGCTTCTTTCTTATTTGGTTTATATGGATAATATACTTAAATTTGCAAATATATTTTTTGAAAGAAAAACATGTTAAAAAAGCTACTCATTTTTTTACTGATTATTGCTCCTGTATTTGCATCTGCTCAATACAAAAACAGCAAAAAGAGAAGCAGTGTAAGAACCGGAAATTCTTTCACTAAAAGAAAAAAACCTCGCCCTGAGTTCATTGTGGGTGTTGGAGCTTCTAATTTCTTAGGTGAATTGGGTGGAGCAAATCAAATTGGTACTTTCTTCGTAAGAGATTTAGAGTTCAAAGCTACTCGTCCATCCGCACAAATAGCCATTCGTTATAAATTTAATAGTCGCCTAGCGGTAAAAGGTGGATATTATTATCAACTGCTAAGTGGCAATGACAAGCTTACACAAGAACCATTTCGAAACAATCGGAATTTACACTTTAGAGCAAGTGTTCATGAAGTATCTGGCCAATTTGAATTTTTCATTACAAAAGAGCAGCAAGGCTCACGCTACCAAATCAAGAATGCAAAGGGAATGAAAAATTACAACTTCCAAGCATACGGATTTGTTGGTGTTGGTGGAATATTCTACAATCCGCAAGCGAGATATAAAGGGGCTTGGGTAAACTTACAACCTCTAGGAACTGAAGGACAAGGATTACCTGATGGTCCTAAAAAATATTCAAGATTTACTTTTGTTATTCCTTATGGAATTGGTGTAAAAGAAGCTATAAACAAGGAATTTTCAATTGGATTGGAAGTTGGTATGCGTAAAACATTTTCAGATTACATTGATGATGTTAGCGGGGTGTATTATGACAATGATGCATTGAGAGCCGCTCGTGGAGATATGGCAGCAGATTTAGCCGATCCATCTCTTTTGAATATGCCTGAATCTTTAGGTGGAAATTCAATTGGAGGAGTACAAAGCGCACCAGGTGAAGTACGAGGACGTAAAAAGCAAAAAGATGCATACATGTTTATCAATTTAACCGCATCTTATAAAATACCTGCAAAACGCAGAACTCGCTCTAAATTCTAATTATCTGAAAACACTCATTACAATAAAAGAGCCTCAAACCCTAAAGGAGTTTGAGGCTTATTATTTATTGCGTTATGAAATACTTCGCAAGCCTTGGAATCAACCTCTCGGAAGTGAAAAAGATGCACACGAAAATTCATCTATCCATATTATGGCATGCGATCAAAACAATACTATTTTAGGTGTTTGCCGATTGCAATTAAATTCTTCAACAGAAACTCAAGTTCGTTTTATGGCAGTTAAAGAAGATACCCAGGGCTTAGGCATAGGAAAACAATTAATTGCCTATGCCGAACAAAAAGCAAAACAGTTAGGAGCAACAAATCAAATTTTACAAGCTAGAGAAATTGCTGTTGAATTTTATACAAAATGTGGATATAAGGTTAAAGAAAAAAGTTTTTTACTTTGGGATGAAATCCAACACTATTTAATGGAGAAACAGTTGTAGAATGGCAAAGAAAACAAAAATAGCAGTCTTGGGAATTGGTGCTGTTGGCGGATACTTTGGCGGACAGTTAGCTGAAAAATATTTTAATTCAGAAGAGATTGAAATTGTTTTTATCGCTCGTGAAAGAAGTGTGAAAATAATTAAAGAGAAAGGATTAAAAATAATAACTCCACAACAAGAAAAAACTGTTTTCCCTTATTTAATAAGTAACAACCCAAAAGAAATAGGTCAAGTTGATTATCTGATTTGTTGTGTTAAGAGTTATAATCTAGTAGAAAGCATAGCCGAACTTAAAGAGTGTATTCATTCTCAAACAATCATTTTACCATTATTAAATGGTGTTGATGCAAAAAACATTATCCACAGTATTCTTCCCACAGCAACAGTTTGGGATGGCTGTGTTTACATTATATCCAGACTAACGGAGCCGGGTGTTATCACTGAAGGAGGAAAAATTCATTCTTTACATTTTGGCTCTGAAAGCAAAGATGAAAGATTAAAAAAATTTAATTCCATTTTACTGGCGGCAGCAGTAGATGCTCGTATTTCCGAAAATATTACGCAAACGATTTGGGAGAAATTTATTTTTATTTCTGTTGTAGCCTCGCTTACAAGTCATTTAAATTTACCCATCGGTCCGATTTTAGAAAACAACAATCATCGCAAATTGGCAAACCAGCTTCTTTCAGAAATAACAAGAGTGGCCTATGCTAACAAGATTTTATTACCGGAAAATATCATCGAAAAGACGTTCGCAACAATGGAACGGATGCCATACGAAACAACATCATCAATGCACAGTGATTTTAAAAAAGGAGGAAGAACAGAATATCGCTCACTTACAGAATATGTAGTATTACTTGGAAAAGAAAAGGGTGTTGAAACTCCCGAGTATGAAAAAATTCTTGAGCTAATGAAAAAATTTAAATCTTATTCATAATAAATTTCAGCAAGGCTTTTGCATCCGCTTCATTCAATTGAATTCCCATTTTTATTTCTTTTCCATAATAATCAAAAGTAAGTTTCTCGCCTGCTACCACCCAATAAGAATCATTCAAGTTTTCGAAAAAAGAATTTTCCTTGCTTTCAATTACTCTTAAGTCTTTAATAAAATCAAATTCATAAACGTTTCTTTTTCCTTTCCCTCTTACATCCTTTTTATAAAACAGTTTACGTTCGCGTAACTTAATCTTTTCCAACCCAAAACTTCTCCACATAACGGCCTTAAATATCTTATATTCAAAATAACCCCAGAATCCAAGCCAAACCAAAATAGCAACCCGCGTTTGCTGCTCCGTAATTGTGAAATATTGTGTTAGCACGGCTATTCCTCCTAAGGTCCATAAAACAAACCAAACCAACAAAAGTTGCTTTTTTGTTTTATCTACAGTAGAAAGAATAACGATGCTCGTTTCGTTCTCATTCTTTTTAATGCTTATTCTGTCGCCAATGTATTCCATATAAATAATCAAATAATGAACAAAATTATCAATTAATTCTATATTTGTTGAACTTAAAATGATGAATTACAATCGTACAAGAAATGAACAAAAAAGGTGAAGATAAAGAATTGGGATTTGGAACTAAAACTTCCAAACAAAAATCCCGATTAATTAACAAAGACGGCTCATTCAATGTCGACCGAATAGAAATTTCTAGATGGACTTCCATTAGTATCTACCATGCCTTAGTTTCTATGTCATGGCGAAAGTTCAATTTTATTGTATTCCTCTATTTCGTAATTATTAATTTGATTTTTGGAAGTCTATATTACTTTACAGGAATGGAAGGCTTAAAAGGAGTTGAAGCTACCAACGAGCTCGACAATTTTTTGGAAGCATTTTACTTTAGCACTCAAACATTCAGCACGGTAGGTTTCGGAAGAATCTCACCTGTCGGAAATCTCAGCAGCTCAATAGCTGCTATTGAATCGTTGGTTGGGTTATTGGGATTTGCATTGGCAACGGGTTTGCTTTATGGAAGATTTTCTCGTCCGGTTGCCCGCTTAATGTTTAGCAAAAATGCCATTATTGCTCCTTTTAAAGAAGGGAAAGCTTTTCAATTTCGTTTAGCTAATAAAATGAGAAATAGTCAAATCTCTGACATGAATTGCAGAGTTACCGTTTCTAAATTAGAGATTGAAAATGGTCAACCTATCAGAAGATTTAGAATTTTAGAATTAGAAGTAAAAAATATTATTTTCTTTCCCATGACATGGACGATTAACCATCCGATTGATGAAAGCAGTCCGCTTTACGGAATGACAGAACAAGACATGCTTGAAGCAGATTTGGAATTTATGATTTCCTTGAGCGGATTTGATGATACATTTTCTCAAAACGTTACTTCGCGCCATTCTTATACGCACGAAGAGCTTATTTACGGAGCGAAATGGGTTAGTGTTTTTAGCACTAATGAAAACGGACAAACTTCTCAAGATTTAAATAAACTAAGCTCTTTTGAGAAGTATCCATTTTAGCCTTTCACCATCTTCTTTACTTCTACTCTATCTTTTGTAACGAAGCGAATAAAATACACTCCCGAAGAAACTGAAGTGATATCCATTTCAACAGAACTGCTTGAACTAATATTTTGTTTTGTTGAAAGAATTTCTTTTCCATTAACATCAAAAACAAGAATGGATACCGCTTCGTTTTCATGACCGTAAAACTTAACAGATATAGCATTTCCAGCAGGCTGAGGATAAATCGTTTCTACTAAACTTAATGAGTTGGAATAATTAGAGATGCCTGTTGTGATAATACAAGGTGTTGTACAAAACTTTGAAAGCATACGCACATAAGCTGCTTGAGTATAAATTCCTGCTTCGGAAATCGTCCATGAATTTACAGGCCAACTCGTATTAAAATCCTTCCAAGATTTTTGTATAGGTTGATTTTTTGGCGGATCTAAACTTTCAGCAACACACATGGCATTATTTGCAGCACTGCCACAACCACTCGGACAACATGCATCCCAATCGTAAGAAGGATTTACGCCACCCGGAATAAACCCTGGAGCCGGACCATAAGTGGAGACACCAACTTCATCCCACAATGCACTTCCATCGTGAAACCAACCATGATAAAATGAAGAAACAGAATTTTCTGCACCAAACTTCGACATATTACTTAAATATGTTTTTGAATTTGGATTTACACCATGAAAATAATGCACGAATCCAGAAGCTGCATTAGCATAATTTATAGCATTTCCTGCATCAAAATTATATCTATTCATTGCTAAAAACATATTTCCTTGCCTGGATTTTGTTTGATTGCTGTTCCATGTATAATTTCCATTATTCAAAAAAGCTCGATAAGCATCTGTACTATTTGTATATGCAGGAAGGTTATCAGCATTCAAAGTACTTAAAGAATTGGAGAATGCCGATTTTATTGCGTTGCGAACAGAAACGGTAGCTCCCGGCAACGCTGCATAATACAAACACATGTCTTGTTCCGGTCCTTCAAAAGGATAAGCAAACGTCCACATTAATAAATGGATATTGTTATAATTAGCATCAACATATGTCCTATAAAGTGTATTTCCTGTTAATGCATATAAATAAGTTGCTGCAGCAAACTTTCTGCAAAGTCTTCCGTAATTATCTATCTCTTGTTCTCCAGCTGCCAAAACTCCAGCATTATAAAACAATACACTCGGGTTTGCATCTGCCCAATTCCATGCATTTATAGCAGCCGTTTGTAAGATCGTTCCATAAGCTGTCATTCCAATCGAATTATATTGTTTTGCTGCCAAAGCAAAAATTCCTGCAGCAGATAGTGTTGCAGAAGTATTTGCAGGCCCGTATCTTCTAAAAGTTCCATCTGCAGAAGGCGGACTAGCATCTCCGCCACCAACAACACTCAAAACAGAACCATCCAAATTTTGCATTTTTAAAAGCCAATCTAATTCATATTTTGTTTCATCTAAAATATCTGGAATCCCATTTCCTGATTCTGGAATATTATAATTATCTGCCCACACGTTTGGCTTTTCTTCGTAGGCTAAAAGCATGTCACACATTGTTCCCCAGGTAAAATTTACATACTTATTATAATCACCTGCATCGTACCAACCACCTGATAAATTTTTTGACGTACCGATTGTTGGAGAAGAAAATAATCTGCAATCTAAATCTTGTTGAGTTCCTAAATGACTTGGCCCATCAACATAACCTGTATCCACAAATGGATATGATTTAGCAAAGCCGCAACGTTGATAATAAAACATTCGCATAGCAACTTTCAAAACATCGTTATAAACACAATCATCTATTTCGAAACGATAAGAGCCAACATTATTTGTAGGATCAAAAACATAATAACTACCAGGAGTAACTACTGTTGAGAAATCAAACCAATAAACAATGTCACCAGATTGAGTATGCGTTGCCCCACCATTCCAAGAGGTAATTGCACCCGAAAACACAACAGCATCCGTTATCCAGTTACGGATTTGGTAAGATGTTCCGGGGGAAAAAGAAAGTGCCGAATTGTATCCTATTTGTGGATCACTAATAACTGCTATTTTCTGATCGGTTGTTTTGTAGCCAAACTGATCGATTTTAATAAATTGAGTAATGCTACCTGGAATAGCATGTGCGACTACCGACATTGCAAATAAGCAAATGCTTATGCAGATTATTTTAAAACTTTTTTCCATATCATAAATTATACTACCAAAAATAAACCAAAAAAGCTTATTAACAACAAAAAGCCCAGAAGGCTTATTATTGTTGGCTGTATTACTAAAAATAAAAAATGGAAAACACTATGCTTCAACAGCAATAACAATTTTGTAAAAAATCATGATATTAATTTTGGATGATTGTAACATTTTAGAGAGATTTTGATTTAACCAAATATAAGGCATTGACATTTAGGAATGCAAACAAAAAAAGGCAATTATTTGTAGTCGGAGGCAGACATCTGCAGCAAAATTGTTTATTAAAAGTGGAAACAGCGGTAAATAGATTATTTTTCGAGGAACACATATTTTCCTGCTTTATCTACTGAAAACTTGGGTAATTGCTTTTTTTGCTCAAAATAATCATACCCAATTTTGATGTTTTTCCAAAAATTAAGTTGTTTTGAATTTGTTTCCGATAAAAAACTCATTCCCTTTTCATCCATTTTTGTGGGAAAAATGTGAACTGGAATAGTTTGCTGTCCATTATTACGAGCTTCCACACAAAGAATATAAACTTCTTTGATATAAGTATCTGTTAAAGGCATGCAACCAATCGTTACACAGCTGCCATGAATCATTATATCACCACCCAAATTACCCTTGCCCACAATTTTATCACTTGCATTCGGATAATTGATACCTAACGATAAGTGATAACTGCTATAGGGATTAAACACCGCAATATTATAAAAACCTTCAGGAACTTGTCCATCACCTTGTTGTCTTTTTGGTCCTAACTCACCAGAAGAAGCACAAATAGTATAGCTTTTAAAGAGTTTAAATTCAGGCTCTCCCGATGATTTAAGCCACACCTCAACAATTTTATCTTCTTTGAAAACCCTCATGAACAATTCAAAGTTTTCTTTTATTCCTTTTTTCTTTAAGTCGGATTTCAGTTCATCCCACTTTTCATTATAAGCAGCTTTTACGCGACTTGCTTTTTGCTGTGTAGCTTTGAATGTTTGCCCCGAAAGCTGTATAGATAGTATTAAAGCGAAGACAAGAGAGATGAATTTCGACATATTGTTAATTTTTTAGTTGATAACGTATTTAACTAAGGCAATATTTCGGCCAAAAACACTTTATTTTTGTCTAAATTAATCATAGTAATGAAGAAAATCGCATCTGTCTTAAAAAATAAATACCTGCTAACTGTTATTATCCTGACTGTTTGGGTCATCTTTTTCGACAAAAACGATTTAAAAACACAACTGGAATTACGAGCAGAGGTAGAAAAGTTAGAAGAAGAAAGAAACTATTTTGCTAAGGAAATCAATAGCATTACCTCTGTTATAAAAGAATTATATACAAATCCGAAGACCTTAGAAAAATTTGCCAGGGAAGAGTACTTGATGAAACGCGACAATGAAGATATATTTGTAATTGTTGAAGAGCAAAAAGAGCTTTAGTTCATCGGTATTAGCAGGCTAGCTCATTAAATTTACATTCAGCCCCACCAACATTATTGATGCGAAAGCTGTTTAATTTATAGATATATTTTATAAATAGACAATGCGAAAATGGTTAATGCGCCTATGACAATGGTTCCAAATAATACGTAACTGATTTTTATTCTCATAAATATTGTTTTATTTTACAATTAATCGTTTGCTATATAATTTATTTGCACTTGAAGCTGTGATCAAATAAGTTCCTTTGGAAAGTATTCCATCATGATTTAATGCTACAAGTTCATTATTCGAAAGTGTAACTATAACTTTTGAATAAATTTCTCTTCCTTGAATATCTCTCAAAACAACCAACACTTCTTGTCCTTCAAATTGGCTTAACTCAAGATAAGCTGGTGAATTGACATCTGCAGGGTTAGGAAATAAGGAAATAGATGGATCGCCATGAGGATTATATTCAACAGGAACAATATGCGAGTAAGTTAAGCTTCCATCAAAATCAGTTTGTTTTAGTCTATAATACGAGATTCCTGTATAAGGGGATTGGTCGATTTCAAAATAATTAATTATGGTTGAGCTGTTTCCAGCTCCACTTACTGTATATACATCTTCAAAAGTTACACCGTTTCTGCTTTTCTCAATTGTAAAATGATCGTTGTTCTTTTCTGAAGCTGTTGTCCAGGCTACATCTACTTTATCGCTATTAAGGTGTGCAGTAAAACTTAGCAATTCTATTGGCAATGGACTAATTGTATTATCCAATGTTCCAATTGTATAATACCCATCACCTCTTGTATGAGGAACCTCATCAAAAAATATCCGATCTCCTGTTATACTGGTTGCATTCATCACTTCTGTCCAAGCACCCGTTGTTCCTGCTCTGTATAAAAGTTTATAATTAGACAAAGGAGCAGAAGGAACAGCAGTCATTCCCCCATCGCTGATATCAAACGTAAGATCTGCGCTTTCTGAACCTGAGATATTTGTCCAGTCAAAATACCAATCACGATTCCATCTTGCAACCAAAGGGCCAGCACTCATTCCACCAATGTCAACATAGTCAATAAAATTGGCACCTGCTTTATGTCCAAATATCAAATATTCTCCATTTCCAAAAGCATTTGCACCTTCAGTTACATCCAACCCTCCAGTTACAGCAGAGGAAACTGATTGGTTGTCACCTGCAACATATTTACCTGAAACAGCTGATTGCCCAACGCCTCCAACTTCAAAATCATAATTACCATTTGCTGCTAAATCGCCAAGATACAAATCGGTAGCTGTTGCAACATTGTATTTTGCTGAAAGATAATTATTTACAATATTTCGCCTTGCAGCATTTAGCGGTGCATTGTATAGTATAATTTCAGCAATGTCTCCATTTATAAATCTTCCTGTTGTTGCTTTTTCATTGCCAATATAAAGATCCATTGCATTTACTGTTGGCGTTAAGTTTATTGCATCAGCAAAAATGTTTGTGCCGTTTTTAAAAACATTTCTTCCAAGAACAGCTGCAGCACCTGCGGTATAACTATACTCAATTACATTAAACTCTGTGGTTGTAACTTGTCCTCCAGCAGAACTGGGAGCCGATCTGGAACCATCAGTATAACGTGAAGGTGTATGAGTGTTTCCATCATTAAAGCTAAGCATCTCGTAATTTTCTTGATTATCGTCCCCTTTTACCATCCAAGCATTGTAATTTTTTTGAACATCAGCTCTAACTAAAATAAACCAATGCCATGCAGTTAAATCCAAACCTGCAACATCCGGAACACGCAATTCATCATCTGTACCATCAAAATTAATAGAAGCATTTGTATTTACGGATGATAACACAAGAGTTGGGCGATTGGCAACAGCATTGGGTGAAGCCACTCGAGTATTTCCAGATCTGTCTGTCCATGAAGTTACAGCAGCACCAGCCAAAGCTACAGATGTATTTGCGTCCAGCCAAAGCATATTAGTTGCACTGGATTGCACACCGCCAGGTCCAGTTTGAGAAACAACAGGAGAAAATTGCACCGAGAAAAAAATGAAGGTGAAAAGGAGTAGCTTTTTCTTCATGAGAATTTATTAATAATCTAGTTTACACTTTTTTTATTGTATCAATAAAGACGAAAATAAGTAAAATAAGGTTTCATAATTCATATTTCGAGGTGAATTATAACAATTTGTCTGTTAAAAAATTATATCGAAACACCTAAAATAAATACTTCCAGTGTTAGATTATAAATTTAAAGCTGCTTGAATTTATAAGGAGTGTGTTTCTATATCACAATTAAACAGTGTGCTTTACAACTTATTAAGTACTTGAAGCTGTTTCGTTCAAATCACATGTATTAAATGCTACTTTACAATAAGCTTTTTACTATAAATAGCTTGCTCAGAAGTTGCTGAAATAAGATACACTCCAGGGGCTAATTTACCAGAAGGATCTAAAGCATAAACATTCTCTCCTGAATTTCCGCTAATAATAACTTTCGAAAACATTTCTCTTCCCACAGCATCATAAACTACCACCAATACTTCTTCACCATTGCCTGAATTCAATTCGAAATTTATTATTGAACCATCGCTAGGATTGGGATACAAATTAAAAGAAAAATCTACATTTCCATTAAAATCAACTTCTTTTATATCGGAATAAAAATAATCACCGTTAAAATCAGTTTGTTTTAATCTGTAATAAGACAATCCGTTGTAAGGGCTATAATCAATAGAAGAATAATTTAAAACCGATGTACTGTTTCCTGCGCCATCAACTTGTCCAACCGATTCGAAACTTACAGCATCAAGTGATTTTTCAATAGTAAAATAATCATTATTAGTTTCAGATGCTGTTGACCAGTCCAAACAAACATTTTTATCGCAAGGAACAGCATTAAATGAAAGTAATTCGATTGGCAAAGGAGAAGCGGCCGCATTGATGGAAGAAATATAAAAGTTATTAGTCAAATTGGCCAAAGTCAATGCAGTTCGATTCACTTGAGGAATAAGAACAGTGCCAGCATTTACACCAGCAGTACCAACAACACCTCCCAACAATGTTAATCTCAAGTCTGTAATGGCAGCCACTGTTCCACCAGCAAAAGTTCTATCGGCTCTGAGGTTATAAGTTCCTCCAGCTAATCCATTGGCGGTGGTAACTGCCCAAATTTCATCGTTTCTGATTTGAATTGGAGTAGCGCCATCCATAAATGCAACCGGAGTAGTTGTATAAGGATCAGTATATATAACAGATGCTGTTCCTCCGGTCACGGGAGCAGTTGCAGGAGCAGTGATGTAAAATGAAGTATGATATTGCTGGGTGAGATCTCCCATTGGGAATAACCCTGCAATGTTACCATTAGCAATGGTAGTAGCTGTTCTAAACCATCTTGTAAAATTACCGCCACCAACAAAATTAGTAACTGAAGGTACACAAGTAAGCGTACCAAAAGTTGGAACAGTAGGCCCAGTTCCCAATGTTAAAGTAAAAGCAGCTAAGTCAACTTTTGCAGCAGTCATTGTTAGATTCAAATTTACATTTTGATTTCTACCAAAAGTAATTTGAGGAGATGCCGTTACAAACGTATTATTAAAGGTAAGGTTGTCAAAAGTCGTAACTAATGTTCCATCTATAGTTTGCACAGCTGTTGTGCTATTAAAGAGAACACGACCTAAAGCAGGAGCAAACGTCCCTCCATTGAAAGTCCAGTTCCCTCTCACATTAGTGGTTGCTCCGGCAGTATGTGTCCCTAAAGTATGTAAATAGTTGCCGATAATTGTTAGTGTTGCAGGCGCAGTAAAATGATCGGTTGTTTGAGTATAGTCTTGTGTTGTAATTGTGGTAACACTTCCACCTGTATTTAAAAGTGTACCTGCAGTTTTTGCCACATCAAAATTGTAGAAGGTCTGTGAAGCAACCGTACCATTAATCTGTTGTGCTATAGCTCCATTAAAAGTTACCCTGTTTAATCCGGGGGTAAACGTACCTCCATTGCGTGTCCAGTCGCCTTTCACAAAAATGTTGGCACCAGCTGTTACAGTACCTGCAGTAATCAAGACATTTCGGTCAACGTTCATCGTTGGTGGTGCAGCAAATCCACCTGCAGTATTTGTATAATCGTTATTCACATTCAATGTAACGGTTGGCGCGGAAACAGTAAGCGTGTTACCCGATTTATTCACAATCAGATTATAAAATGTTTGTGAAACCAATGACGCACTGCCCAATGACTGTGCAATATTATTCCAAAAAGTAACTGTTCCGTTATTATGATTAAATACCCCATTGTTGGTCCAATTGCCTTTTACATTCATTGTATTTGCATGGCCGGTAAGCGTACCGGCAATCAACACATGGTGAAAAGTAGAATTGACTGTAGTAATGGATGCTCCGCTCAATGTTCCTGTACCATTGAATGTTACGGTATTTGTAACCGGCAAAAAGGTCCCATCATTAATCCAATTACCTCCAACAGTAACGTTTAAATTATTGGCATTGAACGTTCCATTTATTTTTGTATTTACGTTCTGTAATACTGTTAAAGGAAAAGAAATTAGGGTTCCTGTAGGTGAATTTGTTGTTTCTACAATAAGATTTCCAACAGGAATATTCGTATTGATACGCATTGTCTGTGCGGCAGCGGTTGCAGCATTTCCTATTTGCAATGTTCCACCAGTAACTGAAAAGTTGGCTAAACAACCTGTATTGGTATAACCTAAATCCTGCGCACCTGTTCCACCTTCATCTTTTATTACAATTGTACCTCCCGACATATTAAAAGATGAACCCGTAACATCCATCATGAATGGCGCATTGGTTGTTGATGTAGAACCAACTGTATTTAAATTTAGCGTTCCACCTGAAATATTTACATTTGTAACTGCAACAAAACTCGGTCGATCCAAACGGCCTGATACATTGATTGTTCCACCTGTTAGTGTCAATAAGGCTCCGTTGGACATGAGATTTTCATTCGCAAAATCTCCTACGTTAAGAATTCCGGAGCTACAAGTCAAACCACCTTGAAAATTCAAAGTTGAATGGGCAAACATTGTTGAATTAGGACTGTTCATCCAAAGCCCACAAGAGGCCGGAATGGTTGTTATGCTTGTAAAAACATCTAGAATTACCGCACTTACAGGAACAGAAAATTTGAATGTTCCGTTCTGCATAATAAGAAAGTTAGAAGGGGCTGAAAAATTAGAGGATGTAACTTCCAAGGTATTGGCCACTGCAGTGCCCATGTTAATAGTAAGAATGTTGTAACTGTTTGTAGCACCAGCACCGCTGATGGTTTGATTTCCATTCTTATTAAAAACAATGTTGGTCAAACTTGTAGCTACAGGTCTCATATTTATCGCACCGTTATTCGTAATATTTCCGGAAACAGTCATTGTATGTGTTGCTGCAAAACCAGGATTAGACGTAAACGCACCTCCGGCATTTACAATAATATCTCCAAGTACAGTAATAGTTCTATTAGTAGTATTATTACCAAGAAGCAAAGTACCGCTTACTCCTTGCCCAACAGTTAAATTAGAACAACTGAAAGAGCCATCCATTGTCACCACATGCCCGTTGTCAACTATTACATTGTCTCCAGCCGTAGGAACTGTTCCCGCTAACCAAGTAGCTCCATTGCTCCAATTACCAGTCATAACTGAAATGAAATTTCCAGCTGGAAGTGTTGCTTGTGTACCTGATATAGGTCCACTTAAACAACCTTCTCTTACTGCATAAACCTGCCAGTAATAGGTAGTCCCAAACAAACTACTAGCAGCAAATGAAGTCACATTTGCAGCAGTTTGAGTATAAAAGGAATAATTGATTCCATCAGTGGACATATAAATCACATAACCAAGTTCAGTCGCTGAAACATCCGTCCAATTCAATGTCATGGATGTATTACCCACAGCAGTAAATGTCAATGGTCCTCCAGGTGCTACAGAGCAAGCAGGGGTAAATGAAATCATACTGTTGGATGTTGGAAGAGCAACATGCAAAGGAGTAACGGCAGGACCAAATGTTCCAGAATTATCAGCCTGTTGCGACAAAAGTGTAGCAGCTGTTATTGGATTAACAATTTGACCATTTATTCCGCATGCGTATGCGGGCGTTGCACCTCCTGATGTCATGGTCCCGTAAACATATTCAATAGCTCCGGTAGTTTCATAAAGCTTTACTTGAAAGTTATAATCTGCGGCAGCTCCACCAGTAAAATCATCCATAGAAAAGTATTCTGCAGTAAAAACTCTGTTAGGAGCAGTGCCCGTTGTTCTGTATTTAATGGAATTTGCAACAGCGGCACTTCCATTATTTACCCACAAGTCGCAATACATTGCAGCCAATGCAAAATAAGTTCCTCCATAAGAAACAGGAGGAGCACCGCCACAGGGTATTCTTAAAAAAGCACTTCCGTTCTCTCTGTAAGAAGTAAATCCAGCACAATTAACATAATTTGGAGGAACAGGACCTGGATCACCTAACGGGTAATTGCCATCATACGTTGTTGGGGAAAAATCAAGAAACCCGTTAATAGCAATATTAACAGAACTATAACGAGTTCCTAAATACCAAAAATCAAAACCCAAGGGAATCGGAGCACTCCTATTATCATCATTTTGATTTGCTATTTGGCCAAGCCAATACGGAACAACGTTTCCTGCCGCACCCATTGAACCGTAAGTAATTCCTGTGGTTCTCACAGTAGCATAATTTGCACAACTTTGAGCATTAAGTCCAATTGCTAGAACATAAAATGAAATAAAAAGGAGTAGTTTTTTTTTCATATTTTTAGAATATATTTAAAGTACTTATGTAAACCGTGACGAATTTATATAAAATAAGGTTGCATTTTTAAAAATTTGAGGTGAATTATCACAATTTAACTGTTAAAAACTAATCCTAACAAATTAAAAAAATACTAAGATTACCCAGTATACTCACCAAATACATTCCTCATCGTATCCGCAATTTCCCCTAAAGTAGCATAATTTTCTGCTGATTCAAGAATGATTGGCATTAAATTTACATCTGCGCGGGCACTTTCATCCAATTTCTTAAGCAAAATCTTTACTTTCTCGTTGTCCCTTTCCGACTTCACCTTATTGATTTTATCGATTTGCAATTGGCGGATAGAATCATCAATTGTAAAAACATCTTTTAATGGAGCTTCTTCACTGGTAAACTTATTGACTCCAACAATAATTTTTTCTCCGCTTTGAATATCATTTTGATATTTATAAGCAGATGCAGCAATTTCGTTTTGTAAATAACCTTGCTCTATAGCGGCTACAGAGCCGCCCATGGCATCAATTTTATTGATATAATCCCAAGCCGCAGCTTCTACTTCATTGGTCAAGGCTTCAACAAAATAAGAACCTGCTAATGGGTCAACCGTCTCCGTAACACCGCTTTCAAATGCAATAATCTGTTGAGTTCTCAAAGCTATTCTTGCCGCTTCCTCTGTTGGTAAAGCTATCGCTTCATCAAAACCATTGGTGTGCAAACTTTGAGTCCCGCCCAATACAGCCGACATAGCCTGAATGGTTACTCTAGGAATATTGTTTTGTGGCTGCTGAGCCGTAAGTGTAGAACCACCTGTTTGGGTGTGAAAACGAAGCATCTGTGCTTTCGGGTCTGTTGCGCCTAAATCTTTGGTTATTTTAGCCCACATTCTACGTGCTGCTCTGAACTTTGCTACTTCCTCAAACATGTTATTATGAGCATTGAAGAAGAAGGACAATCGCTTAGCAAAAACATTGATATCCAACCCTTTATCTATTGCTGCTTTAAGGTATGCTTTACCATTTGCTAAAGTAAAAGCTAACTCCTGAACAGCTGTTGAACCTGCCTCACGGATGTGATAACCTGAAATAGAAATGGTATTCCATTTTGGTACCTCTTTGCTACAATATTCGAAAATATCGGTAATGATGCGCATGCTCGGTTTTGGAGGATAGATATACGTTCCTCGTGCTGCATATTCCTTTAAAATATCATTCTGAATGGTTCCTGATATCTTCTTTAAATCGGCTCCCTGCTTTTTTGCTAAAGCAATGTACATCGACAATAAAATGGATGCCGTTGAATTGATGGTCATGGAAGTGGTAATATTCTCCAATTTAATTCCATCAAACAAAATCTCAATGTCTCTCAACGAATCAATTGCAACTCCTGCCTTCCCTACTTCTCCATCCGCAAAATCGTGACTGCTATCATAACCAATTTGAGTTGGCAAATCGAATGCTACAGACAATCCAGTTGTTCCATTGTTTAATAAATAATGGTAACGTTTGTTTGATTCTTCTGCAGTTGAAAATCCAGCATATTGACGCATAGTCCACAACTTACTGCGATACATAGTCGATTGAACACCTCTTGTAAAAGGAAATTCACCTGGCTGCTCCTCTCTCACTTCAAGCTTGGAATATACTCGCTTGATCTCAATGTTTGAGTCCGTTAAAAACTTGTCTTTACGCTCTTTTTCTTCCATTTTATGATTTTCTTTGTCCTCCCCCTGCCCCCTC
>Ga0163151_10001473_pt1 | contig 39351 bp, 25 predicted proteins | sample OliLakLV19MP5IB2_FD_145596 | JGI IMG/M metagenome (GOLD analysis project Ga0163151, IMG submission 145596) | Freshwater microbial mat bacterial communities from Lake Vanda, McMurdo Dry Valleys, Antarctica - Oligotrophic Lake LV.19.MP5.IB-2 | ecosystem: Environmental > Aquatic > Freshwater >... | reverse complement strand
AAACCGTAAACGACAGGCTGAAGGAGGCTGGCATGATCAATCTGATGGAGAACAAGGTTCTGGGTCCGTTGATCCGCCAGCAGTTCGAACAGGGCGAGCGGAAGGGCCAACAAGACCTGCTTCAAGAACAATTGACCGAGAAATTCGGATCTCTGCCGGTATGGGCTCTGCAGCGCCTGCAGGGCGCGTCGGCTGAAGACTTGCACGCTTGGGCCAAGCGCATTCTCCGCAGCACAACGCTCGAAGACACACTGCGCTGAGCCGGACGGCGCATCAATGAGCCGGTGGCATGCACTGATCGGGCTTCGGCGTTTTCCCGGTTGTCAAAGCGTGTAATCTGCCGAGGCGCCTCCGCGGCTACGGTACTGGATCGACGGTCGATATGCGGAATCGCACTCGGCAAGCGCCGCCGATTGCTCCCATGAATCCGGTGCGGTTGAATGCACGGGTCGTGAATGCGCATCTCGCGGCACATACCAATAAGATGTTCCAGCGACCGGACCACGGGGCTTTCGCGCAGATAGCCGGTGTTCGCCTTGAATCCGGCATGACCGACACTAGTAGGTACCCCATGGCCCACCGCTACGACGTATCTCTGAAGGCGCTCTTCCTGAGCGAGGGCGACGGCATCATGCGCCGGTTGCTCTTCGGCGGCAAGGTCATTGAGTTCCTGGCCACTGAGCAGCCGCAAGTTTTCAACCATCGCGCCGACCTCGTTGTCCGCACTGAAGACCGTTCGCTCCATCATGTCGAGTTCCAAACCTTCAATGAAGCCGGCTTCGCGCTCCGGATGCTCGAGTACTACGCCTATCTTGTGCGTGTTTACAAACAACACGTCAGCCAGGTGGTCCTCTATCTGGGCAGGGAGCCGCTGCGATTGGAAGCCGCCTACACGTCCCCGTCGATAGACTTCCGATTCGAGATCGTAAACCTGTGCGAGTTTGACGCGGGACCGCTGCTGGCCAGCGAGGATTGGGCCGACAACTTACTGGCGTTGTTGGCCAAGGGTGAACCAGAGACGGCGCTGGAGGTAGTTCTGTCCCGGCTCCGCGCCATGAAGAGCAAGGACCAGGATTGGGCTGCCGGAACGCTTCTGCAGCTTTCAGGCATACTGGGTATAGAAGAAACCGTAAACGACAGGCTGAAGGAGGCTGGCATGATCAATCTGATGGAGAACAAGGTTCTGGGTCCGTTGATCCGCCAGCAGTTCGAACAGGGCGAGCGGAAGGGCCAACAAGACCTGCTTCAAGAGCTATTGACTGAGAAATTCGGTTCTCTGCCGGTATGGGCTCAGCAGCGCCTGCAGGGCGCGTCGGCTGAAGACTTGCACGCTTGGGCCAAGCGCATTCTCCGCAGCACAACGCTCGAAGACACACTGCGCTGAGCCGGACGGCGCATCCGTTGGCCCGTGGCATGCACCGCAGTTGCCTCGGTACCTTCCCGGTTTCGATAGCGCGTAATTTGCGGAACGGCCCCTGCGGTATCGGCTTGGCGACCGAGACGCCGCCGGTTCGGATATCACGAAGCGCAGTCTCCAGGAGGATGTCGGCCCGGCTTCGCGCTCCGGATGCTCGAGTACTACGCCTATCTTGTGCGTGTTTACAAACAACACGTCAGCCAGGTGGTCCTCTATCTGGGCAGGGAACCGCTGCGATTGGAAGCCGCCTACACGTCCCCGTCGATAGACTTCCGATTCGAGATCGTAAACCTGTGCGAGTTTGACGCGGGACGGCTGCTGGCCAGCGAGGATTGGGCCGACAACTTACTGGCGTTGTTGGCCAAGGGTGAACCAGAGACGGCGCTGGAGGTAGTTCTGTCCCGGCTCCGCGGAACGCTGCTGCGGCTTTCAGGCATACTGGGTATAGAAGAAACCGTAAACGACAGGCTGAAGGAGGCTGGCATGATCAATCTGATGGAGAACAAGGTTCTGGGTCCATTGCTCCAGCAGCAGTTCGAGCAGGGTGAGCGGAAGGGCCGCGGCGAAGGCCAACAGGACCTGCTTCAGGAGCTATTGACCGAGAAATTCGGTTCTCTGCCGGTATGGGCTCTGCAGCGTCTGCGGGGCGCGGGCGTTGAAGATTTACATACTTGGGCCAAGCGCATTCTCCGCAGCACAACGCTCGAAGATACACTGCGCTAAGGCGATCGGCGCATCAATGAGCCCGTAGCACCGCTCGTGCCTAGACTTCTTCTTTACAATTATCCGCGGCTTGGAAGCGACAATCCCGTGAAACCAGCCGTCCGCGGCGTCTAGCTGCTCCCGGCCCCAATCGGCTTGACAAAAACCAGCTACAATTAAGTTAAGGCTTTGTCTCGAAATTTTTCCCTGCCGCTGAACTAGGTCCGGGTACAGTCTAAAGAAGCATAGGGAGCCGGTAATCAAACTCTGAGGGGTACCATCCATGAACACGCAATTGTTAGCACGTCTAGTGCTGCTTGTCTCCGCTAGTTCGGTTCCAGCGATCGCTCAGATCACTGGTGACCTCGTTATCAACGTAATCGACCCGTCCAATGCCGTCGTTTCCGGCGCGAACGTGACTCTTAAGAGCTTGGCTCAGGGATCGACGCGCAATCTGAAATCGGATGACCAAGGCATCGCCCGCTTCTCTCTTCTAAACATCGGCGACTATGAGATCCGGGTTGAAGCCGCCGGCTTCGCTAGTGTCACTACCCGCGCGGTCATCAATTCCGGAGTCGTTCGCGAATTGAAAACCGTTCTGGAAGTCTCGGCCACACGGCAGGAAGTCGTCGTCGAAGAAACCTCTGTCGTCATATCTACTACGAATTCTCAAATGCAGTCGAGCGTTGAGTCGAAGGCCATCACGCAGCTTTCGCTACCCAACGGCGTTCTCTCGCTGGCTGGAACCACGCCTGGCGTAATTCCCGTTTCGGCGCGCAATCCGTTCCTCGGCCAAGGCAGCTTTAACTCGAATGGCGGACGCGGGCGCGGCAACAACATCACGATTGATAACGCCAACGCGACCGACGTTTCCACCACCGGGGGCGCCGGCATCGGCACTGTCCCGCTGGACGCTATCAAGGAGGTTAATGTCATCTCCAACAACTTCAACGCCGAGTTCGGCCGCAATGCCAGTTCTCAGTTCCAGATCGTCACCAAGAGCGGCACCAACGAATACCACGGCAGTCTCGTCGAGTTTTTCAGGAACAACGTCTTGAACGCCCGCGACTATTTTGACCGCAGTGGAAAAGCGGCCATTCTCCGCGACAATGACTGGGTGGCCCAAGGCGGGGGGCGGATCGTGCGGGACAAACTGTTCTTTTATGGCACTTACGAGCAAATAAAGGTCCGCGGGTCGGGCGGCACGCGTATCGGCATAGTTCCGACCTCCGCGCAGGTCGCCGGGATCACGAATGCGGCCGCCAGACAGCTCTTCACTGCGGCACAGGGCGTCTCCTCCGATAGCGGCACGGTTAGCAATCCGGCGCCACTGGGTTCCAACTCAGTCGCCTATTCGGCCAAGATCGATTGGAATCTCTCCGCCAAGGACACGCTCTCCGGCCGTTACGCCTATAGCAAGTTCGACAGCAAGTCTCCTGGCTTGACCTTCATTAGTTCCAACCTTCCCGTAAACGGCGCTAGTTCAACCAATAAACCGCAAACCGTGGCCTTGAACTATACCCGAGTGCAAGGCGCATCAATGGTAATCAACAACATCGCCACCTTTGGACGCAGCCTGCCCAACTTCACTCCCTTGGCCGCCATTACCGCGCCCAGCATCGGCTTCCAAAATGGGCTTTCCGAGCTAGGCAGTTGGGCCGGCATACCGCAGGGACGCACCCAGAACGTCTACAACAACTTGACCACTGTAACCAAGACGGTCAATAGCCACACGCTCAAGTTCGGATACAGCATTGAACGCATTCAGGCCAACAGCATTTTCGATTCCAACGTGCGAGGGAGTCTGACATTTGCCACCTTCGAAACCTTCCAGCAGGGAGACCCGGTGATCTACACCCAACGATTCGGCGGATCCATCCGCGGAAATCGCGTTTGGAACCAAGGCTTCTTTATTCAAGATGACTGGCGGATTGCCCGTCACCTAACGCTGAACATTGGCTTACGGACAGAAGTCGCCGGTGGAGTTACTGAGGTCAACGACATCATCTCGAACCTCAACCTCGATAAGCAGGCATCACTGGGTGGCGCAGGCACCGGCGCCCTAGGCTCCATCGCCGTCGGCGGGAAGGCCTTTGATAACAACACCAACTGGGCGCCCCGTATCGGCTTCGCCTGGAATCCGAACGGCGGAAAATGGAGCGTCCGCGGCGGCTATGGCCACGCCTACGACTTCATCTTCCTGAACCCCATCACCAACCTGCGATTCGCGCCGCCGTTCATGTACAACTTCAGCACCACCGATTTTTCCGGTGCAAACTCGCTGGCCAACATCGCGGCGGGTACCTCGCCCTTCCAGCAAGTCGGCCGCGCGACCGTCGGCAACTTCGGCACCACGGTCCGTAATTTCGGGGGTATCGCCCCTGTCGACTACGCCATGAAGAATCCGCAGGTCCAGCAGTGGAGCCTAAACATCGAACGCCAGTTGGGCAATGGCTTTGTGGGCCGCGTCGGCTACGTCGGCACCAAGGGCAACTTCCTGCAACGCGCCCGTCCCATCAACACCGTACAGCCCGGCATCGTGGTCCCGGCCACCTCGCTCGCCGACGAACAGGCCCGGCTCGCCACCTATCGCACCATCAACGCCGGCCTCAATGCGCCGCCGACCGCCCAAACCAACCGCATTGACCCGCGCTTCACCACGGTCACACTCAACGAGTCGTCGGCGAACTCCAACTTCCACTCCTTCCAATCCCTACTCACCCGTACCTTCCGTTCCGTGTTCGGCTTCACCGCCGCCTACACCTGGTCGAAGTCTATAGACGACGTCTCTGACGTTCTCGGTGTACTGGCTGCCGACTCCCCGAGCCAGCAGAACCCCTTCAACAATCGGGATAACCGTGCTGTCTCGGCTTTCGACGCGCCTCATCGCTTCGTCTTTACGCACAGCTACGACCTGCCTAAGTTCCGGGATTCCCAGGCATTCGTCCGCCATGCGATCGGCGGGTGGAACCTCAGCGGGATTATCCAAACCCAGTCTGGTTGGCCGGTCAACATTTTCTCCGGCGCCCGCTTCGCCCTGCCGGACCCTCTCCTGCTCGGTGGCGGCGGCGTCGTTCGCCCCAACCTTACCGGACCGCTCAACCTGACCTTCGCCCCGAATCCGGGTACGGTGGCGGCGGCTAACTTCAAAACCACGGGCTCCGGTCTCGAACAACCGCTGATCGGCAACTTCGGTACGCTCGGCCGCAACGTCATTCGCCAAAACGGCCTGACGCAGTACGACCTGACGCTCCAGAAGGATTTCCAAATCACTGAGCGTACCCGGTTCCAGTTGCAAAGTCAGTTCGCTAACCTTCTCAACAACACTTCCTTCTCGCGTCCCGGAGCCTCTCTGGCCGCGCCGCAAACCTTCGGCTACTACCAGGACACCGACACCAATTCGCGCGTCATCACACTTGTCGCGCGGTTCATATTCTAGCCATCCGTAACCCGCAATAAAGCGAAAGGCCGCGCCAACCAGCGCGGCCTTTCGCTTTCCCCGATGGAACGCAACACCATTCGCCCGCATCTCTCTCTACAGACGAGTGATAAACTATTAATAATTTGTCCCGCGTCTCTGGCAGGCCCGGTCTGCCGAAATTGGGACTGGAGGTCTTCCGAAAATGAATCCGAATCAGCCCGGCTATTTGCCGCCCCCGCCCGCTCCAAGCGGAGTCGGCGGTCTCAAGATCCCGATTTTGTTCGGATCCGTTCTGGCGCTTCTGGGCGCCAACATTTATCTGTTTACGCAACTCGACAAGACTAAGAATGACGTAAAGGCCCTGCAATCTTCACTAAATACGGAGATCCAGGAAGTGCAGCAAACCGCCGCTGTCTCCACTCGCGCCAGCAATCAGTACGTTAGCGAGTTGAAGGACGACTTGGAAGCAGCGCGTCGCGCCCAAGCCATGGCGATCGGCCAGGCGAAGCTCGATGCGGAGAAGAAAGTCCAGGAATTGGAACGGACGCTGAAGCAGGAGACCAAGGCGGTCGCCAGCGATTTGACGTCCAAAATCGGCGAAGTGAAGGAACAGACGCAGGCCGTCAACAAGGCCGTGGGTGATGTTTCCACCGAAGTAGGCGCTGTGAAAACGGACGTTGCCAGTACGAAGACGGAGCTTGAAAAAACCATCGGCGACTTGAAGCGCGTCCGCGGCGACCTTGGCGAACAGAGCGGCCTGGTCGCCACCAATGGCAAGGAGTTGCAGGCGTTGAAGGCGCTCGGCGAACGGAATTACTTCGAGTTCCGGCTGCCCAAGGCCAAGGCCCCGCAACGCGTCGGCGACGTGATGCTGACCCTTAAGAAAAGCGACCTTAAGAAGAACAGGTTCACCATCGAACTTATCGCCGACGACAAGAAGGTGGAGAAGAAGGACAAGTCCATCAACGAGCCCTTACAGTTCTATACTTCGAAGGCCCGCCAGCCTTATGAGATCGTCATCAATGAAGTGGGCAAGGACCTGATCGTCGGCTATCTCGCCACTCCGAAAGTCCAGGCCGCGCGCAATTAGCCCCTTTTGCTTTGACTAATTCCGTCTCCCTCCCATTTAAGGGCCGCGAGCTTTCCGAGACACCCGCCGTGGCACACGCGCCTAGGTGATTTGCTCTTAAAAAAGCAACGGGAATTTGCCAATGAACTCGACCAGCGAATTCTCGGAAGATAATGCCGCCGCACTGGCATCCAAGGCGCGTGCGGCGGAACGGTATCTCGCCCAAATCGTCGAAGGCGCGCTGCAACTCCGGCATCGACGGGCTGTAGATCGGCTTGAACGGCATTTGGACGATATGGCGTCAAGATCAGTCCGAAGCAACATCCGAGAATCAGGAACCGGCTCTCGACGAGGCCCTAATTGATGTCCTCCGCCGCCGGATCTGGCGTTGGTGAAGATTATTCTTGATACCAACATTCTCGTCTCGGCCAAACCCAAAACTTCGCCTCAGGAACTGGCGCGCGATCTTCTTCCGCGCGCCGTTTCAGGACCGCCTACTCCCCGGAGGCCATCGCCAACTATCGAGCGTATATTGAAGACGCCTCTCTCGTAGTTGAATTGATGTATCCTCCCGCCATACTCTGCGACCCAGACGACGATCCGATTTTGCAGACGGCGATCTTGGGCGGCGCCGATATTTTGTGTGCGCGAGATTGCGATTTCTTGCACCCCCTTGTGCTCGAATTCCGCCAGCAGCACGGAATTCGTATTGTTGACGATCTTACACTCATGAAAGATCTGCGGGCCTCCTTTTTTCTGAATCCAGAAAAATAGGCGCGCCGTTCATCGCCAAGCAAAGCCCGAGAAGAATCGCTACTCCGCCGTCTTCGCGCGCGCTGGCTGCTGCTTCGGAGGATCGTTGTTCACACGCACTTTAACGCCCGTGTCCAGCTTCGCCAACTGCGTCATGGCGACCTCTTCACCGTCCGTCACGCCCTCGAGGATTTCCACATCCGTCTCAAAGCGGTCGCCCATCTTCACGTCTCGCGAATCCACCACTCCGTCCTTCACCACAAAGGCTTTGTTGGATCCCATGATGTAGTAAACCGCCCGTTGCGGCAACACCGTCACCCGCTCCGTATGCGACGTCGGCACATGCGCCCGGGCGTACGATCCCGGCTTCAATTCCCCGGCCGCGTTGGCCACCAGTACCTCCGCCACAAACGTCCGCTTATTCTGATCAACCGTCGGCGAAATCCGCCAGATCTTTCCCTGGAACTTCCGCCCCTGGAACGCTTCCACGTTGATACCTACCTGCTGATTCAGCTTGATCCACGGCGCCATGCGCTCCGGAATTTCCACGCGCAGCCGAATCGGATCCGTCTTCACCAGCACGAACAGCGGCGTATTCGCCCGCAGGAACTGCCCCACCGTCACCTGCCGCTCTTTCACATAAGCGCGGAACGGCGCCTTCACCGTCGTGTCCCGCAATTTCTTCCGCTGCAGGTCGAGAATGGCCTTGAACCGTTCCACTTCCTGCACCAGATTCCGAGTCTGGTTGATCGTCGAATCGTAAGCCGCCTTCATCGCCTGCTGCCGCGACACGGCCACGTCCAACTCGCTCTTGGCGCCTATGGCCTGGTCCACCAGACTGCGAATCCGCTTCAGGTTCTGATCCGCCGCGTTCAATTCCGCCTGCGCCCGGCGCACATCCGGGGCCTCGCGGGCGTCCGTCAGCCTCTCTTTATCGGTCTTCAATCCCAACCGCTCCAGGGATTGCCGCAACTGCGCCTCCGATTGCGCCACCTGATAACGCTGCTCCTCATCGTTGATCCGAACCAACACCTCGCCCGTGTTCACCAGATCGCCCAGATCGTGCCTGACTTCCTCCGCGCGGCCTTCGATCTCCGCCGAGATAATCGCCTCTTCCATCGGATAAAAAGTGCCGACCGACTCCACATTCCGCTGAATATCACGGCCTTTGGCCATCGCCGTTCGCACCGTTAACGGGCCATCCGCCTTCGCCGCCGCCACCGGCGTCTCCTGCCTATTGCAGCCAAGCAGGCCGAAGATCAAAACCGGAAAAAACACGCGAGAAAATTGCATTATTAGAATTCCGTAATTTCCAACTGAAGTAGGCGATCCGCATACGCAGCAGGTTACGCTTGTCCGGAGAGTCTGGAAATATAGAATATAGCAGTGACACCCACTTTTAAGGAACCCCCCTTTTGACCGAACGTAAATCCTGGGCCCTGGATCTGTTCCTTATCGCCTCGATCGCCGCCGCCATGATCTGGCCGATTTTCAAAACCAAGTACTACGAAAATTGGATGACCATCGATTCCACGTTCATCGCCGATGGCCGCTATCTCTCCGAAAATTTGCCCCATCCCGGCTGGCAGCCCCTTTGGTACGGCGGCACGCGGTTCGACTATGTTTACCCCCCCGCCCTTCGTTACGGCACCGCCGTCATCGCCAAGTTGACCGGTTTCGTTCCCGCCAAGGCGTATCACATTTACACCGGCTTTTTTTATTCACTGGGCATTGCCTTTGTGTACCTTCTTGTCCGCACCGGATCCCGCTCGCGCCTTTACGGCTGGGCCGCCGCGCTGGCCGCCGCCACCGTCTCGCCCGCCTTCCTGTTCATGCTCCATATCCGCGCCGACGCCTACCCGGACTTTCCCCAGCGGCTCAGCGTCCTGTTCCGCTACGGCGAAGGCCCGCATATGACCGCGTTCGCCATCCTCCCGCTCGCGCTCGCACTTGCCTGGCACGGTCTTCGCGCCGGCCACAGTCGTTGGCTCGCCGCGTCGGCCATCGCGTGCGCCGCCGTCGTGTCCAATAATTTCTACGGCGCGACTTCGCTCGCCATCCTGTATCCGGTTCTCTGCTGGGCGGTCTTCACTGAATCCCGCGACTGGAAACTCTGGCTTCGCGCCGCCGCCATTGCACTGCTCGCTTACGGCCTCTGCGCTCTCTGGCTCTCGCCGTCGTTCCTCCGCATCACCTCCCGCAATCTCGCCATCGTATCGCAGAAGGGCACGCTCTGGTCGCTCCAACTCGCGCTCGCAGCGGCCTTCGTCTTCCTCGTCGTCACCTGGTTTCTCGCCCGGCGCGGCGTAAAGCCGTGGACGATTTTTGTCCTGGGCGCGGCGGCCTTCTGTTCCCTAAACACGCTCGGCCAGTACTACTTCAATTTCCGCGTCGCCGGTGAACCGGAACGCCTTATCCCGGAACTCGATCTCGCGCTCATCCTCCTGTGCGGCCTCGTCCTGCATACTCTCTGGCGCCGCTTCCCCGCCTTGGCGCCCCGCGCCGCCATCGCCGCCATCGCCCTGGCCGCCGTTATCTACCCCGGCCGTTACTACATTGAACATCCGTGGCGGCGTCTCCAGCGCACCTCCGAATACAAGCATCGGCTCGAATATCAGATTGCCGATTGGGTCGCCACGAACCGGCCCGATACTCGCTCCCAAGTCACCGGCACCGTCCGCTTCTGGTGGAACGTCTGGTCGAACAACGCGCAGATCGGCGGCGGCTCCGAACAAGGAATCACCAACATCAAAATCATGGAAATGTTCTGGCGGCTTGTCCTCGGGGAAGACGCCCGGACCGATATTCTATGGCTCCAGTCCTTTGGTGTCGACAACCTCGTGGTCAACGACAAAACCTCAGCGCTTCCCCTTTGTGATTTCGAGCACCCCCACAAATACAAGGGCGCACTCCCCGTTCTGTGGGAGGACGGCAAGGGCAACTGGATCTATGGCGTCCCCCGCAAACACCCCGGCCTCGCTCGCGTCGTCGATTCGGCCAGCTACAGCAAATCCCGGTTCCCCACCTGGCCCGACGACATCGAAGCCCTCCAACAGTACGTCGACACCCTCGAACGCTCCGCGCCGGCCGTCGCTCAATCCCGCTGGCTGAAATCGGATACCCTCGAAGTCATTGCCAATACGGCCCAGGGCCAATCCCTCGCCCTGCAACTCGCTTATGACCCCTCCTGGCACGCCCGCGAAAACGGACGGGAATACAAGATTTCCGAAGACGCCTACGGCCAGGTCCGCATAGACCTGCCCCCGGGCCAACACAATATCGAATTCCACTTCGATACACCGTTTGAGAATCAAATCGGCCGGGGAATCACCTTGCTCTCCATCGCCGTCGCCGCCTATTTATTGACAAGGAAGCGCCGATGAACCCACGCGTCTGGGCCGTCGCCGCCTTCGTGTTCCTTCTCAACCTCGCGCTCAACTGGCGCATCATGCTCCCCGGCGTCGGCCCCTATCGCGGGTCGATCGAGCGCGGCTACGCCTACATGGCCCGCCTGTTCGCGGACAACCCCGATTACCTCTCCTGGAATCCGCTCCAATACGGCGGCATTCCCATGCACTATGTCTACCTGCCGCTGCTGCCCTACTTCGACGCCCTGTGGCTCTGGCTTTTCCCTGGCGCCGACGCCACCCACGTTCATCGAGCGGTCTGCGCCATGGCCCTCTTCCTCGGCCCCGTTGTCGCGCTTCTCTTCGTTTACGATTGGACCGCGCGACTCCGCCCCGCCGTTTATTCCGCCCTGGCGCTAACGCTCTTGTCCCCTCTATATGGCCTCATCGAAACCCTCGCCCTCGATATCGGAATCATGCAGGTCCCCTGGCGCATCCAGGTTCTGATCAAGTACGGCGAGGGCCCGCACACCGTCGGTATTCTGCTCCTCTTCATCGCACTCCTGTTCGTCCGCCGCGCCGCCACCCGGCCAGGCTTTCCCGTTCTCCTTGCCGCCGCCGCCGCTCTCGCCGCCACTGTAATGACCAATTGGGTCGCCGGTCTCGCCCTCGCCTTCGCCGTATCCATGCTCCTGCTCGTTCACCTCGGCGACAGCGCGTTCTCCTACGGCCGCGTCATCTACGCGGGATGCATCGGCTATCTTCTTACCGCATTCTGGCTCACGCCTTCGTTCGTCAATCAAATGGTCAACAACTGGCCCAAAGACGCATTTGGATTCCAGTTCCAGCGGATGGAACGGCTCTCGCTCATCGGGCTCGCCGCCGGCATCGCCTGCATCCGCTTAGCGTTCTGGAAGTTCCCGCAACGCCGCTATACCTGCTGGCTCATTCTCTGTACATTCGGTTTCGGTCTGCCAGTCAGCCTGTTCTACGGCCACGGAATCAACCCCCTTCCGGAGTCCCGCCGTTACGCACTTGAATACGAACTCTTCCTGCTGCTGCTCGTCGTCGAAGCCGTTCGCCTGCTTCGCGCCAGCCCTCGCCCATGGATCCGCTTGGCGGGCGCCGCGCTAGTCGTCGCCGTCCTCCTCCAACAAACCCCGCATCTGACAAAATACGTCAGCCATTTCTACCGGCCCTGGGTGCTGCAACCGAAGGAGAATACCTCGGAATTCCGTGTCGCCGCGGCCGTGGCCGGCCTCCAACCCCACGGCCGCGTCTTCGCTACCGGCGGACCCCGCTTCCGCCTAAACTCCTGGTTCGCCATTCCCCAAATCGGCGGCGTCTTCGAAACTGGCCTCAAAACCCGGGTCGCTCCCGATGTCTATTACCAGGTCCGCACCGACCTCGGATTCCCACCCGGCCGCGAAGCCGAGGAATCCATCGTCCTCCTTCGCGCACTCGCCGTCGAATACATCATCACTCACGGCCCCGATTCTGTAGAGTTCTATCGCGACTACAAAAATCCCGGCAAGTTCGACGGCAAGCTGGAAAAGGTCTGGGAAGCCAATGACGATCGGATCTATCGGCTTGGTCCGATTCGCTATGCCCATCTGCTGCGAGCGGGGGAAATCCCCGCCGCCTCGGTTCAATACGGCAGCATGAAGCCTTGGAAGACCTATGTCGATGCCATGCTCGATCCCGCCCGTCCGGAACTCCATTTCCGCTGGAACAACGCGCGCCACGCCACTGTTTCCGGCACTCTACCCCAAGGAATGCACGTTGCCTTTGCCATTCCCTGGGACCCCAATTTCCAGGCGTACGTAAACGGCACGCCCGTACCGCTGCGCGCCAATTCCACCGGCCTCATGGTTACCGCCGCTCTCCCCTCGAACGCCAAATCGCTCGATCTCCGCTTCGAGCCGTCCGCCGAAGAACTAGCCTGCGCCGCCATCAGCGCCCTTACGGCTATCGTCTGCCTCACCGCACTATTCCGGAGGCGAAAAGCCTAACCGATGCGGACATTCCTCATTATCCTTCGCCGCGCGTTTTTCAACTCCTTTCTCGATGGCTGCTGGGGCATCGCCAAAGGCGCCGCGTACTCCGGCCTGCTGAGCCTATTCCCGGTTCTGTCTTCCATCGCCGCCATCCTCGTTCAGGCCAATGCCGATCGCGTCTCGGAATACCTCGCCCGATTTGTTTTTGAAGTAGTGCCGCCGGGGACAACCGAACTGATCGAGCGCCAATTCCGCGAACGCGGCGCCCAGCCCCTCTCTCTAATTGTGATCGCGGTTCTGCTCTCGGCCTGGGCGGCATCGTCGCTAATGATGACGTTGATGGAAGGCTTCCGCGCCGCCTATCGGCTCCCCGGCGGCCGCGGCATTGTGCAGGATCGCATCGTCGCCTTCGCGCTTGTGTTCATCTCCGCCATGCCCGCTATCGCCGCCTCGGTGCTCCTTGTATTCGGCGACAAGGTCGAACAGGCGCTGCTGCGAATGGCCGGCTGGATTGACGCCGGAGGCAATGTCGCGGCGGGTGTTTTGCTCGCTAGCAAAATCAGCCGTTTCCTCATCGCCCTCGGCGCCGTTATTTTCACCACGGGGCTGCTCTATTACGTGGCTCCCAATCGCCCCCAGCAGTGGAAGAACGTCTGGCCCGGAGCCTTCGTCGCGACGACTCTCTGGCTAACGGTCACCGTCATCTTCGCCTGGTATGTTCGTAATTTGGCCAATTACAACGTGATGTACGGCTCCATCGGCGGCGTGATCGCACTGATTGTCTGGATGTACCTGCTCGCCGCCATCGCCCTGTTCGGCTGTGAATATAATGCGGAACGGGAACGGGTGCGGGCGCGGGTTGCAGACTAGCCGCCACTCGGAGCCGACGGGGGGAACTCAGCCTCCAGAATTCCACTGATCCGCCGCCGCAGTTCCGGAGCGTGCTCCGTAACAGTTTGCCACACCAGGGGCCAGTGAACACCAAAGTACTGGTGAACCAAAAAGTTTCGGAATCCGGCAACGTCAATCCACGGTACGTCCTCGTACTTCCCGCGTTTTCCGGACTCAGGCGGGCCACGGCTTCTCCGGCTACTGTCAAACGGTGGGCGACAGCGAAACGGACCGTCTCGTCCGCCAGAAACGCCGATTCGCTCAATCCAAGAGTGATCTTAGCTACCGAGTCGAGCGCTTCCAAAATATCCGCCAGTCGCTGCTCATCCCTCCGCATAGATCACTTGCGCCTCAGATAGGATTTCGACTCGCACCAGCGGCTTCAGCGCCGCCTTTACGGCAACATCGACGCGCCGTCCCAACACCCTTGAAAACTCCCGGCCCAATGCGGAAAGCCCAAGTAAACCCGGGCGCGCCTCCTCCCGAAACTCTACGAGAAGATCGACATCGCTTTCAGGACGCATCTCCCCGCGCGCGGCGGAGCCGAACACCGCCAGTTCCTTCACCCCATACTTGCGGCAAATCGCGAACAAATCACTATCGGCAATCTCAACATCCGTGGCAATTCTCATGGGACCCCTTCTCATTATTCCCCACGCTCTACACTGGAACTATGCAATTCCAGATCGGCGTCTCCTATAGCCCAAAAGGCGATCAGGAAGCTGCCATCGAAGGTCTCCTCCGCGGCGCTAACGATGGCACGCAGCACCAGGTGCTGCTTGGCGTCACCGGTTCGGGCAAAACATTTACGATGGCCAAAGTCATTGAAGCCACCAATCGCCCCGCCATTGTCCTCGCTCATAATAAAACCCTCGCCGCTCAGCTCTATCACGAGTTCAAAACGTTCTTTCCCAATAACGCCGTCGAATACTTCGTCAGTTACTACGATTACTATCAACCCGAAGCCTACATTCCTAACTCCGACGTCTACATTGAAAAGGAGTCGACTGTCAATGACGAGCTGGACCGCCTTCGCCTGGCCGCCACCCGCTCACTATTCGAACGCCGCGATTGCGTTATCATCGCCAGCGTAAGTTGCATCTACGGCATTGGCTCACCGGAAGCTTATTACGGCATGCTCCTCATGCTCGAAAAAGGCATGCGCATCTCCCGCAAAGAGCTAACCGGCCGTCTCGTCGAACTCCTCTATCAGCGCAATGACAACGATTTCACCCGCGGCACCTTTCGCGTCCGCGGCGACATCGTCGAAGTCTTCCCGTCCTATGATGAGAACGCCGTGCGCATCGAACTCTGGGGCGACGAAGTCGAATCCCTCTCCCACATTGACCCGCTTACCGGCACAATTCGTCAAACCCACACCCGCCTTCCCATCTATCCCAAGACCCACTACGTCTTAAGTGAAGATATGAAGGAAAAGGCCATGGGCACCATCAAGGAAGAACTCGAATGGTGGCGTCCGGAACTCGAAAAACAGGGCAAATTGATTGAGGCGCAGCGCATTCATCAACGCACGATGTTCGATCTTGAAATGATTAAGACCATCGGCTACTGCCACGGCGTCGAAAACTACTCCCGTCATTTCTCCGGCCGCCTGCCCGGCGAAGCGCCGCCGACCCTGCTCGATTACCTCCCCGCCGATCATCTCTTCTTCATTGACGAAAGCCACCAGTCCATGCCCCAACTCCGCGCGATGTGGCACGGCGACCGCTCCCGCAAAGAGACCCTCGTTAATCATGGCTTCCGCCTCCCCAGCGCCCTCGACAATCGTCCTCTCACTTTCGAGGAGTTCCAGAATCGCGTCAATCAGGTGATCTACGTCTCCGCCACGCCCGGCCCCTACGAACTCGACGCCGCCAAAGGCGTCACCGTCGAACAAGTCATTCGTCCAACGGGCCTCATTGACCCGCCCGTCGAAGTCCGCCCCATCCGCGGCCAGGTCGATGACCTGCTAAACGAAATCCGCCTCCGCGTCGAAGCTAACGAGCGCGTGCTGATAACTACACTTACAAAGCGAATGTCCGAAGATCTCGCCAGTTATTACTCGGAAGTTGGCGTAAAATGCCAGTATCTTCATTCCGAAGTGAGTACCCTCGACAGAATCAAACTTCTGCGCGATCTGCGTAAAGGCGTGCTGGATGTACTTATAGGCGTTAACTTACTCCGCGAAGGGCTCGACCTGCCCGAAGTCTCTCTCGTCGCCATCCTCGACGCCGACAAGGAAGGCTTCCTCCGTTCTGCCGGCTCGCTCATCCAGACCATCGGCCGCGCCGCCCGCAACCTCAACGGGCGCGCTATCCTTTACGGGGACGTTCTCACCGATTCCATGAAAAAGGCCATCGGCGAAACCGACCGCCGCCGCCTGATTCAAATCGATTATAACGAAGCCAATGGCATCACGCCCCAGTCCATTATCAAGCCCATCGACATGAGCCTCATCCGCATCGCCGAGTCCGATTACGTGACCATCCCGCTTGAACCCGAGTCGCCTGAATCGGAGCTCGATCCGCAACAAAAATTCCAGCTTATCGCCGATCTCGAACTCCGCATGCGTGAAGCCGCCCGCCAATTCGAATTTGAAAAAGCCGCTCAAATTCGTGACCGGATTAAAGCCCTTAAGTTTCCCGCGCCATGAGGAATTCACCGTGGATTGGCCTTCTCGCGGCCGGCCCCATGAGCCCCGCTCTCTTCCGGATTTCCAATCTCCATGTCCACCTCGGCCCTGTCGCGTCGGCGTCGCTTCGGGTCGCTTCCCGCCTCGCGAATCGTCTCAAAGCCGGGGCCGCCGTCCCGCCTGACAGTCTCCAACAAGCCGAACTTATTCTCCTCACCGGCCCTGAGTCCGCCTTCCCCGAACTCCTCCTTCTCGCCCTCTCTTCCGGCATTGACTGGCGTGGCCGCACTGCCATTCTCCTGGACTCCCGCCGCGACTCCTCCAGCCTCGATCCGTTCCGGGCCCTCGGCGCCTCCGTTGGCACACTCGACTCCCTCGACGCCTTCCCCGATCCCCGCTTCGCCGCCGATGCCGATGCCCCCGCACGCCGCCGCCTCCAACGCTTCGCCACCGCCACCGCGTCTTCCATTTTCTATCTCGAACAAGGCCGGAAATTGGTCTTCGCCGGGAGCGCCGATTTCACCGCAACCTTCTTGAGCACCCTCATCGCCGCTACGGTCGATCGCCTCAAAACAGCCGGACTCACCCAAGCCGAAGCCATCCTCATTGCCGAACGCAACACCCTTCACACGCTCCGTTCCTCGCTCAAGTCCGGCCGCAAAGGCTCGACCGGGTTCATCCCCGATGGCGCCCTCGAAGCGATGCGCCGCTGCATAATAGGGACCATGGACGATTCCCAAGCCCAGCGCTTCGCCGCCGCGGGCCGCTTGGCGGCAAACCTTGCGCACGATTGGAACAATCTGCTCACGCTCCTCGCCGCCCAAGCCGCCGAGATCGCACACGCACTTCCCCCCGATCACCCGGCGCAGCCGCTCACCGCCGCGTTAAATAACACCATCGGACACGCCGCCGATTCCCCCCGCCGTCTGCTCAGTTGGCTCCGCGAGGAGCCGTCCACCTCGGTGCGAGTAGATCTCAATGATGCGATTCGCCAAGCGCTGCCGTTGGTTCATCTCGCGGTCGGTCGCGGCGTCCAGTGCCTCACCGATCTCACCGCAACACCTTTACCGCTGCCGCTCGATCAACCGCTATTCTTGAACGCGCTGCTCAACCTTGCCAGCAATGCATCCACCGCAATGTCCGGTCGAGGCAAGTTCACCATTGGCACGACAGCGGAAGGAAAAGACATCAATCTCATCGTCGAAGATACCGGCCCTGGCATGGACCACGAAACCCGTCAACGCATCTTCGAACCCTTCTTCAGCACCGGCCACGCCAATGGCGGCACCGGCCTCGGTCTGGAGACCGTTAAGGCATTTGCGGAATCTCACGACGCAACCGTCACCGTCGACACCGCCCCCGACCAAGGCTGCCGTTTCACGCTACGGCTTAGGCAGAACTTGTAAGCGAACGAAACCGCGAGTGGAGCGGACCGTAACGAGGTCAAACGTGTCAACGTCAAAGGGTCGGCCGACCTTGTTGCCAGCCAGGTCTTCGAGGGCTGTGTCGATCGCGATATCGATGGCGGCCGGTTGCCAGGGCTGGTCGGGCACGTAGCGCCATTCGCGCTCGGCGGGGCCGAGATGGGCTTGGCCGGGGAGTTCGATTGCGATCATCCGGAGCGCGAGGGCAGCGTCGAGGGACTCGCCGAAATCTATAATGAGCGGATCCCTGGTGGCGGCTTTTGGCGCGGTAATCTTCCACTTGGCGGGATCGATGGCGGTCCGATCTTCGCCCGTTACTTTGAAGGTTTTGCGGAATTCCCGTTTGAGCGGGACGCGCTGGGCGTCGCGCCAGCTTGCACCGGCGACAAGCGTGTAAGTCTTTCCCGCTTCGAGCGCGGCGCCGATTTCGTCGCGCGGCAGGACGCCGCGTTTGATGCGTCCGGGATCGAAAAGAACGGTCAATCGGCGTTGGTCGCGATCCCACAATTCCTGGTCGATTTCGAGGAAGGCGAGGTCGATGACTTTTCCATGGGCGTCGAGGAGTTGCAGATGTTCCCAGGCTTCGCCGCGGAGCATGGGCGCGGAGAATTCCACGTAGAACTTGAGTTGATTGGCGGGAATTTCGCCGGCGGTCGGGTAGACGCGTTCGACGGTGGTGGTTCGTTCCAACGTCTGTTTTTCAGCCGGGAAGCGGAAGACTTTGCCGTTGACGACGATGCGGCTGGCAACGGTTTTAGAGACTTCGAATCGCGGACGAAACAGAATGTCGGCGCCGTCGTTGGTGAAAGAACCGATAACGGGAGGCACGTCGCCCTCGCCAACATAGAGATTCACATCGGCAGACGTGTTGGCTCCGGAAATGCGAAACGACGGCCCCTCGCGGCGCACGGCGATATCGCCCGCCAGCGCGCAAAGGGCCGTCGTTATCAGGACAACGAAACGCACAGCGCTAGGGGAGAGCGACGGTGCGGAGGTGCATGGCGCCGCCTTCGACCATCAGCATGATAGCGCTCTTGTCGTCGTAACGATCCAACTGCTGCACGCCTTTGAGTTCGGCGATGGTCTCGTACGGGACGCCCTGCTTATCGGCGACTTTAGCGGTGATGGACTCATAGCCTTCGAGGTTGGCGGCGGGAATCTTCATCACGCCACGGCTGTTGTTGGCCATCAGGATGTAATCCTTGCCGTCCTTCTTATAAACGATCATGTCGAGCGGGCGGTTGCGGTTACCGAGTTCGGCGATGGTCCTGCCCTTTACCTTATTACCCGGTGTGAGTTCCGACAGCGGAATGGTCACGAGCGGCGTGCAGGTGTAGGCGGCCAACAGATGAGGCTTGTTGGCGACCGTGTAGGATGTGAAGGTGCGGACGGGCGCATTGGTCTCAAATCGTCCGTGGGCGCCGTGGTAGATCTCAATGCTGGAGGCTTTGGCGGCGGCCTGGAACGGATAAGGGATCGAGCGGAGGCTGGAAGCGAACTCCTCATTCGAGAGTCCGGCAATGAAGACGCGGCCATCGACGAAACCGAGATCGGTGATGGTCTCCAGGCGCTTGCTGTTGCCGCGGGCGTCCTTCACGTCGGCGGGCGCGTCGGGCAGGCTGACGCGGGCGTGGGCGATGTTATCAAGCGAAAGTTCAGTGATCTTGCCGGCGACATCGAGCTTCATGATTACGGGCGTTGTGCCGCGGGAGATGGAGAAATAGATGTTGCGGGAGACGGGGTTGACGGCGAGATCCTGAATGGTGATCTGGTCGGGCGCCGTGCCGAGAGCGGCGGCGATTTTCTGGTTAATCCCTTTGAGTTCGATGTTGCCCGCGCCTTTGTTGGCCTTTTTGTCACCGGTGTCGATGGCGATGAGGCTGGCGGCGGCGGAATCGCCAACGAAGAGGATGCCGGCGGGACCGAAGGCGAGGGGTCCGGCGGATGTGAGTTCAAGTTTTTTCGAAACCAGTCCCGAACCCGGGGCGGCAAAAGCGGCGCCGGTGATGAGAGCGGCGCAAGCGATCCATTTATTCATGTGGAAACTCCTAGTTGACGAAGATGCTAGCACATCGAATCTGCGGTTCGGAGACGTGGTGTACTGAATTCATATGGCGCGACTTCTAGTCGTTTTGTTACTGGCGGTTTCAGCGATTGGCCAGACACCGGCGGATCTTTACGTTTATGAGGAGTATCGGGCGTGGCTGACCAAGCAGCCGGTGGCGGTGCAGCGGAGCGCGGATTTGCTCGATACGTACAAGGCGTACCTGATTGAACGCGGAGCGGATTCGGTGGACGCGGAGTCACAGATACGGGTTATTCGGCAGCAGGGGAGCCGGGCGGAAGTGGAGCGGTGGAACCGGATCCTGACAGCGGAGAAGCCGGCTTTCAATGTAGAGCCGAATGCGTTTTTGGTGGAGATGGTTTCCGGCAGGAAAGCGGGGAAGGCTCTGGACGTAGGGATGGGGCAGGGACGGAATGCGATCTGGCTCGCGCAAAAGGGATGGGACGTGACGGGGTTTGACCCGGCGGAGCGCGCGGTGGCGCAGGCGCGGGAGACGGCGCGCAAACTGGGCGTGACGATTACGACGGAGGTGAAGGGCTCGGAGACGTTTGCGTTTGGGGAGGGGCGATGGGATCTGATTGTGCTGAGTTGGGTGAGCTTCCGGGAGCAGGCGGCCGTGCTGAGCCGGGCGCTGCGGCCGGGCGGAATCATCGTTATTGAGAGCGCGCATCGGGACGCGACCAAGGGGAATTCGATCGGAGGCGGAGTGGTGTTTGACACGGCGGAGATTCCGGGGCTGTTCCGCGATTTACGGGTAGTTCGATATCAGGAGCCGATGGCGATGTCGGACTTCGGGAAGCGGCTTGTGCGCCTGGTACAGTTTTGCGCGGAGAGGGCGGCGGAGTGAGTTTGGAGGCTGTCTTTTCGGCGCGGGCGGTGACCAAGTTTTACGACATGGGCGAGGTGCGCGTTCATGCGCTGCGGGGCGTGGATATTGAACTTTATGCCGGGGAAATGATGGTTCTGTTGGGGCCGTCGGGAAGCGGAAAATCGACGCTGTTGAACATTTTAGGCGGGTTGGACCGGGCTTCGGACGGGACGGTGATCTACCGGGGCTTTGATATTACGCAGGCGAAGGACAAGGAGTTGACGCAGTACCGGCGGAGCCATGTGGGGTTTGTTTTTCAGTTCTACAATTTGATTCCGAGTTTGACGGCGCTGGAGAATGTCGCCGCCGTGACGGAGATTGCGGCGAACCCGATGAAGCCGGCGGAGGCGCTGGACTTGGTGGGACTGGGGGACCGGATGCACCACTTCCCTTCCCAGTTGTCGGGCGGGCAGCAGCAGCGTGTAGCGATAGCGCGGGCGATTGCGAAGCGGCCGAGCGTACTGCTGTGCGATGAGCCGACCGGTGCGCTGGATTCCGAGACCGGCATTGTGGTATTGGAGGCAATCGATAAGGTGAATCGCGAGCTAGGCGCGGCGACGGCGGTGATCACGCATAATGCCGATATTGCGGGAATGGCGGACCGCGTGGTGCACATGAGCAACGGGAACGTTTCGCATGTGGAGCGGAATGAACACCGGCGGAATCCGCGGGATTTGCACTGGTAGCCATGCGCGCACTGGACATCAAACTGTTTCGCGATTTGTGGGCGGTGCGGGGGCAGGTGATCGCGATTTCTTTCGTACTGGCGGGAGGGATCGCGACTTATGTGATGGCGGCGTCAACGTTGGATTCGCTGCGGCGGACGCAGGCGCGGCTCTACCGGGAGTTTCGATTTCCGGAGCTATTCGCCGGGCTAAAGCGGGCGCCGGAAAGCGTGGCGGCGCGGGTTGCCGCCGTGCCGGGAGTGGCCGCGGTGGAGACGCGAGTAGTGGCGCCGGCCAATATTGAATTGGCTGGTTACGAGCAGCCGGTCTCGGGGCAGGTGGTGGGATTGCCGCGCGGGCAGGGGCGGTTCAACCTGCTGCATCTCCACGCGGGCCGTCTGCCGGAGGCGGGGCGGGACCGGGAAGCTCTGGTTAGCGACGGGTTCGCGAAGGCGCACAAATTGCATCCCGGTTTCTCGCTACAAGTGACGATTAACGGGCGGAAGCAGCGGTTGGACGTGGTGGGGGTTGCGTCGACACCGGAGTTCATTTATCAGTTGGCGCCGGGATCGATTGTGCCGGACTTCAAAACCTATTGCGTGGTGTGGATGAACGCGGCGCCGCTGGAAGGGTCATTCAACATGACGGGCGCGTTTAATCAGTTGGCGGCGACGCTGGAGCGGGACACTCGCGTGGATGACGCGGTTATGGCGGTGGACCATATTCTGCGGCCTTATGGGGGCTTGGGGTCGCATGGCCGAAAGGACCAGATTTCGCATCGGTATTTGTCGGAAGAGTTTAAGCAGTTAACGATTATGGCGACGATGTTTCCGGTGATCTTCCTGTCGGTAGCGGCGTTCTTGCTAAACGTTGTCGTGGGGCGGCTGATGGCGACACAGCGCAGCCAGATAGCGACTTTGAAGGCGTTTGGATATTCGACGGCGGCGGTTGCCTGGCACTTCTTGAAGTTCACCGCGGTGATCGTGGTGATTGGGACGGCGCTGGGAATTGCGGGCGGGGCGTGGATGGGCGGCGGGCTTTCGCGGCTCTACATGGACGTCTATCGATTTCCTTATTTGGACTATTCGATACGAGAGGGAGTGCTGCTGGTTTCGTTTGCGGTGAGCATCGCGGCAGCGGGGACGGGGACGCTGTTCGCTGTGCTGAAAGCGGCGGGCGAGTCGCCGGCCGTGGCGATGCAGCCGGCCAATCCCGGACGGTACCGGCGGAGCTTGTTTGAGTCGAAGTGGATGTCGCAACCGACGCGGATGATTATTCGAAATATCGAGCGGAGGCCAGTGAAATCGCTGTTGTCGATTGGGGGCGTGGCGATGTCGACGGCGATTTTGATATTGGGCGGATTCTGGGGCGATGCGGTTGACTACATGGTCTTTGCGCAGTTGCGGCGGGCGCAGTTGGACGATATTACGGTGACCTTTTTTGGACCCGTTTCGACGAGGGCGCTGCATTCGCTGACGAGCTTGCCGGGGGTGACTTATGCGGAGCCGACGCGATCGGTTGCGGCGCGGTTCCGGTTTGAGCAGAAGACATATCGGACAGCATTGCAGGGGATGGAACCGGAGGGGCGGCTGCGGTTATTGTTGAACACGAAACTGGAACGAGTGGAACTGCCGGCGGACGGGATTTTGTTGACGGATCATTTGGCGACGATGCTGGGAGTGCGACCGGGACAGATGTTGACGGTGGAGTTGTTGGAAGGCTCGCGGGCCGTGCGGGAAGTGGTGGTGGCGGGGGTGGTTAGCGAGTATATCGGCGTTTCGGCCTATATGCGGCGGGACGCGCTGAACCGGTTCTTGCGGGAGGGAGATAGCGCGACAGGGGCATTCCTGGCGGTGGATTCTAAGTTGGTTCCGGAGCTATATGCGCGGTTGAAGAAGATACCGGCGGTGGCGGGATCGGCCGCGCGAGCGCAGGCATTGCAGAGTTTCTATGAGACGCTGGCGGCGCAGATGTTGACGTTCGCGCTGTTCAACACTTTGTTGGCTTCGACGATTGCGATCGGAGTGGTTTACAACACGGTGCGAATATCGTTGAGCGAGCGGAGCCGGGAACTCGCGAGCCTGCGAGTGCTGGGTTATACACGCGGGGAGGTAGCTTATATTCTGCTAGGAGAGCTAACGGTGTTGGTGTTTTTGGCGATCCCGTTGGGGCTATTGGTGGGACATGGATTGGCGTATTTCATGGCGACGACGGCGCAGACGGAGTTGTTCCGGGTACCCTTTGTGATTGAGCCATCGACTTACGCGCTGGCGGCACTCGTGGTGGCGGTGGCGACGGTGATTTCGGCATTCATGGTGGGGCGAAAGATCAATCATTTAGACTTAGTGGAAGTGCTGAAGGCAAGGGAGTAATAGCGGCGTGAAACGTTGGTTCTGGATAATTGGATTGGCGGCATTGGCGGGCATAGGCATCTTCCTGGGAATGCGGCCGCAGCCTGTTGCGGTGGAAACGGCGGCGATAGCGCTGGGGCCGCTGCGAGTGACGGTGGAGGAGGAGGGCAAGACGCGGCTGCGGAGCCGGTACGCGATTACGGCGCCAGTGGCGGGATACATGCCGCGAATACTGCTGAAGGCGGGGGACAGTGTGCGGGCGGGGGCGACGGTGACGGTGCTGGACCCGCCGCGGCCAGTGGTGCTGGATGCGCGGACGCGGGACCAGGGCAATGCGCGGGTGGCGGCGACGGAGGCGGCGTTGACAGTGGCGCAGAGCCGCGTGGCGACGCAGGCGGAGAACATACGGGTCTTGCGCGCGGAACTTGAGTACTGGCGTCAGCAGCAGACGAGGGAGGAGGGGCTGCGGAAGAGCGGGGATTTGCCGGCGGCGCGCGTGGAGCGGACGGTGACGGACCTGCGGCGGGCGGAGGCTTCGATGCTGGCCGGGGAGCGAATGCTGGCGACGGCGAAGGTGGAAGTGGACGCGGCGCGGGCGGAGGTTTCGAGCGCGCGCGCGGCGGTGCGGGAAACCGCCGGGGCCGCGACCGGGGAACGGATCCCGGTGATTGCGCCGGCGGGAGGACGGGTTATACGAGTGGTGCGGGAGAGCGAGGGCGTAGTGGTACCGGGGGAAGCGTTGATAGAAATCGGAGACGCGCGGGCGATTGAAATAGTGGTGGAAGTGTTGTCGGCGGACGCGGTGAAGATAACGCCGGGGATGAAGGTGCTGTTGGACCGATGGGGAGGCGCGTCAACGCTGGAGGCGCGGGTGCGCGTGGTGGAACCGGGCGGATTCACGAAGGTTTCGGCATTGGGGGTGGAAGAACAACGCGTTCGGGTGGTGGCGGATCTGGTGTCGCCAGAAGCGGAGTGGGCGGCGCTGGGGGATGGATATAGGGTAGAAGCGGGGTTTGTTTTGTGGGAGTCGGCTCGCGTGTTGCAGGCGTCGGCGAATGCGCTGTTCCGGGCGGGCAATGGATGGGCGGTGTTTGTCGTGGAGGCGGGAGTGGCGCGGCGGCGGGAAGTGCAGGTGGGGCACCGGTCGGGAGTGTCGGCGGAGATTACGGGCGGCCTGAAAGAGGGCGACATTGTGATTGCGCACCCAGACGAGACGGTGGCGGACGGGAAGGCTGTGACGGCCGGTAAATAGGCATTGCATCCCCGGTTGGGATTGGGTATAAATACAGGAACCGTCGTAAGGGGAGTGTCCGTGTTGCCTTTCCGAATCTTAATTTTTGCGTTGTTGGTTTCGCCGGTGTTGTTCGGGCAAGGGGGGTCCGCAACAATTAGCGGCGTTGTACACGACAGCCAATCGGCGGTTGTGCCGGGGGCGAGGATCGCTGTCCGGCATACGGAGACGAATGCATTGCGCGAATTGACGTCGGGTGAAAACGGTGACTTTACCGTCACCAATCTTTCGCCTGGAGCTTACGAACTGCGCGTGGAACACGAAGGGTTTCGGAGCTACATCCAGAACAATGTCGTACTGGAGTTGGGGCAGGTTCGGCGGGCGGAGGTGCACTTACAAGTAGGGTCAGTGGCGGAGTCGGTTACTGTGTCGACAGAAGTGGCGCTGATCAATACGGAGGTGGGGGCGATTAAGGGCGATGTGATTTTGCAGCAGGAAATTAACGATATGCCATTGGATGGGCGGGACTTTACGGACCTGGCTTTTATGGTCTCCGGAGTGGTGCCAATGGCGCAAGGCGGGCAAGGATCCGGGCTGAATGTTAACGGGGCAAGGTCAGACTCGACGAATTTCTCCGTGGATGGGTTTAACAACCGGAATCCGCGAGGCGCGGCGGCGCAGGTGCGGCCGAACGTGGGTGCGATGCAGGAGTTCAAAATGGAAGTGGCGGGGTTCTCAGCGGAGACGGGTCGAATGGCGGGCGGGAACATTAATATGGTGCTGCGGTCGGGGACGAATCAGTATCATGGCGACATCTTTGAGTACATCCGGAATGATATTTTCGACTCGCGATCGTTCTTCGACCAGCGGAAGCAGAAATTGCGGCGAAACCAATTTGGGGCGACGATTCATGGGCCAGTTAAGATACCGGGGCTTTACAACGGGCGGGATAAGACGTTCTTCATGTTTAGCTGGGAGTCCTATCGTGAAGTGTTAGGGCAGAGCCGGATTGGAAACGTGCCGACACTGTTACAGCGGAAGGGTGACTTTTCGGAGTCGGTAGTACCGGTGACGGGCGCGCCTTTGTATTTGAGAGACCCGCTAGCGACAGGGACCTGCTCGGCGACGGTGAAGACGGGGTGCTTCTCGGGAAATAAGATTCCGGCGAGCCGATTCCATCCCATTGCGTTGAAGTTATTGGAATACTATCCGTTGCCGAACCGCGCGGATCCATCCAACAATTACATCAGCAGCGGGAAAGATTTCGACGTTTGGAGCAGCTTTGTGTGGAAGGTGGACCACCGGTTTAGGGAAAAGGATACGGTGAGTTTCCGGGCGCAAGTAAGGGACGCCGACACAACAAATCCATTCTCGGCGGGAGCGATACCGCTGTGGCCGAACTTTTCCGACGATGTACGGTCGCTGGCGGGCGTCGACTATACCCATATGTTCACTCCGACATTGTTGACCGAAGTCCGGGCCGGGTTTAGCCGGGGGGCGACGAACGAAAGCACGGCGTTTCAGGGGCAGGACATTGCGGGACCGTTGGGCATTACGGGAGTGACCAACGATCCGTTGCTGCGAGGCTTTCCGCGGGTAACGGTTCAGGACTACATTTCGCTTGGATCGGTGGCGGCGCAGCCGGCGCAGTATCATGTTACGACCTTTCTGGCGAGTAATAAGTTCACCTGGATCAAGAACAAGCATGTTATGAAGTGGGGCGCCGATATTGAGCGGGTACGGTTTAATCAACCCTATTACGACAATGCGCGGGGGACATTCGCGTTTCAGCGGAACTGGACACAGCACTCGGTCGCCGATTTCCTGCTGGGGATGCTGCAAAGCACGACACGGAATGCGCAGCCGACGATAAACTACCTACGGTCATTCAGCCTGGGGGCATTTTTCAACGACGACTTTAAGGTTACGCGGACGCTGACGTTGAATCTGGGGATGCGTTATGAGTTGGACCTGCCGCCGGTGGACCGCTATGGACGGGCGTCGAACTTCGTGGCGGAGTTTGGGAAAATCATTATCTCCGATGACGCAAATATCCCGGATTTACAAGCGCGGATTGCGAAGTTCAACTTACAGGACAAGGTGGCGCTGGCGAAGGATGTGGGTTATCCGCGATCGCTGGTGTATGCGGACAAGATCAACTTTGCGCCGCGAACGGGGTTTGCCTGGCGGACGCCGTTGAAGGCGACAACGGTAATTCGCGGCGGATATGGGATTTTCTATACCGGGCATTTGTTGAATCCGATCCGGACGAATTTGATGACTGGTTTTCCATTCTCGGTCAATCAGACTTTTTCGCGATTGTCGACCGACACGTCGCTGGTGACGCTCTCGAATCCTTTCCCGGATATTCGGGCGACAGAGGGTAACTCGACGAACTCGAATGGTTATGACCCGCGTCCGCCCTTGGGCGATTTGCAGAGTTACAACTTGACGATTGAGCGCGAGGTGGGAAATTCAATGGCGCTGGAGATGGGATATGTGGGGTCGAAGGGGACGCATTTGGGGCGTCACTACGACATTAACCAACCGCTGCGGACGATGGCGCTCTATCAGGCGAATATTGCGTTTCCGCGGTCGATCACGGGTATAAATACGATCAACTATTTTTCATTTGGGGCGAACTCGAATTACAATGCGGGGCAGATCTCGCTGCGGCGCCGGGCGCGGAGCGGGTTCTTCCGGATCAATTACACGATCAGTAAGTCGATTGACGACGCGTCGCAATTGAATGGGAATTCCACGGGCGGCTTTGCCGGGGCGCAGAATTCGCGGGATTTGAAGAGCGAGCGAGCGCGGTCCGACTTTGACCGGCGGCATGTAATTGCGGTGGTCTATTCAACGGCGCTGCCGTTTGGGCGGGGGAAGAAGTTTTTCAAGCACGCGGTGCGATGGCAGAATGGGATGGTGGGCGGATGGCAGATGTCGGGCAGCGGGACATTTTACAGCGGGCAGGCGTTTACGGTGACGTCGGCGAATGTCGATACGGCGCTGGGGGAGTCATCGCGGCCGAACCGGATCGGCACGGGCATACAGGAAGAGATAGCGGGCGCCGGGCGGCGGGGCGTGGATTACCCGTGGTTTAAGCTATCCAATTTCGAACCGGTGCCGCGGTGCGCTTCGCGGACCAGTTGTGAAGTAAGTCCGAATGGGTTCTTGCCATTCAATTTTGGCAATTCCGGGCGGAACATTTTGGACGGACCGAAGAGCCATTTCATAAACGTCGCGCTGTTGAAGAATTTTCGGATCGCGGAGAAGCGGTCGTTTCAATTCCGCTATGAGTTGTTCAACATCCTGAATCATGCGAATTTTCAGTTGCCGGAGCGGCAGTTCAATGCGCTGGGCGGGGGACTGATCACGGGCGTCACGGACCGGGGCCGAGGGGGGCCGCGGGTTATGCAGGCGGCGTTGAAGTTCGAGTTCTGAAACTTGCATAGAGCACCGGCATAACGACGAGGTTGAGGATCGTCGATGTTAGCAGACCGCCGAGGATGATGATGGCCATGGGATGTTCGATTTCCTGGCCGGGCTTGTTGCCACCGAGGACGATTGGCAGAAGGGCGAGGGCGGTGGCGAGGCCGGTCATAAGGATGGGCGAAAGCCGCTCCTCGGCGCCGCGGATGAATAGTTCGCGGCCAGTGAGCGCGCCTTCTTCCGCTTCGAGATGGCGGTAATGGCTGACCAGCATGATGCCGTTTCTGGCGGCGATGCCGATGACGGTGACAAAGCCGACGAGCGAGCCGAGGGAGAGTACTCCGCCGGAGGCGAAGGCCATCACGACGCCTCCGACGAGGGCGAAGGGGAGGCTCAAGAAAACGATACCGGCGAGACGGACGGATTGAAAGTCGGAATGCAGGATGAGGAAGATGCCCAGGAGCGCGATACCGCCAAGGAGGAAAAGTCGTTGGCGGGCGGCCTGGCGGGCAACGTACTCACCGAGGAATTCGGGGTGATAGCCTTGCGGAAAATTCAGGGCGCCGACCTTGGCTTCGATTTCGCGGGCGACGCTGCCGAGGTCGCGGCCTTTCACGTTGCAACTGACGTCGATGCGGCGGGATGTGTTCTCGTGCTGGATCACGTTGGGGGTGGGGACGATGCGGAAGTCGGCGACGTCGCCCAAGGGGATGTTGGCGCCAGAGGGCGTATCGATGCGAAGTTTGCGGAGAGCTTCGGGGTCGGCGCGGAGGCTTGGCTCGCTCCAGACGGCGATGTCGAAGATTTTCTGATCCTCGTAGATCTCGCCGACCTTGGTACCGCGGAGTAAGGTGACAGCGGTGCGGCGGACTTCGCCGCTGGTGAGGCCGAAGCGGGCGGCGTGGTCCTGGCGGACGGAGATTTCGATTTGCGGGACCAGGACTTGCGGTTCGACTTGCAGGGTAGCGACGCCGGGGATGTCTTTGATAGCGGCGGCGACAATTTGCGCTTGCTGTTGCAGCGTCTCGACGCCGGGCCCGAAGAGGCGAATGACGATAGCGCCGCTGCCGCCGGAGAGGACCTCTTTTATGCGCTCCTTGAGGTAGGTCAGGAGATCGCGGTAGAGGCCGGGATAGCCATCGACGACGGATTGAATTTTGGCGACCGTCGCTTCGTAGGGGACATTCGGATCCAGGCTGATCCAGAGTTCGGTGAAGTTGGGGCCAACGACTTCGTCGGCCACTTCGGCGCGGCCGATGTGCGAGCCGAAGTTGCGGACTCCGGGAATGGCGCGGAGTTCTTTGCTGGCGCGGACGGTGATGCGCTGCATGGCTTCGAGCGAGGTGCCGGGCTTTTCGACCCAGTGCATGAGGAAGTCATATTCGCGGAAGTTCGGCATGAAGTCTTCACCGAGAAAAGGGAGGGATGCGGCGCTGGCGGCGAGGAGGAGAAATGTCGTAGCGAGGATGGCACGGGGGCGGCCAAGCGCCCAGCCGACGAAGCCGCGGTAGCGTGTTTTGAGCCAGGCGACGAGCGGCGACTCGCGGCGTTCGAGGCTGCTGCCGGGGAGGAGCAGCAGGGACATGGCGGGGGTGACGGTGAGGGCGACGGCGAGCGAGGCCATGACGGCAAGGACATAGCTGAGGGCGAGAGGGCGGAAGAAGGAGCCGGCGAGGCCGTCGAGGAACAGCACGGGAAGGAAGACGAGCGCGACGATGACGCTGGCATAGACGACGGCGCTGCGTACTTCCATGGAGGCATTGAGGACGACTTGGAAGGCCGGTTGAGGGTTGGGGCTGGCGCGATTGAGACGGAGGCGGCGGACGATGTTTTCAACGTCGATGATGGCGTCGTCAACGACTTCGCCGAGGGCGATGGCAAGGCCGGCGAGGACCATGGTGTTGATGGTTTGGCCGGTGTAATAAATGACGAGGGCGGCGGCGACCAATGATAGCGGCAGGGCGGTGAGACTGATGACGGCGGTGCGCCATTCGTAGAGGAAAAGAATAAGGATGATGACGACCATCAGCGCGCCGTAGAGGAGGGCGTGGTTGAGGTTGGTCAGCGACATTTCGATGAAGGTGGCGGGACGGAAAATGGTGGGATCGACATCGACGTCGCGGAGACCGGGCGCGAGGGCTTTGAGGGCGGCTTCGACGCCGCGAGTCACATCGAGAGTATTGCCGCTAGGCTGCTTTTCGACGATGAGGAGAAGGCCTGGAACGTCGTTGATTACGGCGTCGCCGATGGGCTGGGGGAAGCCTTCGGTGATGCGGGCGACTTCCTGCAGGAGAATGGGCGAGCCGTTGCGGAAGACGACGGGGATGCGGCCGATTTGATCGGGGCGTTCGAGGAGCGGACGGTGGGTGATGGCGATGCGTTGATTGGGCGTGTCGAGGAAACCGCCGGCGGCGGGAGTGGCGGCGTCGCGGGCGGCGCGGGTGACGTCGTCGAGGGTGACCTTCAAATCGCGGAGGCGATCGGGGTTGACAAGGATCTGGAATTGGCGGTCGCGCTGGCCCCAGATGGCGACGTTGGCTACGCCGGGGACGGCCATCAGGCGGGGCCGGATGATCCAGCGGGCCAAGGTGCTGAGTTCGACTTGGTTGAGTTTTTTGGAGGTTATGCCGATTTTCAGCGCGCGGCTGGTGGAGCTTAACGGGGAAAGAATGACGGGCGGCCGGGACACGGCGGGGAGTTGCGGGGTGACGATAGCGAGGCGTTCCTGGACGAGTTGGCGGGAGCGCATGAGGTCCGCGCCGATATCGAAAATGAGGACGACGGAAGAGAGGCCGAGGACGCTTTTGGAGCGTAACGTCTTGAGGCCAATGACACCGTTGACCGCATTTTCAATGGGTGTTGAGACAAGGCTTTCGACTTCAGTCGTGGAAAGACCGGGGGCTTCGGTCTGGATTTCGACGAGGGGCGGGGCGAACTCCGGGAAGACGTCGAGGGGGGCGCGGCGAACGACGTTGAGGCCGCCGGCCATAAGCAGAATGGCCACGACGAGGACGGCGACGCGGAGATGGAGCGAAGAAGAAACGAGCCAGCGCATCATGGTGAGTTACTTCCCCGCTCCGAATTCGGTGCCCCAAAGTTCGGCCACGCCGGCGATGACGACTTGCGTGCCGGGGGGTGGACCGGAGACGAGATAGGCGATGCCGTTGGCGGTGTGATCGAGCGTGACGCGGCGGCGGACATAGCGGCGTTCGGCGGCCTTTTCGTAGACCCAGGCGCCGCCGTTTATGTCGAAGACGACGGCGGACCAGGGGACCTGAAGCCAAGCGCGGCTGGTGGCGCGGCCGGCGAGAGTGACGGCGAGTTTTTCGCCGGGTTTGGCGCTAATGGAGGAGGGCAGTTGGTAGTAGAAATCGATGGTGGCGGAAAGCGGATCCGCAGTGGGCGGGGCGGAGATAGGGAGGGCCTGGCCCAATGGCTGGCCTGAGAGCGTAGCGACGCTCGCCGGGGACTGCTGTTGCACGTTGCCGGCTTCCCCGGCGTAGACGGGCACCTTCAGCCACAGGGCGGCTAGGTCGGCGATTTCGACGAGGGGCGCTCCACCGGTGACGGCTTGGCCGGGGGCTACCAGAACCTGGCGGATCATGCCATCGCGGGGAGCGCGAATGGCGACGTTGACGTCGCCTTCGAGGGGGGCGCGTTTGATCTGCTCGAGGCGGACGCGGACGGATTCCATTACGCTTTTCGCGAGTTCCAATTCGTTATTGGCGTCCTCCACGGCGCGGACAGTGCCGACTTCATCCTTCAACATTTTGTCGGCGCGGGCTTTGCGGAGTTTGGCGGTTTCGACGCGGGTGACCACTTGTTCAAAGTCGGCGTCAGCGGTTAGTTTCAGGTCGCGCGGGAGGGCGAGAATCGGCGTCAACTCGAAGAGCAGTTGGTCCTTCCTCACCATGCTGCCAGGCAGAGGAGGCGAAGGGGCGTTGCGAAGCGTTCCAGAGACGGCGGCGTTGACGATGAGCACGCGGCCGGGCGGGAGGACGACGTCGGCGGCGAAGCGGTGGACGTCGCCGCTTTGACCGGAGGAGACGGGAGCGAGACGGACGCCGAGGCGGGATTCAGCTTCAGCGGATAGGGTTATCGCGGCGAGGTCGGATTCCTTCGGATGGGGTCCGCTGACTTTGGCGGGGGCTTCGGATTTCTGGACGGCGGGCGGGGCGGCGCAGTTAGCGAGCAGAACGACGGCAGCCAGCGCGTATCGAAGGTCCGTCATAACTTCTTTCCAATGGCACGTTCGAGTTCCGCGAAAGCTCGAACCATCGCGGCTTCCGCATCGAGTTCGCGAAGCATCACGTCGTAACGGAGACGGGTGGATTCCAGCACGTTGAGATAGGAGGCGTCACCGTTTTTGAATATGGTTTCCGACTGCTGAATGGATTGTTCGAGAGCGGGGCGAACTTGCGTCCGCAGTTGTTCGACAGCGAGGCGGGACTGATCCCAGCGGGTGATGGATTCGCGGACCTCCTGTTCGACGCGGTCGCGGAGCGCCGCATAGCGCCAGGCGGCTTGGACAACTTCGGCGCCGGCGCGGTCGATCTGGCCTTGATTGCGATTGAAGATTGGGAGTTCCAGTTGCAGGCCGGGGCCGGAACGGGTTTGCAGCGGAGTGCCGATTTCCTTGATGTTGAGCAGGGGCATGACGAGGCTGAAGATGCGGCTTCGTTGCCATTTGGCGCGATAGGCGTTGGCCTCGATTTGAAGCTCGGCGGAACGGAGATCGGGGCGGCCGGCATAGGCGGCTTCAACAAGTTCGCTGGCGGCGGCGACGGCGGGCCAGGCAACGCGATTGCGGGCGGTGAGAGGGCGAGGATTATCGCGTATCCCGAGAATTGCGCGGAGGCGGGATTGGGCGATTTCGATGTCGCCGGTGGCTCGATTGGCAAGCTCCGCGGCGGACTCGGCGTCGGTGCTGGCGAGGCCGACATCAAGGCCGCTGGCGTCGCCGGCTTCGCGGCGTTTACCGGTGAGTTGGGCGATGCGCAGGCGAAGGGCGGCGGACTCGGCGAGGGCTTTCTGGCGGGCCTGGGCGAGCCATAAATCGGCATGAGCGAGACGGACATCGCGGACGAGATTGATTCCGTTTTGAACGAGCCCGGCGCCGATGACAGCGAAACTTTGTTGGGCGGCGAGGATGCGCTTTTTGCGTTGCCAGAGATCGTCAATTGGCCAGTTCAGAAGAAATTCGAATGGTTTAGGGCCGATCGGGAGCAAGCTTTGGATAGTGGGATTGAGGCGCAGTCCGGCATTGCGAACGTCGGCGAGGGCGGGGGCGATTCCCGCGAGATCGGCTTCGAGGGCAGTGTTGTTCCAAAGGGCGATGGCGACGGCGTCATCGGCGGTTAGCGGGTCGTCGAGCGTGATGCCAGCGGGCAACGAAAAGGGACGGCGAGGCTGGGCGCCGGCGGGCGCCATGGGCTTGCCGGCGCGGTCGCCGATCTGATCGCGAGGGTTCTTGTCCGCGGCCGGCAGAATGCCGATGAGCAGGCAGAGGAGGAGGCGCCGTTTTGGCATTCCCTTATCATGCACTACTCTTATTAAACCCGTGAATATCGGACATGGCGCGGGTACCGGTTTCGGGGATTCTGGCCCATGGACACTCCCTGACGGTCGCGGCTCGGTAACGGTCACGTTGATTCCGGAAGAATTACTGAGCGGCGGGCGCACCCAGGTGACGCAGGGCTGGGGTTTGGTGGCGGCGACGACATAGCCGGTGATTGAATGGCGCGGCATTTAGTCCATTCCTTCCAGATGGTATTCGGGGTCGAAGAGTTCGAAATCGTCGCGGTAACACTTGCGCAGGGTTTCGAGGCTGATGATCTGGCCGCCGGAGGCGACGAACTTACACTCGAATTCCTGGGCGAAGACGTCCTTGGCGGTGGTTTTGCGCGTGGCTTCGATGGCGGCCAGATTGACTCGCGGGAAGCATTCGAGACTGCTCTTTAGTTTGGTCCACGGGCTATCTTCGGCGTGCCATTGGTCGTAGAAATAGCCGGTCTGGCCGCTGGGTGTACTTAGTAATATGAAAGTCCCGTTGGAGACGAGTAACATCGGTTCCAGCGCCTTGAACACGGCTTCGGAGGCGAAGGCGGCTTCGTCGACGACGATCATTCGCGGGGCGGAGAAGCAGCGGATGGTTTTCTCATTGTCGGACAGGGCGACGATTTCGGCTCCATTGGCGAGGGAGAATCCGTCGCATTTAGGGGGTGGCGGGAGGAACTCCAGGTTTAAGCTACGGGCCATTTTACGGACTTTTTCCATGATTTGACCGGACTGGCGGCTGGAGGCGCTGACAAGCATGACGGGGGGGTCATAAGACATGGCCTCGAATAAGACTCGGACGGCGACGGCGCTGGAATTAGCGGTTTGGCGCGGAGCACGGATCCGGATCCGATTGCCGGTTTCGGTGAGGATCTCGGCGTGCTATTCGTTGGCGTGGATCGGATCGTGGCGACCGTTTGTTATCAACGACTTTTGGGACCATCCGCTGGTGACGTTTCGCGTCTCGGCGCGGAGTTGAGTTTGGAGTTCGGTGAATTCTTCAACGGATTCGCCCGGGAGCATGGAGCCGCGAGTCGTCGATTGGGCGCCGTTGATCCGGGCGGATTCGGCGCGCGCGGCTTTGGTGAAGTGAGCTAGCATTCTGAACTTACTTTAGAGGGGTGGGCGCTAGTAACCGGCGCGGGGCGGGTTTTGTGGTTTTCGGTTAAGTGGTTTGGAATGTAGTTGTTGCTGGCGGAAAAATAAATACCGATGTGTTGTCACCCGCTTTTTGAAGCGAACGATTCCAGCGTTAATGTTCAAGCGTATCTCCGAATTTGCAATTTCCGCGTGTCTTTCATTTGGCCCGGTTTTGCGGCGAGCGATATTGGAATTTTGAAGCTGAGGACTCATGGCACCCCCAACTTCTTCTATCGACGGCCGGCCGGGCTGTACAGCTGTGAGTCGATCGCTCAATCGGGCCGGGACCGATAGCCGCGTCAACGCACCGCGACAGTTACGGTGTTACTCTGCTGGCCGCCCGCAACGACCACCAGGGAAATTTCGTCTCCAATGGGCGTGTCGGCGTCGAGAATCGCGTTTACTTGATAGAGTCCAGCAAAACGGGGTGAAAGGCCAGCGAAGAGGACTCTCGCCGCCTTTCCGCCGACTAGGACGGACACCTCTCCCTTCACCCTAGCCAACGGATCGTCCGGGGCGGCGGCGCCCAGGGCGACATCCACGTCCACCACGCCCAGGCCCGTACAAAAAATAGTAACCGGTTGGCCACGGAGAGCAGGACTGGCGGCGGCGGCGATATCGGTTTGGCTGGGGCCAAGAATGGCGCCCTGACCCGTTCCCTGCCTGTTCATCGTGTAAATGCCAGGCTGGGCCGCCGATACCATGAACTCCTCGGGAACCGATGCGGTTACTCCCCGGCGAACCACCACCTGATGCAGGGTGTTTACCGCGAGGTCGAACGGCACTTGCGCATTGATCTGTGTCGGACTGGCATAGAGTATTGGCAGCGCCTGGCCCCCCAATAATACTTTTGTGCCGTCGACATCAGTGGGGTGAGGAACGGTGGAGGAGCTGGATTCTTCACTCAAATTGTTGCCGTAAATCGTAATCAGCGTACCCGGCGCGACGGGCGAGTCAGAGGCTTGACTGGCGCTATGTACAAGCGCCCGTTGGGGGACAATCGGGGCGTTGGAAGAGCTTAGGCGGACTGAAACGGAATTTGTACCCCCCTGGATCTTCCCCGTAATGGGATTGCCCTGCAGGAAAAATGAAATCGCCGTGACCTCAATCGCCGTTTGAGAGGGATTGATGGGACGCCAAGAGCCGCTCCAGACGCCGTTACCGGTATGGATTAGAGGCAAGTTTGGATCACCGTTGCTGAACTTGAGTTGGACCGTCGCACTGATACCTGAACCGGTGACCAGGGGATTTCCGCATTCGTCGACGGATTTAACTGTAATGGACACGGGCTGGCCAATGGTGACACTCGCGTCATTGCGAAGCGAGAGGAACTCCGAGCGAAGTACGGGGCTGGGGCAACTGACGGCTTCGCGAACGCCATCCTTGCCGTTGGACGCGGCGACGGCCGGAACGATGGACAGAATATTGACAATTCTGGAGGTGCCGTCCTCAAAGACCAACGTGAGAACACCGCGTTTTACACCGGGCTCGATTCCGGTAAAATCCGGCTGAACCACGATTCGCCGAGGCTCGCCAGGATTGACTGCGGCGACAGCGGGAGCATGGGTAACCCACTTCCCGCCATCATAGGTGAGCGCGGACGACGCGAAGCCGGTGGGGCGGGGGAGAAGATTGGTGACACGGATATCTTCCGACGAGGGAGCGGTCCCGGGAGAGCCGACAAAAACAAGCGACGCGGGACGCACATCGGGGCCGGGATTGGAACCGGCGGGAAGGATCTTTAGCAGGACAGTTACGATTTTCGGCGATCTAACTCCGGGGCCGGAGATGCGAACTTCCGCGTAGTAGTCCCCTTGTTTAAGGCCACGCGAGTCCGGAACGACATCGACCTTGGCGACATCCTGCAACGGCCGGGCGACGCGGCCCTTAGCGTTCTCCAGGCTGAGCCAGGAACCGCCGCTCAGCGTGGTTGCTATCGCTTTGAAGGTGAGTTCACCTGAGCCATCATTCAGGATGGAAATAGATTCCGAGGGAGGCGAGCCTCCCGCTTCGACGGCGGTGAATGTAAGGCCGGTTTGGGACAGGAGAATGCTGGGCGCCTGAGCGCCAATGATCAGGTGTACCGGGATGGTGAGGGCGGGAGAGCCAACAGCCACTACGCTAACGGTGGCGGAGTAGGCGCCGGGCGCGAGTCCGGCCGGGTTCGCCTCAAGCGTGAGGGCGGATGGCTGCGTCGGAATGGCCTGTCCGCTGGGTGGGGAAACGCCGAGCCACGATCCGCCAGAGCCGACGACCACAGTAGATGTAAAACGCGCAGTTCCGCCGCCCAAGTTCGTGACCGATAGAGACTTGGACATGATCGTTCCGCCGGGGGCGGAATTGAACGTCAGGGATGACGAGCCGAGACCGAGCCGAGGCGCGTCGGCGGCGCTGACAAGAAAGGAAACCGCGACCGCAATCGCGGAGGAGGAGACGGATGAGGTAATTGCCAGGGAACCCTGATACGTCCCGGGGTTCAGGCCCGTGGGGTCGGCAAAAACCTGGAGATCGGACCGAACGGAACCAGCGCCGGCGCTTGTCTTCAGCCATCCGCCGCCACTGACGGTGGAGGCATTGACGTTGAACGAAAGACCCGACGGAGAGCCGGATACTTCCAGGCGCTGGACGGCGGTGAGCGCGCCGCCGCTTTTGCCGGAGAAAGACAGCGACGCGGGCGCGGCACTTAGCGATGGCCGACGGGCGAGAATGGAGCGGATGCGATTGTTGGTCGAATCGGCGACCAAAACGTTTCCGTCTAAATCGACTGCGAGGCCGTAAGGTAAATTGAGGGCGGCTCTGGTGGAGAGGCCTCCGTCTCCCGAAAATCCGCGGCTGCCGTTCCCGGCGAGGATGGTGAGGATGCCGGAAGGCGCGATTCGCATGATTCGGTCCGTTTGCCCGTCGGAAACAAAGATGGACCCGTCGGAACCGGTCGCCAAGCCGAGCGGAGTGCCAAGCTGCGCGTCCAAAGCCGGGAAGGAATCGGCGGCGGCGCCCGTCCGAAAACCGCCACCGGCAAAGGTTGAAATGACGCCAGCCGGAGAAATGCGGCGGACGCGGCGGTTGCCGGCGTCGGCGACGTAGAGGTTCCCGGCCGAGTCGAAGGCCAGGCCGCGAGGAGTGTTGAGACTGGCGGAAATGGCTGGCCCGCCATCCCCCGCGTCGAGAGCCCGCCCATTGCCGGCGAAGGTTGAGATGACCCCCGCTGGCGAAATGCGGCGGATGCGATGGTTTCCGCGGTCCGAAAAATACAGATTGCCGGCCCGGTCCAGCACTACTTGTTGCGGTAGATTGAGGCTGGCGGCGGTGGCGAGGCCGCCATCCCCGGTGTACGCCGCGTTCTGATTACCGGCGATGGTTGTTATTTTGCCATCGGAGGTGACCTTCCGGATGCGGTGGTTGTCCGTGTCAGCGATATATAGGTTGCCGAGTCCATCGGACGTGGCACTGGTCGGCCCGGCGAGAGCGGCGGTCGCGGCAATTCCGCCGCCATCGCTATATCCACGCACTCCAGTACCGGCTACGGTGGTCATGAGGCCGGAGTTGGAAACTAAGCGAATCCGATTCGCAAAAGTATCCGCGACGAGGATGTTGCCTGCATGGTCTACGCTGACTCCGAGGGGTGTGTAGAGAAATGCGTTCGGCGCCGGTGTGGCGGAGGGAAAGAAACGGAAACCGCCATTACCGGCAATGGTGTTGACGATTCCGCTGGAGTTTATTTGGCGAATCCGATTGTTATCTTCTGGTCGGGCCGTTCGATATTTCGGACCCGCTTGCCTTCGATATGCGTGTCGGCAAAGCACGGAACGCCATGTCTGGTTTGGGGTTGCTGCTTTTGGCGGAACGCTTGCTCCTCACCGGTCGCATGCATGATCGCGATATAGGACTCGAGGACCTTAGACAGCGTAATTAAATAAAGGTATCAACATCATGTGTAACAGTTCAGGTACCCCCCCGAATTCGCCTGGAGGGCAGGTTAGGTGCGCCCGGCCAAGCGCTGAGCAAACGCCGTCGAACGGGGAATCAACAACTTCGCGGCGAGCCAAGGCGCGGGCGACGACGCTCCCACGCCGGAATTCGCCTCATCAAGGGGGGTACCTGAACTGTTACCATCATGTCTTGGTCGTCGGCGAGATGTCGTAGTTCCATTCGCCGTGAAACTTATTGGGTTTAAGCTTACTCTGCATCATTTCTGTCTTTGTGACTTTACGGCCGGTTGGATATTTTCGGCGATCCAATCGGCAGGTGACTGTTAGGCCTTTTGCGGTGGTCGTGTTGGCGATGAGATTGATGACGGTTTCATAGTCACGCAGAGGCTCTCCGCGCCAGTTCGACGAGATGAAGGAAAAGAGGCGGTGTTCGATCTTGTTCCATTTGCTGGTCCCGGGCG